>ERZ1673752.163-NODE-163-length-122101-cov-10.431067_pt1 | contig 122101 bp, 111 predicted proteins | sample MGYA00580195_ERZ1673752 | MGnify/ENA primary metagenome ERZ1673752 (study PRJEB41218, sample SAMN15661744) | gut metagenome | host: Homo sapiens | place: Canada: London | collected 2015-08-20/2019-03-30 | study: EMG produced TPA metagenomics assembly of... | reverse complement strand
TCCATCGCCAGCCCTGCGAAGAGCTCCTTTTGCCCCTGGAAGTAGGCCTCCAGCGTGGAGACCAATAGGCTCTTGCCGAACCGCCGCGGCCGGCTCAGGAAGCAGTAGTCGTAGTCGCTGGTGATTTGATACACCAGGTCCGTTTTATCCACGTACAGCTTGCCCTGCGTGCGGATCTTAGTGAAGTCCGAATTCCCTATTGGATATTTCCTTGCCATCCCGTTGCCCTCCTTCTACAACCTTTCCATCGCTTTCGCTGGGTAAAGGTACAAAAAAGTTTTGAATGAGTGGTAGGTGGGGGAAGCACTCGCTGGGGTTGTTCCTTCCAGCATATTTAAATGCGCGGGTTTCCCATCATTTCGCCGCAATGCAGCCCCGTCCGCAGGACGGCTTTTGAACAGTGCCCCTACTCTTCCACAGTATCTCAGAACAAGGAATTTCCGAACCACAAGAGGCACTACATCAAAGGTTCGACAATGCTGCTCCCTGGAACGGCTACAGTCCCAAGTGTTGATAAACACATTACCTACCTAATGATTCTTTTAGCTTGGTAATTTGCTTGGCGAAGCGTTCTGGATCGTTTTCTTTCAGTTTGTGAATATTCAATAGCTTCCACTCCACTGAAGGATACTTCTCAAAACTTTTGTACCGTATAAGGGACCATTGAGGTTCGCCACTCTCAAATGAGATCAAAAAGTCCTTTTCCGATTCCGAGAATAGGTCTTGAATTCCTTTGATTAGCTCTGAACGGGTGGCTTCATAGTCTTGATAAGTAAATGGCGTATCGGTCATTCCCATGAATTGTGTCTCCGTAACCTTGGTTTGGTCAATTAGATTTGGAGAGATTGACTCTGATATGGGGCGATCACTACCTAGGAGACTGTAGAGTATTCCTTCTTTTACATCAGACAATGAGCAGTCCATATGCTTGACATCAAAGAGGTCTCTAGGGTGCTGTCGTGAAAGGGCCGCGGCTATCTTTCCACCATACAGGAGAGAAATGGGGACATCCTTTGCCTCACAATACATCCTGAACTCATCTTGAGCTTTAGCACACAATGGCGTTACTTGAGGAGTTCCAGCAACAATGCCACGCTTTGTCTGATTGACTTCAATCTTAACTTTACTTTCTCCGAAACCACAAAGAAGCTTACAAATATCTGGACGCTGTGCGATTTGAATCCCCTTGATAGACTGTCTCAACCTATCAGAGATTCTTTTCAGGCAAGCGTTGATGTTATCAATAGTTTCTGCGCGCCTCAATATCGGAATATAGGTGAGATCAATGTCTATTGAATAGCGTGGCAAGTCTTTTACAAAAAGATTTATAGCCGTACCGCCATGTATTGCCAAATCCTCTTCCGCAGTGATGGCTGGAATAATACGAATCAGAAGTTCAACCCTACTCCTATAGCTATTCGTAATCATACAGCTCTTTAGGCACCGTTATCCTATATTTATCCACATATATACCAGGGTTCGCTAAGGATCTCTTTCCCTTTCCTAGATTTATTTTCTTAACATCCAGCTGCTTAAACCAAGGGAGCTGGGCTTTGTCTGCAAAGTACAGGAGTAATCGGTTAACCTTGACAGAAAGGCTCATTTCCAATAGCTGTTGTAGCAAATTACACCTCAATGTGGTAAGCATCTCTGTCACGTAGTACACATCCATAAGAGAGTAGTACATAGGAGACAATGATAAAACCTCGAGTATCGCTCTTTCCGGAGAGGATACAAAGAATTCATAGCCACCCACTTCAAGTAAATCAATACCGACTTCACTCCCAGAAAAGAGACTGGAGCTAAAGACTTGGAGGTTCGCAAAAAGACTACTTGCCTTGAGCCACTTTGGGATATGTTCACCATGGGGGCTGTATAAGAATGTCGGTTCATCCCCCATATATCCATAATGAGAAAAGCCCCATAATCCTAATGCAGTAGAGGCTCCAAGAACATATTTTTTGCCTAAAAGCCTATGATAGGAATAGAGGACAGCGTATAGAGTCGGGGTATATCCGTCAAAGCAATATACTCCATTGGCTATTCGCCGCAACCAATTACGTTTTACAAAGTCAGCAAGCTCTGACCTTGTAAACCCCTGTTGCTCCAACCAAGCCGAATAGAGGACCGGAGTCTCTTGGGATTGCCGCTGTAACTGTTTTATTTTAGTCGACATTTGTACGCCATTTCGCCAACAAATATACGAAAAAACAAACCGGAAACCCTAGCAAAATCTCTTGGTATTTTTTTCGCCGGCAATTGCTATACCAGAAGCTACCCGAAAAGGTGCTCCCGCCCATGGGAAGAGGCTGCGATTTGCCTAAAGTAGACCTCCCTCGGAGCGTTTAGCCCCGCTTTTCACGTTTTTCCCAAAAACTTTCGCAGCCGCTGCGTTTCCGTCCGCAGGACGACCTTTGAATAGCCCTACCTACCCTTCCACCACGCGCAGCTTCCCCGCCTGCACGGCCATCCGCACGTCCTCCTGCCCTTCCGCCCGGATGATGCACCCCGCGATGTTCCGCGTCTGCGAGGAGAAGTTCACCCCCAGCTTCACCACCGCGCGCCGGCCCAGCGCGAACGGCGCGGCGTACCCCTTCCCCTCGATCTGCGCCAGCGCCGCCTCCGCCGATTTATCCAGCTTGAACTCGAAGAGGTAGAGGTACCCCGGCGTCTCCACCAGCGCGTCGATCCGCCCGTCGCTCGTGGCCAGCTCCGCGCGCGTCTCCAGCCCCAGCCCCCGGAAGAGCACCACCAGCACGTTCTGGAAGTAGAGCTCCGCCTCCCCCGCGATCTGGTAGCTGAACCCCGCGATGAACGCGTGGAGCCCCGCCATCAGCCCCGCCGCGTCCCCCGCCGCCATGCGCCCCAGCAGCCACTGGATGCTCAGCCCCCGGTCATCGTCCACCCGGAAGAAGTACTGCACCAGGTCGTCGTAGAAGGCCCGCTCCACCTCCCCGTTCGGGAAGCGCAGCGTGTACTCGTCCGCAACCTCATCGTAGCGTTCGATGGTCATGTAGCCCGTCTGGTAGAGCAGCGGCACGATGCCCATGGCGCTCACTTCGCGCCCCCGCAGCTGGCTGGCCTGCATCCGCCCCCGCGCCAGCCCCGCGATGGGCACGCCGCGCTGCTCGATCAGCCGGAAGAGGAACCGCGGCGTGCCCGTCTCGTACCAGTAGCGGCCGTACCTGCGCCCCTCCAGCGCGCTGAGGAGGCTGAAGGGGTTGTAGACCCCCGCCTGGACATCCGGGGAGAACCGGTAGCCATCGTACATTTCCTTGAGCTTCCCGAAGGCCTCCTCCACGGTCTGCCCCCGGCGCGCCGCGAGCCGCGCCACCCCCTCGGCCAGATCGGCGCGCAGCTCCCCCTCCGTGATGCCGCAGAGCGTGGCGTACGCCTCGTCCATCGAGAGGTCCCTGAGGTTGTTCAGCCCGCTGAAAATGCCCAGATGCGCGAAGCGCGTGATGCCCGTCAGGAAGACGAACCGTAGGTGCGCGTCCATCCCCTTGAGCACCCCGTAGAAGCCCCGCAGCGCGTCCTGGTTGCGCGCCAGCAGCACCTCGTCGTCGATGGCGTCCAGCAGCGGCTTGTCGTACTCGTCCACCAGCACCACCGCCCGCTGCCCCGTCCGCGCGTGCGCCCGCGAAATAACACCCCGGAAACGCTGCGAAAAGTCACATTCCAGCTCATCCCGACCATAAATCTTCTCCCACTGACCGAGCACCAGGTTAAGCTCAGTCGGCAGCGTACCCTCCGATGTAAAATTGTTTTGGCTGAGATCCACGTGCAGCACGGGGTATTCCACCCAGTCCCGCTCCAGCCCCTCCATCGCCAGCCCCGCGAAGAGCTCCCTTTGCCCCAGGAAGTATGCCTCCAGCGTGGAGACCAGCAGGCTCTTGCCGAACCGCCGCGGGCGGCTCAGGAAGTTGTACTTCGTCCCCGTCACCAGCCGGTACACCAGATCGGTCTTGTCCACGTACACCGACCCCGTCCCCCGCACCTCAGCGAAGCTCTGCAGCCCCACCGGGTATTTTATCCCCTGTTCCATGCCGTTGCCCTCCTCCCTTCTTTTTCATGGTAAAGGTACGAAAAAGTTTTTAATGGGAAGGGCGCAGCAGTTCCTACAGGGCAATAGTCTACCGCGGTATCAAAAGCCAGCCCTGCAGAGGGGGCAGCACACCTACCGCAATGCGGTGGGCCCTGGTCAATGTCTAACAGCTCAATCACCCTCCCCCCATTCCCTAGCCATCAAACCCAATTATTGCCAGCGATAATTGGGTTTGGTACGACCTATTTCCGTGCAGGGGCAGAACCGCGCATTACCTTTGCGGTAAAGGTTGAACGACTATACGACAAAAGCTATGGCGGTTTACGTACCTGTGCGCCCACGGTGGAACCCACGGGGCGTGGTGATTAACTACGTTGCAAGGGGGCAGCTCTGCGTGCGCAGCTGGCCCAAAAGCTACCACGATGCCAACACGACCTCTCAACGAACGCAGCGAGGCAAAATGGCGCAGGTGTGCCGCATGCTGCCGCACGTGAAGGCACTACTCGCCGAGGGGTACACCCCGCGGATGAAACGAAATGGGCGAAGGATCGGCAGCTACCACGCTACGGTGGCTTCGGCGTTAAGGGAGTGGTTTGAGGATACGCCGCATGGGCCACGCTTTGCGACTTCTCGCCTACGCCTCACCGATGGCATGGCCTCGCTGCCTAAAGGACTAACGCTGAGTCGGCAAGGAGATACGCTGCGCGTATCGTGGGGCAACGCGCTACCATGGGCAGGGGCGAGGCTGCTAGTAGCCGCCCGCGAGCCGAATACCGATGGGTGGAAGAGCATGGTGATACCATTAAGGGTAGGCGCAACGGGCGCAGATCTCTATCTCCCAGCGGCATGGCGCAGAAGGGAACTCGAAGCGTGGACCGCGTTTGTGGGTAATGGCAAAAGGGTGCGAACGCTGACGTACCACGCTTCGCTACCTTCCACACGCGGCGCAGCAGGCCACAATGGGGGCAAACGAAACACTCACTCTAGCGCAACGCCGAATGGAGGCAAGAACTACGGCAAAACCGCCGCGCCCCTATCCAATGACCGTGCGTATCCACATACCGCAAAGCGTAGGCAGACGCACCCACATCCTCCAAGTCTAGCAACTGAATCTAACGCATCCCCTGCCTCTTTAGGCATGCACTCTGCTCGCACCGACCTCCGTGCACAATACAGGCGCAACACCTCGCACCGCAGCAACGGACTCTACTTTTCCTGCGCCGCTTCCCTTGCCTTACGGCATTCGGGGCATAAGCCATACACATAGAGCGTATGCTGCAGCACCTCAAATCCCGACTCCCTCGCCGCCGTCTCCTGTATCTCCTCAATGCGAGGATCGCAAAACTCCACCAGGCGGCCGCACGCAGTGCATATCAGATGGTCGTGCTGGCGGCATTGGTACGCCCGCTCGAAGTGCGCCATATTGCGCCCGAACTGGTGCTTCACCACGAGGCCGCACTCCAACAAGAGGTCTATCGTGTTATAGAGCGTGGCGCGGCTCACCCGATAGTTCTTGTTCTTCATAAAGATATACAGCGTTTCAATATCAAAATGGCCGCCCCGAGAGTATATTTCATCCAAAATGGCAAAACGTTCCGGTGTCTTGCGGTACGCTTTCTGCGTCAAAAACTGCGTGAATATGTTTTTTACAGTCTCCCGCGTAGTATCTTCACTGTTAGTATTTTGCTGCTGTTGCTGCGACATAACTCTCTTTCCGCTTATATACTCTGCCCCCGTACATTCCCCACGACTCCAATCGGCAGCAAAGATAATGAGATTTTTGCAATTTATATCAAGTCCTAAAAACAATACCGCGCCGCTCCGTACCCTCCACCCCAAAAATTGTTCTCGTTTTACCGCTGCCTTGGTGCTTTCTTCCGTAGGTACAGCACCTGGCCGGGCTCTACCTCCTGCCCTTTCGCCATTCGGTTCTTCCTGCGAAGTGAAGAGCTTTTCATGGCGTACCGCTGCGAGATGCTGTACAACGTTTCCCCAGCCTCCACCACGTGCGTCTGCTCCCCATGCGCGGCACGGTAACGCTTGGGCTGTATGTAGAGTTCCGTGCCTGCGGGGGGTAACTCCCGCGATGGCAACTCGTTATAGCACTGTAGCTCCCACTGCATCATCTCCATAGCCCGCGACAGCGAGGCGTACGTATCATGCGGCTGCACCACAATGTACTCCACCCTATTGCGCACGAACACCTTGTGTTCACCGCCGAGCTTCACCTCTAGCCGCTCCTTGCCCTCGGCGCGCTGCGTTTTCTGCGCCACCCGCGGCGGCGGTACATCGATGGTAACGCCCCGGTCAAGCTTCCACAGCTCTTCCTCTTCTATTATTTTTATCAGCCGCTCGGCGTACTTCGGATCGGTGGCGTAACCCGCCCGCTTCAATCCCCGAGCCCACCCCTTGTAGTCGGTCGGGTCCAAATCGAAAAGGAATGCGTAGCGGCTATAGCCACGCAGGAACGCCGAGTGGTCCTCAAACGACTGCTCAGGACTCTTATACACCCTAAAGCACTCTCCCCGTTTATCATCATCGTGGTAAATGCGCTTCCCTTTCCAATCGTTGTGGCACTTTATACCGAAATGGTTGTTTCCCTCAACCGCTAAACGGCTCTTCCCATTCCCGCTCTCTAGCATGCCCTGGGCAAGCGTTATGCTCGCGGGGATTCCGTGTTCGTGCATTTTGGATACGGCGTACTCCTTATACTTTTCGCGGTACTCCACCCGCTGCTGATGCAGCGATGACTGCGCCCGCACGTTCACGCCGCACGCACAGACCAGCACCCACAGCAGGAGCACTCCCCGCACCCTGGGATGGGCAAAATTCCCCATCCGCCGTGCGCCCCAGCTAACGCTGGCCATCAAGAACCACCTCTACAATTTCCGGCACGTGGCGACGTATCTCCTCCTCAATGCCGTTACGCATCGTCATGGCATTGAAGGGGCACGTTTCGCACGACCCAGTCAATCGCAGATACACCACTCCGTTTTCACCCACGCGCACCAGTTCCACATTGCCTCCATCACGCAGCAAGTAGGGGCGTACCCTTTCCAATGCCTCCTCTACGCGTCGCTCTATACCACCCAACATAGCCTCTCTCTGTTTATTGTGTTACCCCGCTCTACTTCCGTTCTCCCCGCAATTACCGTTTTGTGACCTCCACCCGCTCCGTGGGAGGCTGCTGCGCATTGCGAAGCGCCACAGCCTCCACCACCCTCGAGGCCAACGCATCGAACGCATCGCCCAGCACCGTGCTTTCAGCCGCTACAGGGCATCCCACATCGCCTCCCTCGCGGATTCCCTGCACCAAGGGTATCTGGCCAAGAAGCTCCACACCGTTGGCCTCCGCGAATTGCTTGCCGCCATCCCGCCCGAAGAGGTAGTACCTATGCCCCGGCAGCTCCTCCGGCTCAAACCACGACATATTCTCTACCACCCCCAGCACCGGCACGTTCACCCCGTCCCCCCGAAACATACTCACCGCCTTACGGGCATCGGCCACGGCGATGTTCTGCGGCGTGGTGACTACCACCGCGCCCGTTAACGCCAGCTCCTGCACCAGCGTCAAGTGGATATCGCTCGTCCCGGGCGGCATGTCAATGAGCAGGTAATCCAGCTCCCCCCAAAAGCCCTGATGGATGAGCTGTTTGAGCGCATTTGACGCCATCGGGCCCCGCCATACCAATGCATCGTCAGCCGACACGAAAAAGCCCATCGACAGCATCTTCACCCCATGCGCCTCCACCGGCACTATCACATCCTCCCCATCTATGGATTTCATTCGCGGCTGCCACCCCTGCACCCCGAGCATGATGTGCATGCTAGGGCCGAAGATATCGGCATCAAGAAGCCCAACGCTGTACCCCTTTCGGGCAAGCGCCACCGCCAAATTAACCGTTATCGTTGATTTGCCAACGCCACCCTTGCCCGACCCCACCGCCACGATGCTATGCACTCCCGCCACGCCACCATGCCGCTCCCCCGGCACGCTAGACCGTTGCTGCGATGCGCCCTCGGCCATATGCACATCCACTGCATCCTCTCCCACCAGCACCGCTAACGCCGTGCGCATGGTGCGCATTAGCGACTTACCGAACGGATCGTTCGGGCTACGCTTTGACAATGCCACCGACACCCTTTCCGTCGTACACTCCTCCAGCTCCACTAGCCCAAGCTTCACGATGTTCTCCCCCGCCTCGGGGTGACGCACGCCCGAAAGCGCATCGAGCACCTGCGCACGCAAATCTTTACCGTTCATTGACTCCAACGCTTTTACTATCTCACCTCCTGAAAAGTACTACTAGAAACGATTCTAAACTCCTTTTTGTTTAAATTGTAACTAAATACCGCAGACAGGCTGCAAAAAGAGACCGCTAGGCTTGCGCCCAGCGGTCTCTCGGTCTATCGATTTACAGTAGTAGTAACCTTTTTAATAATCTTTAACAGCCTCCACGTATCGTTGGTTGTTTACGCACAAAGCAGCAATAAACCCAACGCCACCAATAGACCATCCTAAACGAGCGCTACCGCGCCGCCACGCACTCTATCTCCACCATGACCCCCTTGGGCAGGGCCACCACAGCAAACGCTGCGCGGGCCGGCAGCTCCTCCGTGAAGTACTTGGCATACACCTCGTTCATCGGCACGAAGTTCGCTATGTCGCTCAAAAGGCAAGTGGTCTTCACCACATTCTTGTAGCTCATCCCAGCCTCTTTGAGAATGGCACCAATGTTCTTCAGCACCTGCTCCGTCTGCGCCTCTATTCCCTCTGGAATATTCCCAGTGGCAGGGACAACGGGGATTTGCCCCGATATGTAGAGAAACCCATTCACCTCTACCGCCTGACTGTACGGCCCTACGGCCGCCGGCGCATCTTTCGTCGCTATGATCTTTTTCATTGCTCCCTCAATTTACTTTTACGTTCCATAAAACTCTCGTGCCGCAAAGTTACTCTTTTTCTTTGTATGCGCCACCCTCCCTATTCTAATAGCACGAAAAACAGTTACTAGTCGGCGGCAGCTGGAAGCTAGCTACCAGCGATGGCTCCATCACTCCATTTCCTTTTCTTCGCCGCGGATGGCGCGGACGAACCTTTGTTCTAATTCACAAAAAAAAGCGGGGCTGATTGCATCAGCCCCGCCCCAAATGTTACACTACGCTACCCCATTAAAAATGGAATAGGAAGTAGAAGTTAGCATAGAAATGGTTGCCTGGATTCTCCGTTGCAACCGTGAAATCAACCTCTGGATTATTATCAATTGTCTCTACCCAATCGCCATGGTAGGTATCGCCAACGAAACGCTCTGAGTAGGTCTTAGCACGCCCTCTCAGGGTTGCACTCATCGTTGCGCCAGACTCTACACCGACACACATTTTGGGAAGAAAGTAGTACTCCACGCCGACGAAAGCCGCAAGACCAATGTTATGTTCCCAACCATTGTTCAAAACAAGTGAACGTTGGGCTTTCGCACTAGGAGATGCCATCCCCGAGAAATCGCCCGTCATAGGTGCTTTGTTATCTGCGGTCATCTTGTTGCCATAGTAGAAGCGATCTACGTCCCGCCCTACCGTATAGTCAAGGTCGCCGCCCACGAAGCCACGGAGACGACCGTAGCCACGAAAATACTGCGCACCAGCCCCGAAGTGCCACGAATTCACTCGCGCCACCATCCTGTCCTCCACCTTAGCCGCGCTCAAGGGATCCTTCGCTAATGCCGCCTGATCTGGCACTTGAACCGTATGAATGGTCTTTTTACCCCGCCACTGGATACGCGCACGCACCGCCAACTTATCGCTCAAGTAGTAACGCATGTAGACTATGGGCGACACGTTTGATAGGTAGGTCTTCGGATCGTTATTCGTACTATTATTGAACATATTTCCGAAGTACTGGAATATGGGCGAACCATCAAGACCCAGGGCTAGATCGCCAGCCTTCGGCAGGATTTCGTCCAGGTTCTTTGAGTTATACCCCCCTACACCGCGCTGCTGCGCCACGGCAGGCTGTCCCTGCGTGGCCTGCATCTCCGTGGTTTCATCCTGCGCCATGGCGCTGCCCCCCATGGCGAGCAGCGCGCAAAGCATCATTCCTTTCAACTTCATCGTCTTTCCTCTCCTCCTATTTTTTCCCCAATGAAACGCAACGCTACAGCTCAGCTGGCTTTGTCGCCTGATACATTACTACCACTACTTCTTTTGCTCCTGGATGCAGGAACACAGGCGACACATGGGTCGCTGGCTCGTAATAGTACTTTTTAGCCTCGCCAGACACACTGTAGTCTGCTGGATCGCTCGCCGTAAATACTAAAGAATAGTCCGCCCCGTCAGCACTAACCGGAACCGTTAGCGTCATACGCTTCCCACTCAACTCCTCCTCTTTAATAACGATAGGCCTCTCACTATCATTACCGAACAACCCGCCTTCCGAAGTGACCACGATTACCTTTGCCCCTGCCGGCACCGGTTGGGTAGGAGCGGAACCCTCATCGCTCAGCTTCGCACCCAGCACCAACTCAATCGTTGCTGTTCCCTTGACATCCTCCTTCTTCAGCTCCGAGTTTTCAATTTTCTTGTCGCACCCCATGAAGGATACGCCCAAAACCGCCGCTGCGGCAAACATCACCCCCAACGCTACTCTTTTCATAATTGTAAGATTTAATTAGTTACACAACCAAAGGAGACCATAGCAATCTCCCCAAACGCAGCGCAAAGGTATACACATTTTTTAGTTTTTAGTGCAACCTCCCTTTAAAATAAAGGCATCTAAATTTGAATTTGTCAATATCTGATTGACGAACAAGCATTTAAAAGAAACCATTCAGAGCAAAAATAAATGCAAGTTAAATTGAGATAGTTTTGTCAACGCAACATTGGAAATCCGGCATGCATAAACCAAGTACTCCTCCTAACGGCCCGCCTCCCACGCTCGTAGCATCTTTATCTCATCGGGCCACCGCGATGGGTCGGGAGTCTCTAGCACCAAAGGTATGCCCTCTAACCTGGAATCCTGCGCAATCCACTTGAAGGTTCCCGCACCTACTTCCCCCTCGCCCAGCGGACTATGCCTATCCACGCGGGATCCCAAGGGCTTCATCGCATCGTTGAGGTGCATGCCCCGTAGATACTGCAAGCCCACGACGCGGTCAAATTCCGCCATCGTTTTTTCATACCCCTCCTTCGTATGGAGCTCATAGCCCGCCGCAAAGGCGTGACACGTATCAATGCATACCCCAACCCGCGATTTGTCCTCTACCCCGTTGATTATCTCCGCGATATGCTCAAAGGCATACCCCATGTTAGTACCCTGCCCCGCCGTATTCTCTATCACCGCCGTCACGCCGTGCGTGGCCTCCAGCGCCCTGTTTATCCCCTCGGCCACGTAGGCCAGGCACTGCGTTGGCGACACGCCGTTAAGGTGGCTACCCGGATGAAAATTGAGCCGGTCAAGCCCCAACAGCTCGCACCGATGCATCTCGTCAATAAATGCATCCAACGACTGCTTCCGCTTAGCGGCATCGGGATTCCCCATGTTTACTAGATAGCTATTGTGGGGCAGTATCTGCGCCGCCGAGAATCTTCGCTCCGCGCACTCCTGCTTAAAGCGCTCTATCTCGCCCTCCTCTAAGGGCTTAGCCACCCACTGCCGCTGGTTCTTCGTGAATAGCGCAAAGGCGTTAGCCCCAATCTCGCTGGCATTGATCGGTGCGTTAAACACCCCTCCCGCCGCGCTTACGTGTGCCCCAAAGTATTTCATCGTCATGCTGTTTTCAACTGTTTACCACCATTGCTGCAACAATTCTTGTTGATGGTTTGTTGCACGGTGGAGAACTGGGAAAGAGCGTGGATACCTTGGTGCAGCAGAAAGGGCCTAGCCCCTTATTCCCTTACGCAGCGCCGCGAGCTGCGCCTTCATGTCTGGCAGAATTCGCCGGCTGTCCCTCGCCTTCTGAATAGCGGCGAGACGAATAGCGGGGGAAAAGGTAGGTTCCTCAATTGCGCTAAGCACCTCTTTGGGATGACATACTAGAGCCTCAGCGAGATACCACGCCACGGCCACATCCACCTCCTGCGCTGGGGGAAGCTCCGCTAGCCACGACAAATGCTCCTCGGAAAACCCATCCTTGGCGAAATGCCTCAACAGCATGACCACCCCGAATCGCTGCGCGTAGGAATGGGGGTTGCGAAGCCAAAGGGGGATGTTCTCAAGGCAGGGCGCACTATGCCTTTTGAAGAGCGTGGGGTTCAGCGCGTCGCAGTTGCCCCACGTATCAACCAATGGCAAGTACGCATTGATGGCAACAATGAGCGCTGCGGGTTCCTTGATTTCGTTGATAAGCAACGCACGGAGGAGGTACTCATCAGCGTAGCGATGGGGCAGCCGCTGTATAAAGGCTTCGGGAGCCTCCTGCCTAACGATACGTTTCGCGAGCTTTCTAAGGATAGGGGTGCGCACCCCGAGGTAGGGGCGCGTAGGTGTTGGCGCGCCGAGCTTGGTTGCGAAAGCTGCGAACGCAGGATCTTGGTTGGCTAGCAGCTCGGCATGGAGAGCCTCTATAGTCATGATTATTGAGGACTAGTTGAGGAGATCCATAATCTCGTTGAGATTCGGCGTAAGGATAATCTCCGTGCGGCGATTCTTTTGCCGAGCCTCTGTGGTTTTCTCGTCAACGAGCGGGTGGAACTCAGCGCGTCCCGAAGCTGAGATATTAGATGGGGGGATGGAAGAGCCATCTAGCAAAAGCTTCACGATGGTGGTGGCACGCTTCGCGCTGAGGTCCCAGTTGTCGGCGATGGGGCCTGATCCCTTCATGGGGACATCATCAGTGTGCCCCTCGACAACGATGTTAAGGTCGGGGTACTGCGCCAGAATGGGTACAAGCTGCCTAATGGCAGCCACGCCCTGCTCTCCCACCGCGTAGCTCCCCGTTTTGAATAGCAGCTTGTCCTCAATCGATATGTGCACACGCCCATTCTTTTCATGCACGGTCAGCCCTTGCCCCTCAAAGCCAAAGAGCGCACGGGCCAAGCGGTCCTTTAGAGCCGCCGAGGCTGAGTCTTTACGGGAAAGAGCCTGCTGCAGCTTTTCTAGCGCTTCATGCTTTTCGCTAAGCGCAATAGACATGGAGTCTATGCCCCTCCGCAACGAGTCAAGCGTGCGCTGATCCTCCGCCTGCTGCTTCTCCACGAGGTCTAGCTTCTGTTTCCGTTGGAACAGTTGACTCTCAAGGCTTTTCACCGCATCTTCCCTCCGCTGTAGCTCCGCTTGCATACGCTGCATCTCCGCGAGCATCCTGGATGTTTCCCGCTGATTGCCAGCCACGATATTCTTTTGATTGGCCTCTAGCTGCCCATAACTATACTTGAGATTGGCAAGCTCATCAAGGGTGCGAGAAAGCGTTTCCCCCCGCGAAAGGGAGTCTTTGACCAACTGTTGAACCTGCCTTTCAAGACGTTCCTTCTCCCCAGCTAACTCCTTGTTGCCAATGCGTAAACTATCCGCAATGCGCAGCGAGGCGCCATGCTCACGCCCCAGCGAATCACGCTGGGCAACGACCTCCCTATAACGTTTTGCCGGCACGCAGGAGTTAAAAAACGCAAGCGCAGAGAGCAGCGCAACGCTTGCAAGCAGTATTCGTTTAATCATCTGTCCACTTCATTACTCCCCGCGAAGGTACAAGAAAAGCGGCAAAGCCTTGCCTTGCCGCCGCCACCCGATTGCAACAACGAAGCTACTTCCACCTCACTCCCCCTGCGCTATCCCTTCCAAAGGGTCTCGCACCACCTTCCCAAGGCGCATCCCCACGCTCTCGCATGCCGTGCGGAGGGCATCACGATAGTACCACGCCACGCTCCCAACCGCCCGCACCTCAACCCCTCCGTACGCCTTCAACGGTTCAAGGAAAAACCGCCTGAAGGCGCTAAAGCCCTCCGCAAGCAACCTCTCTACATACTCCTCCCCCCTATGCGTACCCATTACCCGCGCAAAGCTGCCGAACCACGCGCTGGGCTGCGCCCCATGATACACACGATTTACTATCGTCTCCTGTCTCTCCATTCCTTGAAGCGCTACCTCGCCAAACTCTTCCACTAGCATCCGCCGCACATCTTTCTCCATGCATTTAGGCAAGACCCCGTAGAGCCAATCTCTCACCAGCCGTTTACCGAACCACGCCCCGCTCCCCTCATCGCCAAAAAGGAATCCCAGCGAGGGGGTAACGTACACTGGTCTCCCCGCATCAATGTAACAGGCATTACTCCCCGTGCCGAGGATGGCCACTACCGCCCGCTCCCCTTTCGGCAGCGTGGGGTGCGCTCCCCACGTGGCCAACGACGCCAGCACCATGTCTGAATCCACGTGTACCTCTGCAAGGGGGAACGCCTTTTGTAGTCCCTTTTGAAGCACTTCGCCCTGCTGATTAGGTCCACAGGATGCCCCATAGAATGATACACGCCCCACGCTCCTACACCCCTCCTCTGTGCCAAACGCCGACTGCACCTCCCTCACCACCTCTTCATCGTTAACATATAGGGGATTTAGCCCCCTCGTGGTAAACCAACGGACCTTGCCCTCAGTATCTACCGCCTTCCACTTCGCCGTGGTGGCACCGCCGTCAGCAACCAACCGCACCATCCTTTCTCGCTCCTCCGCCGCAGGGTCATCCACCGCCACCACCTCTCCCGCATCCCTGCATTCTTTTAATAGCTCCCGCCAACTCTTACCATACCCCCCATGCTGCCCATCCCCTGCAATCTCCACCAGCGGCGCAAGTACGAATCTGCGTTCTGCCATATGTGGATGCGGAATCCGTAGTCGTTCCGTGTATATTGTTTCCTCACCGTAGAGCAAAATGTCAATATCCGCCGTACGGGACGCATAACCGCCCCCTCTACGCCGCCTACCCAGTAGATACTCTATCTGTTGCAGTTCGTTCAATACCTCTTCAGGAGATTTTGACGTACACACCTGCACCACCTGGTTAAGGAAGGGCAGCTCCGCAGTAAACCCCCATGGCGCGGTTTCATATATTGAAGACACCTTCCGCAGCCCCCCGAACCGCTCCGCAATCTCCCTGCGCATCGCCTCAAGGTACCCCCCACGCGGCGCAATGTTACTTCCAAGACTCAAATAGACCTCAACCCCTAACGCCATTTCCCTACTCCTTTTTCTCAAAACCACCCTCTGCCACAGCCTCGTGCGCCCTGGGAATCCATATTCGGAATACTGTTCCGCTCGGCGGACACGTCACGAAACTCACATTTCCGCCGCATGCCCTCGCCACGGCGTACGCTATCGCCAATCCAAGGCCACTCCCCTCGCTCTTGGTGGTAAAACGAACCCTAAATATGTCGTCCTGTAGCTCCTCCGGTATCCCTGGCCCATTATCCTGCACCTCTATCACCACCGCCTCTTCAGTACCAGAACAGCGCACTTCTACTCTTCCACCGTTCACCTCCGCAGCCGCTTGCACCGCATTAATCACCACATTATTTACCATCCGTTGCAAGTTGTTCTCATCAATCCACGCCAACAGGGGCACTTCCGATGTCTGCTCCTCCAGCCTGACACGGGTGTCAGCAGAATTAAGCACCACGCACCTATGCACCGCCTCTCGCACATCAACTAGCGCAGCATGTCCCTCGGCCAGCTTGGCGAAGGTAGAAAACGTGTTTGCCGTACGCGCCAGCACGTCAATCTGATTTTCAAGCATGTCGGAGAACTCCACAAACCTATCTTCCCAGCAAGGATTCCCCGCTGCCCGCAGACGCATCACCCGCTGTAAGCTAAGCCGAATGGGGGTGAGAGGATTTTTTATGTCATGGGCTATCTGTCTCGCCATCTCTTGCCAAGCGCGCTGTCGCGCCGTTTCAGCCAATTCTGCCGCGCTACTTTCCAGCTGGTTAAGCATCGTATTGTAGGCTCGGAAAAGAGCACCCACCTGATCGGGGGTATCATAGAACACCAGCTTGTTCTCCCCCGTAATGGTTAGAGTCTCCACGCTCCTGCGCAGCTGCGCCAAGGGTTCTAGCACCGCGTTGGCCAGCACGAACGACAGGAGGAGCATCATACCCGTTAGCACTGCGTAGAAATCAAGCAAAAGGCTCGTAAACGACTGGAACTGCCGCTTAAACTCATCCGGACGCGTGAAGTAGGGGAGGTTCACATAGCCTAGCAGTTTACCGTTTTGACGTAGCGGTATATACATTGACTCGTAGCGCAACGTACTTATCTGCTCCCGCGTTAGCTCCTGCGATGCCCCGCCGAACCGCAGCATCCCCCAGGCTCCAGCATTCATCCGCTCCCCCACCAACGATTTCGTAAAGACCTCCATCCTAGAGCTCCCCATGAGCCATCCTAGCGTATCGTATACATTGATGTCACAATACAAACGACTCGACAGCTCCGACAACGCCCTATTCAGCTGCCAATTCTCTTTTTCCCCACCCATTGCGTACTCAAGGCTCATCTCGCCCAAAGAGGCCAGCACCGTTTGCGACTTTTCACGCATCAACGTTTTATTCTTCTCCTCAAGGGTCTTTCGCATGGTGAAAAGCGCAATCACGAGAGCCAGCGCCATGGTCAGCACCATTACGCCTGCCATGTACAGCTGTAATCTCCCCACGATCCCTCGTCCAATCAATGGTTTGAGCCGAAGCACCCCGCTCACTCGGAATATCACGGAAAAGAACAGGCAGAAAAGGAGTAGCAAGTAAACGTCAACCCCCATCACCTCAAAGGGTGACACCTTTGCCCGCGACACCAACGCCACCATATCGTTGGGCAATTCTTTCGCTACGTGGTTATACCCCATGCTCTCAAACATGCGTTGCTCTCCCACCTGATACCCCGTGGTGGCCAATGAAGTTGGATACCCACACTGCCCCGTGTTCATTAAAAGTTTCCCATGCTCGTATAGAGCCGTAGAGTAGGAGGGATCCGTCCGATGGCGACTCGTTGGCTCATTAACAAGCAACTCTGGATAGCCCCAAAAGGCATTGGGCTGCTTTGAGTCAAGCTCAATGTATAGGTAACGTTCCTGCTCCTGCGCCACGTATGGGAAGATACCTAGGTAGCTTATTCGTCCCGTACGCCCCCGTCGGAAATAGAACCGACTCCCCGGCACCATCACCCCCTCCGTTGCCACTATCCTCCCGAAGTAGGCAGCGCAATCCTCAAACTCGTCCCGATCAGGTAGAAGTACCAACTCATCTCGGTAACACATCGTCAAACGTACATCGTACCCATTCAGATAGTCACGTTGGTAACGCTCCTCAAAATAGCGACGCATCCGTGCATGGGTGCGGTATCCCGACACCATAAACCTGCGCAATGCCCCATCATCCTCTATGGCTAGGGAGAGCTGGGGGAGCATGGACTCTAGTAGGGGGTCAGGCTCTCCGCCTACCCGTTCCGCTATTTGCTCTCGCACCATTTGGTCCCGCCGCTGGCTCTCCACGCCGCTACACGTTCCCACGTACAATGCCACCGCCATCCCCACAATGAACTCCATGCCCCGAAACGGTAGTTCCCCGCGATGCCAACGCAACGGCACGTACAAACTTGCAAAGACCACGATGCACAGCACTATCGACGGTCCAAAGGGTATTGCTAGATAGTACCAAAAACATAGAGACAGCAACACCGTCACCACCAGCAATGCCCCCCACAAGCGCCACTCGTACGGCAGACGGTTATGTAGTATCTGCCGACAAAACAGCGCGGCCATCAAAACCCCGCTAGAGAACCACAGCACAAGCCCGATATAGGCCGCCTGCGTGTACCACGTAAAGCTCGCAAGCTCGTAGGGTGGAATCGTTAGCGTGGAGTTAATCACAATCTTGCGCAGCAGCATATCCCCAAGCAAAAGCACCATCACCGCCCCTAAACCGCACACCCCCAGGAAAGTCGTTTGGCTAATCCTGCGACTCAATGCTAAAAACCGTACAAGCTGCGCGCAGAGCATTGTCACGAGGAGCAACACCAAAGCATGGAGTAGAAAATCTCCCAACGATGGGACAAAGCGAGACAGTGCAAAAACTGACGGTGAAAACAGATGGCCTAGTACCCCATCAAAAACGCCCATACGCAAAAATAGGTAGCGCCATCCGACGCCACACGCTACGCAGATCAACGTTACCAACACGCTCAAATGACGCGTTAGCAGCAACGGCGCAGAGAAAATTGCAACGAGAATGAGTATGAAAGCAACCAGTATCTGCACGTTGCCGTGCAACGACACGGCTTGCACCCTCGGTGCTGGCATATCCATTTTGGGGAAAAACGACTCCAATGATCGCCCCTCTAAAAAAGACAGCGATGGAACGTAACCCGACCGCAGGTAGCGGTTAAATATTGGATAATCGCTACGTAAGCCAACCCCAGCATACACCACCATTTTCCCATGCTGCGTAGCGCGCATATAGTACTGCATCCCATTGATGCGTACCAATTGCTGCCCCTCTCTCAGCGGCTGCTCCACGGCACGAGAATAGTTGCCAGACCAAAGCACCACCGTATCACCACTAAACCCCACAAGAACCCCATGCGCCTTCGCCAAAACCTTAGCATCCGCCTCCGCCACCACGCAAAATGCCCCCGCCGTATCTCCCTGTTCCAGCTTAGCGCACGCCTCGCTCGCCACCCGCTCCACCCGACGCAGACGACTCTCCGCATCCATGTTTACACGCCCTAGCATAACGCTATCCCAACTCGTACGCCCCGACTCTAGCTCCTGCCTCCACAGCCCGAACAGCATCACCCCCACGCCCGAAAGCAACAAGACAAGCAACAAGAATTGCCCTACCGTAATAGGAAAGGTAAAAAATTGACTCAGCGTAGCGTTCCACTCCGCCAACCTACGCACGCGCCTACTTGTCGACATAGTCTATGCTATGGCTATTCATGATGGTAGTGGCTACCCCTCTGTATCATAAACCCTCGGTAGAGCTGCTCTAGAAAAATCAATCGTACCATCTGATGGGTAAACGTCATCTTCGACAAGGACAACCTCTGCGCTCCGTACCTTGACAAAACTGCACCTCCAAAACCGTACGCACCCCCTATAGCGAAGGTAATCTCTCCGCCCCCATGCGTTCCTGCGTGGCTCAGCATTTGCGAGAATTCCACCGAGGTCATCATTACGCCCCCCTCATCGAGCAGCCACACATTCCGTTTGCCTTCCAATGCCGACAGCACGAGGGGCGCCTCCCTTTCGCGCTGCTCCTCGCCTCCTAGCTTGCCCCACTCCTTGCGCACCCGCACCTCCTCCCGGTGGAGGGTGCACAGTCGATTCAAACGCTTAGCGTAATCCTCCTCTCCCTCCCGGATGTACCCTGCCACCGTTGGCGACACAACGACCAAACTCACCCGCATCCCCACCGCTACGCACATTCCGAAGACTTCGCCCTCGCCTCCAGTGTTACCGATGTGGCCCTTACTACCCCTCCCATAGCTGGTGCCAACTTGCTCACCTTCACCTCCGCCCACTCCAGCAACGGCAGCTCCTCAAACAGCGCATCCAGTATCCTCCGACACACATTCTCCAAGATGTGCGAGCGTATCGCCATCTGCTCTGCCACCACCATGTAGGCTAACTGATAATTCACGGAGTCGGCCACGTCATCGCTCGCCTCGGCGCGTCGCGTATCGCAGCGCATCCGCAAATCTACCTCATACTCATTCCCCACGATGGCCTCTTCCTCGTAGCAGCCATGAAACGCATGGAAACGCATTCCCTCTACAGCTATCTCTCCCATCGCTTTGCCTCCTGTTTCTCTTTTCCCAATGCTTATCAACCCTCTAACCGCACCATTCTCCCCCCTAGGACTCTGCCTCTTTACTTTCCTGCACTATTCTAGACCACGCCTCCATTCCAAAATCCTTCAAGTACGGAAAGATACCCGGAGCAACCCGCCGTACCGGCTCATAGAGAACGCTTCGCTTCGCTTTCGCTGGCGGCACTATTTTCTCCATAACACCTCCCTGCACGAGCAATGCCATCACTACGCTCACTAGCAACGCCCCCTTCAGCATTCCAAATGCCAGCCCGAGCACCTTGTCAACCCACGCCACCCGAATCATACGCATTGTACCCTTGAGCAGATGTGCCAAAAAGTATACCCCTACCACGACCGCAACAAAGGTAACCCCGAACGCCCACAGCGGTGTGGTCTCCGCCGGCATTCCGAAATGCAGAATAAATATTTTACTAGCGTACCCCGACAGCCGAATGGTAAGCCACACCCCCACGAGGAATGCTACAACAAAAACCACCTGCGACAGCAAGCCTCGGCGCAACCCCGACACCCCGAACAGCCCAATAATAGCAATCAGAACTATATCTACCGTTGTCATCTCGCACTACTTGGTTCGTTCCACTAAATAATCGGCCAACGCAAAGAGCGAACGCTTCGCCTCTGAATCCGGCACTACCAGCAACGCAGATTTCCCCTCCTCTACAAACTGTCGTACCATCGCAGCCGTCCGCTGCATCGCCCCGCTCCCCGCTATAAACCGCGCCACCTCGCTCCGCACACGCGCATCGCCCCGTGCTCGCCGCAACTGCGACACCATGGCATTCCTCTCCCGCCCTTCCAACGACTCCAACGCATATATCACAGGCAGCGTAAACTTCCCTTCCTGCAAATCGTTACCGACAGACTTACCTACCGCGCTGCTCGTAGAGAAATCAAGCATGTCATCGCGCACCTGAAACGCCATGCCCAACCGCTCACCAAACAGCCTAAACTGCTCCACAGTCGCATCGTCCGCACCGGCCGAAAAAGCCCCAGCCGCAGCACTCGCCGCAAGCAACGCCGCAGTTTTTCCCGATATAACTTTGAAATACTCTGCAACGCTATACTCATTCCGCCGCGCGTTCCGCAATTGATTCAGCTCCCCAAGGCTCATCTTCTGCACCGCCTCATTCATCAAATCCAACAGGCGGTACTCCCCGGTATGCACTGCCAGGCGAAGCCCCTCCGCCAGCATGTAGTCACCCGCCAGCACTGTTCCCTTCGCCTTCCACAGCCTATACACCGATGGAGCCCCACGGCGCAACGCTGAATCATCCACCACGTCATCATGCAGCAGCGATGCATTATGCACCATCTCAATCATCGCCGCGGCCACTTTGGTGCTCTCTCGCACACCCCCGCATGCCGAAGCCGAAAGGTACACCAGCAGCGGGCGTACCTGCTTCCCCGGACGGCGCAGCACATACCATAGAATCACACGCAGCGCGTAGCTCGGCACCTCTTCTTGCACCGCTCGGTAGTACCTTCGGAACTCCGCCAACTCTGCCGACACCGGCCGTGCTATCTCTGACAACTTTCCCATATCTCAGTGCCTCTCGCTAGCCTGACTAACTGCCCGCAAATTTACGTTTTTATCTACTACATAACGGCGACCCTGCACGCGCCACAATACCTCGCCCTATCCTTACACCCTCTCTACAGGCCGCGGTGCTCCTTATCTATAGCAACTTACATCCAGCCTCCCAACGCACCACCACTCCCTTGTGGCTAAAGCTTACCAAATTCTAACGTCAGCACAGACCCGTAGGGATGTAAATGGGCATAGGGATCCCCCTCTACCACCTTCCCCAATATAATTTCTGCGCTGAGCTGGATACCCCCATGGGCAAACACTAATAAATTATCCTCGCCCGCCGCCTGCTTCTCCCGCAAAAAGCCTAATAGACGATCGCGCAGCTTATGGATTGACTCACCGCCCGGTGTATCTCGCCCTAGTTGATCCCCAAACCACCACCTCACCTCCGGAACATCAACCATCTCGTAGAGAAAAAGCCCCTCCCACTCCCCAAAGCTCATCTCCAGCAGACGTAAATCCCGCTCCGCATCAGGGAAACCACAGTAGGCCGCCAAGCGTGTGCAACGCGATAGCGGACTCGTATAAACCTTCCCGTGCGACAGCTTCTCCACCTTCGATAGCACCACCGCCGCCTCCTCTTCAAAGCTCGCCCGCAACGGCACATCGGTCTGTCCGTAGCACATCCCCCTCGGAACATCCACCGCCGTATGTCTAACAAAATGTACCCTCATGTTCTTTTCTTATCGTCCAACCTCTCCCTTGGGAAGCGACAAAAGCAGCACCGCTGCCTCCAGCACCGGGTAGGTGGTAAGGCAACCCACCCCCTCCGTAGTCTGCAGCCCTAATCGCAGCACCGGTTCTATTCCGATCCGCTTCGCCAATAGCTCCATGCCCTGCATGCTCTCCATATGCGCCAGCACCACGTAGTCTTTCACGTGGGGGTCCACGCACATCGCCAGCATCAACGCCACGAGCATAGTAAAAGAATCTATCATCACCGCCACCTTGCGCTCTGCCGCTTGCAGCATCACCCCCATCGCCATCACCAGCTCAAATCCACCGAATCGCAGCACCTCTTCTCGCCAATCCGCTCCGCGGGGCGTAGTATCCAATAGCTTTTGGCACTCAGCACGACTCACCAGCGAGAACGTGGTATATCCTGCGCCTTCAGGCATAAGCACGTCTAGCCCTATTCCCTGCATACGCTCCGCAAGGAGCGCAGCCGACACCCTTCCGCCCGACGCCGTGCACCCCAGCGCCAGCACGTTGCTCCCCGTGTCTACCGCCTCGTTCACCAGCTGCCGCCCCCGCAGTTCCACCCATCGAAACTCTTCGGGCTGCATGGCTGTCTCTACAAAGAAATCTCTCGTGCCTTGCCGGGGCGCAAAGGCACTCACCCCCAGCCCAGCCGCCATAGGAGTCGCCAAACCTGCATCCACAATGCGCAGCGCAAACCCATGGCGGCGGCATAGTGCATTGACAAAATGCTTCCCTGTGGCAAAATCCCTCACGCATAGCGCGGAATGCTCAGCCACTTCTGCCGACCGTAGCTGCACAAACCCATGGCTCGACGCCAACATTAACAGCTGTGGGCTACGCAGCTCTGGATGCGCAGTACCCTGCAATAGCGCAAACTGCACCGCCAAGTCAGACAGCTGCCCCAACCTACGGCGTTCCGCCACGCTAAACAGCGACTCCCCCAATTCCCGCTGCTGCTCTCCCTCATTCAATGGATATATCATACCTCGTCACCTTTTCCTTCCATGCGCATGTCTCAACCTGTCTACCCTATGCAAAGGTAGCTATTTTTAGCAAATGCCCCCTCCCGGCAACCTTTCTTCCCCATTTGTCTCTCTTCACACACTAAGGTATCACAGCTTTTTTTACCATTTACCTTCCCACCCAATACCGCACTTCTCGCAGCAGTCTCAAAAAAAATAATCGCTCCACTCCCCCAAAAAACTAATTTTGCTATTTACTACATATCAGCAACTTAACAATATCTTCTCATCTGGTTAGACCACTCAGTTTAGTACTATGTGTTGCACAGTACAAAAACTCACAGTATATTTGTACTGTGAAAGTACTAAAGGATAAACACAACTTGGTTAAAATCATGAAACGTACAGTCGCAGGCACCATAGGCCACAGAAGCTTTCAGGTTGAAGAGGACGCTTGGCAAGAGTTAACAGCATACCTTGATAGCCTACACAGCATGTACAAGAACGAACCCGACCGCCACGAAATCATTCGGGACATTGAGGATCGCATCGGCGAACACCTTTGGGAATGGCGGGGTGCTCAGGGGCTTGTCATCAGCATGGCAGACGTGCAACGTGTCATCGGCCTCGTGGGCAACGCCCAGGACATCGACAGCGAAGCCAAAGGCAGCACCAACGCTTACTACGCACCGCGTAAAAAGCTCTACCGCGACCCCGACAACAGGGTATTCGGTGGGGTGTGTAGCGGTCTAGCATACTACTTCCGCGCCGATGTGGTCCTCATTCGCATCATTTCGGTTGTTCTGCTCTTCGTGGCCTTCTCCAGCTTTTGGGTTTACATCATCCTATGGATTATTACGCCCAAAGCTAGCACACGGGCCCAAAAGCTCGAAATGCGTGGCATCCCCGTCACGCCAGAAAACCTCAACAAGTTTCAACTGTAGACACGATTCAAAAGGGACTATTCCATGAATACCGAAAACATCCAAACCCAAATGCGGCGAGGCGCGCTTGAGCTTTGCACCCTCTCGCTACTCGCCAAGGGAGACGCATATACCAACGACATTGTCAATGCGCTGCGAGATGCCGAAATGATTGTGGTTGAAGGGGCTATATACCCGCTGCTCACCCGGCTTAAAAACGCTGGATACCTATCCTACCGTTGGGAAGAGTCGCCGCAGGGTCCACCCCGCAAGTACTACGAACTCACCGACTCCGGCCGCGCCTACCTCGCCCTGCTTACCGAGGCGTGGAAATCCACCGTAACCGCCGTTGACCGGCTCATTGCGGAGCCCGCCGACAACCAATCCAACAACTCAAACCTATAGGGAAACAATACAATGGAAAGCGTGATTACCATTAGCCTCAACGGCTACCCCTACCAACTCACCGAGGATGCCTACCGCGCCCTGCGCAGCTACCTGGATGCGCTCATTGACCGCTTTGGGCAATCGAACGAGGCGAAGGAGACGTACGAAGCCATCGAGGCCCGCATTGGGGAACTCCTTTCAGAACGTCAGAAGGGCAACGAACCTATTTCTTTAAGCACTGTCAACGAGGTGATAGCCATTCTGGGGCAACCCGAGGACATCGATGCCGACCAGCAGCGAGAGTCCGCCAGCAACGCCAGGGAAAGCTCCGAGGAAGCCTACGAAAGGGAACGAAACCGCATGCGGCTTTACCGTGATGTTGATAGCAAAATAATCAGCGGCGTATGCGCCGGCATCGCCGCTAGGCTAGGAACCAACGCGGCCCTCATTCGGCTCCTCTTTATTCTCGGCTCCTTCTGCTACGGCATTGGCATCATCGTCTACATCGTCCTTTGGGCCGCCGTGCCGCCAGCCCGAACCCCCCTCCAAAAACTCCGTATGCAGGGCAAACCCATCACCATTGACTCCATTCGCGCCGAAGCCAACCGGAGCTTCCAGGCCGCACGCGAAACCCTAAAGGGCAAAAACAAAAATCGATCATCCGACTTTGCGAAATCGTTCGGGAATTTTCTCGCCTTCCTTGCCATTGGGCTTGTCAAGCTCGTTGTGAAGATACTCGGTGTTGCGTTTATTCTTGCGGGGGCTATAGGAGCAATAGCCATTACTGTGCTGCTTGGCGTTAAGCTCATCGGCGATGTATCGCTGGCTGACGAGCTATTCGGTAGCACCATAGGGTCAGTCATTGCGCTCCTCGGCTGGGACATCTCACCGTACATCATTGCGATAGCCATCTGGGGGGTATGTATCGTACCGCTGGCAGCAATCCTCATCGCGGGCATGCGTATGCTTATTGAGTTCCGCATCGCAAAGGTGGTAAGCGTCACCATGCTCATCTTCTGGATCGCGAGCATACTCGTCCTCGCCACCCTCACCCCCTTCACCTATTGGAGGGCCAACAAACGGATTACGAGCTGCGAAACGGAGTATGAGATACCCATGCGCGCCAACGACACGCTGCGTATTGACCTCAGGAGAATTGACAATAGCAGCGCCGACTCCTCCTTCAATATTTCCATAGCACCAAGAATTGACATCCGTAGCACAGACGACAGCATCGCGTCAATTCGAATTGCCTACGAAGCGCTATCAACTGCAGACGAAGACGAAGTGTCGCTAGAAGAGCTCTACGCTCCCTCCATCGACACAGCCTCCGCGACGATTGCTAGCATAAAGACCTCGCTCAAAAAACGCAGCTCGCCCATCCCGCTTAATGCCCACGCCATCATCTACCTCCCAGAGGGAACCCTCATTAAGTTAACGCCAAAAGCCGCAAGCAAAGCCGAAGGCTACACCGAAAGACGCACCATTCGTGGCAAAAATCTTTCAAGATCCGTTTGGCAAATGCGCGATGGCTACCTCGCCCCACCGAGCAAACCCGCAAATCGCACAGCCCCAACGCGCTCTGAGCAAGGGGCGACACCATCGAGCCAAGACTCGCCTACCATTGAAACAACTACAGCGATTTAACTTACTCTCTTCATAACTGTAGTTTTTAAAACGCTCCGCGGCGGAAGCCACGGAGCGTTTTGTTTATCAATAGGAACAAAAATTCCTCAATTCTGGGGATTGCCCTACACGCTGGGCCTCAATACCTTTGTGCCGTAAATTTGTAAACCGTGTTTAGGAGTACAATAAATATCGGGAGGGGAAGAACCCTCTTTTTGAAAAAGCGCACTGCCAATTGGCAGTGCGCTTTTTCTATGAACAAAAATGAAAAACGTTCACTTTTAAACCGCCAAACGCCGTGCAAACGCTAAAAGAAAACGTTCTCCAACGCATTCTACTTACAGCTAGAAAAGAGTTTATAAGTCAAGGGGTCAAAGACACCTCCATTCGTACGATCGCCAGCAAGGCGAACGTATCCGTTGGGAATATCTACAAATATTTCAAAAGCAAGGATGAACTCTTTTGCGCCGTGCTGCAGCCGCTTCTAACAAAGCTTAACCGCCACATGCACTCGCACAATGACGAACGATTCCTCAACCTTGAGGTTTTCACAACGCCTAGTCTTTCCATTGACTATCTAAACCAAACGGTATCTCTCGTCAAAACGTTCCGTCCTGAACTAAAGCTTCTGCTTTTTCAGGCAGCTGGCACATCGCTCGACAGATACCTAGAACGCATTCTTGCCGAACAAATCAAAATCGGGGAGGAGTACCTTTCCATAATGAAAAGCCGATGGCCGCATATTGATGCTCAGCTCTCTCCATTCTTTATTCACATACTATGCTCTACCTGGACAAACATTCTGCGGGAGCTAGTCTTGCATGATGAGTTTTCAGACTCTGAAATCAAGCAGGCGCTCATCCAATACGCCCACTTCAGCCTGGCTGGCTGGAAAGAACTGCTTAAACCTTTCAAATAGAGACAAATAGAAGATCGGCATCTCCAAATGCTAAGAAGTTGCCTTCAGACTTCTCTAATCCTTTGGTTCAAAACAAAACTTCAGACTCAACTTCACGAAACATGACTGGCAAAATCATTAAATCAAACAGCTTGCTACTATCGCTCCTACTCTTCCTATGCAGCGCAGCTACAGCGCAAGAAGGTGTAGGCCTAATTGAAGGGTCCATTATTGATGAGAACGGCAACAATCTCATCGGGGCCACGGTCTACATGCAAGAACTCAAGCGGGGCGAGGTTTCCGATGCAAATGGCAAATTCGTTTTCACCAACGTTCCTGTAGGAACCCACACGCTAACGATACAGTACATGGGGTACAAAACGCAATCGCTCAGCGTCACAGTGGGCAAAGAGAAAAAACGACTCATCGTGCAGCTCCAGCAGGAGGAGCAATCCATGAAGGACGTTCTCGTCATTGGCAAGAGCAAAGCCCGAGAAATACGTGAACGGGCCATGCCTATATCCGTTATCAGCATGCACCAGCTGCAGGGTTCCGTGAGCGACATTGAGAGCCTTCTGGCCAAGACGACGGGCATAGCCATCCGCGCCTCCGGCGGGGTGGGCAGCGCTTCGCGCATTTCGCTCCGGGGGCTTGAGGGCAAGCGCGTGGGATTCTTCATTGATGAGGTGCCGCTCGGCGACCAATCGGACTTCATCGACATCAACGACATACCCATCGACATGATTGACCGCATCGAGATTTTCAAGGGGGTGGTACCCGCAAAGTTCGGCGGCTCCTCCATGGGCGGCGCGGTCAATGTAGTAATCAAGGAGTACCCCGACAGGTACCTAGATCTTAGCTACCAACACGAATCGTTTAATGTCAACAAGGCCACCGCGGTCTTCAAGCGCAACATCAAAGAGTCTGGGATTATCCTCGGCCTCGGCGGCACCTACACCTACGCCGACAATTGCTACACCATGGAATCTCCATACGTGAAGGGATTGAAAATCAAACGCCAACACGATAATTTCCAAAAATTGGTAATTGGGGGAAGTATTAAGGCCAGAAAATGGTGGTTTGATGAGATCGAGCTTGAGCCTGTATTCATCAATACGTACAAAGAGGTGCAGGGCGTAGAATATGACATTCGGCAGGCGCACTCCACCTCGCGCCTCTACCTCTTGGGAAACACCCTTAAAAAGAAAGACTTTCTACTCGCGGGGCTTGACCTTGACTTCACGCATGCCGCCGCCTTTACGCGATACGCACTTATTGACACTGCCAAAACTTGGTACGATTGGCAGGGCAACCCCTACCCCTCCCCATCGCCTTATGGCGGCGAGCTGGCCACCCGTTTCGCTTCACTCTCCAACAACAATAAGTTCACCTACCTCAACAAGCTGAACCTTGAGTACCTCATTGCAGAGCAGCACACCATCAGCGTTAACTCTCTTTTCTCGCTCGCCAATGGGACGCCATCCAACCCCTTAAAAGAAAAAAGCCTCGGCAAAAAAACCGACTTCAACTCACGCATGAGGAGTTGGGTTATCGGTATCACCTACGACTTCCGTTCGGCTAACGACCGTTTCCTCAACTCGTTTACCGCCAGAGGGTACTGGTACAGCATGCGCACCACCTTCCAAAACATCTACACCAATACTCCACCCGAAAACATTCATGTGGATAAGAAAAGCCTCGGATGTAGCGATGCGCTTCGCTTTCGCTTTACCCGTTCGCTCATGGCTAAACTTTCGGGTGGCTACGATGTGCGTATCCCATCGGAGTTTGAGCTGCTCGGCGATGGCTATACCATAACCCCATCAGAACAGCTTCGTCCTGAGCGCAACGCCAACCTCAATGCAGGCATCCTGTTTGACCTTACGGGCATCCATCACTCCAACCTGCAGATTGAACTCAATGGGTTCTACATGTATCTCCAGGACATGATCCGCTTCACCAAGGGGATTCTCGGTGCTCAGTACCAAAACTTCGGCGAAATGCGAACCCTAGGCGCAGAGTTCGAGGTCAAAGCCGACATCTTCTCCTTCCTCTACGGCTACGGCAATGTTACCTTTCAAGACCTACGCGACGTTCGCGAGCATGAGCAGGGGTCTAATCTTCCCAATGCCACGAAAGGGCTACGCATGCCTAACATCCCCTACCTCATGGCCAACACAGGTCTCGAATTCCACAAGGAAAACCCTTTCGGCGGCCAAGGGCAAAACCTACGGCTCTTCGCCGATCTGGCTTTCATTGAGGAGTATCTCTACGATTTTGAAATCACTGCGAATACAAAAAGACGCATCCCGCGCAGCTTCCTGCTGGACATGGGTCTTGAGTACAGCTTTTTCAACCAAAGGCTATTTCTATCGTGCAAAGTCAAGAACCTCACCAACGCCCGCGCCCTCTCGGAGTTCAACCGCCCGCTGCCGGGCAGAAGCTTTGGCGCAAAGCTCCGTTACATTTGGAAATAATTCGTTTCAACTTTAATAATTCAGTACTATGAACAGTAGAAGTATTTGGCTAATCATTGCCACCGCAGCTCTTACGCTGGCTGCAGCATCGTGCAAGAAAAAGGAGCAAACGCCAGATGAACCGGTAGGGGGAGTTGGCAACATTCTCGTTTCAGCCACGGTTAAAAACGCAGATGGCGCAAGTGGACAAACATACTTACGTCTCATTCCAGCCCTCTCCGGAGAATACGACAACAGCAATAGCATACAGGTAGGCTTTAGTGCCTCCTTCTCCATTGTTGACAACGACGTTTACGTTTTTCCTGAATTCGGACCCAGTGGGAAGCAAGCCATCACAAAGTACTCCCACAGCGACAGGGGACTCACGCAGGTCTGCGAACTCCCCATCGCCCCAGGCTCCTACCCTGTAAACTTGACCAAGGTGACACCCGAGAAGCTCTACATCACCAACTACCTTCTCGGCGCCATCACCATCGCAGATGCCAATAGCTTTACCAAAATCGGCGAAATTGACCTCACTCCGTACGCCCATAGCGACAAATCCCCCGACGCCAGCCGTGGCATCCTGCGCGATGGCCTGTACTACCTCACGCTCAACCAAAATGATGCGAGCTGGATGCCCTACGAAGACCATCGGCAGGTAGACGTAGCCATTATTGACCCTAAAACCGACCAGGTAACCAAAATCATCTCTGAGAAGGAAAGCGGTCTCTGCTTCCCCACAAGGCCCATAACGAAAGACATGATATTTACCAATGAAGAGAACGATATCTATATAGCCTGCGTCGGCTACTTTGGCTATAACCCTTCCTACAAAAAAAACGGTTTCGTGTGCATCCCCAATGGAAAACAGGCTTTTGACCCCTCCCGCAGCTGGGACATCAGCAATACGCCCATCGAGGGTACGAATTGGAAACCAGCATCCATCTACAACTGCGTCTACATCGGGAAAGGCCTCGTGGCGGCTTACGTTGCCATCATTGAACTCAACACCGGTAATCCGTATACAGCACGTAACTCTATGGCTGTAATAATCGACCTCAAGGCGCGCACCATCAAGCAGATTAAGGGAATCCCCTACACCGATGGGCATTCAGTGGCCATTGAGAAACACAATGGGGAGGTATTTTTCTCCGCCTTCGGAGCAGATGCATCAGGTGTTTTTGCCTACAATCCTAACACTAGCGAAGTGAAACAGGTTCTCAGAGCCAAAGAAAACATTTCGTTCATGTATTTCTTTTAATCATCAATCGTATAGCTCTCTATACCGATAGTCAACGAGACGCTCCGCGGTTTCCACCGCGGAGCGTTTTGTTTATCGTATAATATTCAAATTCAGCCTTACGGCCCTATCAAAAGAGGACGCATCTCGTGGCGATTGCATGGAGAAAGGCCACCCACAGAGAACTCTGCAAAAAAGAAAGTAGACGGAGAAGGGTTGCACTAACCACCCTTTTCCGTCTACCCTGTCGGGGTGGAGAGATTCGAACTCTCGACCTCGTCGTCCCGAACGACGCGCGCTAACCGGGCTGCGCTACACCCCGAAAAACTCCTCCTCCATTCCCCAAAGCCGACCGCAAAGGTACAAACTTTTTTCTATACCGCAATCTCTTCACGCACCAACCTACAACCTCAGAAAAAAGTAGCGTACGCTGCCGCCCCCATGCGCAACTGCCCACTAAGCCCCGCCCGCTAGCCTCCGCCGCCTACGCCTCGTCATCCCAATCCTCCTCAAAGAAAGAGGACTGAAACCTATCAATCTCGCGCCGCTCCCGCTTTGTGGGCCTTCCCGTGCCTGGCTCCCGCCACAGCAACGAACCGCCCACCGTGGGGCGCAGCTTATCCAACTCGCTCTGCGGGGTAAGGTTCTCCAAATAATCATCCACCAGCTTTGCCCCGAGCCGTGACGAGGGAAACCCCTTCACCCGGTAAGTATAGGTAACCGGCGCGCGTTTCAGCGTGAAAACATCGTTCAGAGCCAGCTCTCGGCTCGCTTTCACAGTGAGTCCATCAACGGCCACTCGCCCCTTCCCTATCGCCTCCGCTGCCAGCGTGCGACTCTTGAACAGGCGTACGCACCACAAATACCTATCTACCCGCATCGCGCCGAACCTTACTCCTTCCCCTTCGTATTCACCACGTTCATCGCCCGCTCCAGCCCAATCGTGGCAAACAGCCCAATTGCCTCGCACGCCTTCTCGATGGCCCCATCCAGCAGGGGCCGTTCCTCCGCTGAGAACTTCGAGAGCACGTAGTCAATCTGCCGCCCCCGCGGAAAATCGTGCCCAACCCCGATACGCAACCGAGCGTAGCCCGACGTGCCGAGCTTAGCCTGAATATCCTTCAGCCCATTATGCCCCCCGTCGCTCCCCTGCGCCCGCAGCCGCACGCCGCCCACCGGCAACGCCAAATCGTCCACCACCACCAGCAGCGACTCCACCTCCAGCTTCTCCTTTTGCAGCCAATACTGCACCGCCTTCCCGCTGAGATTCATATAGGTTGACGGCTTGAGCAGCACCAGCTGCCGTCCCTTCACCTTGCATTCAGCCACTGCCCCAAGCCTATCGACAGAAAAAGAAGTGCTCGATGCGCCAGCTAGCGCATCGAGCACCATAAATCCCGCATTATGCCGCGTACCTGCGTACTCCTCCCCGATATTTCCTAAACCCACAATGAGGTACTTCACGGCACAAATCCTCTATTTTGCGGCGTACGCTACTTCTTTTCCGGTGCAGCTGCCGGCGCTGGAGCAGCCGCTGCAGTATCAGCAGCCTGCGCCGTCATATTACGCTGCGCACGCACCGCCGCCACCACCATATGGCTCGGATTGAGTATTGTAAGCCCCTCATACGAGAGATTGCTCACCACAATCTTCTTGTCAACGTCCAGCTCCGACACATCTACTACCAAACGATTCGGCATGGCCGATGCCAACCCTTTCACTGTAAGCTTACGGGCAGCCTGCGTCAGCTTACCGCCAGCCCGCACCCCCACGGCGTGCCCTTCCAGCTTCACCGGGATTGACATCGTGATGGGCTTATCCTCGGTGTAGCGATAGAAGTCAATGTGCACCGGCCGGTCGCTCACCGGATGGTACTGCACCTCCTTGATTATCACGCTCTCCACCTTGCCATCCAGCTCTAGCTCCACCAAATAGACATTTGGATTTACCAGCAGCTTCGTCAAATCACGCTCCTGCAGCGCTATCGACACGTTGTCGCCATGCCCGTACACCACCCCTGGCACCACGCCTTCACGGCGCATATGCCGCGCGTGCTTCGGCCCTCTCTCCTGCCGAGAGGCAGCCTTAATCTTGAATATATCCATCGTAACCCCTTACCGTTAGCACTACCTGACAGCCTACCCCCGTAAAATTTCGTATCCTTGGCTGCCCCATCATGCGTTTCTCCCACGGGAGCACGGCCGCAAAGGTACACTTTTTCCCCCATTTTGCTATGCGCGGGAAAAAACGACGATCCTACAGCAAGAAATCGAGCCGCTGCTTTTCCATCTCCATTTCGTACTGTCGTACCAGCGCCTCGTAGCTTAGAAATGTAACCCGTTTATTTACCCGCAGCTCCTCAAATGCATGGTACTTCATCTTCTCTTCAAACTCACGCCTACGCTTCGCGTCCGCCACAATCACCATCCGTGCGTAGAAATCCTGCAAATCGTTAAACTTCAACAATGAGTTTTGTATGTCGGTGGAATGCTCCACCTCAAAGAACGAGTGCGGCATCCGCCTATCGTTAAACCAAATGGTGTCAATGGTTGCGCTACGGCTGCACAGTTCTGGATACGAATAGCTAGGCTGCTCCTCCAGGCTCGCCAGCATCTGCAATGTTCGTCCATCGTAGAACCGCTTGTTCTTATCCTGTTTAGGAATAAAAGTGGAGAACTTTTTACAATTCCCTATAGTTATCAGCAACCCCTGGTAGTACGTGTGATTTAGCAACGCAACGCTAGCCGAACCAGCATTCTTCTCATCCTCAACAACAAACCCTTGCGCCTCAAGCCTACTTCTATATTTCTCCAATCCGTAGAGCCCCGGCTTGATCCTGTAGATTCCCTTGGTTTGCTGCACGATTCGACGTATGCTTGCATAGGGTGTCTTCGTGCGCCATTCACACCCCTTTATTTTGAAGACCTCCACGTTAAGGGCCCCTAAAGTGGCTATTCCTCCGAGCCTCTCCATGGCTTCCATCACGGCTTCATACTGTTTCATGCGTTCCGTACTCCACCCGCTAAATTCTTTATCAAACGTAGCACTATTACCAACGCCCCCCACCTACCTTTTCCTAAGAAAAAACAACGGGACGATAGGCGTTTTCCCCTGCTCGTCCCGTCGATGATTTGCATGCGGCTCCCTTGGCTCTCTAGCGCCTAGTACTCATCCTCATTGAAGAAAAAGTCATCCTTGGTCGGGTAGTCGGGCCATATGTCCTCTATCGTATCGTACACCTCACCCTCGTCCTCCAAGTCCCGCAGATTCTCAATCACCTCCATAGGCGCACCCGAACGCTGCGCGTAATCTATCAGCTCCTCCTTTGTCGCCGGCCACGGGGCATCCTCCAGCTTCGAGGCCAACTCTAACGTCCAGTACATATCCTAAAAGTTTTTCTTGTTTTCACTTGTACCGCGCCGCCCTCAATTGGGCACCCACGGCGTTTGATCATCGCTATTTTCCTGCGCAAGCATGCGCCCGTAGTTGAAGAAATAGTCGCTCAGCCGGTTGATAAACCCTAGCACCTCATCCGGCACCCCCTCCACGCTGAGGATCCGCCGCTCCGCGCGCCGGCAAATCGTGCGGGCCACGTGCGACTGCGCCACCGCCATGCAATGCCCCCCTGGCAGCACGAAGGCCCGCAGCGGCGGCAGCTGCGACTCGTACGCATCGATCCACTCCTCTAGCTGGTGAATGTGCGCCTGCGTAATGGGCGGCACCTTGCCCGCAACCCCTTTAATATCCTTCCCTATCGCCAGGATTGACGCGCAGGCCATCAGCCGATTCTGTATCCACTGCAGCTGCTCCCGGTGCCCCGCGGCCTCCACGCACGTCATAGCCACCCCCACCGCGGCCATAAGCTCATCCACCGTGCCGTACGCCTCCACGTTCGCGCTATTCTTCGCCACCCGCTCGCCACCAATCAGATCCGTCTGCCCCTTATCGCCCCGTTTCGTATATACCTTCATTGCGCCTAACCTTCTTTTGTTGCCAGCTGCTCCTCGCGCTGCTGCAAGCGCCGCAGCTCCTCAGCACCCGCATGCACCGGATGCAAATTCACCTCGTCACGCTCTATCTTCCCATCGCGTAGCCTCACGATTCGCCGTGCGTGCTGTGCAATGTCCTCCTCGTGCGTCACCACGATAATCGTATTCCCCGAACCGTAAATCCGCTCGAAAAGCTGCATAATGTCAATGGAAGTCTTCGTGTCGAGATTGCCCGTCGGCTCATCCGCCAAGATTATCGCGGGATCATTGATCAATGCCCGCGCCACCGCCACGCGCTGCCGCTGCCCGCCCGACATCTCGTTGGGCTTATGCTCCATGCGCTCCTCAAGCCCAACGCTCGTGAGCGCCGCCCGGCCACGCTCCAATCGCTCCCCCTTGGGCACCCCTGCGTATATCAGCGGCAGCACCACATTCTCCAACGCCGTGTACCGGGGGAGAAGATTGAACGTTTGGAACACAAACCCTATCTCACGATTCCGTGTATCGGCGAGCTGATCATCCTGCATCTTACTCACATCCGTCCCATTCAGAATGTATCGCCCCTCGCTCGGCGTATCAAGGCATCCCAAAATGTTCATTAACGTAGATTTCCCCGACCCCGATGGTCCCATTATCGCCACGTACTCATTGCGGTAAATCGTCAGGCTCACCCCCGCCAATGCATGCACCTCGCTCGGCCCCACTTTGTAAATCTTCTTTACATCCTCCACCTCAATTACTGCCTCTCGTGTCGCCATGCCATGCATTCCTTCCTTATGCTCTTTTCTTGCTATTTCCCTACTACGTTACCACCGCTCGTTTTGTTCACTCCCCACCCAAACCGCCGCGAAGATAGCAAAACATACTATAGGATACGATACGGGCATCGCCAAAAATAACTTTCTACGTACCTTTGCGCCGCTATGGCCACGCGACTCGATACGTACCTCGTTAACACCGCCGCCTTCCCCTCAAGGGTAAAGGCCAAGGAGGCCATTCTTGAAGGGCGAGTTTCCGTCAATGGCAGCATCTGCCGCACCCCCGCAAAAGCCATTGGCGATCTCGACAGGGTGGAGATAACCGCTACCGCCTCCCCCGCTTTCGCCAGCCACGGCGGCGAAAAGCTTGAAAAGGCCATCACGGAGTTCGCCCTCTCCTTCGCCCAGCTCCGCGTGCTCGACATTGGGGCTTCCACCGGCGGATTTACCGAATGCGCGTTACGTCACGGTGCCGCCCACGTCTACGCCATCGATGTGGGCCACGACCAGCTCCTCCCCTCGCTACGTACCGACCCGCGGGTCTCCTCCTTCGAGGGGCTGAACATCCGCGCCCTTCAGCTTTCCCACCTTGGTGGAATCCCGGTTGATGCCATCGTGTGCGACGTTTCTTTCATCTCCCTCTCCTTCGTCATCCCCACGCTCCCCCGCTTTCTCAACGACCATGGTTGGGCGGTGCTGCTGGTGAAACCCCAGTTTGAGGTGGGGCCCTCCAAGATACGGCGTGGCGGCCTCGCCAACTCCCCTGCCGACCACCACGAGGTGCTACAACGCACTATTAGCCAAGCCGAGAGCCTCGGCCTCGCCCCGCTGCGCCTCACCTACTCGCCGCGCCTTGCCCCGCAAAAGAACATTGAGTACCTCCTCCTCCTCAGCCGGCAGCCGCAGCTCAATCCCCTGCCAATCGACATTGATGGCATCATCCGCAGCGCCTTCGCCGCGTGGCGCAAAAGTTAGGGCAATCATACCTTTCGGCAATACAAGCAGCACTACAAACGGCCGTTCGCAGCGAGTGAACCTACGCTACCTCCCTCTCAGCCCCTCGTGCAGCTAAAACCACGGCATGACTAGTAGTCTACCTAAATAGGGGCCCCCACCCCCCTACTCCTAGCGCAAGCCAGTCTGAAAGGCTGACCCTCGCCAGCCATCCGCACCGCCCCCCGCTTCAATCCCACATTTTATAGAAGGTTAACCCTTAATGACTTACACTCATACAGCCAAAGCCCTACAGCCCGCTACCACCTCAAAACGGTAGCCATTCCATAAAACGCTAACCATCAAGCACCAACCTACCACCCCCTTCGCATCAAATTCGGATTTCTCCGGAGAAATCCGAATTTGATGCGAAGGGGGTACGAAGCGGGTGCGAGAGGGAGGGCATTCCGCACCCGTAGACTGCACCACCTGCAAACACGAATAGGGAGGCCAATGCCGCAACGCATACGGCAAAAATCCCTCGGAAGCTATTTACGGCAGAATACACCGCGGGGCCGCAAACAGCCTGCAGCCCCGCCCAAAAACTTTCTGTAGCTACAGCTTCCCGCTAGCTATTCCCCGCCAATGCGTAGGTCTTTCCCTTCACCCACGCAGCCCACTCCCTGCGGTTTCGGCTCTTATCCTGAAATGTTTGCCACGGTATGGGGTCCCCGATGATTACCTTCAGGTTGGCGCCCTGCTGGCGATACATCTCATCTACCAGGTAAAGCATCTCTACGTTCGCCTTGATACCCAACCGCTTACGCCAACGCGCCAGATTGTAAAAGAAGTTTGAGTTCTTGCCTTGAAAGAACATTGGCACCACGTCGCGGTGGTGTTCCACCGCCTTTGTCACAAAGCTGGGTTTCCACTCAAGGTCTTTCACTAGGCCCCCTTTGCCCTTACGCGAACACAGGCCTGCCGGGAAGTAGAGGATCTGCGCATCTGAAGCGTACGCCTCCTCGAGGCGGCGAGCGTTCTCCTGCGTCTGCGCACCGTGCTTGTTGATGGGTAAAAACACGTCGTCAAACTGCGGAAGGGCCGTGAGGAGATCGTTGACCGGGAAGTATATTTTATCAAATCTACGCCCGAAAAAGGCTATCAGCACCATGCCGTCAAGCCCCCCTAGCGGGTGGTTTGACACCAGTATGTAGCGGCTATCAGGCAGCAAATTGTCAAAGCCCTCCACAGAATACTCCGTCTTAAACTCTCGGAGTATGTTCTCTGCGAACTGCACGCCATGCTCCCCCTTATGCCTCGAGATGGCGGCATTCACCTCATCAAGGTGTACAATGCGTTTCAAGTAGGAGAGCACGAAACGGGGAATCCACTTGCGAAGGCGTGGATTCTTGGCATCAATCAAATCTTCGAGACATACCTTCCCCTCTCGAAGCTGCGATGAAAAGTTCACCTCGTGCTAATGATACCTCGCTACTTCAAGGCCTTCACGCTGTAGGTAAACCCCTCCATGACGGGGTTTGACAGCAGCTTGGCGCATAGCTCGTTGGCCATGCTGCGCACGGCATCTTCACTCTCCGCCTCCACGTGCAGCACGATGTGCTTGCCTATGCGCACATTTTCTACCCCTTTATAGCCGAGCTGCGCTATCGTACCCTGTACAGCCTTTCCCTGCGGATCGAGCAACGCCTCCAAGGGCATCACATCCACTGAAACCTCATACTTCATCTCCGTCTCCTCTTCTATTTTTTCGCTGCGCATTGCGCGTTGCGTTTACTCTCCATGTACCCGGATTTTCCTACTGTACCAGGTCAAAAAAATCGGTCAATGGGCTCGTGCCCACGGCCACTGCGCCGCCGCGCGGCGCCAAGCCAGCCGCTACCCCTAGCAAAGCCCCCTCAACCGCCCTGCGGAACGCCACCGCCATTTGGGCTGGGTTGCCCGCAATGGCTATCGCCGTGTTCACCAGCACGCCGCTCGCGCCCAGCTCGATTGCCTCCGCGGCATCAGCAGGCGACCCTATCCCCGCATCGACAATCACCGGCACGCTGGATTGCTCCACGATAATCTGTATAAAGTCCCGCGTACGCACCCCACGATTGCTACCTATCGGCGAGCCGAGAGGCATTACGGCGGCAGCCCCTGCGTCCTCAAGCTTCTTGCATAGCACGGGGTCAGTCTGCACGTACGGCAGCACGGTAAAGCCCTCCCGGGCCAGCGTCTTAGTCGCTTCCAGGGTCTCCTCGCCATCCGGGAGGAGATACCGCGGGTCGGGGTGAATCTCCAGCTTCAAGAGATCTGTACCCAACGCCTCCCTCGCCATCTCGGCCGCGAATATGGCCTCCTTGGCCGTACGTACGCCCGATGTGTTGGGGAGCACGTGCACCCCCGGCATCTGTATGTGCGCGAGCAGGTCGTCTGCGCTATTGTGCACGTCTACACGTTTCAACGCCACGGTCACCAACTCGCTCCCCGAAGCGATAATCGCCTTGCGCATGATATCGTTTGAGGCGAATTTGCCCGTGCCCAGCAGCAGGTGCGATGAAAACTGATACTTACCTATCTCCAACATAATAACTCCCTTTCTATCGGGCATTCCTATTGATTCGTTCCAAGAAACGCATCGTTGCACGCTGCGGGTCGCTAGCCAAGGCAATGCTGGCAGAGACCGCCACGCCCATGCATCCGGCGTTCAGGATATCACGAATGTCCATGTCGTCAATTCCTCCAATAGCAAAGATGGGGACGTTCAGCCCCGCCGCCCGCGCGGCTGTCACCAAGCGTGCCGTACCCGCAGCCCCATGCGGCGCGGGCAGGTTTCGCTTGGTTTGCGTCATGCGGAAGGGGCCAAGCCCCACGTAGTCAATTGGCTGCGAAGCGAGCGCCTGCAGCTCCTTCACGCTATGCGCCGTAGCGCCAATGATTGCGTTCTCTCCGAGGGCTGTGCGGGCGCGCGTCGTGGGGGCATCGTCAAGCCCCAGGTGTATGCCGTCAGCCTGCACCTCCCTAGCGATCTCTATAAAATCGTTAACGATCAGCGTGGCCTCAAAGTCAGCGCATAGTGCCACCAACGCATTGGCCTCGCGCAGCATCTGCTCGCGCGCCACCCCCTTGGCGCGGTACTGTATCACACGCCCCCCGCCCAGCAGGAAGGCCTCGGCCTGCTCCCGCACCGAATAAGGGCTATCCTGCAGCGTCACCAACATCAGCCGGTCGCTATCCTCCACCGCCTCGCCCGTCCACGGCGAGACGCTATTTATCGTCTCCTGTCCCATAATCTCCGCGGCAAAGTTACTCTTTTCCAACGCCTCCACAAAATTTTTACTTCTACGCTGCGCGATCTTCTTACCCCATTTTTTCTACCTTTGCACCAACATTTGTCGGTACTTCATGGATACAGAGAAGCAAGGGGGCCAGATGCGGCTGCGCACTGATAACCTCGTGAAGCGATACCGCACGCGCACCGTTGTGAAGCAGGTGAGCGTGGAGGTGCAGCAGGGAGAGATCGTGGGGCTGCTTGGGCCAAATGGCGCGGGGAAGACCACCACGTTCTACATGATTGTGGGGCTAATTTCCCCCAACGAGGGGCGCATTTTCCTCAATGATGACGACATCACGCGCGAACCCGTCTACAAACGCGCTAAGCGCGGCATAGGCTACCTCGCGCAGGAGGCGAGCGTGTTCCGCAAGCTCAGCGTGGAGGATAACATCCGCTCCGTGATGGAGATGAACGGGTACTCCAAGCAGCAGCAGCGCGAGAAAACGGAGAGCCTCATCGAGGAATTCTCGCTGCAAAAGATACGTAAGAGCTACGGCGTACAGCTCTCTGGCGGCGAGCGTAGGCGTACGGAGATTGCCCGGGCACTGGCCATTGACCCCAAATTTATCCTGCTCGATGAGCCCTTCGCGGGGGTTGACCCTATCGCCGTGGAGGATATACAGCACATCGTGGCGCACCTCAAGGATCGCAACATCGGCATTCTCATCACCGACCACAACGTCCACGAAACGCTCTCCATCACTGACCGTGCCTACCTCCTGTTTGAGGGATCCATCCTCAAGTCGGGCACTGCGCAGGAGCTGGCCGATGACCCCGAGGTGCGGCGCGTATACCTTGGACAAAACTTTGAGCTACGGCAGTTTAACGCAAAGAGTAGAGACGCAGAGGAGGAATAAATCGCAGAGGATTCCTTTTGGGGCTACTTCCCGACCGCTGCGCTGCATTGAATTCTACAAGATTACCATAAAGCATTCCATCATTTTTGCTACCTTTGCCGCCGTGGAGGAGAGGGATATGTCAATAGTCGATTCGCTTGCCAGCGTTAAGGCTACAATTCCGGATGGCGTAAAGCTCATTGCGGTCTCGAAGACGCACCCGAACGAGCGCATCCTTGAAGCCTACAATGCGGGGCAACGCGCCTTCGGGGAAAACAAAGTGCAGGAGCTTGTGCCGAAGTATGAGGCGTTGCCCAAGGACATTGAGTGGCATCTCATTGGCCACTTGCAGCGGAATAAGGTACGATTCGTTGTGCCCTTCGTTTCGTTGATCCATTCGGTGGACAGCGAAAAGCTTCTAGAAGCGATTGATAGGGAGGCCGCGAAGGTGGGGCGTACGGTGGACTGTCTTATCCAGGTACACATTGCGCAGGAGGAGACCAAATCGGGCTTCACCCTCAATGAGGCACGCCAGCTCTTTGCGGACAACAAATTGGCATCCTACGGCAATGCGAGAATCGTGGGACTAATGGGCATGGCAACCCTAACTGAAGACAAGGAGCAGATCCGCCGCGAGTTCCTCTCGCTACGCGGGCTCTTCGATGGGGTGCGGAAGGAGGGTTTGGTTGACCCGAAAGTTTTTTCCACGCTCTCGATGGGGATGTCAAGCGACTACCCTATTGCCATTGAGGCGGGGGCAACGATGGTGCGTGTTGGAAGTGCCATCTTTGGCAAACGCATCTATAATACTAACGCCGAGTAACCTTTGAAATTATTGATACCATGGTTGATTTGAGCGTAAAATACCTCGGTCTGAAGCTACGCAATCCATTCATTGCGAGCAGCTCGGGCCTCACGGACACCCTTGCACGCGTTGTGGCGCTAGCCGACGCGGGCGTTGGGGCCGTAGTGCTAAAGTCGCTCTTTGAGGAGCAGATTATTAATCAGGCGCATGTCGTACCCAATAGTTACGACTACCCAGAGGCATACGACTACATCCAGGGCTACGTGCAGAGCCACGCGGTGGAGCCCTACATCAAGCTAGTGGCGGACGCTAAAAAAGAGGTGAATATCCCCATCATCCCTAGCGTTAACTGCGTGGGCAAGGGGCAATGGGTGGAGTTCGCCTCAAAGCTGGAGCAGGCGGGGGCCGATGCCCTTGAGCTCAATGTACATCTACTCCCCACCACCGTTGATGAGGCAGCCACCGCTGTGGAGCGTCAGTACTTTGACATCATACAGTCCGTGGTAGACTCGGTGCGTATACCGGTTTCTGTAAAGCTCACGCGTAACCTCACCAACCCGCTTAACGTGATGCAGCAGCTGCATTTCAGAGGGGTAAAAGGCGTGGTGCTCTTCAATCGGTACTACGAGCCAGACATCGATTTGACCACGCTGAAGCCGACCATGGCACCAATCTTTTCGACGGATCGAGAGCTCTACCCCACGTTGCGGTGGGTAGCTTTGGCACGGCCCCAGCTCCCAGACCTTGACATGGCGGTCTCTTCCGGCATTCATACCGGGAAGGAAGCCGCCAAGGCCATTGCGGTGGGCGCCAACGCTGTACAGATTTGCTCCGTGCTATACATGCGTAGCGTACAGCACGTCAAAGTGCTTCTTGAGGAGCTAAACGCTGCCATTGCCACCACGCCAAGGTCCACGGCAGCGGCGCTGCGGGGCGCGGCCGCCTCTACCTCTTCAGAGAACCTCACGCTCTTCGAGCGTAGCCAGTTCATGAAGTACTTCTCCGACCACAAGGAGGAGTAGGCAACCTTTTCCCGCCAGCGGGGCGAAAAACAGCTGCGGGTCAGCAACCATCAAAGATGTTAGCTATAGGGCGGGGCGCGAGTCCCGCCCTATTTGTACGGAGATAACAGCTCTCCCAATAGAAGCCGCTGCAGCCCCCTACTTAACGCTGGCACGATGCACAGGATGGCACTCCCTGCTCCAGCCCGCGGCATGGGCTGGAGCTATAGACTAGGCAGCGAGGGTTAGCCTTGCCGGTTGGACATTCGTACTAGCATTTCAAGGTAAATAAGAAGGGTTTCGGCTAAGCACGATTGCCCGTATAGCCTAACGAATAAACTTTTATGCAATAGTCCCTTTTTGCTACCTTCGCGGGGCGCAGCGGGACAACCAATCGGGCGGAAAGAGAGGCATTAGTGGCAGAACGGAAGGATTTCATACGTAATCGCACGGGCGTAACCTACGTGGATCTATTCGCAGGGGCGGGTGGATTCAGCGAGGGTTTTCTACAGGCCTTCACTGACGATAAGTGCTACGATTTTCTGCTGGCCTCTGACATTAATCGCAACTGCGAACTGACGCACGTAGCGCGGTACAACCGCCAGCTTGGGCTATCTACCCAATTCCTTTGCCAAGACATCACAGAGGATGATTTTCTACCCAACCTGCTGCGGCGGATAGGATCACGAGCCGTAGACGTAGTGACGGGGGGACCGAGCTGCCAATCGTTCAGCCTGGCAGGCATGCGAAAGCGATTCGATAAGCGGGATAACCTCTTCTACCATTACCTCAAGGTAATCAAGGCGCTACGCCCGAAGTACTTCGTAATGGAGAACGTCAAAGGGATCCTCACCAAGGAGCAGGGCAAGTTCGTAAATGAAATACTAGGGGGGATCCGCTCAATACTTGATGCGCAGCAGCTCCCTTCTTTTCTCTCTTTTGCAGGAGAGGCTTTGCCTCGCTACATGTCGCCGTTCATGGTAAAGGTGTGGCTCGCAAAGCTAGAAATGGAAGCGGGTGTGCCGGAGGAGTTCGGGCGGCTCTACGGAGCGTTCTTCGGCCTTCTTGAGGAGCAGCTCAAGGTGGTGACGCAGTCCATTGCGTACAAGGTGAGTAAAAGCAACCAGGATGTGAACACTGTGCGCCACGGCATCCTGCTACTGAAAGAGCAGGGGAAGCGGGAGGAGATTGCAAAGGCTCTGATAGACCTGAAGGCACACTGCAATGTGAATAATGACCATCTCACCGCCGGGCTAAACGATGCTATACACGCCCTGGACGATGAACAGCTGGTGCAGCGGATAGCCAACTCGCTACACGCCATGCGGGGTATGACCCAAGAGCAGAACGAATTAGACGAGATGGAGCGTGCGCTACAGTTATACGCTTTCAGCTTTGACGATTGCGTCAACGCATTGGGACGCATTTTCAAAGGGGAAGACCTCGATGGGCTGCAGCGTGCGGCTGAGGCGGTACGCCTGTACAGAATAGAGCGGCCCATAGTGGTGAAAGCCGCAGACTACGGTGTTCCGCAGAACCGAGAGAGGGTGCTGTTCATCGGCTGCCGGAAGGACCAAGCACTCATAACGGGCATTGCGCCGACGGTGCACGAGAATGAGCGGGTGACGGTGTACGAAGCGCTGTGGGATTTGGATATGGTGGGGAACGGAGAGACGGCAGAGGAGTACCGCGAAGTGCCTATCATAGCGGAGTACAAAGGATTGCTTCGCAGCCGCTCGGAGTGGAGTTCTCCGCAGCGCAACGGTAGGCTATACGCAGAGTGGTCGCGCCGCGGTAGGCTACAGCACCGCTTCACGTTTGAGGAGAGTCCCTTCTACGTGCGGGATGCGGAGGATTTACAGGACCCGCAACGGCAGCAGCGGATGGAGCTTTTCAACCACCAATCGAGCCTGCAGAGCGATAACGTACGCCGCCGGCTGCGGATTATAGCCGAGCATGGTGACTACGACGCCGCCAAGGGGCAGCTGCGGGAGGAGGGTGTGGATTCAGATAAGCGCAACTACACGGTGCTGCGCGCCGAGGGGCAAAGCCCCACGGTATGCACCATGCCCGACGATTTCATCCACTACGCGTCGCACCGCCCGCTGACGGTGCGAGAAATGGCCCGCTTGCAGTCGTTTGACGATAGCTTTGTGTTCCAGGGGAAGCGCCAAACGGGGGGCAATAAGCGCAAGGATGAGATCCCGCAGTACACGCTGGTGGGCAACGCCGTGCCGCCGCTGATGGCGCGGGCCGTGGCGAACGAGATACTGAGGAAAATTCGGTAGAAGAAATGGAGCGAATGCGGGTTTTTACAACATTTGAAGAGAGAAACATCGGATTTCTTGTGAATCAAGGCATAGATTTCACGCTCGTTCAAACTACTTCCACTGGATTGAAGAAGAGCATTTTAGACGCTACTTCCAGCATGAGAACCTACTTCTCAGAAAAAGGAATCCACGATTACGCGGGACAAAAACAAGGGCCTCAACATAAGCATTTTGTACCAACAGTAATTCTTGATGAAATAGGAAAATACAAGACAAAGACATCATTATACCGTCCCGTAACTAAAAAAGGGGATCCTCGATTGTGGATTTATGGATTAGGGGCGCACACTGCACCCGATGACATTCATGCGATATTTGCCAATGAGGAAGAACTAGTCGTGATTGACATTACACGCACAAATATTGTAGAAGCGATTTCTTCCCCAATCTGCACTCCTTTAAAAGATTTTATTGAGGAGCAATACACTAAGAGGACATCAGTGGCTGATGAGCTTCTACAATTTTTTCGTAAACAACGAGGACAATGGTTTCAATCTGAGGTCACAGCTGATACGGGTATCGGACGAACAATAGAAACGATGCTCGGTATCCACCAAAACTCAAAAACAACGCCCGACTACAAGAGCATAGAGCTTAAAAGCCACCGAGAGAAGCGTACATCAAACAAGAATGTTCTGTTTACAAAGGCTCCTGATTGGGAACTCAGCGCCCTAAAGTCAAGCTCTAGGATTGTTGAAAGGTATGGTTACTTAGATGAGAAGACCCAAAAACTCACTTACCATAACACGGTGCAGTGTGGAAGGGCGAACAGCCAAGCCTTAGCGTTGTCTATCAATCAACTTGAAGAACTACTAGAACTGCAACATCATGGTGAACACATTGAAGACGTGGCTACGTGGTCTCTACGCAAGCTACACGAACGATTGCTAGAAAAGCATCGAGAGACCTTCTGGATTGCCGTTGATAATGAGTACAGAAATGGGAAGGAGTTTTTTCGATATCGCAGCATTGAACACACCAAGAATCCTGTTATATCACAATTTGACGTGTTGTTAGAGTCGGCTCTCATTACTGTTGACCTACTACTATGCCGTTCTAGCGGAGGCGGCGACACCTATAGCTTTAAGATAAAAAAGCGAGGCATGCCGCTACTTTTCCCCGAAAGCGTTACGTATCAGATAATGTAAACGAGCAATAAAAATAATCGTTTGCTGGACGAGGTTACTCGGGATACCCACTTTAGGCTAGACATCTATACTGACATTCCACCGTAACCAAGAAGGGGTTACGGCTATTCAAAGAGAAACCCTAAGGACATCCGATACCTTGCGGCAATCCGGCAAAAATCAACGGCGGTTTTCTGGAGGCGATGCTCAATTCCGCATGCCACCCCCTTCATGGGTCAAGATACTCAACTTCATACTGAGCCTGCTGAGGCAGTCATCCCCCACGGGAAAACGCTGGCCCCCTTACGGAAATGTCGTTTCGCTCTTCCGCAAGAGTTAAATCATTTCTCCGTGAAGATTTTTCATTCACCAACCGAAGAATCGTAAATTCCTCTCCTTAATTCGTTTCTTCAAAACAAAAGGGATACCTTTGTATGGGTATGTGCACCATTAATCTGTTGTCAAGTCACTATATGAATGCAATCAACAGACTGAAATAAGCTAGACATACTATGGCTAAGAAAAAGAAAATGGTATGCCGTAGATGCCTGACAAAACAACACGAAGCGCATGAGCAAGATTTCAATACGTTTTTTCAATGACCGAGAGGTGCGAGCCATTTGGGACGAGACAGAGTCGAAATGGTGGTTCTCTGCGCTGGACATCATAGGGGTACTAAACGACCAAGACGATTACAATAAGAATAGGAACTACTGGAAGTATCTAAAGACGAAACTCAAGAGAGCGGGAAGTGAAGTGGTTAGTGCCACTAACCAGTTGAAACTCCTCGCGCCAGATGGTAAAAAGCGCCTAACGGATACACTTGACGACAAAGGAGTCGTGGCGCTTGCACAGAGCTTTCCCAGCGATCGCGCTATGCGTTTCGTGGAGTGGTTTGTGGGAGGAGAAGAGACTATTGATGGGCGCAGTCGCTCCAAGGCGTATGCCCTTTTTGAAGGCAACCTCTTAGACAGCATCGAGGTGGGTACGGTGCAAGGCCTCCAACAGATACATGCCTATCTTTTCGGTGGACTTTACGACTTTGCAGGACAAATCAGGCAAGTCAATATCGCCAAAGGAGGCTTTCAGTTTGCCATGGCTCAGTACCTACCTAACACACTTGCTAACATAGAACAAATGCCGGAGCAGACATGGGAGCAGATTATTGATAAGTATGTGGAGATGGATATCGCTCATCCTTTTCGGGAAGGTAATGGGCGTGCCACACGTATTTGGCTCGACTTAATGCTCAAGAAGCAACTTGGGCTGTGTGTGGACTGGAGCCAAGTGAATAAATATACTTATCTCGAAGCTATGAAGGCCAGTGTTGCAGATGCCACAAGCTTGAAATGTCTACTACACTCTGCGCTTACGGATAAGGTAAACGATAGAGAAACTTTTATGAAGGGGATTGACTACTCGTACTACTACGAGCAAGGAAACTGAGCCCCCAAGATAAATATTTACGACTATGAAGTTCTATGCAAGCGAATACGAAGAGGCTCTTATCGTTCTCCTGCAAGAGGGAGGATGGGACTATACGCGTGGGAGTGAGCTGCATCGCCATAATGAAGAGCTTCTCCTGACGGAGGATTTGTCAAGTTTTCTCTGGAGACAGCATACTGGGTTAGAGACCGATGATGTAACGAATACCATAGACTGTATCAAGGAGGCGAGAAGCATTGCCCGGGAGGCATGCGAAAGGCTCACAACGCTCTGCCCAGCCCTGGTACGGCATGCCATATACAGTTAAACGGCCAAAGGGATATGGACGCGAAATACAAGATACCACGGTTGCCTCTTCCATACGATGTTGAGACAAAAGCTGTATTAAAGCAAGTAAATGCTGCCAACCGACGACTGGCGGAATTGAAGGGGATAGCCCTGACTATTCCAAATGAGAACATACTACTCAACACTTTGGTGTTGCAGGAAGCGTTGGACAGTTCGGCTGTAGAAAACATTGTCACCACTTCAGACGACCTCTATAAAGCCGACTTGAATATGAAAGGGCACATCAGCAATGTCGCTACTAAAGAGGTGCTACTGTACCGGGAAGCTATGTCAGTCGGTTTTAATCTCGCACGTAAGAATAAACTCCTTACACTTAATGACATTCTTGCGATACAGCAGGTGCTGGAGGGTAATACCGCCGGATTCCGTAAGGAACCCGGCACAGTGTTGAAATCATCAAACGGCGATGTGGTATATACTCCACCTCAAGAAAATGATGAGATTATGCTTTGCTTGGATAATCTTGAAGCATATATCAACGACAAGAGTCTGCACGAGGTAGACCCTTTAATAAAACTGGCTATCATTCACCATCAGTTTGAAAGCATTCACCCTTTCTATGACGGCAATGGCAGAACGGGGAGAATAATCATTATACTGTACCTCATTATTAACGACCTGTTGGACCTGCCTATCCTCTATCTGAGCCGATACATCACGCACAACAAGGGGGAGTACTATCGCCTTATCCAACGTATAAGGGACAAGAATACCGACAACTTTGAGGAATGGGAGCAGTGGGTGTTATTCATGCTTAAAGGCATAGAAGAAACTGCGACGCAGACCATAGAGCTTATCAAGCAGATTTCGGATCTTATGAAGGAATATAAAAACAAATTGCGTCCCATTTTTGGTAGACTGTATAAGCACGAACTGGTAAACAACCTATTCTTTCACCCTTACACCAAGATTGAATACATGCAGAAAGACATGATGGTGCAACGCAAAACCGCCACAAAGTACCTTGACACAATTGTTGACATGGGGTTGCTCGAAAAGGTAAAACTTGGACGAAGCAACTATTACATCAATACAAAATTGATGGACTTGTTTATTCATCATCGCATCGATGAAACAACTAATACCGAAAGTATTGAATCTGTCAGGCAGTAAGGACGTGTACCCTAAAACGGCTTTTCGGGTACATGTCAGCACGAATATGTACCCGAAAACGGCTTTTCGGGTACACGTCAGCGCGAATATGTACCCCAAAACGGCTTTTCAAGTGTATGTAACTTCTGATACATATATGGTCTGCACTCATAGTCCTATTGATTAGGCTGTCAAGATGCAGGTAAACTCAACGCACGAAACATGAAGTTCTACGAAAGCGAATACGAAGAGGCTCTTATCGTTCCCCTGCAAGAGGGGGGAAGGGACTATTCGCGTGGGGGTGAGCTGCATCACCATAATGAAGAGATCCTCCTGACGGAGGATTTGTCAAGTTTTCTCTGGAGACAGCATACTAGGTTAGAGACCGATGATGTGACGAATATCATCGACCACCTGCACCTCGCGGATGGGCAGACTCACTTTGACCGACTTCGCTCCACCCATCACCTCCTTGTAGACGGCTACCGCTATACAAGACAGCGTGATGGCGTGGCTTTCGACATTTCTTACATAGACTTCAATGAGGAGGGGCGCAACCGCTTCCGAGCAGTCAACCAGTTTGGAGACCGCTGCTTCGGATAAAACATGGCACTTCCATGGTGGCGAAAAAATACTAAGTGCTTTGGCAGGGGACCTGAAATGTATGTAGTTTCGCTAGTCCACCCCAACAGGGCTGCGCCATAAGCGCACCGCCGTCGCAGAGACGACAACACGTATGGCTTTAATGTAAAAATTATAACTTTGAGCGTCTAATTGCTTATTCGTGTTAACCTGAGGTCTCCGTAATAGAGCAGCGATATGAACGATAGTAAGCTAAGGGTGGCATCCCTATTCTGCGGCTGCGGGGGAAGCGATTTAGGGCTACTGGGCGGCTTCGAGTTCTTGTCCAAGCACTACCCAGCGCTGCCTTTTGAAATCACATTTGCCGTTGACTCCGACAAGAAGGCAGTAGAGACCTATAACGCCAACTTTTCTCATCCCGCGAGGTGCGCAGACGTACGGACAGTAGATTTTCGTAGCCTTAAAGATGTGGACCTAATGGTGGGGGGATTTCCCTGCCAATCGTTCTCCACAGTGAACCCAACAAAAGATACCAACGATGCACGCGCCAACCTATATAAAGAGGTAGTGCGCTTTTTACAGGAGAAAAGGCCTCCCTTTTTCATTTGCGAAAACGTCAAGGGGCTGATGACGCTAAAGAAAGGCGAGATTATAAAAAGGGTAGTTTCGGAATTCTCGGAGGCTGGATATACTGTTTTTTACCAGCTGGTTAAAGCTGTTGAATTCGGCGTGCCTCAAAGGCGGGAGCGGGTGATTATCGTTGGCATCCGTAACGACATGGGCGTTACGTACAGATTCCCTAGGCCTCTGCTATCCCCTCCGGAGTATGCGCCGCTCTCCGCCGTTATTGATACGTTGGCATTGGACACCCCTAAGTACTACTTTTCGGCACGGGCCGTGGCGGGCATGAAGAGGGCAAAGAACAATATGAAGCGCGGCCTATGGCAGGATCTATCCCAACCCTGCCTCACGGTTACCTCACACCTCGCAAAGGCTAGTATAAATTCCCGCGATCCCGTCCTCTTGGTAGACGCAGAGAAGGAAATTTATCGCCGATTCACGCCTCGCGAAGCGGCACGCATCCAGTCGTTTCCAGAAACATTCATCCTTCCGAAGTCCGATTTGGATGCCTATAGGCAGATAGGCAACGCAGTACCCCCGGTGATGATGTGGCACATAGCTAAAGCGTTGCTGGATGCCGCGCTGTAGTTTTTTTATCCTACCCAGCTCGCCCACCCCGCGCTAGAATAAGCTCTGCACTCTTCACGCTTTTTTTGAGCCATGCGAGCAAAAGGCTGTCGGCTGCCGCCTCATCTAGACGATAGCCAAACCCCTCCCGCTCCATTTTTTCAAGAATAGACCCTAAAAGCATTCCCGCGGCCACCGACACATTGAGGCTTTCCGTAAGCCCTGGCATTGGTATAAAGACGCTCTCCTCCATGGCGGCCTTCGCCTCCTCGGAGATGCCGTATTTCTCCTGCCCGAATAGTAAGGCGACTGGCGCCACTGTAGGCGAAAAATCAGCCACCGGCACGCCCTTAGCTCCCTGACGAGGCGCTGTACCCACAAGGCGATACCCCGCCGCACGCAGGGCCGATAGCTGCTCTGTAAGCGTGGCGTACTCATGCACCGTCAACCACTCTAACGCTCCCCGAGAGATTCCCGAAAACTCTTTTAGCGATGCGCCGCCCGTCACAATGTGTACATCTTGAATTCCTAGGCACTCGCAGGTGCGCAGCACCGCATTGATATTATGACTATGCGACAAACTATCAAATGCAGCCGTCACCCAGCGCGTTCTAGCGTATGCAGCAACCGATAACCGCTCCCACCGATCCGGAAGCATGCACTCTCTCAGAAGGGCTATAGCGTCCTTATCTGTCATGGACACAGCATGAGGTTAACATAGCGACAGGGGGCAACTGCGTGAAACAGTCTCTCAATAAAAAAAGGCGTGCCAACCTCTCTAGAAGTCGGCACGCCATCAAAATCATACAGCAACTATTTATGCAAGCACGGTGCTTACTTCTTCACCGCGTTGTCAATGTCGCTACCCGGCTTGAAGCGCACAACCTTCGTTGCGGGGATTTCAATCTTCTGCTTCGTCTGCGGGTTCATGCCCATACGCGCCTTACGCTCCACAACCTTAAAGGAACCAAAGCCCACAAGGGTAACGTCCTCCCCACGGCCGAGGGTCTGCACCGTTGTTGTCAACATAGCCTCCAACGCTTCACGCGCCTGCACTTTGGTCAAGCCAGCCTCGCTGGCTATCGCATCGATAAGCTGAGTTTTATTCATCTCTTTAGTAATGTTTGAGTTTCTTCACATACAAATTTACTCTCGCAAAGGTATGAATTTTTTCTTCTAACAAAAGGTTGCACGGCTGTACAACGCCCATTTTGCACGGTGTCAATTTCTATATAGATTCTAAACATCTGATTTACAATCGTTCTAATGAGCGTTCCAACATATGACACAACAAGAAAATCTTTACACACGGAATCCATCCACCGCAGAAAACACGCTAATCCTAGGAACTCTACCCCCACTCCGCACCTTGGCTCGACAGCCCGAGAAGTCCACTCTCGCCTTTCTAGAACCGAGAACACACCCTTCCATCCAACACCTCTCCATTGCTATTATTCAAAAAATCCCTACCTTTGCGGCGTGGGTAAGTCTTATACGACCAGCTCCTCTTGAACCTCCCCAGGGCCGGAAGGCAGCAAGGATAGAGAGTTGTAGCGGTGCGATATAAGTCGCTTACCCACTTTTTCTACCCCTTCCCCTCGCACACCTTTTATTCTCTCCTGAAGCTACGGACTTTGGCTGGCGTAGAGTCTATCACAACCCTATAGCTCCCCTAGAAGGTAGAGACGCAACGCATTAAGCGCATGGCTCACGCTACGCGCCATGCTCACCTCTCGCGATGAACGCACCACGTACCTCTTAGCGCGCACCCCTCGAGGGCCGCTTACGCCCACCCATACCGTGCCTATGGGGGTGCAGGTGCCATCGCCCTGCGGACCTAGCACACCCGTGGTTGATACCGCATAGTCTGTACCGAGCAACCGTTTTACCCCCTCGGCCATCGCCTCGGCCACCTCGCCGCTCCCAGCACCGCAGTCGGCTATTTGCTCCGCCCTAACGCCAAGCAACTGTTCCTTGATGGCACTGCTATAAGCCACTACGCCACCCTTCACGTACGTTGATGCCCCCGGCACAGTCACTAAAGCACGGCACACACCACCCCCCGTACAGCTCTCCGCAGTGCCCACCGTGGCGTTCTGGGCAAGTAGCAACTTTCCCACGGCACTCGCCAACGACTCATTCCCCTCGCCAAAGAGCAACGACCCTAGCATCTGGCGCACCTCTTCAACCTTTCTTTCCGCATGCGCTGCCGTTTCACTCGTTGCCACATCCACTGCGCTTATACGTAGCCTTATGGATTCGGGGGAAGGGAGATAGGCCAAAGTGAATTCTGGACTCAAACTCGCCTCCCATGCACGTAGCCTATCAGCCAAATCGCTCTCCGCGATGCCGTACACCTGAAGCGTGCGGTGAAAATGCTTCGCCTTAAACCGTTCCATTATCAACGGCTCTACGACCTCCGCAAACAGAGCTTTCATCTCAAACGGTACGCCTGGTAGCGACACCAACCAATGGTCACCACGCCGAAAAAGCATCCCAGGCGCGGTACCTAGCCTATTAAACAGAACCTCACAGCTAGAAGGCACCAACGCTTGCTCTCGATTCCGCTGGGAGGCCTCCTCCCCACGCTGCGCAAAGTAATCAACTATTGCTGCGAGCGTAGCTTCGTCTTCCGTCCACTCACCCCCGAACATCTCTTGCAGCACGAACTTTGTAAAGTCGTCTTCGGTCGGGCCTAAACCTCCCGTTACCACGGTTATCTCATGCTGCGCCACGCTCTCCTCAAACGCTCGGCGCATGGTTTTCCTATTGTCGGGTATCACCTCTATGCCCGCCACGTACACCCCCAATGCATCCAGCTCCGATGAGAGAAAGCTAGAATTTGTATCCTGCACCTGTCCTATGGTAAGCTCTGTACCAACAGAAATGATTTTTGCTTTCATCGTCTTTCCCCTACTAGAAGATTCTTGATTGCGCAGACTGTAGCCCTAATCAACAAACCGATACCCAACCTTTTGAGCTTAATAGCCATATTTTCCCCGCCACAGACGTGCGAGGCGTGCTCGCATCTCACGTTCACGCGGGTTATCCTGCGGGGTATAAAATGCATGCCCCTCTAATCCCGCGGGAAGGTATTCTTGGTAGGCAAAATTCCCCAGGAAATCGTGTGCATACTGATACCCTCTGCCATACCCCCACTCGCGCATTAGCTGGGTTTCAGCGTTGCGCAGGTGCAACGGCACTTCACGCGGCCCCTCACCGTGTACGAGCTTCAACGCATTGTTAATGGCCTGGTAACTCGCATTACTCTTTGCGCTACTCGCCAAATAGACCGCCACCTCCGACAAAATAATTCTCGCCTCGGGCATGCCCACCGCACGCACCGCATCAAACCCCGACATTGCCAGCAGCAAGGCGTTGGGATTGGCTAATCCAACATCCTCAGATGCAGAAATTACCATTCGGCGTGCTATAAACACGGGATCCTCTCCCCCATCGAGCATACGCGCCATCCAGTAAATCGCCCCATTGGGGTCGCTACCCCGTATTGACTTGATGAAGGCGGAAATCATGTCGTAGTGCTGCTCTCCCTTCTTGTCGTAGCGCGCTGCATGCGACTGCAGCAGATGCTCTACAAGCGCATTGGACACCTCAACCCTATCACCACTACGAGCATTGTAGAGTAATTCAACGATGTTGAGCAACCGACGCCCATCGCCCGCGGCGTACCCAAAAAGGGCCTCACGCTCCCGAATGTCAAAATGTACCTTTTGCAGTTCAGCATCCTCCCGCAACGCCCTATCAAGTAGGGTTTGTAACTCTTCAGGGGACAGCTGCCGTAAAGTGTACACCTGACAACGCGACAGCAGAGGGGCTATCACCTCAAACGATGGGTTTTCCGTGGTCGCCCCGATAAGCACCACCTCGCCCCGCTCCACCGCACCGAGAAGAGAGTCTTGCTGCGACTTACTAAACCGATGGATTTCGTCAATGAACAGCACCGGGGGCTTAGCAATCCCGCTTGCCGAAAGCTTTGCAGCCTCCGAAAGAACTTCACGCACCTCCTTCACCCCAGCACTAACCGCGCTAAGCGTATAAAATTCTCTTCCCGTTGACCTAGCTACCAGCTGCGCCAATGTGGTTTTTCCCACGCCTGGAGGTCCCCACAGAATAAAGGGAGACAGATTGCCTGTTTCAATCATTTGGCGCATCACCGCCCCTTTGCCTACCAAATGGGCTTGACCTACATATTCATCAAGAGTACGAGGGCGCATACGCTCTGCAAGCGGCACGCTACGCATTGGTCTCCTCCTTATCGCCTGTGGGGGCGGGATAACCTATACGAAGTACGCCCGTCACTGTCCCCTGCGCATCGTATATGGGAGCATAGGTCTCAATAAAATGGAACCGCTCGTTACGGCGTACCATCTCAACGGGCATCTGCCGCTTGGTGGCCCCCGATAGTATCTCTTCCCAGAAGCGAGAGAAGTCGTGCGCTATCTCCTGATGTAGGCTCAAAAACTCTGCGGCATGCGTACCAATCATTTCCTCACGACTCGCACGTATCTCGGCTAGGAAATCGTCATTCACACGCACCAACCTGGCATCGCGGTCAAACTCTGCCACAAAGCACGCCACCTGCACAGCATGCTCAAGACTTTCCGTAATAGCCTTTTGCTGTTCGTTCTCTTCTTGAATAGCCCGCAGCTCCTCGAGGTTCTGCCGCATCGCATCCTCTTGCTCTCGCATGGTCTTTGACTGCTCTTGCGCTTCCTGCAGTAAAAGCTGCGTCCGCTGGTTTCCTTTCACAGTCAAGAGCGTACCAGCAAAAGTTCCCGCAATCGACTCAATGAAGCGTATCTCATACTCCTCAAACAGAGAAAACGACGCCACCTCTAATACGCCCACAAGCTCCTCGCTAACCATCATCGGTACGAGCAGCAGAGCTCGTGGCGTGCTTTGCCCTAAGCCAGATGCTATCTTCACGTAGTCGGATGGAATATCGGTCAGCAGTATGCGTTTTTTCTCCAACCCGCAACGCCCCACCAACCCTTCACCAAGCTCTATGCGATGATCCTTGTAACGACGCACCTCGTAGGCATGGCTCGCCGCCATGCGATAGTACTTTGGCCGCGTTGCCCCATCCTCTTCCAGTAGAAAAACCGCCCCCACATTCGCCCCCACATACTCCACCAACGCTCGCACCATTTGGTAGCTAAACGTATCGATACTATCAGTATTCTTACGGAAGAGTTCAGAGAACTCCGCTACCCCCTTTGTAGCCCACGCCTGCTGATTTTCAATGTGACGCTGCGCCTCTTCACGCTTGCTCGCAGCACGCAGACTGGCCTGCATAGCCTTGAGGCTCTGCCCCAAGATATCACCCTCATCAGCATCATAGGATGCCGTGAGATCCCCCTGTCCTATGGCCTCTGCAAAATGCGCCTTATCACGAAGCCCCTCCAACAGATGGTTAGTGGAGCGCGCTATTTCTCCCAGTTCGTCACGTCGGGCTACGTGGAGACGGAGCGACTCATCAAGATTCCCTTGAGACAGCTGCCGTAGGCTTTCGCTGGCCTTCGCCAACGGATGGGCCAACCGGTTTGCTATAAAGACCAGCATTACCACGAGGAGTAGCAGCCCTACAATAGACACACCAACGATGGTACGCAACGAACTCCTCGTGGGGGCAACAAGCGAGGAAAGGGGGACTACTTCACAGAAAGCCCATGGAGTGTCGGTTTGAGACAGGCGAATGGGAGCACTAAAAAACACTTGGAGTTGACCGCTCGCCGTATTCATATACGACATGCGCACCGTATCGCCCTGCTGCATACGATCCATCGCCGCAATGATATTCGGCATGGTGGTTAGCACTTTCTCAAATGGCTGTCCAATATTGCTCGTGTTGGGATGCGATACGAGGGTCAAATCGTTCGCCACCACCATGGAGTAGGCCCCAGCCACCGCCACGCTGCGCTGCGCCTCTGCATGACAATCCTTGAGAGGAACATCAACACCCACAAGCCCCATGCTGCGCCCCGAGGAGTCAAACACAGGGGCTATAAAAGTCAACGAAAGCGTTGAGTCGGTTCGGCTCTCAACCTCAAACCTAGGCGACAGAACCTGCGCCACAGCTCCATCTCGCAGGCGCGTATAACGCTCATCACCCTGTGCAAACAACGTGTCGTTAAGCGTTATTTCCTTGCCATTTGACTTGAAATGTAGAAAGCGAAAAGCATTCTCATTGGTGCTGTCCACATTGCGATGGAAGTACCTATAATCCAGTGCAGCCCATAAAGAGTTGGTTTCCGGCTGCTGCATCAGCATGCGTTTAGCGATACGTATCAGCGTGGCGACCTCCCGCTCCGCTGTAGACGGACTCATCCCGCTTACGCTTTGAGCAAATATCTGCAACCGTTCCATTCGCTGCCGCATCGGCTCATTGATGCGTTGCGCTGTGGCGGTCACCTTCGCACTCAGGAGCTGCTCAGTAGCTGCACGCCCTTGGCTGGCGAAACGGACGGTAAGCACCCCCACGGAAAGCGCAAATGATACCACTGCCACCAGCAGCACCGACACCACCAAGCGATTGCGTATGCTCTTCTTTTTCGCCACTCGTTGAAACCCTCCTTTGACAACCGCCGCGAATTTACTTTATTTTCCTCTCATAATCACCCCGAAAAGCTCTAAAACTGCGGTAGATGAACAAAACACGCTAATGAAAATCTTCGCTTTTCCGATTTCTCACCCTAATTTTGCAGCTCGTAGGAACAGAATAATTGAGAAATGAAAGGTATATACACGGTACTGCTTCTCGTGGTTTCTAACATCTTTATGACGTTCGCCTGGTATGGTCACGTCAAGCTGCAACAGATGAGGGTACTCACCGATGCAACGCCGCTCATTGTTGTCATCCTGATGAGTTGGGGTCTAGCCTTCGTTGAATACGCCTTTCAAGTGCCCGCCAACCGTTTCGGATACATAGGCAATGGGGGCCACTTCTCCCTCGTACAGCTTAAGGTGGTGCAGGAGGTGATTTCTATTACCATTTTCACCCTCTTCACAGTACTTTTCTTTCGGGGTGAGCCGCTCCGTTGGAACCACTTCGTGGCATTTCTACTGCTCATTATAGCTGTCTACTTCGCATTCAAGTAGCCATAAGAAGAGCGCAGAGACTGCTACGCTTTAGCAGCCTCTGCGCTCTCAATTCTACACTAAAGAGCAATCCTTGACTAGAACACGTAACGGAACGCTATGCCCCCATCGTATAAGCCTGGGAGGTAAAACCCAGACGCACCATTGGTAAAGTAGCCTCCGAACATCGGACGCCACGATATGCCAATCTGGAATGGGAAAGAGAATTGGTATTGGATGCCAATGCTCCCCATAAGCCCAACTCCGACCCCTGTATACCAATCCGGCTGATTTTTGACAATCAAGTTGCCATCCTGATCATACGCGCTGTAATTATATCCTCCTCGATAAAAAATAGTGTGAAGACCTAAACCGCCACCCACAAAGAACTCGAAGTGATCCCTCTTCCCGGAGTTGTTTTGATAGGCTACCCAATTGTACGTTCCGTCGAGCGCAATACCAGCGTTATACCCTGGAATACCCAAACCCAACTCCAAAAAGCCAGGTCCTAAGGTGTGTTGATACGACACCTCAGCCACCCAACCGAACCTTGCGCCAATGGCCTTTGGTTGCGCTTTGGCAGCCATACCCATCAGCAGAAAGCCTGCTAACAGCGTAAAAAACACCAACCGTCTTTTCATCTGTTTTTATAATGTTTAAGTGTTACGTAGTTAAAAACCTTGCTTTTGAACGCAGCTAAACGACATAAATAGCACTTCGCAAAGCCAATGCGCAATCAACCGCCTCCACTAGAGTGGGTTGCGCGGTGCGCCCAAAAAGTGACCCCGGCGGGATTCAAACCCACGACCTTCAGAACCGGAATCTGACGTTCTATTCAGCTGAACTACGGGGCCTCACTTCGGCTGCAAAGGTAAATAAATTTTCACACTCCGCATGCACACGAACTACTATTCTTCCGTACCTTTCTCGCTGGACACCTCTTTATCAAGCTGTTCCGAAGTTTCTTCTACCGTTGTTACTTCTTTCGTCTCTTCTGTTTCCTTTACTGCCTCTTCCTCCTCTCTGCCCGTTGTAAACGCACTCCTACGCCTAAAAATCACTGCGTAGAACGCTCTAACCATTGGCACTTTCTCCAACAACGGTATCAATACGCTGGTTAAGACGATACTCGTCAAAATCACTGCATATACTACATCTCTAATCAGCCCCCCGCTAGGCATTCCAAAATGCATAGGTACTGCCGCCAATACTGCCGCAGCCAATCCCTTAGGAACCATTGCAGCCATTACCGTAAGATCCAACGTCGGCAGAGGTTGACGCACTGAAAACTTGACAATTGGTATACGTATGATGTAAATGATGACAGTAAGTAACACTCCGAGAACCATTGTCCACACATTGGAAAACCGAATGGACACCCCTATGAAGACAAAAAAGAATGTTTTTAATAGGAACACAAGCTCTGAGAAGAATTGCTTCTCAACATCGTTAAACGTTTGCAAACCCTCCCTGCGTATCTTACGGATGTAGCGCATAGGAAACAAATCGATGTTCGCCAAGGAAACCCCAAAAGCCAACGCCGCAATCGCCCCGCTAAAGCCTAGCAGCTCCGATACACCATACACTACGAATACAAACGCAGGCGTTGTAAACATTGAATTCTTGAGCGTTCTAACCTTTGCCAACATCGCCGACCAAAGCAGTGCACTCGCTATTCCGATAATTCCAGCCAGTACGAACGAACTTAGAATGCTCCCTACCATCTGCATTACATTCAATTCCTCAGACACGTGCGCCTGCGCAAAGGCCAAAACGAAAACGATACACAGCACATCAGATAGAGCCGACTCTAGTACCAAAATGGTCTTACTACTGTCCTGCATTTGCAACAACTGCACCAACGGTATTACCACAGCCGATGATGTTCCACCCACTATAGCACCCAGCGTGAACGCCGACAGCGGCGGTATGTCAACTAGCAGCCATCCTACCAAACCGATAACCGCCATCGTAACAAAAAAATTACCTAACGTCAACGCCATTGTCCCCTTCATCGCAGAGCGCATGGCCGTTATGCGCAAGTCGAGTCCACCATGGAAAAGAATAAAGACCAACGTCACCGTAGTAAAGACATCCGTTACCACTCCAAACGACTCTGCGTTCACCAAGCCGAGTATAGGTCCTATAATCAAACCTATAATCATTAGCAACAACACGTCTGGTATTCTCTTCTTCTCAAACAGCCCCGTAAAGAGGTGTGAAACGAATACAAGTAGACCTATAAATATTACTAGCTCAGTTGACTCCATATCCCTTTTCTATGAAACACCTTTAAACAGCACTCAAAGCGACTCCTCTTCTCCATTGCAATTCGATATCCTATACCTATCCCCCTCTTGCGCCGCTTCTGCTTTCGGAAAATAGCTTCTAACCTCGGCTATTACTGGCTCCACATCTTCGTAACGGGACGAAAAATGCCCGACAATTAACTTTTCAGCCCCAACCCGCCTTGCGAACTCCGCAGCCTGACGCGTCGTGCTATGCCCTGTTTCCTTCGCATGACGCACCAAATCGTCCATGTAGGTAGCCTCATGGTAGAGCACATCCACATGTCCCACCATCGCTATCGCCCGCTCGCTAAAACGGGTATCACTCATATATGCGTAGCTAATGGGTTCATGCCGACGGAACGTTATAGCTGACGCTGGTATCGTCATCTTCTCTCGCAAAACATCCTCCCCGCGCTTTGCACATGCAATCTCCTCAAGCGACAAACCGTATCGCTCTACCGCCGAACGGCGTACGTTCAACGGCCTTTCCCTTTCCCTAAAAACAAAACCTACCGTTGGAATCCGATGCCGAAGCGGTATGCTCTCCACCGTCACCTGTCTGTCTTGATGTACAATCCTCGCATCGTCATCATCCAGCGACACATAGCGTAGGTCAAACTCTACCGTCTCCAAAAAGAAGTGTACGTTCGTCCAAAAGACCTCCTCAAAACCTCTAGGCCCATACACCGTCAACCCACTCCTCCGATGCTGCATCCCCATAGAGGCCAGCAGACCAAATAATCCCAACGTGTGGTCTCCATGCGCATGGGTTAAAAAGATGGCAGATATCGATTCAAACGAGATTTTCGCACCAAAAAGACGCATCTGCGTTCCTTCCCCACAATCCACCAAGTAGGTTCTGCTTCCACTCTGAATCGCATGAGCCGATGGCATTCGCCTTGATGTGGGCAATGCGCTGCCACTGCCTAATATCGTTATATCCAACGCCATTCCCCCATTTCGGAATTATAGGGCATACTGCTCCACATCCCGCAAGTCGATGGTATCGTCGGAGAGAATAGTCAACCGCTCCACCACGTTCCGAAGCTCTCTAATATTCCCTCTCCATTCCATTCTCTGCAATCGTTGTACTGCCTCTGGGGCAATCTTACGTTTCGCAATCCCCTGCTCTGCCGCCAATTTCGTCAAGAAATAATCTACCAGCAGCGGTATATCCTCAGCTCGCGCACGTAACGGAGGCACATGAATGAGTATCACGCTCAACCGATGGTACAAATCCTCTCGGAAAGTACCCTTCTTTATCTCCTCAAGAAGATTCTTATTCGTTGCCGCTATCACCCTGGGGGTCACCTCAATGTCCTTATCCCCTCCAACACGGGTGATTCTGTTTTCCTGTAAGGCTCGTAGCACTTTCGACTGCGCGCTAAGGCTCATATCACCTATCTCATCAAGGAAGAGCGTACCGCCATCAGCCAACTCAAACTTTCCTATGCGCTGTCGGTCTGCCCCACTAAACGAACCCTTCTCGTGACCAAAGAGTTCGCTCTCAATAAGCTCTGATGGAATCGCCGCGCAATTCACCTCTAGGAAGGGTCCTCCTGAACAGGCACTAAGATCATGTATCCCATGTGCCACAAGCTCTTTGCCCGTTCCATTCTCCCCTGTTATCAATACCCTCGCCGGTGATGGTGCCACACGCTCCATCATCCGTCGAATTTCGTTCAACGCAGCCGACTCTCCTATCATTCTATACGAATCATGCACCTTCTGGCGAAGGACACGCGTCTCTCGTACCAAATGCGACCGATCCAACGCATGGCGAACCGACACCAGCAACCGATTCAAGTCCAATGGCTTCTCTATATAATCGTACGCCCCGCGCCGCATCGCATCCACAGCCGTCTCTATCGTCCCATGACCCGAAATCATCACCACCGGCACATCACCCAGCTCCAACAGCTTCTCCAGCACCTCTACTCCATCCATCTTCGGCATCTTGATATCGCAGAGCACAACATCGTAAGGAGACTTCTCAAACAGCGCCAACGCCTCTGCGCCATCCTCCGCTGCCGTCACATCGTAACCCTCGTCTTCCAGTATCCCCTTCAGCGTATCACGAATTGCCCGCTCATCATCCACCACGAGTATTCGCGCCACCTTCGCCTTCTTCTCCGCCTTTTTCGCCATTACTTACCCTACTCTTGCCGTTTAGATTGCTCCCTAACGCCGCCCTTCTACCGACAGCATTTTCTCCTCTCGCTCCCTATTCTGCTTCTCCGTCTCTTTAAGCTTCGCCTGCGCAGAGGAAAGGAACCCCTTCGCTTTCTTCAACTTCTTCTTCCCGCGCTCCATCAGCTTCTCGCCGTTGCGTTGCTCTTTCATTGCCCCCTTCAGGCTACCCCTTATCTCCCGCGTATCGCGTCGAAAGCTCTCCTTCACCCCCTTCATCTCCTCACGCACTACTGCTCGCTCCTCCTTGTCATCGGTTTCTGCGCGACGCAACAACTCCTTCGCCTCACGCATGTGGGCTTTCTCCCTCTGTTTGAGCTGCTTCTCGTAGTTTTTCACCTCAGCCTTTCCACTCTTATACATCGCCTCCCCTTCGGAAATCATCTGCAGCGCATCCTGAATCCGTCTATTCCCCTCATCCACACGGGCTTGCGCCTTCTCCAATCGCTCCATTGGCGTGGGCGGCGACTGCTGCTGCGCATGCGACACGAAAGAACCTACCACCAGCAACGACAGCAATAAGGCACTCCTTTGGAAACGACCAAGTAGAGTATCGGCTCGCATACCCCTCTAGTTCTCTCGCTGCGCCAACACCCTCTCCGCCAGACCAGCTGCCAACTCATCGCACTTCCGGTACACTTCTGCCGATGGCCGCCCTATCATCTCCACCGACTCCACCACTGGCTTCATCTGCGCCTTCTCTGCGAAACGCTCCAGCAGCGCAAGCGAACCGCCCCCCCAGCTTCCCGAGCCGAACAGTGCCAACTCCTTATTCTGCACGCCGAGCCCCAAAAGTTCATCGCATAGAGCCTGCATCAGGGGAAACAATCCCATATTATAGGTTACCGAACCAAGCACCAGCCCATTATACTTCCACACATCGTTCACTATGTACGACATATGCGATGTGCTAACGTCATGCAGCGCAATGCGCTTCACTCCCTCCACCGCCAACCGGCGAGCTATGTATTCTCCCAGCTGCATCGTACTGCCGTACATCGAGGCCACCGCCATCACCACCCCTGGCTCGCCCTCCTGCCGGCTGTACATGTCATATTTCTTAAGCACCCAATCAACGTGGCTCCGCCATATCGGCCCATGCGTCGAGCATATCATCTTTACCGCAACCCCCGACAGCTTCTTCATCGCACGCTGCACAAACTTCCCGTACTTCCCCACGATGTTGCTGTAGTATCGGCGCATCTCCCCCTGCACCTTCTCAAAGTTATACTCATCATCAAACAATGCCCCATCATGCGCCCCAAACGCCCCAAACGCATCGCCAGAAAAGAGTATCCCCTCCTCTACCAGGTACGTCATCATGGTCTCGGGCCAATGCACCCAAGGGGTTAGGACAAAACGCAAAGTAATATTCCCCAACGAAACCTCCTCCCCATCACTGACCATCTGAAAATGATCAAGGCTCAGCTGGTATCCCTCCATTATACGCTTTGTTTGTTTGTTGCCCAGTAGCGTCACGCCTGGGAAACGTTCAAGAACGCCCGGAATACTCCCCGAATGGTCCGGCTCCATGTGGTTTATCACCAAATAATCCAATTGCCTCCCATTCAACAGATGCGCAATGCGATCAAGGAAACGCCCCTCGGCACCATCGGGTACTGCATCCACCAATGCCGTTTTCTCCGACCCCAGAATTAAATAGCTGTTGTACGCCACGCCCATAGGCATAGGCCATAGCCTCTCAAACAACGCCGACTTCCTATCCTCTACTCCAATCCAATACGTGCTTTCCCCAACTCTATTTATCTCATTCATCGCTCCTAGTCCTCTTCTTTCAGTATCAATTCCAACAAGTAACTGCTAGCTTTTCTGTGCCTATTTATTCAACGCCGTTTTCGCCTCGGGCGACCCGAACACCTTTTGAATTATATCTGATGCGTACTTCTTCGGATTTTTCCGTATCGCCGCCTCTTCCTGTGCAACAAGCTTAAACAGACCTGCCATTGCCTGCTCTGTAATGTACTCTGACAAGTCCGGGTTGACACTCTCTGGTCCTACGAACGTATACCCCTTAAGAGACCTCCCGCTTACAAGCGGACCTATGCGGTTATACTCCTTCGCCACCGGTTTCCACAGGCTAGATACTTCTCCATTATCCACTACCTTTCTCACAGGCTCTGTGAACGCCTCCACCAACGCCCTGTACGTTTTTTCCTTAAGATAATCCGTCGCCGATGTCTCTCCCCCCTGCAGTATCCTCAACCCATCCGTAATCGTCATGTCCGTAATCGCCTTTTGAAAAATAGGATATGCTTTTTTTGACCCTTCTTCGGCTGCACGATTTATGCTCTTCACCAAATCTCCCATTTTATCTCCCAAAAAAGAACTGGCATCCTGCCCAGTAAGTAGATAAAAAGCACCATCAGCCGCTGAGTTTGCCGCGACTCCATCCAACGCCTCTTTCAACTGAACCACCTCGGGCGGTGCTGCAATCTTTATCAACTCATTCATCAAAAAGCCATTCACTTTCGATGCGTTCATTGCCGACGTATTGGCCGACGAGTCCAACGCCGTTCGCAGCCCTTTCACAATGTCATCATCTGAAAGCCCCAAGTTTGAGAGAACCTCTCCCACTTTATCGCAACTTGTCACCGCCACGCCCCCCAGTACCGCCGCAGCGCACACCAACAACACCATAACTCTCCGTTTCATAGCATTCTCTTCCTTTTTACAGCACTCATACCCTCCATTCTCTTACGAAACGCAGCCATTTTAGTTACCTTCCCTACTCCCCAAACAGATGCCTCTCCACGTACTGCGTTAAGTGCCTATATAAATGCATCCTCGCCCCCTCCGTATTTATTGAATGATTCCTATCGGGGTAGGTTATCATATCAAAATCACGCCCAGCTGCGATAAGCGCATTTGCCAGCTGCATACTATTCTGATAATGAACGTTGTCATCTCCTGTGCCATGAACGATTAGCAACGCCCCCCGCAGCAAATGCGCAAACCCTATCGGGCAGTACGCATCGTATCCCGCCGCATTGGTCGACAGCTGCCCCATGTAGCGTTCTGTGTATATTGTGTTGTAGTACCGCCAATTCGTCACGGGCGCCACGGCTATCGCCATCTTGAACACCCCTTGCCCCCGGAACAGCGAAAGCGATGACATGTACCCCCCGTAGCTCCAACCCCAAATCCCAATCTTAGAAGCATCTACATACGGCAAAGATGCCACGTAACGCGCCGCCGAAATCTGGTCCGCACTCTCCAGGTCTCCTAGCTTCCCGTACGTCTGCTTCCTAAACTCTTCGCCCCGCCCCCCTGTGCCACGCCCATCCACGCACACCACTATACACCCCCGCGCAGCGATGTAATCGTTCCACCCCACGGTCCACTCGTCCAGCACCCGCTGGGAATTAGGACCGGAGTACTGATCAAAAAGCACTGGATAACGGCGCTTGGCATCAAAATCCATAGGCTTAATCATATACCCATTCAGCTGAACCCCCTCCGGCGTAACGAACGAAAAGAACTCTTTGCGCGGCAGCCCCAGCCGCTCCGCCTCAATCCGCACCTCGTGGTTATCCGCCACCAAACGCAACTCTTTCCCATTGGCATTGTGTATTGAAACCCTCGGTGGACTTTGCAACGTGCTATTGCTCAGCTCGTAATGCGAATAGTCTGCGCTAAACCTCGCGCTATTCATTCCTCGTTCCTTCGAGAGAACCACCTCTCTGCCGCCTTTCACACCAACTGCACACACCTCCGTACGCAGCGGCCCCGCGTAGCGCTGATAAACCATGCGATTTCTCGCCGCATCGTAGCCATATACCTGCCGCACCTCATCCTCGCCCTTCGTCAGCTTCTTGGCACTAGTACTATCGCTAAAGCTCTGCAGGTAGAGGTGGCGATATCCATCTCGCTCGCTCGTAATCACGTATTGCTTACCCCCAGGCAGCACGCACACCGTGGCATCCTCTGACTCTTCCACATAGCGGTTGTTTCGCTCACGAAACGCCACACGGCTCTGCCCGCTCTTAGCCTCCACCAGCAGCAAATCCATACAGTTCTGCTCCCGATTAAGCCGGAGGGCCAGCAGCCGTTCCTTAGAAATCCATTGCAGGCGGGCTATGTACTGATCCGTCTCCTCCCCCACATCGGCGCGCAGCGTTTTCCCGCTCCTAACATCGTAGATGTGCAGCGTCACCACGCTATTTTTCTCCCCCACCTTGGGGTACTTGTAGCTATACATCGTGGGGTATGGTCCCTCCCCATACACCGGCATCACGTACTCTTTCACAGCACGTTCATCAAAGCGCAGAAACGCTATGTGCGCCCCATCTGGCGCCCATTCGAAAGCACGCGTAAAGGCGAACTCCTCCTCATATACCCAGTCTGTGTGCCCATTGATTATGGAATTGCGCAACCCATCAGTCGTCACAGCGGTCGGCACACCCGCCCCCGCTTTACCTAGCGAAACCACGTAAAGGTTGTTTTGCTCCACGTAGGCTACCTGCTTCGCATCGGGCGAAAACATTGCATCGCGCGCCTCCCCACTCCCTATGGGGAAAAACTCTTTTCTTTCCCGATTGTAGAGCGTATAGCTGTACTCAACGCTACGCCTATAGATGGGTTTCGCATCGAATCCCAAGAGAAGCCATTTTCCATCGGGAGAAACCCTATACATTGAGGGACGTTTCTCCGCCAGCGCGCCCCTAAGCTCGGAGAATGGACACAGCGTGTCAACCACCGCTCCAGTCTCATAATCTACCACCACTATCCCCGCAGCCTCCATGCGAGTATAGTACCCCCCATCTAGCGGGAACGGCTTTCCGCCCTCGCTCCGCACCACGGAGAGCAACTTATCGTTCAGCAGTACATCCTCCATCCCTAGCTCCTCTCCACGCCCCCTCTGCACCGTTGCCACCAGCACCACTGCCGCCATCGCCAGCAGACTCATTATGTTCTTTACCATACGCATCGCTCTATCTTCAAAAAGAGAGGTTGAATCCCTACCCACTTCTGCGCATCGGCCATCGGCACGGAGTGCCTTACTCCTACGCTCTCACGATGGGGTATGCCCATCCGTCACGAAGCGCACTTTTGTGGAGCTGGCGGGAGTCGAACCCGCGTCCAAACAAGGAACCAGCAAGCTTTCTACATGCTTAGCCCTGGCTTAATTGCCGGGATATGGCTGGCGCAGGGCACCCAAAACCGTATCCGTGGTCTCTTAGTTTCGCTGCGCATCCGAGACGCTACGCGCAGCTAGTTCTGTCGGTATGGTGCCTCGTTTCGGAGCGAAACAGAACCGTACGCCCCGAGAGACATCTCGTCGCCCCACCTTCCGCGGAGCGATTAAGATAGTATTGCTGAGCAATTACTAAGCAGCGAGAGCAAAATTGTAATCATTGCCACTTATTGGTTCTCTGCATCCTGTTTTACGAGTACAACGCAGTCACTCGGCATGCTTACCCACCCATTCTACTTGCTGTCAAAACCTAAGTCAGCCCCTCTATGTCAAAGACCCCTTCCCCTCTGATTCCACTCCCTCTTTTCTAGACGCAAAGATAAAAAAATCTTTCCACTCACAAGCCAATCGTCACGCTCCCCTTGCAAAGTCTCCGTGAGGATTTTGTCATACATGGCGATTCTCCCCTCCATAGTGCAGGCAACCGCTCATAGCAATCTCTGCACGGACAACTCTCCACTCCAAAAACTAGCTACTCACCGTAGCCCGTACTCTTCCTCTACTTTGGGCTACTCAACACCCGGGTTACCTTCAACACCCCAGGAACTTTATTTGCCGCCTGCATTACCACCCCAAGCTCCGCCAAATCCCTCACATGCACTGAGATAACACCATGAAAACTAAACCCATCGCTCTGCATGTCCACCTTGTGCACATCCACTGCTATATTCGTGGCTATGCTCTTAAAAAGATTTTCAAGCAGCCCTTGCCCATCGCGCCCCTCTAAGTAAAACTGCGCCGTGTAGCGCTGCTCCTTTGATGGAAGCCACTTTACTTTCACCAACTTATCCCCTTGCTGCGCCGAGAGCCTCACCGCCTCGTTGCACAACGTGCGATGCGCTTCCACCGTCTGCTCATTACGCTTGAACACCACCACTTCATCCCCAGGCAACGCATTGCAACAGGGCGACTGTAGCACCTCGTAGCGCACACCCGACTCGTCCTCCGCCTCTGCCGCACCCCGCCTTGTCGATCTGCCCTGCCGCAAACACGAGGCAATTCCCTTCTGCATCACCATTCTTAACCTGTCAACCCGCAGACTCCGCCTCAGTATACGCAGATTTATATCGCCCAGCGCCACCCCTACGTACAGCTCCTCCAGCCCTATAACCCCAAACTTCGGAAGCACTTCATCAAGCTTTACCTCGTCAACCTCCCCTGGCACCTGGCTACAAACCTCCATCACCCGCCGCCGCCCCGTCTCTACCAACGCACGCCGCTGATCCTGAATGCTCTGATTTATATTGTTCTTCGCCAACGATGTCTGCACAAAATCTAGCCACTTCGGCGAGGGCATCTGCGAGCGCGTCGTGAGTATTTCTACTGTTTCACCTCCCCGCAACCTACTATTCAGCTGCTGGAACTTACCATCCACCCGCGCACCTATCGCCCTATTCCCTATCTGCACAGACTGCATGTAAGCGAAATCAAGCACTGTGGATTGACGGGATATGTTATACTCCTTTCCCGCCCCATCAAACACACGTATCTGTTGCACCAACAGCGCCGCTTGGATATTCGTCACGAAATCCGTCGCATTTTTATATGGCGCCGATTGCACCTGCGTCACCTGCGAACGCAGCGACTCAAAAAGCTTTGCGTAGCTATCCGCAAAATTATCCCCTTTGTATTTCCAATGCGCCGCCAGCCCATTCTCGGCTATTGCGTTCATCCGATCCGTACGAATCTGCACCTCTATCCAATTGCCCGACTTACTCAGCAACGTGCACTGCAACGCCTCGTAGCCATTCACCTTCGGCGTTGACACCCAATCGCGCGTCCTGTCGCGCAGCACGGGGTATATATCCGTGATGACTGAATAGATGAACCAACACTGCGTCTTTTCGGGTATCCCCTCCTTGGGGGTGAACACGATGCGCATCGCCAGCAAATCATATATCTCCTCAAAAGTCACCCCTTTGCGCTGCATCTTATTCCATATCGAGTAAATCGACTTTGATCGGCTCGACACGCTAAACTCCATGCCGCTCTGCACAAGCTTTGAACTTATCGGGCGGGCAAAACTATTTATTCGATTGATCAGCTGCTCCTTGCTCAGCTGCAGCTTCTGCTCTATCTCTGCATACTCCCTGGGGCTTCGATAGCGGAACGCCAAATCCTCTAGCTGCGTCTTGAAGTCATATAGCCCAAGCCGCTCCGCTATCGGCGCGTAGAAGTAGGTAGTCTCGCTGGCTATGCGCTTCTGCTTCTCCTCGCTCATCGAGCTGAGGGTCTGCATATTATGCAATCTATCCGCCAGCTTTATAAATATTGTACGGAAATCATCCTCTATCGTGTTGATAAGCTTCTGAAAGTTCACCGTCTGCTTCGTACCGCTGCTCTCTACGAACTTATCAATCTTTGTCAACCCATTGACAATAACTGCAATGCTAGGATTGAATTCCCGTTTAATGTCATCTATAGTATAGTCTGTATCCTCCACCACGTCGTGCAGCAGTGCGCAGACTATTGACTCCGCATCGCCCGGCAGCACCTTGGTCACCAACTTCGCCACGGCGATCGGATGGAGTATGTAGGGTTCACCGCTTTTACGCACCACGCCAAAATGCGCCGAATTCGCAAGGCGAAACGCCTTATCAATCAACGCTCTATCATCTTCCGACTGGCTATACACCGCCGCCGAGAGCAGGTCTGCGTACGCCGCATCAATCAGGGCCTGCTTCTCCGGGGTCCAACGCTTCTCTTCTATCTCCATCTCTCCCCTCCACGCAACGGCATTACTTTATGGGATACACTACCATTAGGCTTCCTGTCTGCTCTATCGTCTTATACCCCACCGCTTTCAGCTTTACGTTGTAAACATACGCCCCCGCTGGCGCATATTGCCCATTGGGGAGCCGCCCCGTCCACGGCTCGTTCTCCTTATGGAATATCACCTGTCCTGCCCGATTGTATATCGTTATTTCGTAGGGGGTTGTGCCGCTTGATAGGGGTTTAAACTCCATCCGCTTCCCCTCCGCCGTAGGCCCCCCATCGGTTGGACGTGGGGCTATCGCCGTTGGCAACACGATTTTTGGCTCTACGAAGCAGCTGTCCACCGCGCTGCGCCCACGGTCAATACCGCTCTTGCCGCTCGGCAACTCTCGCACCTTGACGTAGTATCGGTACTTTGCCAAAAAATTCATCCCCCGAAACGATGGTAGATCTGTCGGATCTTCATACTCAAGGGGCTCACTATCCCCTACAAACACTTTCAGCTCCTCGTCCACATCCTCTCCGTTGCGCTCAATTATTCTGTGCAGTCGATACTCCGGCTGTGACCCAGGAGGAACAAGGAGCTTATTAAACGTAATGTAGTTATGATCCTCCTTCGCCGTAATCCGAACCACCATGCTGTTAAGGTCATGCGAACGAGATACCTCTTGATCGCACGCATCAATGGCACGCAACAGGTAGTTTCGGCTGGTGGAATTTACCCCCTCCGATGCATCTATTGTCAATCCCTGGCTTTTATCCTCAAATGTATCCAACGTTGTCCACATCGTCGGTCCAGCAGTGGTATCCCGACGTGAAATCAACTCAAACTGCTTCACCTTCGCCGCAGCATCGATGGTGTAGAGCACTCGATTCGCCCCAGCTTGACCCATAACGCTATCAATCACTAGCCGCGGTTTTATCAGCTTTCGGGTTGAAAACGATATCTTATTGCTCCAGCAGTCGTACCTCGGCTTCCCATCGGGAAACCTCTCTCCCTCTTCTGGGGTCCGCTGTATCTGCACCGCGTAGTAATACGTTGATTCTCGCTTCAGTTGCTCCTTTTTAAACTCTGTGCGATAGCCTGGTGCATTAGCTATGGTAGCAATGTAATTTGACTCTTGTATGATTGACCCGCTATTCACCTCGCATACAAGGTACTGCGTAAATTTATTATCCCACCCCTTGTAATCATTCCATGTGAGATGCACCTCATCCCGGCAAGAATCGTACGTGCAACGCAGAAACATCGTCTCGTGGGAATCGGTCATTGCGGAATTCCCCTCGCTTGAGTACGATGCTAATCTATAGGCTTGAGGCCCCTGTGAAATATCTGCGTCTCTATCTACGTAGGGCAATACATTGGACACGCCCGCACCTGGAACACGACCTATCTCTTCCCAATCCTCCGCACCGTCTACCATCTTACGCCGGTAGATTACAGTTCCTTCTGCGTTGACGTAGTCTGTATGGAACTGCGCCGGTATAAAATAAATCGTCACGCGATTGGTCTCCATATTCGTCTCCAAACGCACCAACGTTGGCTGCTTCGGCTTATTATAGCGAGGTTTTTGTCCATACACGCCTCCGCCAGCTGTTAGCAACAGCACCAGCAGCACCACCTTTACGCACCGAAAAGCCGCTCTTTCCATCACAGTTTCCCTTTTCATATCTTTCTCTATCTCTTCGCCCCTCTCGCATCCCTTTACCAACGAACCTCCGAAAACTCCGCCGCATCGCCCGCCACGCTCAGTGTGAAACGCGCCTCCGCCAGCCACTCCGCCGCCGCCGCACGAAGCCGCTCCGCGGTTATGGAGTGCAACGCCGCAGCGTAACGATCAGGGTAGTCTACGCCGAACCCCGCATTCAGCACGTACGATCGCAACCCCGCCAGCGTTGCGTATACACCACCTCTGCTCCGCAGCAAACGCCCATGCAGATAGCTCTGCAACCGATCCAGCTCCTCTGCACCCACCAACGAATCTCGCAGCCTCGCAAACTCCCCCTTTATATCTTTTACGCATTCCGCTACGTAGTTGTTGCCTACTTCGCTCGACACCTGAAGCACTCCGCCATCCAAAAAGTAGCTCGCCGTGGCTCGCACCCCATACGTATACCCCTTCTCCTCCCGCAGCTTCTGCATCAACCGACTCCCCATATACCCCCCCAGCAACGACACGAGTATCGCCAAATCAACATCGCCCGCATGGCCGGACTTGGGAAGTATGCATCCTAGCTGCACCGATGCCTGCCGCCGTTGCACAGATTCCCCTATCTCCGTACGCCGCCCACACGATGGCACGAGCGGCGCACTGGCAAGTGGAGTCTCTCGCCCCGACTCCCGTTTACAAAACTCCTCGCGCAGCACCTGCTGCCACTCCCCGCGCACTGGGCCACACGCCAGCACGTGGCAGCTGCACCCCGCGATGCTCTCCCGATAATACTGCTCTAAAGCCCCGCGCTCCATCTCCGCCACGTTCTCCGGCACTGCGTAGGTCTGGTAGCGGTGCGGTTCGCCGAGCATGGCACTCCATAACACTCGCTGCGCCACGTAGCTAGGCGTTTGGGCAGCTACCTCTAGCCCAACTGACGTACGCCCCCTCCACGATAAAAAGCTCTGCTCTGCGTACGCAGGTACCGTCAACGACTCCAGCAACAGATCCAGCGACTCCCGAAACGCTACCTCAGTGGATAACATTTGAAATCCACCGTAATCCTTCGTAGCAAAGCTCTGCACCTGCGTACCTAACGTGTCAAAGCGTTCTGAAAGTTCCGCATCGCTCCGCATAGCTGTGCCGCGAAGCAGCACGTCAAATGCTCCGCTCGCCACAATCCGTCCTGCCCCAGCTCCTTCGCCAAGCGGAAAGTAAACCCACAGCATCACAGCCGAACCCTCGCCCCCTGCAAGCAGCGTAAGCTTATCGCCATTAAGCAACTCCTCCCGCAATAAATCCACTGCCGGTAAACTGCTTCCCCACGCTAGCTGGGGCATCTCTTTCCTATTCAGCTCCGCCATTTTCGCTCTCCTTTTCTCCCGCTGCATACTCTAGCACCACGCTTCGCGACTCTACAAAACGCTCCTGCACCACCTTCTTCAAAGCCTCAAGCGTTACCTCCTGCCGCAACCCAACCTCAGCATCCCATCGCGCTGCACCCCCAAGCAACTCGTAACGGCTATATGACTCCGCACGGATCAATGAACTTAGCCGCTCAAATACCCGCGTTGCCGCAAACTTCAATTGCACTTTATGCAGCTCTTCCTCTGTCACATCCTGCAGCTGCTCTAGCTCCTCATAAATGGCCCGCTCGCCTTCTTCTATACTCACCCCATCATGTAGCACCCCCGACACCAAGAAGAAACCAGGGTCGACAAGCCCTGAAACCGTGGCATCAATTTCTGCAAATAGCTGCCGCTCCTCTCGGAGTCGTCTGTTAAGCCGTGCGCTCTCCCCATTAGCTAGTATATCGCTGAGCAAATCGTACGTTGAGAATTGGCTATCCATCAGCCCAACCATTGGGAACGCTACGAATACCGCATCGCAGGGAACGGGGCGTTGCACCCGCTGCCGGCGCTGCGCCTCAAGCTGCGGCTCAATAGGCAGGTTGCGGGGCACCACTGCTCGTCGTTCTATTGGCCCAAACCATTTCTCGGCCAAACGCCTCACCTCGGCCGCCTCCACGTGTCCCGATAGAGCCAATGCAGCATTGTTCGGCGCGTAGTGGCTGTAAAAAAACGCCTTAACCTCCTCCATGCTTGCCCCCTCAATGTGAGCCACGTTCTTCCCAAGGGTAGGCCATTGGTACGGGTGCTCTTTGTAGAGCAAGCCATGCAGTAGATGCTGAACATCGCCGTAGGGCGCATTCAACGCCACCTGCTTAAACTCCTGCACCACCACGCTCCGCTGCACCTCCAGACTCTCCGGCGTGAACGCTAGAGAGAGCATACGGTCGCTCTCCAGCCAAAATGCCACCTCTAAATTCTCCCACGGCACCTGGCAATGGAAGCACGTCAAATCTTGCGTAGTGTACGCATTATTTGTACCCCCCGCTCGTTCCAACGGCGCATCGTACGAGGGAATATTAATGCTCCCTCCAAACATCAAATGCTCAAACAGATGGGCAAACCCCGTGCGATGAGGATCCTCATCCCGCGCCCCAACATCGTACGCCAGGCACATCGACACCATGCTCGTGCTCATATCGGTGTCTACCACCACCCGCAACCCATTCTCTAGCGTAAACTTCTCCAGCCTACCCACGCTGCACCCCTCCTTTCGCTATCTCCTGCAGCCTAGCTACGCATGCAGCCCCTACCTCTCGCACCACATCAACCGCTGAGGGCAAATCATCTATTGCCGCCACTATCTGCCCCACCTCTACCTCGCCCTCAATAAGATCTCCGTCCAACAGTCCCTTCCTCGTACGCCCCTTCCCCATAAACTCCTCCACAACATCTCTGCTAGCCCCCTCTCGTTCTAGTTTCATAATGCTCTCGCAGTACGCATTGCGCACCATTCGCGTAGGGCTTACTGCCTTAGCCACCAGCTGCGTACTCGAGTCGCCAAGTGCAAGCAGATACTCCTTCGTTGATTCGCTAGCCGATGACTCCCCTGTGCACGCAAAGCGCGTACCCATCTGCACGCCGTCTGCCCCAAGCACGAGTGCCGCGGCCAGCCCCACCCCGTCAAAGTACCCCCCCGCCGACACCAACGGCAAACTGGTCCACCGCCTCGCCATCTGCGCCAAAACGAGCGTGGTCAACTCTTCCACCCCATTATGTCCGCCAGCCTCAAAGCCTTCAGCTATTAGAAAATCAACCCCTGCCGCCTCCGCCTTGCGGGTAAATTTCTCGTTCGCCACCACATGCCCCACCTTGCAGCCCGCAGTATGCAGCCTCGTAGTCCACTTTGATGGAGACCCCGCTGAGGTTACCACCACCGGCACCCGCTCCTCCTCGCACACGGCAATGCACGCCTCCGCATGCTTGTAAAGCAGCGGCACATTTACCCCAAATGGGCTTGACGTTGCCGCTCGGACCTTCTTTATTGACTCCCTCAGGTAGTCTGCGTGCATGGAGCCCGCCCCCAACACTCCAAGGCCGCCACCGCTTGACACCGCCGCAGCCAGCCGCCAACCACTGCACCACACCATACCGCCCTGCAACAAAGGAATTCGAATTCCTAGCAAATCGCATAGCCTATTGCCTGCAAACAGAACTTCCTCCATTTTCTACTCCTCCGTTTCAACCGCCACATCTAGCACCTTCGCCTCGGTCAGCCCGCTACCCTTCAGATTGTTACACAGCCGCTCCGCATCATCTCTCGTCGTGAACACCCCTACGCTATACACCCACCTGCCACCTCCATCCGGCCGCTTCTGCAGCTCTTTGCCCGGCGCAAGAAGCTGCAGCGTTTCGCTCACGTAGGTAGGCAGCACCCCTTCAAATGCCCCCACCTCCACACGGAACTGACCAGCCGGCGGCTGCGCCGCCTCCCCATTCCCATCTTCTGACGTGCTTTCCAAAGCCTTCGCCCTCGCGAGTGGAACTTCTCGCCCATCGTACCACGCCACCACGAACGACTCCGGGAATCCGCACTGCGCAGTAATCGCCTTCCCCTTGTCCGCCTCTGCCTTCATGCGAAACAGCCCCGCGTAGTATTTCGTCACCTTGCCACCATTCGCAGTTACAGCGCTCACTGGGTACATCCCACTGAACAGCGCGGGATCTATAGGATTGGTATATGCCCCCAGCTGTAGTTTGTACACCACCCCCTTCGGCAGCACCTCATCCCGTGGCACTGGTGAGTCGGCGGTATATCGCGTAGGGTTCTCTATGGTAAGCCCCGCCACCTTAGGCGCAGCCAAACGTATTGAGCCAGCTCCCCCACTCTGTAGCGCATTGCCCACCGCGCTCTGCTGCGACTCCCTCTCCACGCTCGGTGCCACCCAGCGAAGAAGCGTATCAATTTGCCGCTGCACCCCATCGCGATACTTTACCATGCCCCATGCATACGAGAAGCCTAGCTCCATATACTTATTCCCCAGCATGCGGAACACCAATGCGCTGAACAGCCCTTGCGCCGCGGCGTGCGGATCGCTATTGTTTTCTACCGCTTCGGCGTTGCGATACTGTTCCCGCGCCCGCGAATCGCACGCTTGCACCTGCACCTGCTCATTGCGGTTGCTCTTCATTAAGGCCACAGGTAAACATTGCTGGTATATCTGCCGCTCACGTTCTATCCCCCCGCCGTATCGATCCACGAAGGCCCGTGCGCTGCGCTCTACCGCCTCCTCGCCCATCGCAAGGGCTGTAGTCCCCACCGAGGTATCCGCCGTCAGGCCCCGAAATTCTTCCTGCTGCCGCAGCAAATCTCTCACCTGCTGCATGCGCACCTCTGCACCCTTTGAAGCCTCATCAAGCTCCGCAATCTCATCACGCTGGAACACCGTCGGGGCCAACTGCGCCAAGTGGAGATACTTAGGATTATCCCCCGCAAATCCCGCTGCTCCTGCCCCTGTCTGCTTACGTGGTGCCGTACGCACCCCCAGAATGTACTCCTGCTCTATGCGACTCGCCAGCACAAACTGCGCGTCCGCCTTCTTCTGCGCTTCCAACATTCCCTTCTCAATAGGCTCTATGCGTCGCTCTAGCGCCTTGCGCTGCTGCGATGTCTTCGCATCCCACACCCGCTCCCGCAGCTTCTGCAATTCAATACGCAGCGTATCCGCCTTGCGCTGCTGCGCGTAACCCTCCGCAAGGGCGGCTCTATACTCCCCATCTTGCTCCACGTCCCGAAAGCTAGCCGTCTGCTGCGCCACCGCCAATGTCGCATCAGCTCGCGCTGCCGCAACCCCCTTCTTGCGCGCACGTGGCGCACCAGCCCAATCAAAACGCGCCCGTGCGTAGCGTGCCGACGCATCCTCCAAGGCAACACCGGCCATCTGCGCATTATACTCCAAGCTGTAGATATAAACGCTATCACCCCCTGCATTCCGATTGCTCATCACAAGCACCTCGCCCCGCCCATTAGGGATTCCCACCAAGTAGTCATCAGCAGGTGAATTATACGGGAAACCGATGTTTTCCGGCGCGCTCCACTGCCCCACGCGGGGGTCATACACGCTCTTAAAAATGTCTTGCCCCCCCAGGCCGTAATGCCCCGACGAGCTGAAGTAGAGCGTCTTCCCATCCTCGGCCAAAATCGCTAAACTCTCATCGTAGGGGCTATTCACTATCGCCCCCGCAGAGGCAGGCTGCGTCCATAGCCCATCAGCTCCTTGTTCAGTGATGTAAAGGTCACGCGGCCCATTGGCAAACTGCCGGCGCGGAAAAATCAATTTCGTTCCAGCTTTCGTCCCCCGCGGGTACGCCAGCTGCGTGGTAAACGCACTGTCTTGCACATCGTACTCCCCTTTCAGTGATGAGGGCAACGCAACCAACGTGTACCCCCTGCCGCTCGTGTCAACCACGCCTGCCGCTTCCAACTGCCGCACCTTGACACGATAGCCGCACCACGGGTCAAATCCGCTCATGCAGAGCTGCTCTCCGCTTTGGCACGATGCGATACGCTGCTGCGTCTCGGCTCTAGAGAGCAGGGAAAAATCCCCTAGCGACATGTACTCCTGATACGTCTTCTCGGCATCCGGAAACCGATACAGCAATTGCTGCGCCTCAGCATGCAGAAGCAAATTCTTCGGCGTATGCGCTTGGAAGCTCAAAATAATCTCTGCCCTTTCTAGCTCTCGGCGCAGCCGCACCATGCTCTCTGCCAGCAGGCTACGCTCCTCGTAGCACGTGTCGCACCCCGACACTGCCGCATTGAGCAACAGGTACACGCCGTGCCAATCCCCTCGCTGTGCGTACTGCTGCGCGCTGTCAAGCACCTGCCCCTCAGCCTGCGCCGGCACAATTAGGGCGTACAAGCACAACGCAACGCACAACGACATGCGCCACCCGCTACGCCCCGCTTTTCTCCTCCTGCTGCACTGCCTCTTTCTAAACACCATACACCACTACCTACATACAAAACACAGCCGCAATTTACAGTTTTTTACCCACATAGGAACACTACAGAATGCGACACCCCATCAAAGCCTACCAAGCTCCCCTTAATACGAACAAGAGCCGCAACCCCTTAGGGCTGCGGCTCCTGCAATAAACCTCACGGAAACATCTAGAAATCAGTCACCGCACGGACGTAGTACAGCTGCCCCTTCTCATACCCCGTACGGAAGAAATTGCTCAACGACCCTGTATCCACCACGTACCACGCACGCCCATCCAGCGTCTCGCTGCTCGACCAGTAGGCTCCCTTCGTGTACAGCATCGCCGGCACATTCTTCCCTATTAACCGCTTCAACGTCTGCTCTACCTTCTTCATATGCTGCGTTAGAACACGAAGCTGCCCCGCGGAGGGAAGATACCACCCTTCCGCCGTCTCTATGGCCTGCACCGCCGGGTAACTCCCGCCCATCGCCAAAATGGCCTCGGTATTACCCTTGCCATTAAAATCGGCTAACGCATCATTCTCATTCGTATTCGGTATTGCCTCAATATCTACCTCCTCGCCCCACGTGTGATTTCCCTTGTCGCGCAGCGCCAACGCCCAACCATGCTGCCCCGTCTCATCCACGTAAAACACCACTCCCTTCGGCTCCTTCTTGCTCTTCGCCCACTTCTTGGCTGGCTCTATTGCCCCATCGGCGCATAGCACATCGCCTATTTGAACGGGCACCTCCACGCTCTCCGCCTCATCACCCGGCAATACCACTTCAGCTTTCACTTCCGCCTGCGCGCTAAACGCACACACCAGCGACACCATCAGAAATAATCCCTTCAACATGACAAATATAAAATTAATTTTTCGCAAATGTACATACTTATATCACACCAACAATAGATTCTGTTGAAAAAACTTGTTGCAATTCTGCAAGATCGTCATTTACAGTAATTTGTATACACTTCTCTTCGCAGAAACTCCTTGCCGTAAGCGTAGGGGCGAAAGCTGCTTCTTGCAACTTCCGCCCCTACATCTTGTGCTATGCCCTCTTCTACCTCCGCACGAACCGCCGCATTACGCTCTCTCCATAACCATCGTACAAACGTAGCAAGTAAACACCTGTCGGGATATCTCGTACAATCACCTCGCCGCTCACTGGCTGCACTACGCCTTCCGCCACTCGACGCCCTCCCGCATCGTACACCTCGTACCGTAACGCCTCCGCGCTAACCCCGTCCACTCGTAGCCACTCGCTGCATGGGTTTGGTGCGAGCGTTAGCGTGGCTGCCCACACTGGCTCTACCGCCGTGCTCTTCTCAAATTGAACCGTCACGGTTACATCCCCATCCCCGCTTACCTGCCACCTCGTAGAGCTTTTCAACTGCACTGCATTGGTAACTTGCACCCCATTCGCTTTCACTCGATAGCCCTCCAAGGCTTCTGCCACCACCTCAATGAGCTTATTCGGCTCTATCTTGTCTCCAATGCTCAAAGGGCTTCCACTCTGATCCTTCACTACCACCCTGCCCATTGCGGCATCAAAGTTCACTGCCGCAAGTGTCACTGCGGCCGGATGTGGACCTGGTGCTGGCTCGTCCTTCTCAAAAGCTGCCGCTACAGACACATCGCCTACGCCCTGCACGCGCCACCTTGTCGTCTCCCCTATGCGCACCGCATTCTTAACCACCAAGCTATCCGCTGTGGCTACCCTCTTATACCCACTCGCCGGCACTACCACTATTGAGAGTTCCTGATCAAGATTCAGCGCTGCTCTCTCTTTCACCTCATCACCCGTAGCCACGTCCGTAACCGACACGCTCCCCATCGTCTTATCAAACGAAACGCTCGCTAGCACCACAGTCTGCTGCACCGGCACATCGCTGTAGTTCAGCGTCAGCCTCACCCACTCCTGCCGTCCGAGCTGCGCCACCCTAAAGACCAACGTCTCTGTCGCCTTCTGTCTCTTTGTCACATCCCAGCCAGACACCTTCAGCTGCGTTCCTTCAAGCGTAAGGGTAACCCCATCCGCCTTTGAAGCCAACGCTCCTCCCTCCACCTCAATGGATGTTTGCGGCGACTTCGTCTTATCAAGGGAGGTGGCCTGCAGAAGGTCAAACATTACGAGATTCGCCCCCACCGTTTTTTCCTCTTTTATTTCGGGCCTTGTAGCCCCCAGCTCATCAATCGCAACGTACACTGGAAATAAGCCCGACTTCCCGCATTTCGCCTCTACGCTGAAGGATAGGGTTCTCACCTTCCCCAAGCTAGAGAGGTCAATCCATGCCCACTCTGTGAGAGCGTAGTGTTGCGAAACATCTGCACTTGTATAGTCTGCAAGGGGCACTGTTACCTGATTTCCATTGTCTGCCGTTACCGTTACCTTGTAGCTATCGCCCTTAACGAATTTATCCGATCCTCCATTGTATCCACCCGACCCATTAAGAACTGATTCATAGGTCCAGCCGGTGTTTGTCACGTATACTCCCGGAACCTCTATCCCCTCAGCACCAGCCTGCACCGCGATGGGCTCAACGGCTACTCCCCACGTCGGCAGGTAGGCCACGCTGTAGTTCGTTGTTCCGTTAGCCCCATGCCCAGCCGCGCTACGTGCATCTAATTTTGTATTTCCATCCCACTCTGTTGACTCATCGTTTGACACCACGTATCCCATGTATGATGTGTCAACACCGCTATGCATTGGCAATGTGAATGACCCCGTGGAGAAGTAGCTCACCTTGCCATCTTTTGGTCCCTTCCACTGCTTATTGCTCCCCCCAAGCTTATCATTCAACTCCTTCTCCTCAAAGCCCCCCACAAGGAGATTATCAGGCTGTTTCATCACCTGCACCTCGAGTGTCCTCACATTCCCAAACGCATCCTTTGCCTCAAGATCTACCATGCATGCCGCTTTGAGCGCATCTGTCTCTATGGAAAGCCCCTCGCCGAGCTGGATGCCATCTTTTGTCTTCCACACGAACTCCACTGGCCACGCCCCGCCGTACAGCACCCTAGCCGCTAGCGTCACCTTGCCGCCATCTAAAGGAACCACTGGCACGCCCATCTGCTTTAGCTCCATAGGTGCAGCATCACCACCAAAGGCTATCAACTCAACCTCTACGCCTGCCGCCTTGCTGAATGCCACCTCGTGAACCTTAATGTCTTTCGGGAACGCATAGTAGCGCGCTTCGCCGTTAGTATTTGGTATTTTGAAGGTTTCCACCAACTCCTGGAACGCATCCCGAATCTCCAGCGTTACCTCGCCAGTGGTAACCACTATCCCCCCTCGCACCGCCTCGCCCGTAGCGCTGGTATTCACCGTCACCGTTGCCTCATTGCCATCCATCTTCCATCCTGGCACCTTCGACCAAATTGTCTCCTTTGATATGGTATACGCATGGCCACTCAACGAAAAACCATTATACTCCTGCGTTCCTAGCTCCGCTCCCATGCTAGGCTTCATCTGCACTGGAGCACTAGTCTTGAAGCTGTACTGTTTCCAGGCCGTTGGCTTATCACCAGCGTAGTAGGTGGAGTAGCAGAGCACGTAGTCCGTACTAGCCGTAAGGTCTCGAAGTCGCAACTTCCGTCCCTCCAACGCTTTTAATCCTCCATCTAGCTCTACTGCCTTTGCGTAGTCCACCGTTGCCAAAGCCGCCGCTGGCACCACAATATACTTCATCTCGCATGCCCGCAAAGCAAGCACCTCAACCACATGCGCATCGCTAAAGTTTCGCACTGCTTTCGGATACTCCGCTGCCAGCACCGCCGGCTTCGCGCCCGCCGCCAGGGTGGTGAACTCTACCTTCCCCAGCAGCGCTTCACCTGTAGCCGATGTCGCATGTACGTACATCACGTACTCTACGCCAGGCTCAAGATTCGCCATGGATAGCGTCAAGACTTTTTTCATCCCAAGCTGGACGGGCAGCACGCTCGCCCACTCTGCCATTGTGGGCTCCGCCTCCCCCTTCTTGCGCACCACGTACCGACACTCGCCCGGCATGTTAAGCCCTACCTGCACCTCTACGGCATCCTCATACACTTGCTGCAGCTGCGGGGCGCTTGGATACCACGCCACCGGCATCGGCTCGTACTCCAACGCCCCCACCGTGGGCTTCGCCCCTCGCACCTTGCCCATGGCATCCTTCTCAACTCCAATCCCTTGTATCGCATCCGCCTCCTCTAGCACGAAATCCGCCCCATTTAGCAAATGCAAATCGTTAGGGAAATCTGCTATAATCGCCTGCTCTACTATTGAACTGGCATACGCTGCCAAACCTTTTAAATCGGCCAAGGACTTATCTTGTCCTTTTACCCTCACCGCCGTGCCATCCTTAGGCGACCAAAAGGAATTCTTGCTCAGCTCTATCCCTTCCGGTGTCTCAGTGCCAACCGCATTCAATGCGAATCCTACTTGCGCCAAGTTCACAAAAAGGTTGTTCCGTACTGCTACACCTTTCCCTTTATTTCCTAGCACTAGCGCCGAGCCCCATGCGCCATCCTCGCTAATTACCACCGTGTTGTGCGCCACCACTGTGTGCCTGCCCGCTGCTTTGGTATCACCCAAACTAATCCCGTACGACCCGCCTCGTCCAGCATTCTTTATGGTTATCACGTTGTTTACCACGGCTATTGGCGCATCAACACTCCCTAGAAGTCCATCGTCCCTAAAGTACATCCCGCCTAGCGTTTTACTCCCATCATGCAGCGATATAACGTTGTTGGCAATGCGTCCAGGTCCAAATAGCCTTACGCCATCAAAACCTTGATAGTCATAGCCAAAGGATTTCCCATGCGCATCCACCCGATTGCCCTCTACTCGAAACCCTTCCACATAGGTAATATATATCGCCTTGCTCATGCCGCTTTCAATGTCGTTGTTGCGCACGGTAATCCATTTCCCTGTCGGGTATTTCACATTACTTTGTCCCCCATTTAGGCTTATTCCAATCTTTCCGCCTACTACTTTACACCCCTCCACTGTGGTATAGTTTATCGTAAGAGTTCCCTCTTTAGACGATGAATGGGTATACACTACATCTCCACCGTCTTGCCAATTATGCGATGTGGGTATCGGAAGCTCCAGGTGGCAGTTGCGTATCGTGGTGTACGAACTCCCCTTATCCAGACTAACCGCTGCATGTACATCTTTGGTACTACTCTTCACGGTTAAAGACTCTAGCGTTACGTGATCCGCCCCCATCAAAGCGATGATCCCCATGTCTCTTTCAGTTTTATCGCTCGTAACCACCACTGCGTCGCGGTTCCCGCTCTCGCTCTTTATTGTTATGCTATTCTTAGCCGACACTCCCTGAACTACCCCTATTGACACCTTTTCATGATAGATGCCATCGCGTAGCAAGAAGGTCACTGGGCCATCCACACCGCCCTCCAACGCTGCCACCGCTTGAGTCAGCGTAGCGTAGTTAGGTGAGGATCCGCCCACTGTGAAAGTACCATGGATTCCCTTGCTTACCGTGGCAACTGCCCAAGGATTATTGGCCGGCAGAGATTCATACGACCCCGATTTCACCCCAGCTAGCTGCACTGCTATTTCGCTGCCCTGCGCTGCGCCTTCTGCCACATCAAGCCCTACCCAAAAGTAGTAGGTTGATACGCCCGACATTGCGTACTCCACCGGAACATCCACCCGCAGCCCATCGCAAGCCACCTCTTTAAGTAGTGTGGCATCGGTAAAGTACTCGCTCGTGCCTGTCGCCCACACCTTAACCTTGTCAACGCTCGCCGCCATGCCTTCCTCCCGCAGCACCACCGAAAGCTTCTCCAGCTTGCACTCGCTCGCCAGCCCCTCAACCCGAAGTGCCACCCGCAGCATCGGCAGCCCCTCCTCGCCCGCAACCACAATGCTCCTTGCCACCGACTTCGCCTCTGCGCCTACCACCTCGTACGGGGTGTCGTTCGGAATGGAGCGTATCACCATCTCCCACCCAAACGCATTTAGAGTGTTGGCTGTAGGATTAAAACTCACCTGCAAGCTTTCCCCTGCAATAATCTTTGCGGGGAGGAACTTACCTTTCACCTCCTCGTAGGCTTTACCCTCCTTAGGCTCTATTTTAACCTTCGCTCGGTAGTGCGTTTCCAGCGCACGCACCTCCAGCACTAGCACGTTGCCGGGCTTGGCAGTAAAGGTCACTGTACCCTTGTTCTTATCCGTGAATGGCCTGTCGGGCCCCCCATCGTCATAAAACACGATCGAGCCGTCAACCTCCACATTGTCATCCCCCTTGAAAAGGTAGAAATTCCCAATCTCGCGCATTCCCTTTGGATTGCCAGCATCGCCCAACTCCCGCGGTGTCCCATTTACCGTAAGGCTCTCCACCGCCAAATCAAATGCGCTACCCTTCGGCGCATCGCGCTTTATCGTAAGCGCCACCCACACATAGCGCTCCCCTGTGGCCAGCTTCAAGGATTTTGCAAACGTCAACTCTTCCTCCATCTGTGGCTGCGCTTTCTCGGCAAGGAGGGTAGTAGCCTTCGCAAACTCTGCGCTCCCCGTGAAAATTGAAACCGCCTCCACATGCTCTTGCCCCTGGGTAATTTTCAACTTCACCCCCTCTAGCTTCAGCTCCTTCTGATTGCCCATCACTGGAAGAGCCAACCGTACGAACGCCTCAGGCTTGCCATCCAGCGTCAAGTAGTTCGTTTCCTGAAGGGAAGTCACCTCTCCGAGTTTCATCACCTCCTCCTTTTCCTGCCACGCTTTGGCAGTAAACCCCATCCCTTGATTTCCACCGTGGTTATTGAATAGAATCGTCAGCTCGGTGTCGCCGTCCAAAGGATAATACTTCGTCACAGCGGGAAGCACCTTCTGCTGTTCCTTCACTTCAAAGAGTAACTTATCCGCATTCGCCGTATCGTTTCCGCTAAAGATTGCGAACCGTGTTTGGTCATGCCTCGTAGAGTTATTGAAGTCAAACTTTCCCTGCAACTCTACCCCCACCAAGCTCCCCGCATCGGCCGGCTTGAGCACAAGCGTTCCGCCCTTCGTACCCCACGTGTAGCTAGGTCCTTCGTTCTTCACTTCCCAGCCTGCACCTACGATTAGCGTTCTAGGCGTATAATCTCCATGATCTTTATCCTTTTTATACTCAAGCTCGTAAATGTTCTTCACGCTAGCCTCTGTCTTCGTATCGGGCGGCGTTAGCTGCAGCTCCTCCCCACTAGCCATCACGATGCGCACATCCGTCATTGTCGCCGTCTCTCCTGTGGCGCTCTTCACATCGGCAACCCCCTCAACGGCAAATAGGTTTTTCCCAAACTTTAGCTCGTAGGGGGTCGCAAACTGCACCTCCACGTCCTGCCCGCTCACTTCCACACTCCCCAGCTCGTCCGCCACTTTAGAGCCGACGCCATCGTATGCACTAACCTTCGCGGAGCGCAACGTTACCCCCGCCACATGAAATTTTATCGCTTTCACGGCCGCTCCAGGCTGCGCCCCTTCGCCCTCCACATTGAGCAGCATGAGCGAACCCAGCAGCCCCGCGCGCAGCCGCCGCTTGCCCCCATGCTCCAGCCACACCTCCCGCGTCGCTTTCCGCACCTTGATGGGCTCATTCTTCACCATCCGTACCTCGGCGGAAAAACCTTCCATCGTAGCCTTAGGCGATTTGAAATAAACGCTCAACGACCCATCGTTCGCCTCAGAAACTACGGAAAACCCATTTGGTCTTCCTCCATTTTTAGGATCAAACTTCCACAGCGATTTCTTATCTGCCCCACTCCCGGAAAACACCTCCATCTGATCGCTATTTTCCGGGGCAAAAGTGTTAGCCACCAGCGCGAAATCCTTAAACTCTACTAGCACTCGCCCCTGCGGATCGTCAGGCCGTAGCGTAAGCGTCCCCTCAAATACTTGGTTGCCTTTAGGTCCCCCTGCATCGTAGAATTCTATCGGCTCGCTAATGGAAACCTCGCCTTCCTTCATGTAGAGTGCCTTCTTAGTCTCCCACACTTTAGGAATGGACTTGCCAGGATCGTCCACGGTAATCTCATCGGCACTCCCCTCAAGGGTATACGACTTAACGTAGAGCCGAACCTCTCCGGTAGAAATCTTCTCTGGGGATGCTGCCACTGCAAAAAATGAATACTCCACACCCCTACTCCCTAACTTAATCGGCGCACCGCTGAAATCCAACTCTATCTCTCCGCTGCTAAAATCGGCGTACTCCGCTACCTTTACAGATTGCCCTTCATCAATCTCTTGCTTCCAGTTCGTCTTGACTTTTGAGTAAACCACCATCCTAGCCAACGATGCCAGATTCTCTCCCTGCAACGTCAACTTTTGCAGCTTCTTCTCACCCTCTGCCCCCTCGGCCGCCACCGTAACTCTATACAGCAAGGCCGACTCGTTGGGGTATAGTACCCCCAATTTCGTCTCATTCCATAGGGATGTCCCGACTCCTACCACTCGCCACGGCTGCGCCTCTACCGACGACACCACCGCGCGCCAACCCGCCTTTTTTGACCAAGAGGAGGTGTTTGAGCCCTTCGGGTTAAATTTCACCAGCAACTTACCAGCACCCAAGTCCTTACGCCCTACCATGGGACTCCCTTTTGCCACCCCTGCATCGTCACTCCCGTACGAAGCGCAGAGATTTAATGTATCTGCCCCGTAGAATATCCGAACCTGGGCATTGCCATCCAACTCAAACTCCTTAAAGTCTATCTGCGCCACCTTCCAATCAGCCGGCTCCAAAATCACAGCCAAATCCTCTTCGCCTGTTTTGTATTTCCCCTTCGCATCCAGAGCTGGCACGAACGAGTAGGGCAGGTCTATCTTACAAGAAGCCTGCTCGTCAAACTTCTTGTCAAGCACTATCTGCGGGAGCGTTTCACGATCCACTTCGTAGCTTGCTCCGCTCGGAAAACGCCTTTCTGAAATTTCTCTGTCTGAGAACTTTAATGCCACCGGAATAAACGATACCCGTTCCACCCCCGCAGCAACTTCCTGCACGGTAGTCACTATCGATACCGCATTCCACCCCAACGGCAATGTCTCTCCCGCCTGCATATCAAATTCTATAGAACGCCCCGTGACCGTCCCTTCCTCAGCTCCAAAGGATCCACGCAGCTCAATCTTCGTCACGTTGACTCCATCCTCTTCCAGCGCCAGCTTAACGCTTTGCAGTGCCCCCGCCTTGCCCGTGACTAGGATTTGGGACATAAATATAGAGTCGTTTTCCTGCCGAAGCAGTAGCTTACTGGGTTGCGCCCCATTAAGTTTCCACGCTGCCACGTCAGCCACATCGGGCCTAACGCTCAGCGCTGTCGCTTGCCACCCGGCGCGTCCATCAGCTCCGGGAGTAAACGCCTTCCCTTTGGCATTGAAACGCACCGTCAAGGCGCCGCCCTCCTTGTCGGGGTCGCCCTGAATGTATTTCCATTCTGCCTTGCCACTCCCGCTATAGAGTGCTGTGCCTTCTGCCTTTATCCCCGCATAAACCTCAAAAACGGCAGACGTGTGCACCGCCATCCACTCCACGCTCAGCGCGGCTACTCTCCCCGCACCCTCCGGCTTAAAAACAGTAATCTGATCCCCCTCAGCAGACGCATAGCTTCCCCCTGCCAGCGTAGGCAAAAAATTTACTGCCGCGCCACCCAGACTCACCTCTGCTACGCCTACAGCCGAACGGTGCGTCTGCGCGCGCACTCCGCCCAACGACAGCACTACCAGCACCGCCGATAGCAATAAGCAACGTACCCTCTCGTTCATTCCTCTCCTCCTTTATTGACAACCATTTACATCCCAAAGCCCCCCACGCAAAGTTGCCTACCTACAGAGCACAGAACTCGGGCACTCTACCTACGCGCTGACACTACACATGTCTAGCCGCGCGGCTCGTACGCTCTATCTCGTCTATGCCGATGCCCTATCCTCGAGGCCTCTTTGCATCTCTCCCCCATAGGCAGGTCTTCTGGCTCGCTCCAAAACCTCCGCCGCCTTCCCAAGTGGAACTTTTTCCTCTCAGTGGCTCTCTCGGCGCAGATTCCTTCCGGAACTCACAGCAACGGGCTTGCGCAGGATTCGCACCTGCTTCCCTTTTCATCGGAGGGAAATGCACTCCGCAGTACATCCTCCTCCAACACCTATGACGGCCGCAAAGGTATCAAAACTTTTTTAACCGCACAAAATGGTAATTCAAAACGCCTATAACGCCCCCCCCCTCACCCCCATCACTTTTTTTTCCGTACCTTCGCGCCGTCTTTAGGAAGGAAGAGAGGGAACGAACTCCCATACATTGCTCTTCAAAGACGGGGGACCAAATGGATACAGGACAGCAAATCGCAGCGCGTTTTATTTGCAGCAGCCAGCAGTGGCAGCAGTGCCCCGCCCCCGAACGCCCAGAGGTGGCCTTCATTGGGCGTTCCAACGTCGGAAAGTCCTCCCTCATCAATATGCTTACCCAGCAGAACGGGCTGGCTAAGGTCTCTTCCACGCCGGGGAAAACACAGCTTATCAACCATTTCCTCATTGATGAGTCGTGGTATCTTGTAGATCTCCCGGGCTACGGCTTCGCGCAGGTTCCTAAACCCATACAGGAACAGTTTGAGGGTATGATTCGGAACTACATCCTCAATCGGCAGAACCTCTACTGCCTCTTCGTGCTCCTTGACGCACGGCACGAACCGCTGCGCAACGACCTTGAATTCATACAGTGGGTGGGCGAAAACGGCGTACCGCTAGCCCTTATTTTCACTAAAAGTGATAAGATAGGTACGCAGAAGCGCTCCAACCTACTTGACTCATATAAAGGCACTCTAGCTGAAACCTGGGAAGAGCTTCCCCCCTTCTTCTACACCTCGGCGCTACGGAACGAGGGACGGGGCGAACTGCTTGAATATATCCATTCGTTCATCTAGACTGTAACCACGGAATCAAAACAACGTTTTCATATGCACAATCCTCCTTTAAAGTTCTTTGCCGGTAGGGCGTCGCAAGACCTTGGTAGGCGCATTGCGGCCAGCTACGGCGCGGAGCTCGGTAAAATCAGCTTTCTCGACTTTAGCGACGGGGAGTTTCAGCCCTCCTTCGATGAGTCGGTGCGAGGGGCTACCATCTTTGTGGTGCAAAGCACCTTCCCGCCCGTCGAGAACCTTTTCGAGCTGCTGCTCATTGCCGATGCAGCGCACCGCGCCTCAGCCGACAAAGTCGTCGCGGTGATACCCTACTTCGGTTGGGCGAGGCAAGATAGAAAAGATAAACCGAGGGTGCCGATAGGAGCAAGGCTCGTAGCTGACCTCATGGAGGCTGCGCACATCGACCGCGTGATGACCATGGATCTCCATGCCGACCAGATTCAAGGGTTCTTCGATGTTCCCGTTGACCACCTGTACTCTTCGTGGCTCTTCGTACCCTACATACAAAATCTCAACATTGAAGATCTCGCCTTCGCGGCCCCCGACATGGGCGGTGCCAAGCGCGCCAGCAGCTACGCTCGCCACTTCGGCAAGCCGCTCATCGTGTGCCACAAGGTACGCCAGGAGGCCAACAAGGTCGACTCAATGACCGCGATCGGGGATGTAAAGGGGAAAAACGTTATCCTACTTGACGACATGGTTGACACGGCAGGCACCATCACGCGCGCCGCGAATCTCATGATGGATATGGGCGCTAAGAGCGTTAGGGCCTTCGCCTCGCATGGTGTTCTTTCCGGCCCCGCCTATGAACGCATTGAGAACTCTGCGCTTTCGGAACTCGTCATCACCGACACTATTCCGATACGCACGGATCAGCCAAATAGTAAAATCCGTGCGCTGTCCGTGGCCGACCTCTTTGCGGAAATCATCAAGAAAGTCTTTAACCACGAATCCATTAGCCAAAGCTTCATCTTCTAGATAGGAGACGGCAGGGCTAGGGCAACAATAGCTAAATGAGGGGCGCAGCTCTTGGAGCTGCGCCCCTCATTCTATACACCGCAACGCCGCACGAATCGGTAACCCTCCCCCCCTGGGCATAATGACCCGTCCGCAGGACGGTCTCTCAATAGCCGGGGGTTTTCAACCCCCGGATTCTTGCCAGAAAGGCAAGCCAGTCTGAAAGACTGATCCGCGTGACCATCTTTTTCAATTTCAACTGCGCAGTTAGGCTTCCCGCCCATACCCGCGCTTCGGGCTTTAGGTATCAGAAAAGACAGACCTTCATCAATCGCTGAAGGGTAATGCGCCCACTCTACTTCTAGTCAAGATGGCTCCGTACTACCGAGAGGACGTAATCTCTATTCAGCCAGTAGCTATACTTTTTCTCCATGCGTCCCGTCGCGGTCTCCACCAAATCTTGCGCATTGCGACCATGCGGTCGCACATGGCAAATTAACTTGTCTGAAGCCTTGATGAAGTGGGAAAAATCATCCTCAACAATACGTTGCTTGGTGTGCTCCCAAAATTCTGCCGCCATCTCTAAATCTTTTGACGGCATATTCCAAAAGAATGCAACCTTGAATACGCTACTTGAACCATCCTCCCGTTTTTGAAACACTACAAAAAGAAATTTATGACTTAGCACATCGTACCAATACGACTCTTCCCATTCCTCTTGAATTATTCCCTTGTAATCGATATTCCTGAAAGACATTGCCTCTTTGAGCGTACCATTCGACTCCAAATTGACAGTTTTTATTTCAACTCCGGCCTTTTCAAATTCTTCTATTCTATCCTTAGTTATACCCAACATCCGCCTAACCAATACGGCATACTTGTGTTTTGCTGCCACTGGAGTATCACCTAACTTAGCCCATATCTCGTTTTCTGCCATGCCATAGAACCTAGATAGAAAGTGCTCCACATTCTGTTCAAACGACAGCTTCTCATTGTAACAAGGCAATGCATAAAGAGACTGATAATCGCTCTCTGTTGCTGCCCCATCCTTCTTGGCTCCACCTTTTCTTTCCTGCTCCTTTAACGAAACATCAATGATCGTTCTAACGTAGCACGTCTTCAACGAGTAGGCTCTTTGCTTAGCAAGTTCATTCGAAAATGGTTGCTGTCGCCTAATAGAAGCCGAACTCCCCTTAGTACACGCCGCTAAATAACGCGTGTCGCCTTCAGTGATCTCGTGCGCACAGCCTGCTTTTATCTTACCGTGTATGATTTCCCAATCCTCTTTTATAATGGACAAGTCGCTAGAAGGAAATTCCCATAGACGAATTATATAAAATACTAGGTCAAGACAATCTTTGCCCTCTTCATAAAGATAAAACATCAGCAGCAAAAGTCTGTTCTTATTCCAAAAGGAGCTTTCCTCAAAAGCATCAAGCAGCCCCTCTTCCATATAATTGATGATGTTTAGCACCAGACGTTCTTTAGGAACCCATTCCCGCCCATCCCCGCGCTTAACCGCCTTCATTGGGGTCGTTTTCAACTCCACACCAGCCTCTGCGAAGTCAGGACCCGCCGTGCTGTTATTCTGATAATGGAAGAACTCCTCCTCTACAATCTGCCCCAGCCTCCCCTTGCCTTCCTTTTGAGACTCTACATCTTGCCCACTTTCTCCTAAATATTGCCGTAACGATTTGCCCAATAGCCGCTGCGCGTACCGCTCTATCGATTGCGGGTCGGCGTTATCGTACTCCATCGCACTCTGCAATTTTTCTCATTAAACTCCGCCCTAGATCCTCCACCACGTCGACAATCAGGGCATTGCCCATGAGGAACGCTCGCCTAGCTGCCGTAGCACCCTCCGTATGATTATCAGGGAAGCCGTTGAGCCGCTCCAGCTCTACCGGCGTGAGCCGACGATATCTCCCCGAAACCGCCTCCACCACATGCTTAAAGCGCGAGGGACTCGCACCTCCCTCGCCTGTGATTACCGTACGCGAAGGGCGGTCCAACGGGTCAGGGAACGCCATCGCCCCCTCAGAGTATGTGTAAGCAGTGCCATTCGGCCTTTGGCGCACTATCTTTTTGCTCCCTTTTAGGTAACGCCATTTCGGCAGATCCTTTTCCTGCACGTAGAACTCCTTGGGGACCTCGCTCTCAGGCACCAGCACGTCACGTAGCATCCGATACTCTCCGCCGTACTGCGCCCGTGTCCTAATGGTATACACGGTGCGATTCACCATAATCCCAGCATTCTCAAAAACGCTACTGGATAGCCCCTTCCCAAAATTATCCGAAATCTCTTTCAAATCGCTCGGAACGTTAAATACAGCAGGTAAACGCCCTCCATCCGGCACAACGCCGTAGGTAGTAGCCATCGTGCCCTCCTTCAAAGCCCACTCCAGCGGATCTCGCATTCCTTCAATGTAGCTATGAATCGCCGTGTTCTCCTGGTAAGCGATGATATAGGTCCTTCTTCGCCGCTGCACCTTCCCATAATCCGCCCCATTTATTACACGCCACTCCACTATGTAGTTCAAGTTCGCCAGTGTAGCTAGTATAATCGCAAAATCACGCCCTCGCTGTTTAGCCGGAGAATTAATGATACGATCCACATTTTCAAGGAACAGGTACTTGGCGGGGGTTCTGTGACATCTGAGGATCGACTCAATGGACCACCATAGCTGCCCCTTTTTACCATCAAGCCCCCGCGCATTCTCTCGGGAATTCGCAACGGAATAATCTTGGCACGGAAAGCCACCGACCAGCATCTCATGGTTTGGAATGGCATTGACATCCACCTGCGCAATATCAACATTCGAGACCTCGTCCACCACGCGCCCCTCCACGAGTATAGGGCGATTTCCGAAGTTCTTCACATAAATGTCGTATGCATCCTGCCGCTTCGTTGAGGGTTCCCATTGGTTTGCCCAAACAGTATGAAATGCCTGGCTAGCCCTCTCTAGCCCAATCCTAAAACCGCCAACACCGGCGAACAGCTCTACCACGTCCATAAATCTTTCCTCAGCAGCAACCTACACCGTGCCAAATTGAAATAGCGAACAAAAGTAAGAAAAAACAGGAATCTTGGAGGAATAATAGCGGCTAGGCGGGCGGCGTGACCCTCCACACCCCCCTACCTTCGGCAATGCATCAGCACCAACGCACGGCTACCAAACTCCCGCCGCATCCCACCCACAACGCCTCCAATGCCCGCATAAACCGGCACAGTCCCCCAAAAAAGTCGCATGCAATTGCGCGCCATTGCAGCCCCGTCCGTAGGACGGTCTCTCAATAGCCGGGGGTTTTCAAACCCCCGGATTCCTGCCTGGAAGGCAAGCCAGTCTGAAAGACTGACCCGCATGACCATTACCGCACCTCCGGCAATGCATCAGCGCCAACGCACGATCACTCAGCTCCAGCCATAACCTGCACGCCATGCCCGCCCCCTACAAACCGACTAGGAATTACAACGCTGGCACCAGCAGCAGGTACTTCTCTTCGTAGTACGGATCGTCAGTCCAATCGGTAATCGGCCACACCCTCACCCGCTTCCCAAAGGGGGAGACCTCCGGCGAAAGGAAACCACCCTTCAGCACGAGCAGTCCATTGGCCGGCTCGCGGCCCTCCTCCCGCCGCATGAGGTGCTTCGTCCATCGCCACAGCTGGCTCAAATCCCCCACGGCGCGCGACACGACAAAATCGTAATTTCCCTTCAGCTCCTCGCCCCGCACCTGCTCGCACGTAACGTTCGCAAGCCCCGCCTCCCGCGCAATGGACTCCACGGCCCGCACCTTCTTTCCTATAGAGTCAATGAGGTGGAAATGCACATCGGGGCACGCCGCCGCCAGCGGAACGCCTGGAAATCCCCCGCCTGTGCCAAAATCCAGCACGGCATCCCCCTTCCGGAACGATGCCGCCTTGAGGATAAAGAGGCTATGCACAATGTGATGCAGCATCACATTGTCTATATCCTTGCGCGAAATCAAATTTATCTTCTCGTTCCACGCCCTGTAGATAGCGGGCAATGCGCAAACAGCATCAAGCTGCTGCGCTGTTAGCTCCGGGAAAAGTGCTGTAAGCTGCTCTCTATCGCTCATACGTCGGGATTGTCAAAGTCTCTTAATATTTTTTGGAGCATCTCTCGCGCCCGGTACAGCTGCGCCTTCACCGTCCCCATGGGGAGATCCAGCTCCTTGGCTATCTCATCATATGTATACTCCTTGAAGTAGCGGAGCTCCACCAAGCGGCGGTAGCGCGGACGGAGCTTTGATATAATCTCCTGCACCCGCGAAACGCTCTGCATCACAATGAGCTTCTCCTCGGGGTCGGCAGCCTTTGAGGGGACAGACGAAGTAATAGTTGTACCCTCTAAATGTACAAAGACATTCGAGTCGTAATCCACTATGCTCGATTTCTTGCTACGTATGAAATCGATGCAGTTGTTCTTCGCTATTCTGAACAGCCACGAGCTGAAAGCGTAGCGTGGCACGTATTGGTCAATGTTGTTGAATGCTTTTCCAAAAGCCTCAATCGTCAAATCTTCCGCATCGCTCGCATTATTCACGATGCGCAGAACCATGTAGAAGATGGTATCTCGGTAACGGTCGTGCAGCTCCGCGAAGGCTCGGTCGTCCCCCGCCCTCGCGCGCTTCACCGCCTCATAGTCACGCAGCGCTTTTTCAGACAAATTTGGATTTACCTCCTCCACCGCGGCTGATGTTTAAATGCTCTATACCTGCGGCTCTCCGCCACCCATACGCAAGGCTCCATCACATCTTGAAGCCACATCCACAGCAAGTTCCACTTGTCGCTGTAGCGCACCATGCCGACCACACCGCACAGCAGGAACAGCAGCCGCCGCAGCCCCAAAAGGCCAACGCCCGCCCACAGCAGCCAACTGCCGCTCAGCAGCAGCGCAACGCCGAACAGCCAGGTCAAGAGGCGCAGCCGCGCATTCCGCTGCATGCTAAACCGCACCGAGCGAGGCAGCACCAGCATGGCCTGCATCTCGCCCAACCTACCCCGGAAGTACTCCCGCCACGTCAATGCCACTTTCCCCTGCGTCTGCGCCTTAATACCTTCCTCTGCATGCACCTTGCCCGTCTGCGCCAAACGATGCGTGAGGAGCTCCCCCTCGCCGCCCAGCAAATAGCCATACCCCGCAAAGCCCCGTGTACTTAGAAAAGCCTTGCGCCGGTAGGCTAAATTCTGCCCATCCCCGAGGTAGGGCCCAACGCTTCGGGCATGGGCAAGGCGCACCAGCGCACACCACCGATGCCGCGCCGCAGCGTAGCGTGAAGCGTCCCCCGCTCCCACTACCACCCTATTGTACCCCATCACAACGCTCACGCCCTCCTGAAAATGGGTAGAAAGCTCCGTGAGCCAATGCACACTCTTCGGCGGGCAATGCCGACTCGCCTGCACAATCCACTCCGCCTCCGTGGACTTTATTCCCACCGTGAGCGATAGCTTATCAATGCTGGTGAACTTGGCATCGTTTGATGTTGCTGTCACGTAAAGGTTGCTATAGCGACTGCGCAGCGAGTCAAGCATGGGCGTTCCATCCCCCTCGCCCGACTCGTCCACCACCACCACGCTATAGGGCGCATAATCCTGCGATAGGAAACGCTCCACGTCCTCCGCTAGCCCATCGCGATTGAAACCGCTACGCAGCACCACCGCCACCGAAGCCTCGCCGCCCTCAGCTGCCCTTTTCCTATGCCGTCCATTACCCGAAGCAATCATCAAGAAAAGGTAAAATGCCACATCGGCCAACGCCACCGCGCTCGCCATCAGCAGCAACACCCGCGCTAACGGTGGAAGTGCTATAATATACTCCATCATACCAAACTACCGCCTTACGCCCCTCCCAACCTAAAATTACAACATCGCACAGCGCGAAGTTACAACTTCCGCCGAAAATACGCAGCTCTCCAATCCTTTCGCACTCTAGGTCGCACTGCATTCACGCAGCCCCCCCTTTGCGCAAAGCCCTCCAAGCTCCCCGCTACGCTCTACGCCCTACACGTCACCACGCCACTAGCAACACCACCCAGCGGCGTAGCCCCTCTCACCAAGGGCATCTACGCGGGCAGCACACCGTCCTGCGCATCCAAAAAATAGTCTTGAACCAGCGTCACGAAGTAGTTCCACGTATTGGTTTCGTCTACAAGCTGGCTTCTGCAATACCGCCTGTAGAGTTCGTCGGACACCACGGGCAGCAGGAGTATTTCATCATTACCTACCCGTTCGGCTAGCTCCTCGCGAGAAACAAAACGCAAATCCTTTATTTTTTGATCCAACATCACCTTTGCGCACGTTCTCGCCAACTTCCGCTGCACATTGCGCCGATCGTTTACTATGCTTAAATCTAACGCTTCTAGAACTTTTTCAAGATTCGTTGACACCATCCCCGCGCTGCCCCGTTCAAAGATCGAAATCTGCGAGGGGGCTATCCCCGTCTTTTCCGCTAGCTCGTACTGCTTCAGCCCGAGCCGCCTCCGCTGCGAAGCAACAATTTCCGAAATTTTCATCGTAAACTATAGAATTATTTTCAAACGCTAATCCACCGTTAAGTTACTACCACCTCAATGCGACAGCATCTCCTCTACCTGCGCCTCGGTATATGCTATACGCAAAACCGAATCCAGCTGCGATATTGCGATCAGCCGTTCCACCTCTTTCGACAATCCCGTCAGGACGAATGTCCCACTCACAGTGCGGCACAACCTATGGGCTACCAATATTGCACTCAACCCTGACGAATCGCAATAGGCGATCCCATTCAGATCCATCACGATATTCGCCACCCCACTGCCCGATAGCACCACCAGCTCGCTCTTCAACCGCGGAGCTAAAAGCGCATCCAGCCGGTCGGCGCATATCTTTATTCGCGTATGGGTCTTTTCGGTTTGCACCTCAAACTCTCTCCCCCGCATCTCACTACTGTTTCCCACTTTGATTTCCTTGTTTCGGTTTGGCACTGCCATATATTACAAACACCGTACCAAAGCTATATTTTCAGGCTTCTCCACATAAAAAAGGGTGCAACCACAAGAAAAAGTGGTTGCACCCCTCCATTCTCTACATGCGCCTCACGCCATCAATCGGCGCAGGAACATCCCCAAAGCATATGGGGATGGGTTACTCCTTCCCTTCGCTCTCTCCCTCCTCGGCCTGCTTGGCGCTCTGCTCCATCTTGCTCTTCAGCTCGGCCAGCTCGGTGATGTCGCCCAGCGTGGTGCGCTCCTGCGAAGCGTTAAGCTGACGCACAGCATTTTTCGTCTGATCACCGCCCTGCTTCTTGTCGGCCCTCTGCGCCTTCTCTTCGCTTCGCTTCTTGTCATCGAACACCCGCGTATGCGACACGGTAATCTTCTGCGCGCTCTTGTTGAACTCCACAATCTTGAACGGAAGCTTCTCGTCTACCTTCGCCGTGGTGCCATCCTCCTTGACAAGGTTCTTCGGCGTGGCGAAGGCCTCTACGCCGTACGGCAGCGCAATGACAGCCCCCTTATCAAACACCTCCAGCACCGTACCCTCATGCACGGAATCCTGCTGGAATATCGACTCGAACACATCCCACGGATTCTCCTCTATCTGCTTGTGCCCAAGGCTTAGGCGGTGCGCCTCCTTATCAATGTCAAGCACCACCACCTCAAGGTCCTCTCCCACCTTGGTGAACTCCGCGGGATGCTTGTACTTCTTCGTCCAGCTCAGGTCGGAGATATGCACCAACCCATCAATGCCCGGCTCCAGCTCCACGAAAATACCGTAGGCAGTGAAGTTACGTACCTTCGCCGTGTGCTTTGACCCTATCGGGTACTTCGTGTCGATGGTCTCCCACGGATCGGGGTAAAGCTGCTTAATACCCAACGATAGCTTATGCGCCTCGCGATCGATTAGAAGAACCTTCGCCTCTACCTCGTCACCCACCTTTAGGAACTCCTGGGCGCTACGCAGATGCGCGCTCCACGACATCTCCGACACGTGCACCAACCCCTCTACGCCTGGGTAAAGCTCCACGAACGCGCCGTAGTCCGTCACGTCCTTCACCTTGCCCTTCACCACGTCGCCCTCCTTAATCTTATCGCCCAGCGAATCCCACGGATGCGGCTGCAGCTGCTTTATACCCAATGCGATACGTGTCTTATTCTCATCAAAGTCTAGAATAACAACGTTTATCTTCTCGTCAAGGGTTACCACCTCGCTCGGATGCCCTACACGACTCCACGACAAGTCGGTGATATGCACCAACCCATCCACGCCGCCAAGGTCCACAAACACACCGAACGGCGTGATGTTCTTCACCGTGCCCTCAAGCACTTGCCCCTTCTCCAGCTTCGATATGATCTCCTTACGCTGCGCCTCGAGCACCTCCTCTATCAACGCCTTGTGCGAGACCACCACGTTGCGGTACTCCTGGTTGATTTTCACAACCCGGAACTCCATCGTCTTATCAACGTAGATATCGTAGTCACGTATAGGACGCACGTCGATCTGTGACCCCGGTAGGAACGCCTCGATGCCAAACACATCGACAATCATACCGCCCTTCGTGCGGCACTTGATGTAGCCCTTGATAACCTCCTGGTTCTCGAAAGCCTGCGTCACGCGATCCCACGCCTTCAAGATACGCGCCTTCTTGTGCGAAAGCACCAGCTGGCCGTGCCGATCCTCTTGGCTCTCCACGTACACCTCCACCTCATCGCCCACGGCCAACGCCGGATTGTAACGGAACTCTGCCACCGGCACAACGCCCTCCGACTTATACCCCACGTTCACCACCACATCGCGCTTGGATATCGCCACGACCTTGCCCGTCACCACCTCATCGTTGATAACCCGCGCCAGCGTCTCATCGTAACTCTTTTCTAGCTCCTGCCGCTTCTGCGCACCGTAGTGGGACTCTGATGTCAGCTCGTCCCAATCCATATCGGGATTGCCGCACTCCACTACCTTCTTCTCCGCCAGCGCTGCACCCTCCATCGAAGGCGCAGCCATCTGCTCATTCTCCATTTCCATCTCTTGCTCTACTTACTATTGGTTAGACATTATATGAATTAAGCCAGCCGCAAAGGTACAAAAAAAGTGGTTAGCGAAAGGGGAGGCCAATGGAGGGACCTGCACAAGAAGACTCTGCGGGATGGGCTTTCAGATTAACAAGACCGTAGAGCAATTGACCGGGGATGAAGGCTGAAGTTCGCGGCTATCCAAAGAAAAGGTCCTTCTCATTGAGACTGTTTTTCTCGCAGATTTCCCTCCCCATCGGTATAACGTTTCGTATCCTATAGTCCAGCAGCGCAAAATCTTCGGGCGCAACCGCAGAAGACAGCCGATGCATGGAGATGGTGCAGCCGATGTTAGCTCCCTCATGGTCGGGGTTAACGTACGTTCCAATCTTGTAGGCCGTACCAACGTTACATGCGTTGCCCGCATGCACATCGGGCATTTGAACGATCGGAATGCCTTCAAACGCGGGGTCGTTGCAGAGCTTTTTTTACCCATTCCAAGGCTGGCATCTCAATGTTTTCCGTGAATATCTTTGCGGTGGTGTATTGTCCTTCTACAATCATGATGTGGGCTGTTAGGCTAGAGTTATAGTACGTTATACAGTGGCGATACGCCAAGCGTCAACAATATAGGTGAGCTTTCCCATAAAGCATTGGAAAGAATTTCTATTTATACAGAAACAGTACACCTTCAATGTTGTTCGTAGGACGAGGGGATGCGGCGAATGATGGAACTTTTTTTTATCTTGCACCCGCTAGTGAAATCTTACGTACAGATGGTGATGGAGACAAAAAATGGGCAAGGGCTGCAGGTGCAGCTATTTGAGGCTAACGATTTCGGAGAGTGTACCTACCTCTTGTTCCGCGAGGGGGGGAGAGGGATTCTCATTGATGCTGGTTTTCTATACGATGAAGAGTGGCGGCATTTCACCGACTTTATCGCGGAACATAACGTTACCCTTACATTGTTGCTGAATACGCATGGGCATATTGACCACGTGGCTGGTGTGGCTAAAGCCGTGTCAAAGTGGAATTTACCTTTTGCCATGCACCCTGCCGACACCCACCTATTGAACCATGCGCCGATGTTTGGCGGGGCGTTTGCCAAGTTGGGGGCGATTCCTGCGCCCACCCAATCCCTTGAGGATGGGCAAAAGATAGATTTTGAAGGGACTGGGATAGAGGTCATCCATACGCCGGGCCACACGAAGGGCTGTTGCTCTTTCTACCTTCCAGCCTCAAGGGTCCTGTTTAGCGGCGACACCCTTTTTGAAGGGTCTATAGGGCGTACCGACCTGGGCGATGGTGATTACGACCAAATAATCTCTTCCATCCGAACGAAACTTTTTACGCTGCCCGACGATACAATCGTGCTGCCGGGGCACGGAAGCAGAACCACCATCGGGCGGGAGAAGCAATTTAATCCCTTCTTTCGGTAGACGGGCGTGGGCTAACTACTTCCTACCGTAGTCGGCAGGGGTTTCGCCCCATTCCTTGGTCTCCCATTTAAGGACAAGGTTTGCCCAGCGGTGCGTGCGAAGCCACGTCTCGGCGCGTTCAATAATCACACGGAGCGATGCGTTGTCGGGGGTGGGCGTCATCTTAGTGTTGGCGTGCTTTCTGCGCACCCACGACATGGCGGTGAGGCTATCGCTGTATATGGGTGTACTCATGAACTGGGGGTTCCCATCCCGGTTGAGGAGTGCCAGGGCATGTACGATGGCGAGGAACTCGCCCACGTTATTGGTCGTATCGTAGAAAGGCCCTTTTGCGAAGATAACCGCTCCATCCTCTGTGTTTACCCCGCGGTATTCCATCGTGCCTGTACGCATGTTGCACGCTGCGTCAACGCATATGGAGGGAATAAGGGGGGGCGTTTTACTCGTACGCCAGTCGGGCTTTTGCTGAAAGCTAGGGCTGTACTGAAATGGGAGACTGAACGCAGCGCGCGCCTCCTCGATGGTGGCGTATCCTCTGTACTGCGCATTGGGGAATCCATCGATTTGCGCCTTCGCGTCGGCCCACGTGTCGTATATGCCGGGCGTACGCCCCTGCCATACCACGTAGTACTTGCCTCCCTTACGCTTCGCCATTCGCCTACTGCTTGAGTTGGAATACGTAGGTAACGGTGCCCGTTTGGATGTCGGGGGCATTGGAAGCCACATCAAATTGGGCCTGCAGCGCGGCTTTCTTGGCTGCCTCCAGGAGTGATTGGTCAAAGGTGGTGCTACCCGGTTCCCCCGACTCGGCGCGTAAAACCTTTCCGTCGCGGGTTACCCACACCTTTACAACCACTCGCCCGCCCCGTTGCTTCGGGTATTCGGGGGTGGGGAGCTGTAGCGCGGTGCGTCCATTGAGACTATAGCTAATGCCGTTGCCCCCCGCTCCATTGCCCTGTCCTGTTCCGCTCGTGCCATCGCCGCCCTTCCCGCCGGGCTTCCCCGTGTAGAGTGGGGCATTTGGAGTCCCTTGGTTGTCTGCCGTCCCACCGCTCCCTATGCCCTTCCCCTGCTCGTTTGGGGAAGCGCCTGGAAATAGAGCCGACTTGTCAACCTGCCTTTCCGGCTTCTTTTCAGGGGGAGCGGGAGTGGGGATCTGTTCTGTTTTTTTCTGTGTTGGCTTCTCTGTTTTCGTTGGCTGCTGCGGCTTTTTCTTCACTGCGGGGGCTTCCTCAAAATCCTGGGTGAGCTGTGTCTCCGCTCGTTGCGGGGTGGGCGTTTGGGGCTGGGGCGGCGCAATGGGGCGCTGCGGTGCGGCATTGGGGCTGTTGTCAAGGCCTCCGTTCTCCTGGCCAAAAGAGATGGCAATCCCCTTTTCGCCGGGCAGCGGGAGGGGCGTAACGAACCCGCTTAGGAAGAGTATGAGCAGCATGACAACTTGCACTGCAACGGTCGCCGCTAGGGCTTTCCTTTGCGATGGCTTATCATCGTTCTCCCATCTGTAGCTACTGTTCCTCATCCTGCGTTCTTCGCCTTTACTCCGTTTATTTCGCTGCGTTGCCCATGGTATTTCGTGCGAAGACTATTTGTCAAGGGGCGCAGTGGCTAGAATAAGCTTGTAGTGATTGTCCTTGGCAATATTCATCACCTTTACCACGGCCTCAATGGGCACAGAACGGTCTGCGTGTAGCGATATGGTCGGCTCCTCGCTCCCCGCGAGGTGTTGCTGTAGGTATGCCTCCATTTGCTCAATGGGTACAGGCGTGGTCTCCACGTAGTACTGTTGGTTTTCCGTGATGCTTATGGTTGTCACAGCCTTCGCGGAGGTTTGGCTATTGCTTCGGGGCAGCAGTAGCTTTAGCGCGTTTGGGGCAACCATGGTGGAGGTGATCATGAAGAATATAAGCAGCAAGAAGACGAGGTCCGACATCGAGGACATCGACGTGGACGAGTCTACTCTTGCATGGCGTTTGAGCTTCATAGCGTTTTAGGCGTTACTCTACGGGTTCGTTCAGCAGGTCAACGAATTCAAGCGAAGTGGCCTCCAGTTGGAATACAACCCTATCGACACGCGCCACGAGGAAGTTGTAGCCGAAGTAGGCCATAATCCCCACGATAAGCCCCGCAACGGTCGTAACCATAGCGGTGTATATACCGTTGGAGAGGAGGGCGATATCAAGGTTATTCCCAGCCATCGACATGTCGTAGAAGGCTTGAATCATACCAACCACCGTTCCCAAAAAACCAATCATTGGTGAGCCGCCCGCGATGGTGGCCAGCATAGGGAGGCCCCGTTCAAGCTTAGCTACCTCCAGGTTCCCTAGATTCTCTATGGCGGTGTTGAGGTCAGCCATTGGGCGCCCGATTCGTTCTAATCCCTTGGCAACCATCCTAGCTACCGGGGTGTCTGTGTTTTGGCAGAGTTCCCGCGCAGCGTCTAGCTTGTCGTCGATAACGAACTCTCGAATCCTATTCATGAAGTTGGAATCCACCCTCGATGCCTTTCGGATAGCCATGTAGCGTTCAAAGAAGATGTAGAGCCCAATCACCCACAGCAGCACGAGCGGAATCATCAGCCATCCACCTTTAACGGCGAGGTTCCATAGCGAGAGCCGTATTTCCTCGGTGGGTGCAGCAGCGGCCTCCACCTGTACCTGCAGAAGTGTTAGCGAATTCATTGTTTTATCTAGCTAAACTGTTGTTGTTCTGAATCGTATTGTTAGCGGAACCCTAGTAGCATGCGCTGTACAGCTCCTCTCCGGCGCGAAGATACCTATTTCCCTTGATTTGCTTTGCGTAGCGTTACGGTGCGCGGCTGGAAGTTTAAATATCTCTCGTGTAACATACGATGGGCTTTAATTGCAAGAAATAGCTTACCTTTGCCGTGCGGAGTGAAAAAAGTGAAGCAGAAATGTCGAAGTTCAAACGGTTCGCTTTGCGGGCGTGGTCGATACCGTATGTGAAGCATCCCTTGCTGGCGATAGTAGGCATTGTAGTGCTGATTACTGTGGCGTTCCTTTTCTTGAATATATTCACAGAGCATGGGGCGGAGTACGAAGTGCCTGACTTTCGGGGGGTGATTCTAGAGGACGCTACGGTGCTGGCTAAACCCTTGGATTTGCGGCTGTCGGTGCAGGATTCCACCTATAATCCGTTGCTAAAGCCCCACGCAGTGATAGAGCAGTATCCGCGCGTGGGCAACCAGGTGAAGCATGGCCGCCGCATTTTTTTGACGATTAACAGCGTACAGCCCGAGATGGTTGCCTTTCCCCGCAGGGCATGGGAACCATACCGTACGGCATTTGCTGCGGTGCGGGAGTGTAAGCTACAGGTGGGGCGCGTGAGTTTTGTGCGCGCAACGGGCGGTCGTTCTACCTACTCCCCCGATGGGGAGTTCCCGCAAGAGGAGAATGAGATCGAGAGGGATTTCATTGGACACACGGAGGTGCAGGGGTGGAGCTATAAGGGAAAATCCTTGCATCCGGGCGACTCGCTCTACGCGGGGAGCCTGGTAGACGTGGTGCTAGGGCTTGATGTTTCAAGGCAGAACGAAGCGGAGGTGCCGAGCGTCAAGGGGATGACGTTGGAGGCGGCGCGTGCGGTGTTGACGCATTCGTTGCTCAATGTGGGGCGTGTAACGTACGATGCCGCTACGGTTCGCACGTTGGGTGATACGATCAATGCGGTGGTGGTGCGTCAGGGTTTCCCTGAACGGCTTGACGCGGAGCGTGGCTTGGTGCGCAGCAGGGTTGCGTACGGCACACCGGTAGATTTGCACCTAATGGCATCGCAGCGGGAGGAGGCCCATTGAGGAGGCGAGGGTGCGCGATGCGAATGGCTGCCGTCCGCATCGTTTTTTCCATACAGCTGCTGTTGCTAGCTATCTGTGGCGTAGCGCAGGGCCAAGTGCCTACTATAGATACGGTTGACCTCCCATTTTTTGATGATTTTAGTGGACCTTTTCCTACGCCGTATTCGGGCTACTGGGCAAAATACGAGGATGTTGATTGCGGTGATCAGGTGGCCATTGCCCCACCCACGATCGGCGTTGCCGTTTTTGATGCCCTGCGCGGTGATGGTACGTTCCATGCGCAGCACGCAGCGGATGGAAATGCCTGCGACACTCTCATGTCGCGCCCAATACGGTTACTCGGCAATGATTCGGTTTACCTATCGTTTCAGTTCCAACCGCAGGGGTGGGGGGGGCAGCCCCAGCCGGCTGACGTGCTGGCGGTGGACTTCTTTGACCCCAAGCAGCGGGAATGGAAGGAGGTGTGGCGTGCCAGCTTTGACGCAACGCAGGCACGGGCCGTGCAGCAGCATGAATACCCCGCGGGGAAGGAAAAAGAGGTAGCGATAGGTGCCCCGAACCTTTCAAGTCGTTTTGTAAAGGCGCATATCCCAGTGGTGCGACCGTACCGCGTCAGGGGATTCCAATTCCGCTTCAGAAATTCTGTGCGAGTTTCGAGCGATACGCAGATGCCCGGGAGGCAGTCAAACACTGGCCATTGGTCTATTGACCTCGTGTATCTGAATGCGGGGCGGGGCGCGGGCGATACGGTCTACATTGACGACGAGGCGTGCGTGACGCGCCTTGAAGGAATCGATTTGCCCTACCAGGAAATTCCCTACGTGCTGGCAACGGAGTGGCTGGAGCGAATGGAGCAGAACCCCCAAAAGGAGCTGGGCATGCGCTTCGCCAATCTGTACCATGCGGCGAGAACGGTTGGCAGGGAGTACAGAATAGTGGATGCGAACGGCGTGCTGCCGAAGGTGGAGTCAAGCAAGGCACTATTTGTTCCCCTTAATTCAGGCGCAACCGAGGAGTACCATCGCACCTACGCCTATAGGTGGGGCGCGCTGGCAGGTAGGGAGGTGGATGTGACGCTAGAGGCGAACCTCAAGGTGGGCGTTGGATCGGCGTTGCAACCATTTCTGTGGAATGATACGGTGCGACGGCGCTTGCATTTTGCCGATGCGTATGCTTACGATACGGGCGTGCCGGACAATGGGTACGGCGTGGATGGCCTTGCAACGGCTAAGGCGTGCGCCGCCATGCGCTTTGAACCGATAGCGGCGGGGACCATTGAAAAAGTCCGTATATACTTCAATCCCATCATGGATCTCTCTACGAGGGCGCGCTTTGAGGTGGTGGTATGGAATGAACGCAACGGCAAACCAGGGGACGAGCTCTACGCGCAGCGCTGCGATCCTCCGAAGGAGTTCAACAGGGCAAATCCGTTCATAGAGTATACGTTAGACTCTCCCGTGGGCTTTAGCGAGCCGCTCTACGTGGGGTGGCGCCAAACCAAGGCTGACATGATGCAGGTGGGCATAGACCTGCATACCGCTACCCCCTCAAAAATCGTTTACAACGCGCTGGGGGCGTGGGAAGAGTCGCAGTACAAGGGCGCTTTGATGATCCGGTTAGTCTGTTCCGCGGGGGGGCAAACGCCCCATGTGACGGGGGATTGCGAAGTGCAGGAGGTACGTATTCAGGCGTTCCCCAATCCTGCCCATGACAGGGTGCGGGTGCAGGGGGCCCCGCTGGGAAGCGTGCTGCAGCTCTACAGCGTGCAGGGACAGCTAGTGCGATCTGTGCGGGTGGAGGAGGGTGGAGTTGAGGTGGACGTATCGGAACTATCGCAAGGAATTTATTTACTGGTTGTTAGCGGAGCGCAGGGTGGCGTGCTGGCGAGTGAGCGTTTGGTGGTGCTATGAGGGACGACGATGAGGGGCTCGATGAGCTGTACGACGACTCCGATGGTGCGCAGACTGAGGGGGAACGCTATCTAATCCGAGAGATAGTCGTCGATGAGGGGCAGAGCGCGCTGCGCGTTGACAAGTTGCTTGCTTCCAAGCTTGAGGGGGCGAGCCGTAGCTTCATTCAGAAGGCATTAGAGGCGGAGATGGTGACTATCGGGGGGCGGTCGCTGAAACCATCGTATAGGGTGAAGCCAGGGGAGGTTATTTCGATTTATCAGCCCTACGAACCGCGCAGCGCAGAGGTGCTGCCGGAGGAAATCCCGCTTGATGTGGTCTATGAGGATGAATACATGCTGGTGGTCAATAAGCCGGCGGGCATGGTGGTGCATCCGGGGCATGGCCATTTTAGCGGAACGCTGGTTAATGCCCTCCTCTACTATTTTCAAGACTTACCTCTATTTCAGCAGGGCGGCGTGCGGCCCGGGCTGGCCCATCGCATTGATAAGGACACTTCGGGGCTAATTGCCGTTGGGAAAACCGAGGAGGCCATGTCGCAGCTGGGGATTATATTCCAAAAGCATTTGGCGCACAGGAGGTACGAGGCGTTAGTGTGGGGGCGTTTCGATGGGGAGGAGGGTACAATTGAGGGGAACGTGGGGCGAGACCCCGCTAACCGGCAGCGCATGAAGGTGTTTGAGGATGGCAGCGCGGGCAAAGAGGCCATAACGCATTGGCGTTTGGAGCGGGATTACACCTTCGTGTCGCTTGTGCAGTGTCAGCTCGAAACGGGGCGAATGCACCAGATCAGGGTCCATATGGCGCATGTGGGGCATCCACTTTTTGGCGATGGGCGGTATGGCGGGGATACGGTGCTGCGGGGCTTGCGGACGGGGGAGTACATGCAATTCGTGGCGGCGTGCATGGCCGCATGCCCGCGCCAGGCACTGCACGCGGGATGCCTAGAGATGCCGCATCCGATCAGCGGTGTGCAGATGCATTTCCAGGCGCCGAGACCCGCCGATTTCGCAGAATTGCTAAGGCGTTGGGATTTGTACGCTACAGGGTAGCATTCCCCCCAAAAAGCTGAACGGCGACAGACGGTATTCCCCATTCTGTCGCCGTTCTCGTGTCGGGGTGACTAGATTCGAACTAGCGACCCCACGCCCCCCAGACGTGTGCTCTAACCGGACTGAGCTACACCCCGCCGACACCATCGTCCACACAGCGGCTGCAAAGGTAATGATAATTTTAAAGATTGCGTATCGCCCCGGCGGCTTCCGGTGTCCGAATATGGACGGTGTGTTCGCTAAAGTACAAGCTACCGTTTTATATACCGCTGATTTTTAGCGTATTGTGCGGGTGGTATGGGTTTCGCACCTTTTGTGCTGAAGATTGAAAAGAGTAGTCATGCATTCTAGAAAAATGGGTAATGGGAAAATTTGTGCTGCGGCACTGGCGTTGATGGTCTTTGCGTTAGGGGGTGTTGGCGCCTCGGTGCGAGCGGCGGATAGCTCGGCGCGAAGGGTTTTACCCTTTGACGAGGCGGTACGTTTGGCGAGGGTGCAGTCGGTGGATGCAGCGGTGGCACTCAACCAGCTGCGGGCGGCGTACTGGCGGTATCGGTCATACCGGGCGGAGCTGCTCCCCGAGGTGCTGCTGGGGGGCACGGTGCCGGAATTCAAACGGGGATACGAATTATACCAGCGGGAGGATGGTAGCTATCGCTACGTGCGGACCAATATGATGAGCCTAACCGGCAGCCTCTCGATCAGCCAAAACATCCCGTTCACGAGCGGGAAAATCGGCGTGACCACATCGCTGCAGGATGTCTTCCCCGTAGAGAGAGGCGCGCAGCATCACTATTTGGGCGTGCCGATAGGAGTGGAGTTGTCGCAGCCGCTCTGGAGTGCCAATCGGATGATGTGGGAGCGGCGCATAGAGCCGTTGCGGTACAAGGAGGCGCAGGCGGTCTACCTCTCCGCGGTGGAGAAGACTACGCTAGAGGCGGTGCAGCGCTACTTCTCGCTGCTGCTATCGCAGGAGGAGCTGCAATCTGCCCAGCAGAATGAGGCAACGGCAAAAAAGCTGGTGGAGATAGCCGTCGTGCGGCGTGGCAATGGGGATATGAGCCTCAACGACTTCCGGCATATTCGGCTAAATGCATTGAATGCAGAGGCGGCCCGCCGTAATGCCGAAGAGGCCTGGGTGGAGAGGATGTACAGCCTTAAAAGTTTTTTGGGCCTCCCAGAGCAGGATACGATTGTGGCGGAGCTGCCGACAGTGGCTCCATATGCAGAGGTAGATTACGCGGAAGCATTGGGTTATGCATCGCAGAACAATGCGGTAACGCCGCAGCGGGCGCGCCGTATGCAGGAGGCCCGCTACGGGGTGGCAAAGGCTAAAGGAAATCTCTTCGGCGCGGAGCTCATCGCCTCGGTGGGGCTTACGGGCCAAGGGGCAAAGGTGGAGGATGCGTACCGTAACCCGATAGACTACCAGCAGGTGCGTATTGGGATTAGCATACCAATAGTCGATTGGGGTCGCCGCCGTGGGCAGGTGCGCATGGCGCAGTGGAGCCAAAAGGTGGTGGAAGCGCAGCTAGCCCAGGAGGAGCAGCTCTACCGGCAGGAACTTTCATTGCTTGTGTCTCGCTACAATCGGCAGCAGCACCAGCTAGATCTAGCCTTCGCCGCTGATACGCTGGCCGAGGCTAGGTATCAAAGTTCTATAGAAATTTTTGTGGCGGGGCAGATCGGCATGCTGGAGCTTAACGATGCGCAGCAGGCCAAAGACAACGCGCGGAAGCGCCGTATCGTGGAGCTGCACCTCTACTGGAATTACTACTACCGTCTACGTGCCGAAACGCTCCACGATTTCACCGACCAAGCGCCGATCGACCTAGAGGTGGAGAAGCTGGTGCGGTAGGGCGAGGGAAAAGTTGTGTAGCATTGTAGGGTGCCCCTTTGGGGAGAGGTGCTAGGGCGGTTAAAAGTGATTGTTTTTTAATTGTGTACCGATGCGTTTTACCCCATTCACGGCGAATTAAATGCTGTGCAGCCGCTTGCAACTAGCCGGTGGTTCCTATTTATGCCTAGCGTCTGCCATGCGGCTTGCCGTTTCTGTATGGGCAGTCAATTCGCAGCGAAATGCTGCCGTAAAACAGAGCCTTTTCCGTTTCCTCAATACACAGTACAATAGAGCACATTCCGCTGCGCCAGAACTAATTAACGATGCTCCACGCATCAATACTCGTTTCATCACGAAGTTCTGCCGGAGAATAAAGTTGCAGGAAGGAATATTTTACAAAAGCCTAGGCACTCTCGGTGGTGGCAACCACTTCATTGAGTACGGCGAAGACGAAAAGACCCAAGAGGCCTGGCTCACCATCCATTGTAGCTCCTGGAACCTTGGAGCTAAAGTGGTGAACCATTGGCGGAACGTTGCCCAGAACCCTAAAAAGGCCAATTTTATAGGATATCTGTGGGGCGATGCGCTGAATGGATACCTTTCCGACATGGTTTTGGCTCAAACATACGCGCTGTACAATCATCACGTAATCCGAAACCGTATCTTCGCCATACTGAAAAAGCTCTGCAAGGCCAAGTGCGTAGAGTCATTTTTCACGATGCACAACCACATCGCAATCAACGAGGAGTATCCAATGCTGCGTAAGAGGGCGGTGCGGGCAGCCGAAGGGGAAAAGTTCTGTCTGCCCTTCAACATGCGCGACGCATTGCCATCTGCGTGGGTAAGGGGAATGCAGAGTGGAACTACTCGGCTCCGCATGGGGCTGGGCGCATAATGTCGCGTAACGCAGCCCAAAAGAATATCGCCCTCGAAGAGTTTGAAAAGTCTATGAAGGATATATTTGCAACATCGGTCTGCCGTGGCACGTCGGCTACTCCTCGTCAAGCTCCAGCAGTCGCAGAACTCCGATATGGCAGCGTTTCGCACTTCCAATTAGAGTAATCATGATGCGCTGCAACGAGGCAGTCCTTCAAAGACGTTTTCGGGGACGATATAGGAGTACAGAGGCTATCTGTCGCTTCTGTAAGCACGAAAAAAGATTTCCTCGCTGTACAGCTCTCTTTTTTTCGTATCTTGCGAAGTCTTTACATAAATAGGACGTAGAGCTATGGGTAAACTCCTTGGACGCAACAAACTACTTTTCACAGCACTAGTCATCTCGCTAACCGTACTACCGCTTTGCGGCTACTGCCTTCCCACCAAGGGACGAGTCCTTGACAAAGCTAACATCCTCTCTCCTAACGAAATTGTACAGCTTGAGAGCCAGCTAGCAGCCTACGACGCTCGCACCTCTGTAGAAATCGTCCTTGTCACTACACGAGACCTCGAGGGGCTTGACCTCAACGAATACGCCACTAAGCTCGGCAATAGCTTGAAGCTTGGGAAAAAAGATCTAAACAATGGGGTTATCATTCTTGTAGTGCCGAGTGAGATGCCACCCTTCATATTGCCCCCTAAAGCCAACCAAGACCTAAACGACCCTTTCACTTCGCTTGTCTCTCAGTTGGAAAACGGTACGTCTAGCGACTCCGCCTCCCTCTCTAATGCGCTAAGGAGCATCTACATACAAGGAAAGAGCCTGGCTCGTGACTCCTCGTTTCAAGAACGCCCATCGGGCTTTTACGGTGCAGGCTACATCGCACCCGGCTACGGCATTGAAAGTGCCTTGCCAGACATCGTTTGTAGACGTATCATGATTGATGGTGTACGTCCCTACATCATGGCACACCGCAATGGGGACGCATGCCGTATAGCGGTAGCAATGACCATTGCCGAGCTAGACTCCCAATATTCTATGGGGAATCAAGAGTGGGCACAGGAGAACACCTCAGAGGACAGCGAATTTTCGCTACGCGATAAGATTATCCTTTTTCTAATATTCGGATTCCCCATCCTCTTATCCCTCTTAAGCTTCAGTAAAGGTCCAGTAGGCGGTATCTCTAGGGCCATTCTTTTTGCCTTGCTTAGTAGTGGCGGGAGTTCTAGAAGTAGCGGCAGTAGTGGTGGATTCGGCGGTGGGAGCTTTAGCGGAGGAGGGGGAAGCTTTGGTGGCGGAGGCGGTGGTGGAAACTTCTAAAAATTAGCCATCAAAAAAGGGCTGCGAGCAATGCTCGCAGCCCTTTAACTTTCACCTTCTTCTTACCGTCTACCATGCAAACAACGGTCTATTCTCCATCATGGCGTTCACTTCCTTTCGCACATCACTGAGCACCGCATCGTTATCAATATCAGATATCACACGGTGGATGAGGTCAACAATCTTCACCATCTCAGCTTCTTTCAACCCACGCGTTGTACTTGCCGCCGAGCCAATACGTATTCCCGAAGTCTGGAATGGAGAACGGGTATCGTAGGGCACCATGTTCTTATTGATTGTGATGTCCGCAAGCACCAAACGATTTTCAACCTTCTTACCTGTAATCTCTGGGAAATTCTTACGCAGGTCAATCAACATGCAGTGATTGTCAGTGCCACCCGACACGACCTCGTATCCCTTCTCTATGAACCGTTTGGCCAGAGCAGCCGCATTTTTCTTCACCTGCTGTTGGTAGGTCTTGAACTCCGGCTGCAACGCTTCATAAAACGCTACTGCCTTGGCCGCAATCACATGCTCCAGCGGGCCTCCCTGTACGCCTGGGAAGACGGCACTATTCACAATCTGTGACATCTTCTTAATAATGCCCTTCGGCGTCTTCTCCCCCCACGGATTTTCAAAATCCTTGCCTATCAAGATAACGCCACCACGCGGGCCTCGCAGCGTTTTATGCGTTGTGGATGTCACGATATGAGCGTACTTCGTTGGATTCTCTAAAAGCCCTGCCGCAATAAGCCCCGCGGGGTGTGCCATATCTATCATCAGCATTGCGCCCACCTCATCGGCTATCTCACGCATACGCTTGTAGTCCCAATCTCTACTATACGCAGAGGCACCTCCGACTATCAACTTCGGACGATGCTTCTTCGCCTGAGCCTCCATCTCGTCGTAATCTACCGTACCCGTCTCCTTCTTCACCTGATACGATGTAGCCTTGAACCATTTCCCAGAAATGTTCACTGGCGATCCATGCGAAAGATGCCCCCCTTGGCTTAGCTCCAGTCCCAAGAAAGTATCTCCAGGCTCCATAACGGACATAAACGCAGCCATATTAGCTTGTGCACCTGAATGGGGCTGAACATTGGCGAACTCACAATCAAAGAGTTCACAAAGCCGATCAATTGCTAGCTGCTCCGACTTATCTACCACTTGGCAACCGCCATAGTAGCGCGCTCCGGGATACCCCTCTGCGTACTTGTTTGTCATCACCGACCCCATCGCCTCAAGCACCTGATCGCTTACAAAATTCTCAGACGCTATCAGCTCCACTCCATGCAGCTGGCGATTCCGCTCCTCTTGGATTAAGTCAAAAATCTTCGTGTCTCTCGTCATGTCAAACTTCCCTTATTAGTATCAATTCCTTCACTAAAACCACCGTAAAGATAATACATTTTCAATTAGTACGCTCTCTCCGTGCTCCCCTCCATGTAGTTTATAAACGCCTGATTCGCCACTCTCGCCCCGCCCGGAGTTGGGTAGTTCCCCGTGAAATACCAATCTCCTCCATCATTCGGACAGGCCTTGTGCAATCCTTCCACCGTTTGGAACAATATACTCACCTCGCAGCGCAACGAAGGATGCTTCAGCAACACAGCAATCTCGTTTGATATCTCTTGATCCGTGAATGGAGCATAGATATCTTTCAATCGGTTCTCTACACTCACCTCACTCTTGGCATTTTCACGTAGACAGTTCTCGTACGTCTGTTGTAATAGATTTTCACGTCCCGTACTCCTAAGCAGACTCTCCGCCGCCCGAAAGGCTATCAAATCACCTAGCTTAGCCATGTCTATGCCGTAGCAATCGGGATAACGTATCTGCGGCGCACTTGACACCACAACGACCCTCTTCGGGCTAAGCCTATCCAAGATACGTAGTATACTCTCACGCAACGTTGTGCCACGAACGATTGAGTCGTCAATAATCACCAACGTATCTTTCCCCTCCCGTACGCTCCCATACGTCACATCATACACATGCTGCACCATGTCTTGACGTGCCGCATCCTGCGTAATGAAGGTTCGTAGCTTTATATCCTTCACAGCCACCTTCTCGCTCCGCACCTCATGCCTTAGTATCTCACGAACAGCGGACTCCTCGAGTTGAGGCAGCGCCAACAGCTGCTGTACCTTTCGTTCATTCTGCTGCGCCTCAATGCCTCTCAATAGCCCATAGTAGGCCGTCTCGGCCGTATTTGGGATGAAAGAAAACACTGTGTTGTCAAGGTCTCCGTTCACCGCCCGCATTACCTCTGGAGCCAACAGCTCCCCGAGACGCAACCGCTCACGGTAAATATCCTGATCCGTACCCCGCGAAAAGTAAATTCTTTCAAAACTACACGACGCTCGGCGCTGCGCCTCACGTACCTGCTCCAGCCATACCTTCCCACTCCTCTTAATAATCAACGCCTGGCCCGGCGGAATCTCATGGATATCATCAACCGACACATCCATCGTTGTCTGTATCGCTGGACGTTCCGATGCCACCACTGTCACCTCATCATTATCAAGATAGAAAGCCGGACGTATACCCCACGGATCCCTACACACAAACGCATCGCCATGACCTATCAATCCCGTCAACGCATACCCACCATCAAAATCCTTTGTAGCCTCTCCGAGCAACGCTCCCAAATCAAGATTCTCAGCTATCAGACGACTAATCTCTATGTTGGAGAACCCCGCATCTTTATACTTCCTAAACAAACGTTCGTTTGCTACGTCAAGAAAATGGCCGATTTTCTCCATCACCGTCACCATGTCGGAAAGATCCTTCGGATGTTGCCCCAACTTTATGAGCAACTCGAACAGCTCCGACGTATTGGTGAGGTTAAAGTTCCCAGCAATAATCAGCGTGCGTGCCTTCCAATTGTTGGAACGTATCTGCGGATGCACGTACTCTATCGACCCATCTCCGTACGTACCGTAGCGCAAATGTCCAAGGTATAGCTCCGCGGCAAAAGGCACGTGCGCCTTCGCCCAAAGAGGATCGTTGAGCTGGGAAGACGCAAGACCTTTCAAAGGACGATGTACCTCATCAAATATTTCGCTTATCGCAGTCGTGCCGAGTGCTCGGGCCCTGTCTATATAACGATACCCAGGTGGTAAATGAAACTTTACGCTCGCCAAACCCGCTCCATCCTGGCCTCGATTATGCTGTTTCTCCATGAGGAGATACATCTTCTCAATGCCGTACATCCACGTCCCGTAACGCTCCTGAAAATACTCCAACGGCTTCTTCAACCGCATCAACGCTACACCGCACTCATGTTTTATTGGATCGCTCATGCTAAAACCTCTAGTTCAACCCTCTAACCTTTTTCTCACCCCTCTCAATGCGACTCCACCACATTGCCCGACAGACCCCACAGCGTGAATTCCCTCACCTGCTCCGCTATACCTGCCGAATCTAATTTATACTTCGCCAACAAATCGTCAGGGCTTCCCGACTCTCCAAAACTATCCCTCACCCCTATTCGCAACATCTTTACCGGACGCACTCCGCTCAGCATCTCCGCAACTATACTACCAAAGCCCCCGCCCACTTGATGCTCTTCCACCGTCACCACACCCTGCACATTTAGCAGCTCAATGTACCGCACTATTGCATCAACATCGAACGGTTTAACGCACGAGACCCCTACCACCGCAGTGCTTACCCCCTCCTGTGCCAACTCTTTACCCGCATTCAGCGTGGGGTACAGCATCGTGCCACACGCTAGCAACAGCAGCCTCGGTGCCTCGCCGAACCGATAGAGCGTCACTTCAGCAGGGTCATACGCCTTCGATGCATCCGTGAAATTTGCCACGGCCGCACGTCCCAACCTTATGTATAGCGGTCCCTCTTCGTGCTTGCGCAATGCGTAGTACGCCATCGCTTCTGCCTGGTTAGAGTCCAACGGGGTTAACACCTTCATATGGGGCAGTACCCGCATCGTAGCAATATCTTCCAAAGCCTGGTGCGTTGCACCATCTGGTCCTACCGAAAGCCCTGCATGCGCCCCCCCTATCACCACCGGAGCGTTGTTGTAGCATATGCTCACCCGAATCTGATCAAGCGCTCTTGTCGTCGCAAAGGTAGCATAGGTTGCAAACACAGGGCGAAATCCACTCAGTGCCAACCCAGCCGCTACGCCTGCGCCGTTCTGCTCGGCAATGCCTACCGAGATAAACTTCTTAGGGAAACGATCCTTAAACGCAGTAAGTTGTAGAGAACCTGTCACATCCATTCCTATCACTACCACCCGTTCATCCTCCTCTGCTGCACGCAACACTCCTCGCGCAAAACCCTCTCGTGTTGACTCCTTTCCCAGCAACTGCGGAACTGCTCCTCTTTCCTGCATGCCCTACTCCTTTCATTTGCCGTTTCTACCGCCCACGCTCCATGGCCTCAAGATGCTGCCGCAACGCCGAGCTATACTCGTTTATTTCTTCTTCAAAATGCGCAGCATCCTCCTCAGAGGGAGCTTTCCCATGCCATCGATAATCCCCAGCAATGCTCTCTACGCCGTGCCCCATCTCCGTCTCGCAAATAATCACGCAGGGCTTTTGTAGCTTATCACGTTGTTCTAACGCATTGAGAAGCGATAGAACCATGTGCCCCTCCGTAACGATGCAATCCCATCCAAACGCTTGCCACTTATCAGCTAACGGCTCCAGCTCCATCACCTGCCGGTTGGGACCATCAATTTGCACCCGATTGCGATCCACTAGCACCGTAAGGTTTTCCAACCCATAAAAAGCCGCGCTCATCGCAGCCTCCCACACCTGTCCTTCCTGCAACTCTCCATCCCCGAGCAACGCGTAAGTGCGGTATCCCTTACCTTTCAATCGCGCCGCCAGCGCAAAGCCCACCGCAACCGACAGCCCTTGCCCCAACGACCCACTCGCCGTGTCAACGCCTGGCAAGCCGTGACTTCGTGAGGGATGCCCCTGAAGCCTCGACCCTAGCGTGCGAAGCGTAAGAAGCTCCTCCGTAGGGAAAAAGCCGCACTCGGCCAGCGCAGCGTAGTACACCGGGGCTATGTGGCCTATCGACAGCACGAACCGATCCCTATCCTCCCACTCCGGCTCGTCCGGCCGCACCTGCAGCCGCGCTCCGTAGAGTACCGCCATAATATCCGCTGCGCTCAAGCACCCTCCAAGATGCCCACTGCCAGCCCTGGCTAACATCCGCACGCTATCTATACGCAACCTCCGCGCCAGTTCTGCCACTTCTATCGCGCTACTCATTGCACATCCTCCCTATTCGCCTCGCCTTGACTCTCTACCTCCAATTCCTCCTGAACGCAAAGTGCTGGAAGTTCTATATCTTCCTCTATAACAAACGCTTGGGGATATTCGTCCAGCAATCTATGCTGTAGCGAAAGCGCATCTATTCGTGTCCGGCAATTCCCTACCGACGTCAAGTAGTAGGGCGCCTGATACGAACGGTAAACCTTCATGCTGGGGTACTGCTCTCCCATTCTCTTGGCTATCTCTACGCTCCTCTCTCGGGCGTTACGGCCAAGCCCTCGGTACACCCGTACCCGATACCCCTTGAGTTTCGGTGCGGTACGGTTTACTATCAAATCCTGTCGCATCGCCGCCGCCAACAAATCGGGTTGGGATATCATCACCGCTCCGCCATCCTGCACACCAACTTGCACAAGCTCCTCCGCCACCAAACGCCCCTGCGCATGCACCTCTCCGCACTGCACTAGCCCCACCACGCACAGCAGCATAAGCACCACCACCCTATGCTCTCTCTCCATTCTTCATCCTCCCTGTTTAACGCTCCCGACTTTACTTCCGCAAAGTTAGCTCTTTTTCCGCAACACCGTAAAAGAACAACCACCCCCATCACCCTTTTCCAGCGATGAGGCCCCCATCCCTTTGAAATATTTTGAGAAGCTCTTACGCCGACACTACCTCGTGCCAACCAACGAATAAAGGTAGCGCATAATGCTTCGCTTGGGCGTCTTCTCAAACTCCTCCTGCCGCATTCGCAGCTCCGCGAGCTGGCTGTACGCGGGCAGTTCTGCATTCACCCTCGGCAACGCTTTCTTGAGCATCGCCTCAAAGTCCTCCTCGCTCAACCTAGACCTTTTACAGGCCGCCTCATCCCATACCGCTACGCCCACCAACCGATTTCCGTCTTGCACCACCAAGCTTTCCAGCACGAACGGCAAATTATTAAGCAGCTCCTCTATCTCTTCAGGATATATATTCTGCCCCGTCGGCCCAAGTATCATATTCTTGCAGCGTCCGCGTATGGTAAGATTGCCCGCAGCGTCTATCTCCCCCAAATCGCCCGTACGTAGCCATCCATCTTCACTCATCACTTCCGCTGTCGCCTCGGGACGATTGTAGTACCCCAACATGACGTTCGCGCCACGCACCTCAATTTCTCCAACCTCGCTATGCGACGCCGTCTTGTTAATGCGCATCTCCATATTCGGAGTCACTCGCCCCGCGCTATACTTCTTGCGATTCGCCCACGGCGCATAGCTTATAATCGGGGCACATTCCGTCATTCCGTATCCCACCGTAAAGCGGAAACCTATGCGCGTAAAGAAACGCTCAACCTCTGGGTTTAACGCTGCACCCCCTATGATTACCTCAATGAACTCCCCGCCAAAAGCCTCTGTGACAGCCTTACGAAATTCACCCGCCACTTTAAGCCGTAGCAATGGTACACGCAGCGAGAAGCGAACCAACGGCTTACGCACATAGGGCTTTATACGCAACTTGTATATCTTTTCAAAAACCAATGGCACCAGCAAGATGTAGCGAGGCCGCACATCCTTAAAAGCTCCTATCACCACCGTAGGGGTTGGCATCTTAGAGAACACGAAAATGTGCAGACCGTGCCCTATTGCGTACAAAAGGTCAAACGCCTGGCCATACGCATGCGCCATCGGGAGCACCGCCAACACCCGATCGCCCGGCTTTACGGGGATAACACCCTCGGCAAACTCCATATTTGACATCATAGCCCGGCTCGGAATCATCACCCCCTTCGGATTCCCCGATGTGCCCGAGGTGTAGTTTATTTCCACCAAGTCATCGCCAACCATCTCGTGATACGACACATCTTCTTTGCGATAACCGTTCGGGTACCGTGTTCGGAAACGCTGCTGCGCCGCGCTCACCAGCCCCGCGATGCCTCGCCCCATGCGCTCCGCTTTCACATCCCACCCATCCGTAGCCATTATCACGCGAACGCTTGGCATCTCCTCTACGCTGAGCGTCTCCCACACCAACTGCGAGGTTAAAAGCATTTTCGCCCCGCTGAACTCCACTATGGCGTGCACCGTTGATGCCTTAAACTCATGGAGGATTGGCACCACCACTGCGCCGTAGGTAACTGTCGCGACAAAGCCACACACCCAATTGATGGAGTTACGCCCAATAAGCGCAACCCTATCCCCAGGCTCTATCCCTACCTCTCGGAAAAATTCATGCAAACGTGCCACCGTGTGCGCTATCTGCGCGTAGCTTTTCGTCTCTCCGCCATACTCTGTCAACGCCGGTAGCTCCCAGTACTCCTTCATGGCACTAGCAAACATCCCCGTAAGACTGTCTGTGTAGCGCATCCTAAGTCTATTTATTGGTTGAAACGTAACGTCTTATTCTCAACAGGACTACCCTATTGCTATCATCCGCTCTATCGAAAGCAGGGCCCTCTTCGCCAGCTCCGCGGGGACACGTACCTCATGCTGCTCCCGTAGAAGCGCATTGTAAACCGACTCCAACGTGGCGAGCTTCATGTGCTCACACTCGGCATCATCGCTTATCCTAATCAGCTCCTTGCCGGGCGCAGCCGCCTGCATCTTATGCAGCGTGCCCGGCTCAGTCACCACCACAAAGCGCTTACACGCCGACTCCGCAGCCCTACGTATCATACCCGTGGTAGAGGCTATATGCACCCGCGGATTGTCTGCTATTTCTGGGGTGGCAGAACCGCTGCTCTCGGGGTGCACAAGCACCTCTGCATCGGGGTACTTTGCCAAGGCCTGCAGTATCTTTGAGGCGGTAAACATATCGTGTACGTGGCATGCCCCCCGCCATATCTCCATCTTCACCCCTGTCTTTCGCTGCACGTAGTGCCCCAAATTCCAATCGGGGAGGAAGAGAATGGCCGGCGCATCCTTATATTTTTCAACCACCTCTACCGCATTGGCTGAGGTGCAGCAGCAATCCGTGTAGGCCTTCACCTCTGCGGTCGTGTTCACGTAGCTGATAACCACCCCTTTCGGATGCTCCTTGCGCCACGCCGCCACATCAGCCCCCGTAATGCTTTCCGCCAAAGAGCATCCCGCAGCTAAGTCGGGCAGCAGCACCTTCTTATCCTGCGCAAGAACCGAGGCGGTTTCCGCCATGAAATGCACCCCGCAGAAAACGATGATCTTAGCCTCCGTTTTCGCCGCCTGGCGCGAAAGTCCCAGCGAGTCGCCCACATAATCGCACACATCCTGCACCTCCGCCGGTGCGTAGTAGTGTCCGAGGAGCACCGCTTGCTTCTCCTTTTTCAGTCGTACAATCTCCGCCGCTAAAGCCTGCCTATCCATTGTGCCTCTTCCTTTTATTTCTTCGCTCTCTCTATTTCTCGCCCATCTTCATGCTGATGTCAAGTATCGGTGCGCTATGGGTTATTGCGCCGCTGCTTATGAAATCCACCCCCGTCTCCGCAATCGCCCTCACGCGCTCAAGCGTCACGTTGCCCGAAGCCTCCACCAACGCACGCCCCCCAATACGCCGCACCGCCGCACGCATCGTCTCCACATCCATGTTGTCGAGCATAATTATTTCAACCCCGCACGCCAACGCTTCGTCCACCTCTTCTAGCGTACTCGTCTCTACCTCAACCTTCATGTACACAGGTATATGCCTACGCACCCCTTCTACTGCCTGCCTAATCCCTCCAGCCACGGCGATATGGTTATCTTTAATCATCGCCAAATCGTACAGCCCCATGCGATGATTCGCTCCACCCCCATCTACTACTGCCCTTTTCTCCAGCACCCGCTGCCCTGGGGCCGTTTTTCGTGTGTCGAGCAGACGCGTTGGCAAATCGCCTATGGCCGCAACGTACTTACTTGTAACGGTCGCTATTCCGGATAGATGCTGTAAAAAGTTCAAGGCCGTGCGCTCCCCCTCAAGCAAACTCGCGTAGGGTCCATTGATTTCGGCTATTAAGTCCCCCCGCTTCACTCCGCCCCCATCAGGACAGATAGCGCGGTACCGCACCCCGCCATCCAAATGGGCAAAAACCCGCTCCGCCACCCATTGGCCCGACACCACGCCCTCACCCTTAGCCACTAGTCGGGCGTGCGCCTGCGCCTCACGCGCCACTAACGCCTCCGTAGCGACATCACCCGAACCTAAATCTTCCTGCAATGCAAGGTCTATTATTCTATCCACCAAACCGCTGTACTTCAATGCCATAGCCATTAGCTCTTTTCAACGAAAACCATTCAATTCGGTTAACGCAACGAAATGCAAAGATAGCCTTTTTCAAGGTTCTCAAGCTCCTCTTGCCCACGCCCCTGCGCTTTCACTCTATCCTCGCAGCCTCTGTAATCCAATTTCTCCCCCAACCCAACTCAACAACGTATAGATACAGAGAATGTTGCAAAAAAACAGCATCGCTAACGCAGCTCCGCCCGAAGGACGGTCTTTGAATAGCCAGAGGACCTCAGCTCCCCTCCCCCTTGCCCATTGGTAAGCCTGGCTGAAAGACTAACCTGCATAGCCACGCATCAAGAGATTTGCCTCGTCTTTCATAGCTATTCCTCCTCACTGTTAAACCATTGCTCCCGCACAGAATGCGCTACCGCTTCCGCCAATAGCGGTGGAACTGCATTTTCAACCTGCCCGAACTGGGTCATCGGTACGCCGCGAGCATGGCTATACGAATCCAAACGCACTCCCTTAAACTCCCAATCTAACGGAAAGGTCTGTAAACACGCCAGCTCTCGCACCGTGAGCATTCGATCTGCGTACGGATGAATAAAATCCCTGTACCCGCTACGCGTCACTGTGTAGCTAGGTCTGTCCGGATCCAAACGCCGATACGTAGAACCATATATCTGCTCCACGTCCGACAGCTTCCCCCCTATCGGTACGCGCTTCATCTTCTCAATGGTCGTCTGTGAATGCGCCGTCGCTACATGGTTCGGCAATTTCTCTTTAGTAGCCATGCTTTTTTATTCTATCGGGAATACATCCCGCCACTCGCTTAGCTTGCTCCGAGGGTTCTGAGGGTTCAGGCAGCTCTCCGATTGCATCCCAAACCGTTCTGTAAGCCTCCTTCCTTGGCGATGGGTATGCGTAGCCCTTACCCAAACGGTTCCCCACGACAAATAGACGCTCGCGCTGCTGCGGCACACCGTAATCCACCGCATTCAGCACCTGCGGGGGTGCTACGCAGTAATGAAACTCCTTCCCATCATAATCTACAGGCCTTTCTAGCTCTCTCACCAAGAGCTCCAGCGCACGCCCGCCATCCCAATTGGTCAGCCCTTTTACATTTTCAAGCACAAAGCCCTTAGGCAGCGTCTCTCGTACGATTCGAACAAACTCAAAAAGCAACCGTCCCCGCTCATCATCTAGCCCTCGGCGCATGCCCGCCATGCTAAAGCTTTGGCACGGCGGCCCCCCGATAACCAAGGCTGCCTCGCCCACCTCTAACCCAGCCACTGCAAGTATCTCCGCTCCGCACACCTCCCTAACATCCTTGCAAAGCACCGGCAAATCGGGTACATTCGCCCGCAGCGTCTCGCAGCAGGCACCGTCCTGCTCCACAGCCACCGCTATGCGAAAACCCGCATTCCTAAAGCCTATATCTAAACCGCCAGCACCGCTAAACAGGCTAATCACCGGCAACCCTTTAGCCTCTCCCATGAAAACGCACTATCATATTCAATTCCTCTCACAGTCCCTACTACCTCCCTGCGCAAAGATACATTTTTTTACACGCAACCGCACCCGCTGTGGAAAGTGGCGGAATGTAAGAAAACGGTAACGCTGCTGCCGCTACCCCCTCGCCACCTTCCACTCCTGTATCCCCCGCTCCGCCCGCGAGAAGCTC
>ERZ1673752.162-NODE-162-length-122328-cov-12.740417_pt1 | contig 122328 bp, 117 predicted proteins | sample MGYA00580195_ERZ1673752 | MGnify/ENA primary metagenome ERZ1673752 (study PRJEB41218, sample SAMN15661744) | gut metagenome | host: Homo sapiens | place: Canada: London | collected 2015-08-20/2019-03-30 | study: EMG produced TPA metagenomics assembly of... | reverse complement strand
TGATCGCCGGTACCAAGCCAGGTGATCGATGGTACCGCGAGAGGTTACTACTCACAGATTTCGGACAATTCCATGGGATCAGGCGCTGATAAACGCAGATTTGACGACAAGACTGACTAGTTGAGCTGCACTTTCGGCGCGGATGGAATAACTGCGCGCGCCGGAGCCGTCTGATCCGGCTGGCGTTATGGTGAGCATCGGCCTTCTTGTTTCTGCGTTCTGGATGCACTTTGGCGCGGATCACGCGCTGTAGAAATTGCGATCAATGCCACTGTGGACAGCTGTTTGTGGGCTCCCTGTAATGGGGTAAGGTTCCTATTGAGTAACTTTACTCAATACACTGAGTAAAGTTACTCAATACACAGGGAAGGGTTTTCCACGTTCGAACGAGAGCAGGTTTCCGTTATTCGCGAGCGTATGCTTGAGGAGGGCAATACCCTGATTCAGGTGGTGGTCGGTCCTCGCCAGACAGGGAAGAGCACTATGATCGCCCAAGCCTTGCGGGGTCTGGACGTACTGGCCCACTCGGTGAGCGCCGACGATATCCTTGCCCCCACCGAGGAATGGCTGCGTGACGAACGGCAGCAGGCGCGCAACCTACAGCGGATGTCTCATAGCCCCGTGATCCTTGTGCTCGACGAGGTACAGAAGGTGAAGGGGTGGCCCAACATTGTGAAAGGCCTCTGGGATGCCGATCGTCGAGACTTCCTCCCCTTGAAGGTTTTCCTGTCGGGCTCATCCAGCCTGCTTTTGCGCAAAGGGTTGGAAGACTCCCCCAAGGGCCGCTTCGAGCTGATTCGATCCCCCCATTGGAGCTACCGCGAGTGCGCCGAGGCTTTCGGGTTCACCTTGGACGACTTTCTGTTTTTCGGCGGCTTCCCGGGGGCGGCGCAATTTTCCGGCGACGAGCGTCGTTGGATGAGTTACGTGCGTGATTCCATCATCGAGCCGACCATTTCGAAGGATGTGCTGGAGGATGAGGAGGTACGCAAGCCGGCTTTGCTGCGCTCTCTGTTCGAACTGGGCGCGCGCTTTTCCGCTCAGGAGTTGTCCTACAGCAAGATGCTCGGCCAGCTGAACGATGCAGGCAATACCACCACGCTCGCCCATTACCTCGACCTCCTTTCCAAGGCCAGGGTCTTGTGCGGTCTTCCCAAATTTCATCCCAAAGAGGTAAACCGGAGAAAGTCGTCGCCCCGGCTCATGGTGTACGACACATCGCTTATGCCGGCGGCCATGGGGCGTTCCCGCGAGTTGCTTCTCTCCGATAGCGAGTTGCGCGGGCATCTGGTGGAAAGCGCTGTAGGGGCTCATCTGCTTGCGCTGGCTCCCCAGCACGGCTTTACGGTTAGCTGGTGGCGCGAGGGAACAAGCGAGGTCGATTTCGTTGTGAGCGATGCCAATGCTATAGTGGCCATTGAGGTGAAAAGCGGGCGCATGAAGCCTTTGGGCGGCATGGCTGCTTTTCTGAAAGAGTATCCGAAAGCTTTGCGCCTCGTCGTTGGCGGGACGGGCCCGGGCTCGTGTACCCTCGAAGACTTTCTTATGGACCGCGCTTTGGCCTCTTGGGGGATGGGCTGAGTTTGGCCATCTCATCGCTTGCAGCCACGCCGTCGCAAAATGGCCCAACAAAACTCTAACGTGCAACGGGCGCGTGACAGTTCGGCGCACGAGCGGTCATTGCGCGGTACTTGCGACAGTTGGCTTTCTAGAATGGGGAGGAAACCCTGATTGGAAAGAGACGACCTATGGCGGTGAGCGCGGGAGATGCGGCTTCGAGGACGAAGGCGCCGGCGATCTCGACCTGCGCGCCCGCATCGCCTGCAGCGGCCTCCCCATCGCCTGCAGCGGCCGCCCCTTCGCCTGCAGCGGCCTCCCCATCGGCGCTCGTGCTCGCAAAACCCGCAGGCGCCTCCCACGCCTCCTGCCGATCACGCCCTGCACGGCCGGGCATTGGCGCTCGTGTTCTTCGGGCTTCTGCTCGCCATGTTCATCAGCTCGCTTTCCGAGACCATCGCTTCCACGGCACTGCCCACCATCGTGGGCGACCTGAATGGCGTGGAGATCATGCAGTGGGTCTCCACCGCCTACATCTTGTCGTCAACGCTGGTCATGCCCGTCTACGGCAAGCTGGGCGATCTTATCGGCCGCAAGCGCCTGCTCATGGCGGCGCTCGCCCTATACGCAGCGGGCAAGATGATCTGCGGCCTATCGGTGAACATGGGCATGCTGATCAGTGGTCGCCTCGTCTCCGGGCTGGGGGGCGGCGGCCTTATCATCCTGTCTCAGGCGACGCTCTCTGATGTGGCGCCGCCGCGGAAGCTCGGCACCTACATGGGCGTCATCGGTGCCGTGTTCGCTGTGTCGAACGTGCTCGGGCCACTGCTCGGCGGCTGGTTCGTCCAGGTGACGGGCTGGCGCTGGATCTTCTGGTTCACCATGCGCCTTACGGCCGACGTGGCCGGCAAGCTCACCCATGTGGACAACCTGTCGCTTGCCACGCTAACGCCGCAGATTGTGGACAAGCTGCCCGCGTCAGCCCAGTCGGTTATCGCCGCCGGCTACTCCGACGCGCTGTTGCCGCTGTTCCTCTGGTTCGTGCCGCTCATGCTCGCCTGTCTCGTGATGATGCTCCTTTTGAAGCGCCACCCCCTCGCTACCACCATCAACCACGGCGGCGCGGGGAAGTAGGGGAACCTCTCGGCGACCGCATTTTGTTTGTAGCCGCAAATCGACGGTTGTTATGTCAAGATCGTCGATTTGCGGCTACAAAGTGGGCAAAATCGCCTGTTTGGAACGAAATGGTGTCACGAAGCGACGCTTCTTACGGAAAAACCGCCAATTTGAGGCTAGAAAAGCGGGTGCGGGTGAGGGGGCTTACCCGCAGGCCTCGGGATCGAGACGGTAGCCGATGCCCCAGACGGTTTCTATGATGCGGGGCTCGGTGGGGTCGTCCTCGATCTTGGCCCGCAGTTTCTTGATGAATACGGTGATGGAGCTGGTCTCGCCGACGAACTCCGGGCCCCACGCCGCTTCCACGAGTTGCTCGCGGGAGAGCACGGTGCCGGGGCTTGCGGCCAAGGTCGCCAGGATTTTGAACTCCTTTGGGGTCAGCGGCACGTGCTCGCCGCCCAAGGTGGCGCGGTGCTGGGCCATGTCTAGGGAAAGGCGCCCCACGGTGATGGTGCCCGTGGACGGCATAGCAGCGGTTGGGCGCATGGCGGCGCGGCGCAGGTGGGCTTCGATGTGCATCATCAGCTCGCGCGGGTCGAAGGGCTTCACCATGTAGTCGTCGCCCCCGGCCGCGAATCCGACGCCCTTGTCCACGATGTCCCCTTTGGCCGATAGGAAGATGACCGGTACGGTGACGCCCCGGGTGCGCAGTTCGCGGCAGGCGGTGAAGCCGTCCATCTTCGGCATCATGACGTCCATGATGATGAGGTCGGGCGTCTCGCGGGCGACGGCGTCCAGCGCATCGGCGCCGTTGTCGGCGTAAGCGAATTGCCAATCGGCACCCTCCACCATGTCGCGTACCACCCGGGCAATGCGCGGCTCATCGTCCACGAGCAGAATCTTCGCCATCGTCGTCCTCCTTCGCGGTTGTCAGCGGCTCGGCCTTCGGCGCTGCGGGTCACCCTGCGGCTTTACGCTTCCTCGTCCTCTTCCTCAATGACGGGCACATAGGGGATGCGCACGGTGAACGTGCTGCCCTCCTTCACCCGGCTTTCCACGGTCACGGTGCCGCCATGCAGCTCGGTGAGGTCGCGCACTACGGCAAGCCCCAGCCCCGTGCCCCGGTAGCGGCGGTTGGCCGATTGCCCGGCCTGCTTGTACAGCTCGAAGATTTGGTCCAACTCTTCGGGCGCGATGCCCATGCCGTCGTCGGCGACGCGCATGACGATCCAGCCGGCTGCGGCATCTTCGCCATCGGGGGCATTGGTGTCCGCCTTTTCGCTCTCACTGTGGGAGTCGGTTTCCCCGTCCTCGAACCCAATCGTCAGGCGCACGAACCCACCTCGATGGGTGTACTTGATAGCATTGTTCACCAGGTTCTCCAGAATGCGTCGCAGCTTCTCCCAGTCGGCCATGCTCAAGGGCACATTCGGCGCTACCGTGCAGGTGAGCCGCACGTCCTTGCCTTCCGCGATAGGGGCCAGCGCCTTGCGCACGAACTGGGCCAAATCGACGAAGTCCACCGGCTCGGGCAAAAGCTCGTCCTTCTTGGCGGCGTGCTTGGAAATGACGAGGATGTTGTTCACCATGTTCAGCAAAAGGGTGGCATTCGACTCGATTTCGCCCACGGCCTCGCGGGTCTTGGGCGCTAGGCTGTCGTCCGCGTTCAGGATGCGCGCGTAGGCCAAAATGCTGGTGAGCGGCGTGCGCAGCTCGTGGCTGACGATGGCGAAGAACTCGTTCTTGTAGGCCACCTCATCACCCAGCCGATCGAGTGCTACCTTCAGCTCGCGCTTCTGGTAGTTCAGCATGTCGTTGAGCACCATGAGGTCATCGGTCTTGGAACGCACCTGGCCCTCCAGATCGGCATAAAGCGCCTCAAGGTCGCGGGCCATGCGGTCGAACTCGCCGGTGAGCTCCGCCAGCTCGTCGCGGGGCCGCTCGCCGGGGTCGGGCACCGTGAGGGTGTAGTTGAAGTCGCCCTTGCCCACGGCGCCCGCCGCACTTCGCAGCTCGTCGATGGGCTGCAGCACCAGCTGGCTTGTCACGAAGTACAGCCCGATGAAGGCCGCTACCATCATGAACAGCACCATGATCGCCTGCTGCATCATGCTATCTTGAATGCCGGCGGCGTAAATGCCCATGGGCTCGGTGATGGACATGGCGCCGCCCACTTGGCCCACCTGCATGCCCTCCTTGGGGTAGCCGTACTGATCCAGCTCGCCGACGGGGTCGCCGTGACATTCTAGGCACGACTCGGTCACGTACAACGGCTCCGTATAGCGGAACACCCGCGTGCCGTCGCCGGCGTCCACGACGCGCCAGAATGCCTTGCGGTCGGGGTCGGCGTTGAAGGCGGCCAGGGCCTCCTGCTCGAAGGCGTCCGGCGCGTTGGCAGCCTGACGCGGCGTGTCATTCGTGAAGCGGATGGAGTAGTCGGTTTCACTGGTGAACAGCATGGAGATAGACTTCGCCGCCACCACGCACACGAGGTGCTTCGTACGGAAAGCGCCGTCCTCGGCACGGTTGATGACTTCCTGGTTCATATCGACGAAGTCCCACGCCGCGCGCATTTCGGCGGCGAGCACCTCGGCTTTTTCGCGTGCCTCGTTCTCGGCCTGAGCGTTTTGAAGCGATAGGTTCCATAGAATGTCAACGGCCATGAGCGCAATCATAATGACGCCGATGGAAACGGCGATCTTGAAGCGTATGCCATAGCGGAACGGGCGCCCCGGGTGATCGGTCGACATGGTGTCCCCTCCTCGTCAATCTTCATATTATGCCCGATGGAGCTGCATGCAGGAGACTTCGATGGGGAAGGTAATTCTTTTTTAATATTTGCCCCGAAGTCTTAATGAAAAGTTCCGCTGGCCGCCATTGAAGTGACGTTGAGTCAACGGCAGAATAATAGCCAGCGAGTGCGAGGGTTTCGGCCGAGGAGGGCCGCCCGATGCGACAGCAAGGCGGTAGGAGATCCGCCGAGAGCGGGGGTTCAAACGTCTTTTCGCCGCAGCTTGCGAGAAAATCCTATCTGAGGGAGGAGAGTTCTATGACGAAGAACAGCGAACGCGCCATTGACGCCAAGCTCACCCGTCGCGCCTTCGTGGGCGCTGCCGCGGCTACGGCTGCTGTGGGCCTGGCCGGATGCGCCCCGGCGGCCACCGACGAGGCGCCGGCCAAGGACGAGGGGGAGGGTCTGGCCTTCACCGGCGAGGACGAGTTCGCCGACTGCCAGCTCGTCTACGGTTGCTGCTCGCCGGAGTGCCAGCACCACCTGCTGAAGGGTTATGTGCGCGACGGCAAGCTCGTGAAAGTGGAGAGCGGCGAGGTGAACGAGAGCCCCGCTTGCGCCCGCGGCTTCGCCCGCGTGGAAATGTGCAACTCCGATAAGCGCCTGACCAAGCCTTTGAAGCTCGTGGGCGAGAAGGGATCCGGCGACTTCGAGGAGATTACCTGGGACGAGGCGTTCGATCTCATTCAGGAGAAGCTGCAGTACGCACTGGACAATGGCGGTCCCAAGTCCATCATGTCCCAGGGCGGTTCGGGCAACTTCAGCGCCCTGACCGGTGCGTTCTCCACATTTGTCGGTTGGCTCGGCGGTGGCACGTCCACGTCCGGCAATATGTGCTGCGCCGGCATCGACTCGGGCCTGGCGCCGGTTCTCGGCCAGCGCATGCAGCTGGTCCGCAACGAGATCGCCAACTCCAACTACATCATTGCCTGGGGTAACAACCCGGTCATCTCGATGACGGGCTATTTCGGCCGCTTCCAGGAGATGATGGACAATGGTGGCACCCTGTGCACCATCGATCCGTTCCTCTCCGAGACTGCCGACAAGTCCCAGGAGTGGATCCAGCCTTGGCCCGGCACCGACTCGGCTGTGGCGCTCGCCATGCTGAAGGTGGTCATCGACGAGGGTCTGACCGATGAGGAGTACATCATCGCCCACACCACGGCGCCTTGCCTCATTGACAAGAAGACTAACGCGCCGGCCTTCGCTGACCCGGCTGACGACACCACGTATCAGGTGTACGATCCGGCGACCAAGACGATTGTCGCCCACGATGCCGCTGGCGCGACGCCGCTGCTGTCCGTGGAAGGCACCGAGATCGCCAACGACTACGTGACCATCTACGATCTCATCAAGGCCGAGGCCGACAAGTGGGGCAAGGAGGCCGTCGAGGCCGAGTCCGGCTGCTCCTACGACGACATCGCTCGCATCGCCCGCGATTACGCTAACGCCGAGCATGCCATGATCATCCAGAACATGGGCGGCTACCAGCGCACCGAGAATGCTGCTTACGCTACGGCTACCCAGGTGTATCTGGCCCTGTTCTGCGGTCATATCGGCCATCGCGGCGACGGCGTGTACGACGCCTGCGGCTCCACCACCCTGGTGCCCGGCGGCTCTGCCTATGAGGCCAACCCCGATGCTGTTAAGAACGAGTCCATTCCCGTGCCGTGCTTCGGTGAGTGGATCTGCCAGGACAAGCCCACCAAGATCAACTTCATGTGGATCGCCCAGGGCAATCCCGTGGCCCAGTGGCCGAACACGAACAGCGTGAAGGAGGGCATGAAGCACATTCCGTTCGTCGTGAAGGTAGACATGTTCCTGAACGCGAGCGCCATGTACGCCGACCTGGTGCTTCCCGTGACGGCGCTGTTCGAGACTCCGAACGTCACGCATTCCGTGCGCTCGGCTGTCATCTCCATCAGCGAGGCCGGCGTGACCCCGCCGGGCGAGTGCAAGACTGACCTGGAGATTACCCGCGAAGTCGCCAAGCGCTTCGGCCTGGAGCAGTACTTCAACGAGGATCCGTCGGTGTACATCGGCCGCGTGCTCGAGCCGGCCGGCATCACCTACGAGGAGCTCGCCGAGAAGAAGGGCATCAACGCTTGGGATCTGAACCCCGATTACATCGCCTACAAGGATGGCGAGTTCCTCACTCCCACCAAGAAGGCTCACCTGTGGGTTCAGGCGTGGGTCGACGAGGGCTACCCGGCGATCGCGTGCCACCAGCGTCCTGAGGAGCATCCGCTGAACGCCGATAGCGAGCTCGCCAAGAAATACCCGCTGGCCTCGGTTCAGCGCAAGACCCGCAGCCAGGTGCACACGACGTTCAAGAACCTCGAGACCATGCTGTGCATGGACGGCCACAAGCCGAACATCTACATCAACACCGAGGACGCTGCCGATCGTGGCATCGCCGAGGGCGACGAGGTGACGGCCTTCAATGATCGCGGCGAGCATACGGGCCTCGCGCGAGTGACCGACCACCTCAAGAAGGGCGTTGTCGTGCTGGAGAACGGCTGGGAGGATACCACGGCGTCCTCGTCGAGTAATGTGACGAGCAACAAGTGGCCCACCCTCGGTACCATCCACTGCTGCAATTCCACGCTTGTTGAAGTGAAGAAGGGGGCGTAAACCATGACTCAGGGATTCTATGTCAACTCTGCTGATTGCTATGGGTGCAAGAGCTGCCAGGTAGCTTGCGCCACTGAGAAAGTGCTGACGCCTGGCGTGTTCATTCGCCGCGTGCGCCAGATTAACGCTGCGGCACCTGGCGGCCATGCCTTCGTGTCCATGGCTTGCAACCACTGCGACGAGCCGGCCTGTGTGGCGAACTGCCCCGTGGGTGCCTATCAGAAGATGGACAACGGTCTGGTGGTGCAGGATCACGATAAGTGCATCGGGTGCAAGACCTGCATCGAGGCCTGCCCCTTCCATGCGCCTTCCTACGATGAGGCGACGTCCACGACCTACAAGTGCGACGGGTGCGCCAATCGTCAGGCTCGCGGAGAGATGCCGGTCTGCGTTATGTCCTGCCCGAGCGCGAATCTCACCTTGGATGAGATGGACAAGCTGCCCGAGGGCACGGATGTCAAGGACCAGTCGGAGACCAAACCGAACTTGAAGGTGGCGTTGGACAAGGATATCGACGCGAGTGTCTTCGCTGATATCGACGCCGCGCCGGGTCTGTTCGATGCCGGCGCCGAGCAGGCATAGCGACTGAGCTTTCGCGATATTCCGGTGGCGCCCGGCTGTGGTCGGGCGCCCTTCTCGATGGAGGTGCGCGGGGAATTCCACCCTCCCTTATTTCCCTGGGCACCTCCTCTCAACACAAGGGAGGTTGTCTTCGTGTTCTACCTGGCATGGAGAAATATCACGCGCCGGCTGGGCTCTTCTGTGCTCACGGCGTTTATTGCGTTTATGGCCGTGCTCGCGCTGACCGCCTCGATGATTGTGGTGACGTCGCTGGAAGACGGCGTGCGCCTGTCCCGGGAACGGCTGGGGGCCGATATCATGGTGTTGCCGGCCGGCGCCTCGGGCAATGCCTCGGAGGTGCTCTTCTGCGCCGAGCCGGTGAACGTGTATCTGCCGGCATCGGCCGCAGAAGCCGTGGCCGCCACCGAGGGTGTGGCCGCTTCCACGCCGCAGTTCTTCACCCAGACGGTGGATCAGAGCTGCTGCTCGGTGGTGGGGGTCACCCGCGTGGTGGGCATCGATGCGACGACGGACTTCGTGCTGGCGCCCTGGATCGTTGGCGGCGTAGAAGGCGCCGGGGATGCTGGTGCTTCGGCTGAGGTTGACGACTTCGGCCTTGGGGATGACGGCATTCTGCTCGGCTCGGCGGCTCCGGCCATCGAGGGCGGGCAGGCTTCCATTTTGGGTTCGGTCTTCCACGTGGCCGGCACCTTGGCGCCGACGGGCACCAGCGTGGACGAGACCATCTTCATGGACATTGACGCGGCACGCACCATCGCGGCGGCGAGTCCCTATTTGGAAAGTGTATGGGGCGACGCCGATCCCTTCGACGCCGTTTCCTGCCTCATGGTGAAGGCGGCCGACGGAAGCGATATCGACGCGCTGTGCCAGGCGCTCGTGGATGCGGTGCCCGGGTCGGTGGCCGTGCGCACGGCGGACATGGTTTCGGGGGCGTCATCTCAGCTCGCCGTGGTGGAGGCCATCGCCGTGGCGTTTCTCATCGTGCTCGTTATTCTGGCGGCTTTGGCCCTGGCCGGGCGCTTCTCGGCCCTGGCGGCCAGCCGCATGCGCGAGCTGGGGCTTTTGCGCACCTTCGGTATGAGCCGGGGCCGGGTCGTGGGGTGCTTCGCCTGCGAGATCGGGCTGGTCACGCTGGTGGCGGCTGTGGTCGCGGTGGTGGTCGCCTGCTTGGTGGCCGGCTCGGTGGTCGGCACCTTCCATAGCGAATTCAACATGCCCGGGGCGGCGGTGCCTGCGAGTGCCTATGGGGCAGCTGTGGCCGTGGGGTTGCTGTTTGCCGTGGCGCTGACTGCCGTGGCGCTGGTGCAGCCGGTCGTTCAGATGCTGCGGCGCGACCCGCAGGAGACGTTGACGAGGGGGGATATGTGATGGAGCCGTTGATCGAGCTGAAGGGCGTGGTGAAGGAGTTTCGCAGCGTGCCTCCCGTGCGTCCGCTGGACGGCGTGTCGCTGGCTGTGGCACCGGGCCGCATTGTGGCGGTGACGGGCGTTTCGGGCAAGGGGAAGTCGACGCTGCTCAACGTGATGGGCGGTTTGCTGCGAGCCGACGAGGGGTCGGTGCTCTACCACGGCACCGATCTGGCGCGGGCCTCGGCCGCCGAGATCGACGCCGTGCACCGCCGTGGCATCGGCTTCGTCTTCCAAAGCCCGTACCTGTTCCCGGCGCTGACGGCGCGAGAGAATATGGTGATGGCGCTGCGGGCCGCCGGGCAGTCGGTTGACGGGGCGGCCATCGAGACCATGCTCGAGGAGGTGGGCCTGACCGACCGGGCCGATCATCTGCCTGCCGAGCTTTCCGTGGGGCAAAAGCGGCGCTTGGTGCTGGCCCGCGTTCTTTTGGCCCAGCACGATTTGTTGTTGGCCGATGAGCCCACCAATGATTTGGATGCCGACTGGTCCGACGAGGTGTTCGACCGGTTCCGTGCGTTTGTGGCCGCAGGCGACCGCTCGGTGGTCGTTGTCACGCACGACGAAGCCTACGCCCGCCAGGCCGATGAGGTGTACGTTTTGGAAGAGGGGAGGCTTGCGCGTCGCGAGGAGGTGGCCTCATGCTGACGTGTGGCCAAAATGCGCGACGCATGGGCTGTGACGATGCGAACCTTGCGGGCAGTGGCTGTTCGGAATGTACGGCATCGAGCGACCGCATGCTTACGAGAAGGGCGTTTGCCTCTCTCGCCGGGTTAGCTGCAGGATCGGTGCTGCTGGGGGTTCTGCCGGGATGCGCTGGTTCGGACGCGGGGCAGACGGCCCCTGCTGCGAATGAAGGCGAAGGCTTGAATTCCGGCGAGGGCGGCAAGGACGAGATGCCCCCAACTTCGGAAAGCGCTCCGGCAGCGCCCTCTGCGGCGCTTTCTCCGGGCTTGCTGTGCGTGGCGGAATACGCGAACAACACGCTTGCGGTTGCGGATCCCGCAACGGGTGAGATCCTGCAGCGCATAGCCGCCGGCCAGAACCCCGCCACAGCCCTGGTGGCCGACGGCTGGGTGTACGTCGGTAGTTCCGGCGGCGGCGAGGTGACGGCGGTAAACATCGCCGATCCGTCGCAGGTGACGTCGATCACCGTGGGCAAGCAGCCGCTCGGGCTATGCTATGACGGGGCGCAGGGCATTCTCTATGTGGGGGATTATTTCGCATCGAGCATCCACCTCGTTGATGCGCAGCTGAAGTCCCTGGTCAAAACGGTGAAGCTCAGCGCTTCCGGCTACCATAACCGGACCGATCCTCCCGACTGCTGCCGCATCGACCCCGGTACGGGGCGCCGCACGGTGGCGCTGGCGCTGGCTCCCGAGGGAAATTTGCTGTACTGCGCGAACTATGGCACCTTCGACGTGGCCCGCGTCGATTTGGCAACGGGTGAGGAAATCGAGGCCTTCGACGGCGTGGTGGGCCCGCGGCAGATCCTCGTGTCCGCCGACGGAGCGCAGCTGCTTCTGGCCGGCGTGGGAGGGGAGGGCGAGCAGCAGGTGAGCGACCTGTATGTGCTCGACCGCTCCTCGGGCAAACGCGTGCAGGAGGTGCCGGTGGGCCAGTCTGTCGCCGGCGTGGCTCAGGCCTCTGACGGCTCGGCGGTGTGGGCCATCGCCCGCGACGATGGGGAGTTGGTGGCCTTCGACGCCGACTGGAACGAGACGGGGCGTCTGTCTTTGGGCGTGGGCATCGATACGCTCGTACTTGCTCCCGACGCGAAGACGCTGCTGGTTGGCAACAGCATCGGCGGCCAAGTGCACGTGGTGGATGCGCCGTCGCTGGCGCTGCTGAATACGATTGAAGGATTGGCGAGTCCCAAGGACATCGCCGTCATCGCTTGAAAGGGGAACTCATGAAGAACCTGTCTTTGTTGGCGCCGATTGCGGCGCTCGTCTGTGCCGCCGTGGTGTGCGGAGCCGTGCTTTTGTGGGCGCCGGTGTGCGCGGGAATGCTTGAGCTGACGAATGGGAATATGGTGCCCATGCGCTGCACTTATACGGCGAAGGTCGAACTGCTGCTTGCTCTTATTCTGGCCGTTGTGGCGGTGGTGGCGCTTGTGACGAAGCGGCCCATGACCGTGGCCTTGGTGCTGCTATCGCTCGCCATCGTGCTGCTCACCTTCGACACGCCGCTTTCCATCGGCGTCTGCAAGAGCGCCGACATGGCCTGCCAGAGCACGGCGCTGTGGCTGCGCATCGCCGGCGGCATCTCCGCCGTGGCCACCCTCGCCGGCGCCCTGCTCAACCCCGACCGCAAACGCGTCACGGAGTAGGGCACCTTTCTCGCGAACGCATGCGAGACTGACTCCCTTCTCCGGGGAATCTGGAAAATGTGCTTATCTGGATCGCGATTTGGAAAAGGTGTCATGGTGGGTCGATTGACTTGGAAAATGTGCTTTTTCGAATTCTAAAAACGCCCTATCTGACCTGGTAAAACTCGAATAATACCAGGTCAGACCCTCATCCAAAAAAGCACATTTTCCAACCTTCGCAGACAATGGGGAAATTGATCTGGCTATGTTTTCGTGCTAGTATCTATATCACTATAGCGATATAGATAGGATGGCTACTATGAGCGAAGTGCTGCGCTTGTACCATGGGTCGCCAATTCGAGTGAAGCGCCCCCTTTTTGGCGTGGGCAATCCCTACAACGACTACGGTTTGGGCTTCTATTGCACGGAGTCGTTTGAGCTTGCCTGCGAATGGGCCTGCCCGAAGGCAAAGGATGGGTTTGCGAACGCCTACGACCTTGAGCTCGCGGGCTTGCGCGTGGTAGATCTGGACGCCGAGCCTTACGGTACCATCGAATGGCTCGCGGTGCTTTTCGCCAATCGACAGTTCGACGTTCCGACGAGTCTTATGGAGGCCGCTAAGTCCTACGTGGCGGCCCGATACCCGTCGGAGTTGGGCGAAGCGGACGTGGTCGTGGGCTACCGTGCTGACGATTCCTACTTTTCTTTTGCCCGGGCTTTTCTGGAGAATCGCATCAGTCTCGCACAGCTTGAGCGCGCGATGAAGCTTGGTGGGCTGGGGCGTCAGGTGGTTGCGGTGAGTGAGGCAGCCTTCGGGGCGCTCAGGTTCGTAGGAGCCGAGCCCGCGTCAGCATCGCTCTGGCATGAGAAGCGCATGAGGCGAGATGAGAAGGCGCGCCAGGACTTCGACCGCATTCTGCACAAGGAGCCCTTTGACCCCAACGATGTGTACATGCTCGACTTGATGAGGGAGGGGTAGGCCATGGGGGAGTATCGATACGCCGTCGTCGAGCTGCCGCCTTCGCCTTATGCTCACGATCTGCAAGAAGTGCTGGCATTCGTTTTCGATATCGGGGTGAACTTGGCCGGGTGCACGGGCGAGCAGGTGGCCCAGGCGTTCATGGCGTCAGGTTTGGCCGAGGAGTTTGAAAAGCAGAATCCGGTGTACGTGGCGGGCAAGTCGTCCTATGACTTGCTGCGCATTATGGTGCCCCTGCTCCCGTGCGATAAAGTGCCCGCGCCGTGTCTTCGCTATGACCGGACACCGGACTTCTGGGTCGGGTGGGTGCTTGCGCATTACCAGATGGTCACGGGTTGCTCCTACCGGTCCATCTTCGCGACCGCCACCTACGACGAGATTCGCTCCATGTATTGGCCGCTGCACGAGGCACCTGAAAGCAAGTTTGTCGCCATCTTCGACGAGATGCGCACCGAGCGCGCGAAGGCCACCAACCTGCGAACTCTGCGCGAGGCGGCAGGTCTTTCTCAATCGCAGCTAGCAAAGGCATCGGGGGTGGGCGTCCGCTCCATCCAGCTATACGAGCAGCGACAGAAGGACATCAACAAGGCCCAGGGCATAGCCCTCTACCGCCTGTCCCGTGCCTTGCGTTGCACCATGGAGCAGCTGCTGGAGCGATAGAAGGGGCACGCGCCCTGCAGTTTATCTCGATTCTGAACGCACTGCGTTCAGAATCGTGCCTGCTTTTATCGTCCCTCGGGTTCGAAGCTTTCTACGAGGTCGATGAGCTCTTGACGTTTGTGGATGTCCAGCTTCACGTAGATGCGTTTGGAATGGGTGCGCACGGTGTTCTCGGAGACGAACAGCAGCTCGGCGATGTGGGCCACAGTGTTGCCTCGGGCGATGAGCTCGGCCACCTCCGCCTCGCGGGCCGACAGACCGTAGAGCTCGCGCACTGCCGCCATCTGCTTCGAGAAGCGGTCGCGAAAGGCAGCACCATCGCGGGTAGCTGCAGTGCTACCGGACGATACGCTATGAGGCGCTCCTTGCGCGCGGTCTCTGCTTTCGGCTTGCGTACCGACGGTGTCGGCACCGCGGAGGAGGGGACCTGCGATTGCGGCATCCTTCCCTTCGACGCCTTCTTCAGAAGCAGATGCTGATGCTTCCGAGGCGGCAGATGGTGTGTCGGTCATGTTGGCTGCGCTGTCGGCACGGGCGATCATGCGGCTTGCGAGCCTTTTTTTCCCGCCGCGCTGGAGGGCCAACAGCTCGATCTCGTTGATGTCGGTGTCGGCCAGCACGCGGCGGAAGCCTCCCTGGCCGATGAAGTACATGATGCCGAGAAGGTACAGCGCTGCAATCGTCACTAGGGCAAGGGGTGGCAGCCCGCCCAGGGCGCCCCCAGTCGCAGTAGCCCCGCCGACTGCAGCGGCGCCCGCGCCTCCAGCCCCGCCGGCCGTCATGACCCCGGCGCTCCCTGCGACCAGCCCTTCCAACATCGACCCGCCGAGAAAGCCCACGTCGTGCAGGCCGTACATGATGCCGCCGAACACGCCGTAGATGAACACCGGGTTAATGCCCCCGTCCCGCGATACCTGGGCGCACTGGATCATCATGAGCACGATGGCCACCGACCACAGCGCGTACAGCCCGGCCGCGAGCCCTTCCGCATAGCCTTCGCCCAGAAGCGGCAGCAGCAAAAAGCCGGTAGTCACCACGGGGAAGAACGCCCGGTAGCTCGTAGCCACGTTGATGCGCAGGCTTTTGGTGGCCCACACGGCCAGAAGCGCCACGGCCGCCACCAGCATCGCCCCCATGGAGAGGGCGTTCACGAAGGTGCCCACCGATGGGTCTCCGATGGCGAGAGAGCGCATGATGCCGGTGCAGAGCCCCAGGGTGCCCAGGGAAAGCGCCGGCCGCCAGATAGTGGCGAGCACATGACGGTAGGTACGGCCGTGCTCGCGGGGCACGTCCTCGAACATGGGCTGAGCCAGGTCGATAGTGCGGCTCTTCAGCACGGCGGCCAGCCCGAACAGCGGCAGGAACACGCAGGGGATGAGGTAGGCCGTCACCGCTACGGGGATAAGGTAGAGCGCGAAGTACAGCACGGCCGCCCATGCCGTGCCGGCGATAAGGTTGCCCATACCCTCGCGCGCGTCCTGGCTGGCGAAGAGGCGCTGCCACAGCATGTAGAACCCGGCCGACCCCACGCCGAGCAACGTTCCGCCGGCGCAGGAGAGTCCCACGGCGGCGCCGTTCAGATACATGGCCCCGATGAGCAGGCACCAGCCGCCCATATAGGGAACCGCCACCGCCTTCACCATGAAGTGGCGCGTCTCGGCGGGGAAGAACCATGTGCCGGCGGCGCTCGCCAAGAAGGTGGCCGTGAAGGCGACGGACTCGGCCGCGGAGAACCACAGCATGACGTCGGGGGTTTGGAAGGCCAGCGGCAGGAACGGGAACACGCCGCCCCAGACGCTGGCCGCGTTGATGGCGAGGAAGAGCCCGTAACCGAGTGACGCCACGCTCGGCCGCAGCAGTGCGCACAACGCTTTCAGGTTCACGCGATTCCCCCCTTCGCCTTCCGTATCCTGCCTCTTCTCGTTGGGTTCCAGTATAGCGGGGCGGGGCGCGCCCGTCTTGGCACAGCGACGAATGGGTGATAGAGTAACCATGCGTGAACTGGGGAAATGCGAAAATCACACGGAGTATGTGACACGCTTGCGGCGCTGGGGCCCTATGATGCGACCCGTCGGGGGCGGCGATGAGGACGCCGCAACCGGCGCGGCGGCTCCTTCCGGGGCTGTCGCGGGGGCGGCTCTCGAAGAGGGTCGCGGCCCCGAAGAGAAGAGGTTCGCAAGAGGAAAGGGAGGACCATGACGAACTCCGAGAAGACCGCACTGTCTCGCCGCACGTTCGTGAAGGGATCCGCGCTGGCCGGCCTGGGGGCCGCCGCCGTAGGCACCACGTCTCTGTTCGGCTGCGCGCCGCAGGGCGCCGGCTCCGGAGACGCCGAGCTCGCCGAGACCGGCGATGCCGCGTCGGTCGATGAGAAAATTTGCTGGGGCCACTGCACGGTGAACTGCGAGTGCCGCTGCGCTCTGCGCTTCCATGTTGTCGACGATGAGGTCGCCTGGGTGGAAACTGACAACACCGGCGACGACACCTACGGCGACCATCAGCTGCGCGCCTGCCAGCGCGGCCGATCCATCCGCCGCTGGATCAACCACCCCGACCGCCTCACGGTGCCGCTCAAGCGCGTGGGCAAGCGCGGCGAGGGCAAGTTCGAGGAGATCTCCTGGGACGAGGCGCTCGATACCATCGCCGAGGCCTACAAGAAGGTGCTCGACGAGTACGGCCCCGAGGCGGTGCTCGTGCAGTACGCCACCGGCGTGCAGGACAGCAACATCCGCAACTTCGTGAAGCGCCTCGCCTGCATCAACGGCGGCTTCCTGAAGACCTACGGCTCTTATTCCTCGGCCCAGATCGGCCAGGCTCTGCCGTGGCTCTACGGCGGCCGCGAGGCCAACGGCACGTCGGACGTGGCCAACTCCAAGCTCGTCGTGCTGTTCGGCGACAACAGCTGCGAGACGAAGATGTCCGGCGGCGGCCCTACCTACCACTACATGATGGGCCTGGAGAAGTCCGGCGCGAAGGTCATCGTCATCGACCCGCGCTACACCGACACGGCGGCCGTTCATGCCGACCAGTGGATCCCCGTGCGTCCCGGTACCGATGCGGCGCTCGTGGACGCCTGCGCCTATGTCATGATCACCGAGGACTTGGTCGACCACGACTTCCTCTCGAAGTACTGCGTCGGCTACGACGACGCCACCATGCCCGAGGAACTGCGCGGCCAGGGCAAGTCCTACGTGGACTACATCACCGGCAAAGGCGCGGACAAAACCGCGAAGACCCCGGAGTGGGCGAGCGCCATCACGCTCGTGCCCGCCGCCACCATCGAGACGCTGGCCCGCGAGATCGCCGCGGCGAAGCCCTGCGCCATCTACCAGGGCAAGGGCCCGCAGCGGCGCGGCAACGGCGAGCAGACGGCCCGCGCCATCTGCATGCTGGCCATTCTCACCGGCAACGTCGGCATCAACGGCGGCAACACCGGGTCCGACCTGGACAGCTACTACATGCCGGCCGACTATGGCATCCCCATGCCCGACAACGGCGTGGAAACCTCCATCGGCGTGTTCACCTGGATCGACGCGGTGGACCGCGGCACGGCTATGACCGCCACCCGCGACGGCGTGCGCGGTCGCGACGCCCTGGCGGTGCCCGTGAAGTTCATCTTCAACTACGGCGGCAACTGCCTGACCAACCAGCACCACGACATCAACCGCACCCACGACATCCTGGCCGACGAGTCCAAATGCGAGTTCATCGTGGTGTGGGACACCTTCCTTACCGATTCCGCGAAGTACGCCGACATCCTGCTGCCCGACCTCATGGCGGTGGAGCAGCCCAACATCGTGCAGAGCGAGTACGCGGGCAATATGGCCTACACCATCGCCGGTACCGCCATCACCTCGCCGAAGTTCGAGCGCCGCACGCTGTACTCCACCCTGGCCGACATCGCCGAGCGCCTGGGCCAGCGCGACGAGTTCACCGAGGGACTCGATGAGATGGGTTGGCTCGAGCGCCTTTACGAGCAGGGTCGCGAGGGCGACCCCGACCAGCCGACCTTCGAGGCCATGCTGGAGCAGGGCATCTACCGCAAGCAGTGCCCGGAAGGCGAGCACGTGGCCTTCAAGGACTTCCGCGACGACCCCGAGGCCAATCCGCTGGACACGCCCTCCGGCAAGATCGAGATTTACTCGCAGGCCTTGGAAGAGAAGGTGGCCGACTGGGAGTTGGACGACGATCAGTTCATCAGCCCGCTGCCGGTGTACTGCCCCGAGTCCGAGGGCTACGCCGACCCGCTGGCGGAGAAATACCCGCTGCAGCTGACCGGCTTCCACTTCAAGGGCCGCTGCCATTCCTCCTACGGCAACATCGAGGTGCTGAAGAAGGCGAACCCCGGCGAGCTGTGGATGAACCCGCTGGACGCCGCCGAACGCAACCTGGCCGACGGCGACACCGTGCAGGTGTTCAACGACCGCGGCACCGTGGAGATCGTCGTGAAGGTAACGCCCCGCATCATCCCGGGCACCGTGGCCATGGGCCAGGGCGCGTGGCACGACGCCGACATGGCCGGCGACAAGATCGACCGCGGCGGCTGCATCAACACGTTGACCGCCTACAAGCCCTCGCCGTTTGCCAAGGCGAACCCGTCCCACACCAACCTCGTCGAAGTTGTCAAGGCTTAAGCGCGGAAGTTGAACGGAGGAAACGATCATGACTCAGTACGGATTCTATTTCAACGGCCAGCGCTGCACCGGCTGCAAGACCTGCGTGATGGCCTGCAAGGACAAAAACGACCTCGCCGAGACCATCAACTTCCGCAACGTGCTGGAATACGGCGGCGGTACCTGGACGCGTGCCGATGACGGCACCTGGGGCACCGACACCTTCGCCTACAACGTGTCTGTCGCCTGCAACCACTGCGACATGCCCGCCTGCCTGGGAAAATGCCCCCAGGGAGCCCTTACGAAGGACGACGAGACGGGCGCGGTGCTGCGCGACGAGGAGAAGTGCATCGGCTGCGGTACGTGCGTTGCGGCGTGCCCCTACGGCGCCCCGAAGGTAGATGCCGAGAAGGGGAAGTCGGTGAAGTGCGACATGTGCCACGACCGCGTGGCTGCCGGGCAGATGCCCGTGTGCGTGGAGGCCTGTCCGCTGCGCGCCCTGGACTTCGGCGACATCGACGAGCTGCGCGAGAAGTACGGTGATGTGGCGGATCTGGCTCCGCTGCCCGATTCCAGCGAGACGAGCCCGAACCTCGTTCTGACCGCTCCGGCCTGCGCCGCGAACGCTGCTTCCGGCGAGCTTTTGAACGAGCGCGAGATCCTCTAGGTTCCGTTCGCCCTGACGGGACGAACGGACGGGCCGACGCTGCGGCTCCGACAGGCACCTGCCTCTGCGCTTCACCGCTTGCCCTCACGTACGAAGTGCGCTCGGCCGCGGTTCAGCGCAGATCCAGGTGCCTGTCGGACCCTCGCTGACTTCCTTGGGCGCACCAGGGTGCGGTAGAATGGCAGCAGCATTTCTAGAGGTTTGGAAGGGGGGCGAGGATGCAGTACGGGTTCTACTTTAACGGGCGGCGGTGCGCCGGGTGCAAGACCTGTATCATGGCCTGCAAAGACTTCCACGACCTGCCTCCCGAGATCTCCTTCCGCCAGGTGTACGAGTACGGAGGGGGCACGTGGCGGCGCGAGGCCGACGGCACGTTGTCCCAAGATGCGTTCGCCTACAGCGTTTCCGTGGCTTGCAACCATTGCGGTAATCCGGCCTGTGTGCGCGTATGCCCCACCGGGGCCATGCACAAGGATGAGCGCGGGCTCGTGTCGGTAGATGCGGCGCGCTGCATCGGCTGCGGCTACTGCGCCCTGTCGTGTCCCTACCGAGCCCCGAAGGTCGATCGCGAGGCTGGCCACTCGGCGAAGTGCGACGGCTGCACCGACCGGGTGGCCGCGGGTTTGGAGCCCGTGTGCGTGGAGGCGTGCCCCCTGCGGGCGCTGAGCTTCGGGCCTGTAGGCGAGCTGCGCGAGCGCTACGGCGGCGCGGCCGACCTGCCGCCTCTGCCCGATGCGGCGGCTACCGCCCCGAACCTGGTGCTGACGGCGCCGGCCTGCTACGAGGCCGACCCGGAGCGCATCCGCGCCGAGGGCTGTGTTCTGAGCATTCGCGAAATCGTGTGAGTGAGGCGACGCTTTCCGAGGAGCGTCAGCAAGGGGATGGCGCCGCGTCCCGTCGGGGGACAGGCGCAGGAAATAGAGAGGACGGCTATGACCGAGCAAGCAGTGCCAACCAATCGGGTCGCAACGGAACCTGGGCCGTTCGGGGCCGTTGCCGACGAGGCTGCGGGAGGCGACGGGGCGATGGCCGCGGTGGCCTTCATTGGGGCGAGCCTGGCCCCGTTCTTTCTGAACGACCCGCGCACGGGGGATGCCGCCGACGCCTTCGCCGCTCTGGCCGAGTTGGATGCGGAGGCCGCCGCTGCCGAGTGGCCCTTCGTGGAAGAGGCTGAGGCCCGCGCGTCTCTCGCCGCTATGGTGCGCGGTCTGGCTGCCGGCGCCGACAACGAGGAGCTGGTCTGGGAGTACCGCCGCCTGTTCGTGGGCCCGGGTCATCTGCCGGCGCCGCCCTGGGGCTCGGTGTACACCGACCGCGAGTGCGTCGTCTTCGGTGAGGCCACACTCGCCCTGCGCGCCTGGATGCGACGCATTGGCGTGGCACGCACCACCGACGAGCGCACGCCCGAAGACCATATCGGCCTCATGCTGGCGCTGCTCGCCTATCTGGCCGAGGAACGCCCCGAACTTACGGACGAGTACCTGCGCGACCACCTGCTCACCTGGGCGCCGCACTATCTGGAAGCCTTGGAGGAGGCGGCCGATCATCCCTTCTATCAGGGCCTCGCCGCGCTGACCCGCTCCACGCTGCTCGGCCTGCAAGAAGCGCGCGGCCTCGAGGTCGTCACGCCCCGCTTCTACCGCTAGGGCGTCTCGTGGACGGCTTCTCGCTCGCGTTCGGCGAAATCACGCTCGTGCTCTTCACGACCCTGGCTCCCTCGGGCGCGGTGGCTTATCTCATCATGGGGCTGCCGGTGCTCGTGGGCCGAGCGCAGGACGAGGTGGCTCGGCGTCTGAACCGGTGGTCGTGCCTGCCGCTGGTGGTGACTATGGTGGGGCTTATCGCCTCGGCCACGCACTTGGGGAATCCGTCGAATGCGCTGTATGTGTTTACCGGCGTGGGCCGAAGCCCGCTGTCCACCGAGGTGTTCGCGGCCGTGATCTTCCTCGCGTTGGCAGGCGTGTTCTGGCTGTACTCGTTTGCCGAGCGTCCGCACGTTGGGCTGCAGCGGGGGCTGTTGGCCGCCATTGACGTCGCCATCGTCGCCTTCGTGGTGGCTGTGGCCTTCGCCTACAACGTAGATACCATCCTCACGTGGAGCTTGCCGCTGGTGCCCGTGAGTCTTCTGCTGAACGCGCTGCTCGGCGGCCCGCTTTTGGCTCTCGTCGGCTTTGCGGTAGCAAGTCGCGGGCTTAGTACGACCCCAGCGGCCGAGCCGTCAATAGTGCACGCCGAGCCTGAGGGAACGTCGAAGGTGCACGCCGAGCCTGAGGGGGCGTCGAAGGTGGGGTCGGCCGCAGTGCACGTTTTCCCGAGCCGCTGCGGCGCGCGCGTCCTGCTCGCCCTCGCGACGGCGGCATGCGCGGCCAACGTAGCGGTGTACGCGGTCCTCGGCTTCCAACTGCAGTGCATTGAAAATGAGCTTGTCTCCGCCGCCGATCTCGTGGTCGGCTATCCAGTCTACCTCGCTGCCTTCGCCCTGCTCGCCGTTTGCGCCCTCGTTCTCGCCTGGCGCGCCGAGGCCCAGGGCGCACGTCGCCGTTCCCTTCCTCACCTCGCCGCTGCCAGCACCCTCGCCTTCACCGCCCTCTTCCTTATGCGCTTCACCTTCTACATGAGCCATCTCACCATTGGCCTCGGCGTCTAAACTGGCAAAAATTTTTTACAGTTTTCGGTACTTAGTGTACCAGGTGTACGATTTCGGCTATTGAGGAGGCCATGGTGCGTTTCGGTTGTGCGCAGTCGCTCATCGTGACCTTCGACAAAGAACGAGATATCGAAACGCCTGAGGGCCTCATCTCCGTGCGGCCTGCTTGGAAGTGGCTGCTGGAAGCGTGAGCGAGAAAAAGAAACTACGATTTGGTAGCTATGATTTTGCAGCCACGATTTGACGGTTGTGAAACTACTTCCGTCGATTTGCGACTGCTTTTGGTCTCATTGCGGGAAATTCCGTCTCGTTTTAGCCGCAAATGAACGCTTGCGGTTTCACTACCGTTCATTTGCGGCTGCAAAATGCGCTCACGCTTCCATTAGCACCTTTTCGTCCAGGTTCTCTACCCAGGTGCGCAGAATGCGGCCGGCTTCCACGTCCATCTTTGCGAGGGTGCGGCCGAACTCGCTGCGGGGGCGATACACGGCGCCGGGGCATAAGTAGATGCCCGCGGGGCGCGCGTCGGGTCCCGTTTTCAGCTCGGGCACGTGGGTGTGGCCGTGAACGATGACGTCGGGCAGCGGATCGCCCGGTGCCAGGGCCGCCGAGCCGGCGAAGCTGATGCGCACGTCGCCCGGCTTGTGGCCCACCAAAAAGCGCACGCCGTCTAAAACCGGGTGCGCGAAATGTCCCACGGCGCTGCCGTACTCGTCGAAGTCGTTGTTGCCGAGCACCGCCGTGACCGGTGCCAGCGTTTCCAGCTCGCGCAGGATGGCTACGCCGCCTATGTCCCCGGCGTGGATGATATGCTCGCAATCCGCCAGCGCCGCGTAAGCACGGGGGTCGAGCGTCCCATGGGTGTCCGAAATGATGCCGATGCGCAACATGGTGACTCCTTGCTGCTAGGACGATAGTTCGCGCGCCCGCGCCCGACGGTCGCTTGCGGCTGGCGACGGCTCGCTCCCGAGCCAGCACCTGGCAGCGGCTCGCGCCAGCGCCCGACAACGGTTCGCGCATGTCTCGATGATAGCCGTTTTCGCGCAACAAGCTTCGCGAAATAGGCAAGATGCCGAATGTTTTAGATGTTTCAGAAAAAGCCGAATCAACCCGAGAGAAAAACCGAAGCAAAACACTCATGAATATCCTCGGTGCCGCCTTTTCGATACGGCGACCCTGCTATGATGAAGGCAGTCAGGCGGGGGAGCACCGTCGAGGAGCAGCGCCCCCGCGCGAATCTGCTCGAGAGAGGATTTCCCATGGGCAAGAAAGTTGACGAGGCGCTCGATATCGCATACGAGGACGTGCCCACCTATCTGCACGCTCATCACTCCATGTACATGGAAGCCCCCACGGGGCTGTACTACCTGACCGACGTGAACGACCGTTATTGGCGCGTTCAAGACACGAGGCGGTTCAACGAGAAGGGCCACTATATCGATTGCAGCCCGCTCGTGCCTACGATTGCCGAGTTTTTGGAGCTGCCGTACAACGACGAGGGCCATACCATTAAAAGCGTCTTTGCCCAGGCGACGTTTTACCCGTCGGGCGGCGAGAAAGATGTCGTAGAGGCGACCCAGTAGCCCGAAGGCCGAGGAAGGCCGAAAAAGTCCGAGGCTCGAGGAAAGAGCTGGGGGCGCAGAAGGCCTAGGGCAAGAGCCTGCGAGGGCGCAGAAGGCCGCTCGGGAATAGCGTGTTGCAAGGTAACCATTCGGTGGGGCGCTTCCGCCAAAGGGAGGGAGCGCCCCATCTCTGTTATGATGCTCGGTGCGAGAGCGCCGACAAGGCGGCGCGGCGATATGCTGGATTATGCATGAGAGAGGTGTCACCTATGGGAAAGAAGGACGTTGAGGCGCTGGACATCGCTTTCGATGACCTGCCGACGTACCTGCACACGAATCACGCGGTGTACATGGAAGTGGCCGACGGGCTGTACTACCTGACCGACGTGAACGACCAGTACTGGCGCGCGCAGGATACCAACCAGTTCAACGAGAAGGGTCACTACGTCGATTGCAGCCCGCTCGTGCCCACCATCGCCGAGTTCCTGGATCTGCCGTTCCACGAGGGAAAATCGATCCGCGATTTGGCTGCCGAGGCCACCTTCTACGCATCCGGCGATGGCAAGGACATGCCCGAGGATTTCTAAGCGCCGGTGCGTGGTTTCCGAAGCGGTCTGTCTTTTGTTCTTACGACGTTCAAGAACCCCGAGGTGTCGAAAGGATGCCTCGGGGTTTGTGCTATGATGCCCTGCGAACTACCCTGGTCGCGAAGTGCGCGGCCACTCGAGAAGAGAAAGAAGGAATCATGGCAGAAGAATGCTCGCACGAGTGCTCCAGCTGCGGCGTCTCCGGCTGCGGCGACCGCACCGCCGAGGTCGGCCCGTCCACCCTGGCGCCCAACAAGCGCACCAACGTCAAGCATGTGATCGGCGTCGTGTCCGGCAAGGGCGGCGTGGGCAAGTCCCTCGTCACCAGCCTGCTCGCCTCCGAGATGAACAAGCGCGGCCACAAGGTGGCCATTCTGGATGCCGACATCACCGGCCCGTCCATCCCGAAGTCCTTCGGCGTCGATAGCCGCCTGACCGCTGACGCCGACGGCATCAACCCGGCGAAATCCGCCAGCGGCATCGAGGTCATGTCCGTGAACCTCATGCTGCCCGAGGGCGACATGCCCGTGGCCTGGCGCGGCCCGGTCGTCACCGGCGCCATCAAGCAGTTCTGGCAGGAGGTGAACTGGGGCGATGTGGACTACATGTTCGTCGACATGCCTCCGGGAACTTCCGACGTCTTCCTGACGGTCTTCCAGTCGCTGCCCGTCGATGGCATCGTCACCGTGTCGGCTCCCCAGGAGCTTGTGGCCATGATCGTTGGTAAGGCCGTGAACTTGGCGAAGTCGCTGGAGGTGCCGGTGGTGGGCCTCGTGGAGAACATGGCCTACTTCAAGTGCGACGAGTGCGGCAAGGAGCACCACATCTTCGGCGAGCCCCAGGGCGCGGCCGTGGCCGAGAAGTACGACATCCCTGCGGTGGCCACGCTGCCGATGGATCCGACCTTCGCCCGTCTGGTGGACGAGGGCAAGGTAGAGGCCTACGAGGTGGAAGGCGCCCTGGACGGCATCATCGACCAGATCGTCGCCGCATCTGAGGCCGAGTAAAGCCGGAGCTGCGAGGGACGCGAGCGCCGCTAGCGGGAATTTCCAAAATTCCTGAAAAAAGTTCTTGCGCGTCGCGTCCGTTGTGTTAATATAGTTCTCGCACTTTTTCGGGGCCTTAGCTCAGCTGGGAGAGCGCATGGCTGGCAGCCATGAGGTCAGGGGTTCGATCCCCCTAGGCTCCACCATAGGAGAATTAGACGAACACCGTTTTAACTGGTGTTCGTCTTTTTTTGGCGGCGTGAAATTGTCGCCGTAATAGTCAAAGGCGAAGTACAACCGCACTTCGGCTTTGTCGATCTGCACCGCCCGCACAAACATTGTTAGGATTTCTTGCGGGTTCATTTCTTCGGCTACATTGTCTAGCCAGTCCATCAATTCCGAAAAGCCCGGTTCAATGTTTTCATTGGCCTTGGCTATCTGATATTCGGTTTCCAACGCATCTTTGCGGGCTTTCAAATCCTCAATGCGTTCTTTGCCGCCCGGTGGCGCTATGCCGTCTTCGATGGCTTGCCAGATTCGTTCAAACGCGGCATCAATCCTTTTTATTTCCTTGCGTAGGCGCTCGCTTTCAAGCGGCGCATCTTCCATGGTGGCTTCATAGGTTGCCATGCCGTCGGCAATGCGCTTGCGCACGTCGGGGCGCTCTAGGGCGCATATGGTCATGTCCACTATGGCATCTTCCAAAATGTCGCGCCTGAACGTGCGCTTGCACTTCTTGCACTTGTAATAGGCATAGACCGTGCCACTCTTGCCGGTGCCAGACGTTCCGGCAAGAGTGTTGCCGCATTCTGCGCAATAAAGCTTGCCGGTTAGCGGCCATTCTGCGGCGTGGTCTACGCGGCGGCGCGGGCGCGGATTCCCTAAGATGCTTATTAGCATATCTTGTTCAGCTTTCGGCCAGAGCGCGGGCATTCCACCTTCAACCACGTGCCCGGCGTAGCTATACGTGCCGCCATTTTGCGGGCGCAACAACAGCTTCTTTGCGCGATCATGGTTAATGGGCTTTCCCTGACGTGTGCGCACGTTTGCAACAGCCCTGACCACTTCGGCGATTATCGAACCTGCAAACACCATGTTTTTCATTTTGTGCAGCACCGCAGCTTCGCGGTCATTGATAACGTAGCGCCCTTCTACAATGTCCCAACCGTAGAGCGTGCGGCCATTCGCCATGCACCTTTGCGCGTTCTTCTGTATGCCGTCAATGATGCGTTCGCTGTCTATGGCGCTTTCCCATTCGGCCAGCACTTCGAGCATTCCCAATTGCAGAACGCCAGCCGAACCGCTGGCGATTTCCTCACCGGCGTAGAGAATTTCAACACCGGCTTTGCGCAGCATGATGCGCGTTAGCGCCATTTCGTCACGGTTTCGCATGATGCGCGGCACCTTGTAGATCACCACGTAATCAAACAGCCCTAACCGGGCATCGTTCATCATCTGTTTGTATTCGCGCCGGTCAGTGTTGCGCCCCGTCTTGGCGTAGTCCGCATATATCTTCACCAGTTCAAGGCCGTTTTCAGCTATGTAGCGGGTGCCAGCGTCAACCTGTATTTCGATGCTTTCCGAACGTTGATTGTGCGACGAAAACCGGGCATATATAGCAGCCCTGCGCTTGACCATGATAAAATCACCTTGCCTTTAACCTTGCCAACGGTTGGGTGTTTGCCCCGCGTGAGTTTGCCGACCAGCGCGGGGCTTCTCTATTTATGCCGACCTGACAGCGGCGGCAGGTATATGATGTTCGGCTTTCTTTTTCGATTCGCCCGCCGCCGCGCGGGCTGTCATTGCAATGTTCTGCTGCCATTGCGGCGAAGATTCGCGGTAGCAGTCCACTATTTCCATTTCTTCACTTGTTAGAGGTTCGCTATCGTCGTTTAGCCCTTTCGGCCAGCCGCATAGATCATTTGGCGTGCATTTGAGGGCAACGCAAAGCATATAAGCATCTTCAAGGGTAAGTGCCACTTCCCCGCGTTCCCAAGTTTGATACTTGCGCAATTTCATGCCCAAGTAATCCGCTATATCTTCTTGCGTCTTGAAACCAGCCTTTTTGCGTAGTTCTTTTAGTTGCAGCTTGTACATAAGGCATCCTTTCAACGCTGATAATTCTACGTGTTTCACGTCCCCTAATCAAGAAAATACGTAAAAGACGCTTGCAATAAACGTTGGTCACGTTTATAGTCCCTTAAAGGAACGTAAATCACGGGCATATGAAAGGAGTTAAAGCAATGCCAGACCTTAAAAGCGTCTTTGCAAAGGGTCTGCGGGTGTGCATGGCCGAAGCCAACATGAAGCCGCCGCAACTTGCTGCCGAATCTCACGTTTCGGTTGATGCAATCCGCAAATACCTGCGCGGCGAACAGGCACCAACGCTTGAAACCACTTGCAAGCTTGCTGCCGCGCTGGGGTGCAGTCCGAATGATCTTTGTTCGTTCGATTCAGTGAAAGGAGATTAACCGATGAAGACTTTTTACGAATGCGGGTACGGAGGCAATGCAAGCATCCAAACCAAGAGCGACGGCACAGCCGTTTTGCGGATGTTTGCCGGTGGCAAGACCGAGCGCCGCACTTGCAAAAGCGTGACCAGCGCAAAACGGTTGCTTTCGCGTTGGACGGATGGGCTTTACAAAGAGGTGAAGAACCATGCCGAAAACCAGCGCTAAAACCATTGGTTATAACCATGGTTACCGACCGCGAGGGCGGCAAGCTGGATGCAACGCAAGCGGCTTTCTTTCAAAGCCTTGCAACCGCTTTACGATGCCGCCACAAAAACGAAGCAACCGCACGGCTGGAACCCGCACGGTTGCACGTCAAAAATGCGCCACGCAATTTGACGAAGAAATCTTAGCACGTTGGCCGCGCCTTTGGCAGCGCATTGCTGTTACCGTTTTCCTAGCGCTCATAATGTCCGGCATTCTGCCGATGGCGCTTGCGGCGTTCCAAATCTGGCTTGGTGACACCTACGGGCTTTGGCTGACGGCTCTTTGCATCGCCGTTGACGCTGCCGTGATCGTGTGGCTGGTGAAGTGCCATGCCTAAAGCCACATTAGAGCGTGACAAGCGCGGATTCTGGACGGCCTACGTAGATCAGGGCGACGGCGTGCGTGTAAGGCACCCTTTGCCGGTTCCATTCACAGCCACGTATGAGCAAGCGCATTTAGCGCTCTTCTGCCTTATGGTACGCCTTGAAAGGCAGCGCCGCTATGAACGTTGATGACTACACGCAGCCCGTGGAAGCCGTCATAGCCCAAGAACGCGCCTTTGTGTTCCCGGTGCCGCTCAAAGCTGAAAGCTACCGCGAGTTGTTCAACGAGTGGTTGCGGGTCAATCCCAAGGCGGCGCACGAAATCGAGTTGACGGCGCTTGCCATCCACCGGCGCGGCTTGCGGGTGTCCACGAAGTACCTAATTGAGCGCGTGCGATACGAGAGCGCTTACAGGCTTGTAGCGGTGCCCTACACCGACCAGCACGGCATCACGCACCACTACAGCATCAACAACACAGTTACCCCGCTGCTTGCGCGGTGGCTGCTGGAAAACAACCCCGACTTGCGCATAGAGACGCGCAAATCCATGTTCGACAGGAAGGACGAAAAGAAATGATGACCAACACGAAGAAAGCCAAAGAGCGCATCACGGACACTTTCGCGCTGCTTGATTGCGTGGGTGCCGATGTTGCCATAGTCAACGCCGACACCGGCGAAACCATCAAGCTTGATTCAACGGCGCTGTTCGCCGGTCTGCAAGCCGGTTTGGTTCTCGCGGCGGCGATCATCGAAGAACCCAAGTTGACCGAGCAGCGCCAAATGGCCGCTGTCACCGGCAGCATCAAGCAAGCTGGCGCAATCTACCTTCGCCGCAAGGACAGCAAGCACGACGAGGTAGCCGCGAGGGTTGCCGCAATGCACGCCGAAGCAGAGGGGCGCGAAGATGCCTAACGCAAGCGAACTTGCGCAAGACCGCTTGGCGTACTTCCCGCACGATTCCAACGCGTCCAATGACATTAAGTGCCAGCGCCTTATCAGGCGGCTTGGTTGGAGCGGTTACGGGCGTTGGTGGCGCGTGTGCGAACTTCTGGCATCCAATAAAGGGCACGTAATCCCGTTCAGCACCGAAGAAGATAAGTTGATTCTGGGTGACGTGCTGCAATTCGGCGACGGCTCCAACTTCTGCGAACTGCTTTGCATCGAAGAGGTTACGGCGTTCGTAGATCAGTTGCTAAGCATCGGGCTTTTGCAGACCGATGAAAACGGGTGCTTGGAAAATCCCCGGATGCACGAAAACGCGCTTAGTTTCGGCAAGAAACGTGCAGCCGGACGCAAGGGCGGCAGACCGCGCAAAAACCCACAGCCAAACCAAAACGCCTGATAGACCCATGAAAAGCGCGAGAACGAAAACCACACGGAAAACCGAGGGTTTCCGATATGCAAAACCGACCATTAAAAAACTGCGAAAGCAATATCTATGTCTAAGTCTATGTCTAGGTCTAAGGCATTCGGTTTCGGTCATAAAACCGAAACCGAAACCGAATGCCTGTTGCTGGTGACGTTGACTAACAAGAAAGTTTCTCTTTCTTGGTTCTTCTTTCTAGGCATGAAATCGCTTCCGCGTTCCTCAAAGCCAGATTTTGCAGTTTTCAATGCGTTTTCCACAAAGTTTTACACATTCGGCAAGATTGGAGATTTTGACCATGCCAGTTCATTACGAAAACCACGTTAAGACACGGGAATGCCCGAAGTGCGGCATTCAACGCCCGCTTGATTGGTTCGCCAACGAGGGTGAACCGTGCTGGAAGTGCAAGAACCTTGCATGGAAGGACAAGCGCACGCCCGAAGATGGCTTGCTTGGCTCAATCAGCAAGCGCCACGGAAAGCACGCGAAGGGGGCTTGTGATGACCTTATCGGATAAGTTGACGCGCGATCAGGTGCGCGAAGCGTTCAACCGCAACTTGACCTATGCGGACTTGTGCGGCATCGACATTCGGGCTTTGCAGGGCTTCATAGCCATTGAGTGCGCAAGGCACGACCGCAAGCTAGCCAGCAAGGGCGAATTGCTCATGCTCATGCAGCCGTCATGTCTCAAAAAGCACGCCCCGAACATCAGTGCATCAACGGAACGTCCGGGGATTTACGAAGCGTTTTTGCGCGTCGATGGCCGCTATTGGCAAGGCCGCGAAGCGGTCAGCTTCAACGGAGACGGCTTCATAGGCATTGCCGGTTGGGCTGATGACAACAACGTGCAACCGTTCTTGCGCGGCTTCATGCGCTGGCTCAAAGAGTGGATGAATTGCACGCGCGGCATTCCGCGCAGTGCGATTGCAGACCCGGCGGCATACGCTGCCGCGCTGGCTTGTTAGGGGGTATCTCATGGGACTTTTCAAACGCGTTGAATGCAATGAGGAAGCCGAGCAACCGAGCATGAGCGCCGCCGAACTTGAACAGATGGTTTATGCGACCTACCAAGAAAAGCTTGATCTTGCGAGGCAGCTTGACAGCGCGAAAGCCCGCATTGAATCGCTTGAAGAGACGTTGCAGGAAAAGACAACGAAGCTTCGGGCGGCGGAAGAGTTCGCGCGGCAAAGCGAATCAGAGCGGAAAAGTACCGCTTCAAAGATCGAGCCTTTGGAGCAGAGCAAGAAGCAGCTTCAAGCCAACTTGAAGCAGGAAAGGGCACGCAACGCCACGCTTGAAGCAGAAGTTGCAAGGCTTCGGCGTAACCATGCGCCGGAAATCGCTGAAGCACGCGCGAACGTGGTTATTGGAATGCAAGAGCGCATCAGAGATCAAGGCGGGCAATGGTCAAAAGCGAAGGTTCTTAGCTTTCTTGAAGATTGCTTGCGTGAAATCGAATCATACGCCGCAGGAACGCCGAAAGCGTGAAAAGGGCTACAGATACCCACAAAACACCGAAAGACGGCCACAGCGGCCACGAGAACCGCGAATGCGGCGAAATCTAGGAAGGTCAGAAGATGGCAAAAGACACATGGCCGGATTTAAGCACCCGGCAAGGCTTCATTGAAGCCATTGAGCAAGCAGGGCAGTACATACGCGACCACGCAAGCAATCTACTTGGAGAGTACCCAAGCTTGCTTTGCGAGTTCGACATAACCGCGCGTTTCCGCTTCGATGCCGTGCCCACCGTGGAGATCAGGCGCGAACACATAGCGGCACCGCTGGACGAATACCAACAGCGCCGCGCGGGCGCTGACAGCGTGGAAAAGGTTTGCCGCGATATGTACCGGGAAATCATCGACCACGACGCGAAGCACCCGGACGAAGTACCGCCAGCAGATGACAAACGCGCCTTGTACGGCGACCGTCTGCGGGCGCTGGGGGTGGCGCTATGAGCGACGTTAGCTTGCAGCAGATCGAAGCCGCCAAAGATGCGGTTTCACATCCTAGCCACTACACCAGCGGCGGCATTGAGTGCAAGGACGCTATGGCGGCAATGATGGGCACGGGCTATTGCTTGCAGCCGTGCGCCAACGACGGCAAGGCCGTGAACCTTGCGCCCATCGCGCTTTATTGGTGGGGCTGCGCGTTCAAGTACCTATGGCGCTGGGTTCGCAAGAACGGCGTTCAAGACCTGAAAAAGTGCAAGCAGTGCATTGATTTTCTGATTGAGGAAATCGAGCCAAAAACCACCACCGAAACCAAAGGTTTTTGATATGGATAACAAACGCGAAAAGATCATTGAGCGCATCAAAAAGCTTATGGCGGTTGCAGAAGACAGAGGGGCGACCGAGCATGAAGCGGCAGCGGCGGCGCTCGCGGCTCAACGCCTTATTGTGCAATACGACGTTGAGCAATGGGAGATTCACACCGCCGAGGAAGAACCCATTGAAGAGGTTTACGCAAGCCACGCCCCGCGCCGGTGGCGCTGGCACCTTGCACGCGTGATTGCCCCCGCATTCCGCTGCAAATACCTTGAAACGACCAAGAGCGCGTTTCGCAAGACGAATTGGCGCAATGAACACCTGATAACCTTCTACGGCTACAAGACCGATGCCACGGCGGCGGCAATGACGTTCAATACCCTGTACAAGATCGGCAACCGCCTTGCTTCCCGGTATTCGCGCGGAGCGGCATACGGCACCTATAACGCCTACGTCGTGGGTTTCGTTGCGGGCATCGAATCAGAGTTGGAGAAGCAGACCGAAGCGCTGATGATCGTTGTTCCGCCAAAGGTCAAGGAGCAGTACGAAGAGAGGTTTAACGGAATCAAGGGCGTTGACACCACCTTGAAGCTTGGGTGCGGGTGGGACGCTCACAACGCCGAATCGCAGGGCTTCATGGATGGCCGCGAAGCGGTCAGGTCACACCGATTTGAAGAGCCTGAAACCGAATACGTGGCAGATGCCCCGGCGCTGATGGGTGCATGACATGAGCGCTTGCAAGGTCAAATGGAGCAAGGCGCGTGAAGTCTGGTACGCACGCCCCTACCTTGGGCAAACGCCGGAAGGTAAGAAGATTCAGCCCTATAGGGAGTTCCCGGCGGCGCACGACGAAGCGGAAGCGCAGGAAATGGCTAACGCTTGGGCGGCTCACCTCACGGCTGACGGTCTGGTAGCAAGTGCGCTGATTGCCGACCTGCTGGACGATTACACGGCCATGAGGGAGCGCAACGGCGCAAGCCCTAACAGCGTGCGCAGCTATAGGCTGTTCGCCAAGTACGCCCGGAAGTACCTTGCAACCTCAAACGCCCGTGATTTGCGCGTCGCCGACTTCAACCGCTACGAACAGCGCTTGATGGTGCCAAAGGAACTAGGCGGGCAAGGCTTGTCCCGCAATAGCGTTATCAACGTCCACAACTTCATGCGCGGCGCATATAAGTTCTTCGTGAAAGCGGGCATATGCGACACAAACCCGATCATTGACGTTGAGAAGCCAAGCCCCGAACACCACGAAGCCCAAGCGCTCAACATCGGCGATTTCCGCAAGCTGGACGCGCAGTTAAAACCACTGCTGAAACCAGAGGTTTTGAACAAGCGGACGTGGCGCAAGGCGCTGAACGCCTTTGCCGCGTGGTTATCGCTTAGAACCGGCATGAGGGTTGGCGAGGTGTGCGCGTTGCGTCCGGGCGAGATTTACCGCGCGGCAAAGTACGTCCACGTAGGCGGCACCGTCATTGAGAAGAAGGGCATGAAGCCCTACAGGCGCGACGTTACCAAAGGGCGCAAGTGCCGCAACATCGGCATTACCACAAGCGACATTGAAACCATTGATGCGTTCATGGAACTTCGCCGGTTGTTCTGCGGCGATCTGCCGAGCAACGCGCCCTTGCTCACGGTTGACGGCGGCTATCTTCGCCCAAACAGCGTTTCACGCGCGTTCACGACGTTTGCCGGAAAAATCGAAATGCCGCAAGGCTTCGTCTTCCACGACTTGCGGCACACGCACGCAACGTGGCTTCTGACCCACGGCGTAGACCTGAAAACCGTTTCGGAGCGATTGGGGCACGCGGACGAAGCAACCACGCTTCGCATCTACGCCCACGTCTTGCCGGGGCGCGACGCATACGCCGCAAGCGTCTTCGAGCAAGCGGCCATGGAAGCCACGGCAGACCTTGAAGAGGTGTTGCAATGAAGTTGCAATGGCGCATTTTGAACGCGCACCGCGCACCACCGTAAACGCGCAGGTGCGACACCGAAAAGGCTTTCAAGACAAACAGCAAGTGACTGATAAGAAGTAATTATCAAGCACATTAGAAGAAAGAGGGTAAAACGATGGTTCCCGAACTGACCAAAGAACAGAGGATTGCCAACCTTGAAAAGGCAAAGCAGATGCGCAAGGAACGCACCGAGTTGCGCAGCCAGCTTGCAAGCGGCGTGCTGACCGTCTGCGATCTAATCAACCTTGCAGGGCGTGGCGACAAGGCGGCATCTGGTATGCGCGTGAAACAGATGATTAGCGCCCTTCCGGGCTACGGCTTCAAGAAGACGCAAGCGCTTATGCACGCGTTGAGCATCGCCGACAGCAAGCGCGTTGGCGGTCTTGGCGTGAAGCAAGCCCACGCGCTCATTGAAAAGCTGGACGGGGTGGCGCTATGAGCCTGAACACCTGCACCATATCCGGCAATCTTGGCAAGGCCGCTGAACTTCGGTACACGAACAGTCAACTAGCCATAGTCACGTTTTCGGTGGCCGTGAACGAACGCGCGAAACAGGCGGACGGAAGCTATCAGGACGTGCCGCATTGGTTCGATTGCGTCATGTTCGGCAAGCGTGCCGAAGCCCTGCAACCATACCTTGCAAAGGGCACCAAGCTTGCATTGGCTGGGCACCTTCGGCAGAACAAATGGGAGAAGGACGGGCGGCAGTATTCGCGCGTTGAAATCATCGTGGACGAAGTGGAGTTGATGAACACCCGCCGCGAAGCCCAAGCGCCGGAAGCCATGCCGCCGCAAGCCGTGGAAGCTGCCAGCGTCTATGACAGCGACATACCGTTTTAGGGGCAATCAATGAGCCTTGAAGACTGCGAGAACCGGGGCGCGGTGCTGGACGGCAAGAAGTGCTTTTGCACACCTTGGAACTGCTGGACTAACTGCCTTGAAGTCGGGCATTGCGTCTATGAGAAATGCCGCAAGCCCAAGCAAGCAACGCTATTTGACGAAAGCGAGATTGAAGAATGATTGGACGCAAAATGAACGTGAGACTTTCGGACGGCGCGGAACTGCCGCGCTATGCGCATGAGGGTGACGCGGGGCTAGACCTTCGCATTACCCATGACGTGACACTAGAGCCGGGGGCGCGTGCTACCGTTGGCACGGGTCTTGCGGTTGAGATTCCGCAAGGGTGCGTGGGGCTGGTGTTCCCGCGAAGCGGCCTTGCAAGCAAGCACGGCATCACGCTTTCAAACAGCGTGGGCGTGATTGATTCGGGCTATCGTGGCGAGACCGGCGCAACGCTGCTGAACCAGTCGGACGAAACCACCACGCTTGATGCGGGCACGCGCGTTTGCCAGCTTATCGTTATGCCGTTCGTTCCGTGCGAGTTGGTGCCCTGCGAAGAGTTGACCGAGACGGAGCGCGGGGCGGCTGGCTTCGGCAGCACCGGCATTGCGTAGGTGAAGCAATGAGAGCGCAAGAATACTTCGAGGGCATACGGGAAACCGTCGTTGAAATTGAGCGCTCAAAGGAAATGTTGGAACGGCTCAAAGCTTCCGAGGGCGCGAAGGTTCAGCGCTACGGTGAGCAGCAGGGCAACGGCAACAGCGATGCAATGGACAGGGTAAACCGGCGCATTGAGTTTGAGCAGAGATTACAACGCAGAATCAACGAAGCATCGGAAATGCTGGACGAAGCAACCATGCTGCTTTACGGCGACGATGACCACGGCGGCTTGGCGAAGCTTAAAGGCAACCGCTACGCCGACGTGCTTTGCATGGCGTATTGCCAAGGGATGCCATGGAAGGAAGTTGCCGAGGTCATGCGCTGTTCGGTGAAGTGGTGCCGTGAACTGTCGGGCGCGGCGTTCGCCTATATCGACGGCGTAGGCTTCGCGCACATTCGCACCGCATGAGAAATTGACACTTCCCATCACTTCCCATGTTGTGCTAAAGTTCGCTAAGGTGGTTAGAACTATGCAAAGCGTCACGGACTTAGAGCCGTGGCGCTTTTTCTTTTGGGGTGGTGGCGCATGGCTAAACCGTTTAGTGACGCGTTCTATCATTCCAAGGCTTGGGAGCGTGCGCGGGAAGACGCGCTAAAGCGAGATAGCTACTTGTGCCAACGCTGCCTTGCCGGTGGAGAGATCACACCGGCAACGATGGTTCACCATATCGAAGAACTGACACCGGCCAACATCGACAACCCGGACATTGCTTGCGGCCTTGATAACTTGGTCAGCCTTTGCGACCTATGCCACAAGAAAACGCACGGGTGGGCGCGTGCCGGTGCGACCCGTCAAGGGCTTGCGTTTGATGCCGACGGCAACTTGATTTGCCTAGCCGAATGATCGGCGCGACGAGAAACGCAAACCAAAGAAAAAATTACCGAACACAAAACAGCAGGTCAGGGCGGCGGGCAATCCCCCCGGTTTGAATCTGCGCAACGATTCCTTGGGCACCAACGCCGGGAGTCAATTTCTTTCGCGTGCCGACTTTTCAAAGGGGGGTGGTCTTGTGCAGAAGCAAAAACTATGCGATAGTTCGCAAGTTTCGGGCGAAGTTGGCAAAAGTAAGCCGAAGCGCAAGCCCGCTTCCATGCAATCGCGTGTCGAAAGCGAGGTGCGCAACCTTCGACGCATCACGAAGGACGCAATACCAGACGAGAAGCGCAAAGTTGTGTTGCCGATGCTCCACAACATCGCGTTTCTGAAAGTCAAGCTTGACGAAGCGCGGCACGAACTGCTTTATGAAAGCATCTTCACCGAGTATGACAACGGCGGCGGTCAATCGGGCTTGCGAGAGCATCCCGGCTTTTCCGCTTACAACAAGCTATTCACTACGTTTCAGCGTGGCATCAAGCAGCTTTGCGATCTGATGCCGACCGGCGCGGCGGCTGCTGATGCGCTCACGGATTACCTAGCTGAAACGCGCTATGACTAAGGCCGCTAAGGCTGGGCGGTGCGAGAAAGCTATACGTGAATACTTCGGCGGCGTGCTTGACGGGTCTATAACGGCGTGCCGCAAGATCAAGCAGGTAGCTGCAAAGATTCTGCGCGACATGGACAACAAAGACCCGCTTTATCCGTACCATTTCCGCGAAGAGTACGCGAGCAAGCACGTTAACTTCATTGAGCGCTTTTGCCGCCTACCATCCGGCAAGCTTGGGCACGCTTTCAAGCTGGAATTGTTCCAACTTGCCATTCTGTCCGTGATTTTCGGCTTCGTAGACGCAGAGGGCTTGCGGCAGTACCGTGAAGTGCTTTGGGTCATGGGCAGGAAGAACGGAAAGACCGCGCTTGCGTCCGGCATCGAAATTGACTTGCAGGTGAACGATGACGAGGGCGCACCAGAGGTCTACAACGTGGCGACCGCCCACGATCAGGCAGCTAAGGGCTTCAACAACGCTTGGCGCATGATTAAAACGTCCCCGGCGCTGTCAAAGCATATCCGCAAGCGCGTAAGCGACCTGTATTGCGATTTGAACATGGGCACCATCAAGGCGCTTAGCGCGAACACGAACCACCTTGACGGCTTGGACGTGTCGGGCGCGATCATTGACGAGTTGGCGGCCATGCGAAACCGCGACTTGTACGACCTGACCATACAAGGCACGTCGGCGCGTAGGCAACCGCTTGTGTTGGAGATCACAACAAACGGCTTCGTCCGCGCTGGCATCTTCGATGCGCAATACCAGTACGCCGCCAAGTGGCTTGACGGTCAGGCAACCGGCGTTGACGCGGAGCGCTTCATTGCGTTCATCTACGAATTGGACGAACGCGACGAATGGGAGCATGAACCGGCGTGGGTCAAGGCCAATCCGGGCTTAGGCACCATCAAATCACTGCCAGCGCTTCGCAAGAACGTGAGCAAGGCGAAGAACGACCCTACGTTTCTGCCGACGCTGCTTGTTAAGGATTTCAACCTGATTGAGAACCAAAGCCAAGCTTGGCTTACGTGGTCAGAGATACACAACGACGCGACCTTTGACCCGTCGGACGGCTTCACCTACGCGATTTTGGGCGTTGACGCTTCGGACACAACCGACCTGACGGCGGCGTGTCTGCTCATGCAGCGCCCGAACGACCCGCACATATACGCGCTGCACATGGCGTGGATTCCGCAACGTGCGCTAGAGCAAGCGGAGCGCGAGGGGCGGCGCGGCGGGCGTGACGGCGTGCCATATGATGCGTGGATTGCCAACGGCTACTTGCGCACGTGCCCAACGCCCATTATTGATAAGCGCGTCGTGCTTGATTGGGTGGCCGAGGTTCAACAGAAATACGGCATCTATGCCGTTGCTTGCGGCTATGACCCGTGGCATATGCGCGACGTGCCGACCGTGGAAGCTTACGAAGGTTACTTCGGCGCTGACTACTTCCGGCGCGTCGTGCAGGGTGCGCAAACCCTGTCAATGCCCATGAAGGAACTACGGGCGCTTTACCGGGAGAACCGAATAGTTGACAACGCCAACCCAATTGCGGAGTGGTGCCGCTCAAACGTGGCCGTCAGATCGGACGCGAACGGCAACATTGCGCCGGACAAGAAGAACCAAGACCCGCGCAACCGCATTGACGCATGGGCGGCGGAGTGTGACGCGTTCGTAGTCCTTAAAGACATGGCCGACGAATACCAATCAATGATAGGGGGCTGAAACCTTGGCAAGACTGAAACCGCGCTTGCGCTCAATGTTCGATTCCGTGTTTCACGGCAAGCAGATGCAAGCCGTAAACGGCTACTTCTCAACGTTCACGGCCTACCAACCAAGCTTCACCACTTGGACGGGCGGCATTTACGAAGCGGAGTTGACGCGATCAATCATCGAGAGCGGCGCGAACCACGCAAGCAAGCTGAAACCAGAGGTAAGCGGCACCGCGCAGAGCCACGCCACGGCTTCGCTGGCCTACCAGCCCAACCCGTGGATGACAACGCCGCAGTTCATCAAGCGCATTTACACCATGTTGCAGGTGAACGACACGGCGTTGATTATTCCGCTGTTCGCCGATGACAACACAACGCACGTTGGCTATTACCCGGTGTTGCCGAGCAAATGCACGGCCTATGACGTGGGCGGCGAACTTTGGTTGAAGCTTGACTTTCCGACTTCTGAAAGCGTGTACGTGGAATGGTCACGCGTCGGCGTTATGACGCGCCACCAGTACCGAAGTGACCTTTTCGGCGACGGCACCAACGTGCTTAATCCAACGCTAGAACTGATGCACGCGCAGACCGAAGGGGAAATGAACGCCATTAAGCAAGGCGCTTTCATCCGCTTCATAGGCAAGTTGAGCCAGAACCGCAACGACAAGGACAGGGAACAGGCCGCAAAGGACTTCAACAAGCAGCTTGACCCGTCCAACGCGGGCGGCATCGCCGTGTATGACCGCATCTTTGACGATGTGAAGCAGATTACGCCGTCAAGCTACACGGTTGACGCGGCGCAGATGGAGCGCATCGAGAAGAGCGCCTATAGGTTCTTCGGAACCAACGAAGATGTGGTGCTGAACAAGGCGAACGAGGACACCTATAACGCGTTCTACGAAGGGAACATTGAGACGTTCGCCGTTCAGCTTGGCTACGTGCTAACCGCGATGACCTACAGCAGGAACGAGATTGCCCACGGAAACGAAATCATGTTTTCGGCAAACCGCTTGGAGTTCGCCAGCAACACCACGAAGCTTGCCGTTTCAACGGCGCTTTTCGACCGTGGAATCTGGAACGGAAACCAAGTTGCCGACGTGTTCCAATCGCCGCACTACGAGGGCGGAGAGCGCCACGTAATCCGTGGCGAGTATATCGACCTTGGGTTGATTAGCGAGCATACGGCAGAGCAAGCCGCGAGCGCCGCGCAGACCAACGCCAACATTGCGCTTTCGGAGCAGATAGGCGCACCAAAGGACAAGGGACAAGGGGGCAACGATGCCAAGCAAGCCGAATGAAAGACAGTACCGAACATTGACCGCCACGCTCGCGCCGCTCAAACGCGCAGACGAGGGCGGCGAAGAGCCGAAGAAGCGCTTTGACAGTGATTACTACGTCGAGGGCTACGCAAGCACGTTCAATGACCCCTACCCCATCTATTGCGACTTCGCGGGCAACGAGTATTTGGAGATCATCAGCCCCGATGCTTTCCGCGAAGCCGATATGTCGGACGTGATTTTGCAGTACGACCACGAAGGGCGCGTGTACGCCCGCACAAGTAACGGCACGCTGCTTATCGAGCCGGACGAACACGGCTTGTTCATCGCCGCCGACCTGTCGCGCAGCCAAGCATCGCGCGAACTTTACGAAGAGATAGCCGCCGGACTTATCACGCGTATGTCATGGGCGTTCACCGTGGCCGCTGACGAGTTCGACAGGGAAACCCGCACCACCACTATTACGCGGGTCAAAAAGGTTTTCGACGTGTCGGCGGTGAGCCTTCCGGCTGACCCCAACACCGAGATTAGCGCACGCAACTTGCTTAACGGAGAGATTGAGCAGACGCGCAAGGAGTTTGCGCGGCGGCGCATGACGCACGCGAGGGCGTGCGCCGTAATGGCAATTGCAAACGCAAGAAAGAAAGGCTAGAACCATGGATGAACTGTTGAAGGAACTGCAAGCGCTGATTGACAAGTACGCCGAGGGCACCCCCGAGGGCGTGACCGAGGAAGAGGCCAAGCAGGACGAAGAGCGCATGGCCGAACTTACGGCGGAGATCGAGCGCAAGACCACCGAGCAGGCCGAGCAGCGCAAGACCCGCGCCGCCGCTGTCGCCGCCGCCCGTTCCGCTATCGAGAGCGGAGCCGCGCCGAAGGTTTCCACCGTGCCGCTGGCACGCAGCGCGAGCGCTGCCGGTGCCGTCGTGCGCGACACGACCGACTACGACGCTGCCGCGAAGCGCGGTTGGCTCAAAGACGTTGCGACCCGCGCGGGCGTGCAGCTTGGCGGTGGCAACGACATGACCCCTCAGGAGCGTGCGGCGTTCACCGCGCTTACCACCAACACCGATGCCGTCATTCCGAAGGAGATTCAAGGTCAGATCATCAGCCTTGTTGACAATTCGGCGGTGCTGTTCGGCGACGTTAGCCGCGACAACTTCAAGCATCAGTATGAGTTGGTGCGCCACACCGGCATTGCGCAGGGCGATGCGGCGAAGACCAAAGAGGGCGAAGCGCCCGCCGACGAGCAGAACGAATTTGACACCATCGCGCTTGCTGGCGAAGAGATCAAGAAGACCGCCAAGCTTTCACGCAAGATGGCCGTTCAGTCTATGGATGGCTTCGAAGCATGGCTTATCAAAGAGGTTGCCGCCCGCATCGCGGTTGCGGCTAACGCCTTTGTCCATGACCGCCTGACTGATGCGAAGCTTGGCATTGCCGCCGCGAACCTCATTACGTGTGCCAAGGCTGGCACGCTGACCAAGGCCGACATTACTAAGATGTTCGGGCTTCTGAAAACCTTTGGCAATCCCGTTCCGAAGGGCGCAATTGTTTACGCCAACAATGACACCATTTGGAACTACATTGCCATGGTTGAGGACAAGAACGGCAATAGCTACTTCGTTGACGAGAAGACCGAAGACCCCGCCGTGCAAGGCCGCATCTTCGGAAAGTACGTTAAGCAGGACGATAGCGTGCCTGACGGCGTTATCCGCGCTGGCTATCCCGATCTTGTCAAAGGCAACGTCTTTGACGGCATCGACGTTACCGGCTACGTCGCCACCGACGGCACGCAGCGCCATTGCTTCGATGGCTACCTGCTCTATGATTGCGGCCTTGCCGTCCCGCAGGGCTTCACGCAGCTTACCATCGGCGGCGCATCCGCCTAAGTGATCTAAGGGGGTGCCACCGATGGCAGACGAAAACAAAGCCGACCTTCTGGCGGCTTGCCGTAGCGCCCTGCGCATCCCTGCCGATTACACCGGCTATGACGAAGAGATAGCCGACCTTGTGAGCGCCGCCCGTTCCGCACTGGTTGCGGGCGGCGTTTCCGACGCTAAGGCCAACAGCGACGATGACGCAAGCGTGCGCGTCGCCGTGAAAACCTACGTCAAGGCTAACTTCGGCATGGACAACCCGGACGCTGACAGGCTCATGCGCTCATTCGGCGAAATGCTATGCCGCATGGCCGGAAGCACCGAGCATGGCGGCAAGGCCGAAGCGGGCGCGCAATGAGTATGTGGGCTGGCACGTGCCAGCTTGCCACCGAGACGCAGACGCGCGACAAGCGCGGCGTTGTGTCAACTTCGCTTGCGTTCCGGGACGTTCCGTGCAACGTCTACAGCATCAGCGCGGCAGCTTACTACGCCGCCAGCGCGGCGGGCATCAAGCCGCAAGCGGTAATCGAGTTGAGGGCGTGCGCCTATCGCGGCGAAACGCTGGTGAAGTTCAACGGCGCGTTGCTTGCCGTTGAGCGTGCGGAGCGTTCGCCGGACAACGTGCGGCTAACGCTTGTTGAGAGGGTGGGCGACCGTGAGCAGGGTTAGCAACGATATTGAACGCGAGATTGCCGCCGCCATGCGCGACTGCATAGGCGAAAACGAAGCGGTGTTGGAGCAGAGAGCCGCCGACGCTGGAAAAGCGGCGGTTAAGCGCCTGAAAGCCGAGAGCCGCAAGCGTTCCGGCAAGTACGCGAAGGGCTGGACTAGCACCACAGACCACGCAAGCTTGGAGCAGGGCGTTGAAGTGACGGTGCATAACAAGCAATACCAGCTAACGCACCTGCTTGAAAAAGGCCACAAGGTCAAGAACCAGACCGGCAAGACCTACGGTGTTGCGCCGGGTGACGGCGTTATTGCAGCCGTGGCCGAAGAGGTGGGGCGCGAGTTCGCGGCGGGCGGTGATGCGACGTGATAACGCTTGACCAGCTTTGCGGCGTGCTTGACGGTCTGGGCATCCCTTGGGCTAACGAGGGCTTTTCAGACGATGACAAGCCCGCCCCGCCCTACATGAGCCTTGAAGCGGGCTTCGGCGAAACGGCCTATGCCGACAACGCCGCTTGGGCGCGTTGGATGCCCTACGAAATCTTGCTTTACACCGCGCAGCGCTCATATGACCTTGAAAGCAAGATTGCCGACGCGCTGGACGCATCCGGCTGCGCATTCGAGAAAGCAATAACACACCTAGACGGCGAACGGCTCATTGAAGCGTCGTTTTCCGTCAACGTAACCGAGTAGATAGGAGCCTTGAAAATGGCACGCAATGGTTTTTTCGGCGTTCGCAATTCTCACTTTGCGATCTGCACCGACGAAGACAAGTTCACCTACGAAAAGCCGGTGCATATGGCCGGTACCGTCGAAATCAGCATGGAACCGAGCGTTGAGACGGGCACCAGCCATGCGGACAACGAAGTTTGGTTGGAAGAGCAGCAGGACAACGGCGGCAGCGGCACAATGAGTTTCTACGACACCGAGGGCACGCCGGAGAACCGGCAGCTTATCGCCGATCTGGTGGGCTACACGATTGCCGAGGACGGGCGCACCATCCTTAGCGCGAACAAGAAGCCCAAGAAGTTTGCGTTTATGTGCGAGCAGCCCGGCCACGTTCTAGGGCGCCGCCGCTGTCTGCTGATGTGCCAGCTTTCCAAGCCGTCGCAGACGCTCACCACCAACAGCGACACGCCGGAGATCACGCAGCTTGACTATCCCTTTACGTGGAAGCCCATTGTTCCCCCCGGCGGCAACGCCGATGACCGCACGAGCGGCTATGACAGCTTCACGGGTCTTGCGGACTATGACACGTTCTTCGATGCCGTCAACCTTGACGGGCTGCTAGAGAAGAAGCCCGGTACGGGAGACGACCCCGCGCAGAGTGAAGACGGGGGCGAGTAATGGTTATCGACTTCGGCGAAGGGATGGAGTTTGAAGCCACGTTCAACGGCTTCACGCCCATTGTGTTTTCGCGCACGTTCAGCGTTGAGAAGCCCAACGGAGCGACGCGCCCCAAGGACATTAACGAAGACGTGGGCATGATCGTTGAAACGATGCAGTCTTGCGGTATGCCGTCTATGACGGCGCTTCTTGAAATCGCCTATGCGTGCATCAAGACCGCGAAGCCGCGTTGGGGGCTTGGCTTTGACAAGTGGGTGAAATCGCTTCCGCCCGCCGCGTTCGACCTACAGAAGGGGGACGGTTGGGCGGCTGACGTGATGGGCATTGTCGAGGACAACTTTTTTCCTTCAACGCCCGATGGAGTGGAAGCCGCGCCCGCCGAAGCGGCCAGCGCCGCCACTGCCTAGCAATCTGTCAGACGCGTGCGACGCTCGCTATCTGTACGACTGTCAGCAATGCGGTCTTTCTATCACCGATTTGCAGCAACTTAGCTTCCGGCAGGTCAAAGACCTGTTGGAGATTCACGCGTTCTACGCCGATGCCGCCGCCAACTACGACGATGACGAAAAGGCGCGTAAGGCAGAAGCGGCATTTTGGGGCTAGTGAACGTTTCACGGCACCGCACCCAAGCGGGCGCGGTGTTTGAAGCGCTCATGCACTTTGAGAATTGAAAGAAGGTGAACCGGCATGGCGGTAAGCTACAAAGGGCTTGTTATCAAGTTCGGCGGCGACACTACCGAACTTCAAGGGGCTTTGAAGAAGGTTTCTAGCGAATCCAAGAAGACCCAAGCGGATTTGAAGGAAATTAACAAGTCTTTGAAGTTCAACCCCGGCAACACCGACTTGCTGCAACAAAAGGTCAAGGCGCTTAACAGCGCCTATGGCGAGACGCAACAGAAGTTGGACGCGTACAAACAGGCGCTTGCGCAACTTGAAGCGAAGCAGCAGAGCGGCGCTAGGCTGACCGCCGAAGAGGAACGACAATACGACAGCCTTAAACGCGCAATCCTGCAATGCGAAAACCAGCTTGAATCATACGGCAAGGAACTTGCCGAAACATCACGCGAAGCCGAAGCGTCGAAAACCAAGCTATACAAGTTCGGCCAGACCATCGAAGACAACGCCGACAAGCTGGAAAAGGCAGGAAAGGGCGTTGAGCGCGGCGGTCTTGCTATTTCCGGCGGCATCACGGCGGCGGCAACCGGCCTGACCGCCCTTGCGGAAAGCCAGGAAGAAGCCATAGCGAAGAATAATCAGCTTGAAACCGCTTTCACCAGCGCCGGAAGCACCGTTGAGCAAGCGCAGACCACCTATGCGAACTTCTACCGCATCTTGGGCGACGGCGACACCGCCACCGAAGCGAGCCAGAACCTAATCAGGCTCACGCAAGACGAAGAGGAATTGAAGAAGTGGACTGACATTGCAGCCGGTGCCTATGCGACGTTCGGCGACGCTCTGCCGTTGGAGAACTTGGCAGAGACGGCGCAGGAAACTGCACATACCGGTGCGGTAACCGGCAGTTTCGCCGATGCGCTCAACTGGTCAACGGCGAGCGCCGAGCAGTGGAGCAATGCGCTGTCCGGCAACTCTGCCGCGCAAGAGGCGTTCAACAAGGCCATTGCAGAGGGTCAGACCAAAGAAGACGCTTTTAACGAAGCGCTGGCGGCATGCAAGACCGAGCAGGAACGAGCGACCCTTGTAACGGACGCTTTGGCGGGCGTTTACGGGGATGCTGGCAAGGCGTTTCAGGAAACCAACAAAGACTTGCTAGCAAGCCGCGACGCGCAAAACGAACTAGAAACGTCCATGCGCGAAATGGGCGAAGCAGCATTGCCGGTAAAGCAGATGGTAACCGAGATCGGCAGCGAGATTCTAGGCAAGCTGACACCGGCGCTTCAAGCCGCGTCGGATTGGTTCAAATCGCTTTCGCCGGAGCAGCAGGAACTAGTCAAGAACCTTGGGTTGGGCGTGCTGGCGTTCGGCGGGGTTACTACCGCCGTTGGCAAGTTCATGCAGAGCGCCGCGCCCATCGGCGGCGCGATCAAGAGCATTGCGGGCGGCTTCGTTGACCTTGGCGGAAAGGCCGACGGTCTGGGCGGTAAGTTCGGCGGCCTTGGCGGCGGCTGGAAGAGCCTAACCGGGCTTATCACCGCTAACCCTATCGGCCTTGGCATCGCTGCGGTAAGCGCAGCGGTAGCCGGTCTTACATGGTTCTTTACGCAGACCGAGACGGGCAAGCAGATGTGGGCTGACTTCACCGGCTGGATTTCGGAGAAGTGGCAGGGCGTTTGCGACTTCCTTAGCGGTGCCGGTGAGTTCTGGGGCGGTGTATGGGATACCGTGACAAGCGGCGTTGAGCAGTTTAAAAGCGACGTTGCGAGCAAATGGGAAGGGTTCAAGCAAGACGCAAGCAACGCTTGGGAGAACATCAAAAGCACCGTTTCCGAAAAGGCACAGGGGGCGGCTGATTGGGTTTCCGACAAGTGGAACACTCTACAGACCGCCACGCAAACGTACTTCGGCGGCATCGCTTCCACTGTGCAAAACGACATGAACACAGCAAAGCAGGTGGGCAGCAGCGCGGGCAGCGCCCTGCAAGCCGCCCTGTCCGGCGACTGGTCAACAGCAAAGGCCGAAGCCGCCAACGCCTTTAACGCGATCAGGGACAACATCAGCCAGAAGATGGACAACGCGCAGCAAAACGCCGTGCGCGTCGCCGATGCCATAGGCAACAAGCTTGGCTTTCCGGGCTTGGGCGAGAAGGTCAACGGCGTGTTCAACAGCGTGCGCGACTTCATGAAGAACCCCATTGAAAACGCGTGGAACTGGATTAAGGACATTCCGAACAAGATCATGAACGCCTTTGGCGGCATCAAGATTGAGTTACCGAAAATCAAGATGCCGCACTTCAACGTTTCTTGGAACGACATAGGCGGCATCGTGAAGCTGCCTAGCATTTCCGTTGACTGGTACGCGAAGGGCGGCTATTTCGACAAAGCTTCGATCATCGGCGTTGGCGAAGCTGGCGGCGAGTACGTGGCACCAGAAAAGCAGCTATGGGACTTCATAGAACGTGCGGTTAACAACGCGTTCAACGGCGGACAGCCCGCGCAGCAAATCGCCGTCAGCGTAGAGGTAAACGCGACGGTTGCGGGCAACGCGGACGCGTACCAGACAGGCCAGCAAATCGGCCTTGGGATTGCAAGCAAGCTAAAGCAAAGGGGTGTGAGCGTTGCAACGTAGGATGAAGCGGGCGCAGACAGACCGCGTTATATTCAACGGGCACGATCTAAGCGCCCTAGTAAGCTGTAAGGTCAACCGGCCAATCATGGCACCTGTAAACGCGAACTTCGAGAGCGTTTCAGGCCGTCACGGGGAGTTGTTCAAATCGGCCTACTTCGGGGGCTATGACCTGCCGGTTGACATTTGGCTAAGAAGCGATGACAGGCGCGACGCGGCGACGGTTCGGCATGCGCTGGCGGAACTGCTATGCACCGACGAACCCGCGCCGCTGGTGCTGCCGGATGACCCCACGCGCTACCTTTTGGCAATCGTGAGCGGGTCAACAGACTTGGGCGAGATCACGGACGCTTGCCCAAGCACAACGGTTACGTTTCACGTCGGCGACCCGTTCTATTACGGCAACAAGCGCCGCGTTGAGGTCAAGGCGGGAACGTTCACGGTGAACGCGGGCGGCAACCGTCCCGCGCATCTGGCAATCACCGCCAATCCGTCTTCAAGCGCGGCTTGGTATATCAGGAACGTTGACACGGGCGAGCAAGTAAAGCTTGCGTCGAGCGTCACAAGCACAAGCACCGTGCGCGTTGACATGGCGCTAGAGCGAGCGACCGTCAACAGCCAAGCCGCCGCCGTCACGCTCGATTCGGATTTCTTCACGATCAATGGCCGCACGACCCTGCAACTAAGCGGCGGAAGCGCGGTGCTGGAATGGCGGGAACGATGGCTTTAATCAGAAAAGTTGGCTTCACGCGCTTTTCGCGCTGGGGCGTGAACCTTGGGCGGCTGGACGTTACGGCGGCGACGCACACCGAAGCGCTGGACGGCACCGACGAAATCAAGGTGACGTGTTCCGATGACGTGAACAAGGGTGACTATATCGTTTGGGTTGACGCGCAGGGCAAGACCCATGAACACATTGTTGACGATGCGAGTCGCACCCACGGCGAAGACGGCACCTTGCAAACCGAGTTCACGGGCGTTAACTCAATTGCCGAACTTTGGGACGATTGGACGGACGATGTAAGGCCGTCGGGGCAGGTTGCGACGGCTCTTGCCCGCGTGCTTACGGGCACGCGCTGGACGGTGGGCACGTGCGACGTGACCGCAAGCGCGAGCGTCGTTCTGTACCACCAGAGCGCCCGCGAATCCGTGGCAGAGATTTTGGAAGCGTGGGGCGGCGAGTTGGAAACCACCATAGAAACCAACGGTTCTTCTGTGGTTTCTCGCAAAGTGGGCGTGCGCAAGCTGCGCGGCAACCAGTCAAGCCCAAAGCGCTTCACGTGGACGAAGGACATTAAGACCATCACGCGCACGGTGTCAGCCGACAACCCGAAAACGCGCGTCTACGGCTACGGCAAGGGCGTTGAAACCGATTCGGGCGCTTACGGCAGACGCTTGACCTTCGAATCTGTCAACGGCGGCAAAGCCTACGTCGAGGATGCCGCCGCAACGAAGATTTGGGGGCACCCGGACGCACGCGGCACGGCGCTTCCGGCTTGCACACGCTACGTGAACGAGCAGTGCGAGGATGCCGCGCAGCTTCTAAAGGAAACGAAAGCGTACCTTGCAGAGGTCAGCGAACCGAAGGTTAGCTATGAAGCAAGCGTGCTTGACCTGTACGCGTTCGGGCGAAGCTGGGAAGGCGTGGCGGTGGGTGACCGCGTGGCAATCATCGACAAGGGCTTTACCGAAGAGGGCATAAGGCTTACCGGGCGCGTTTCGCAGATCGAACGCGACTTGCTGGGCGGCGACGCTACCGTTACTTTCGGCAACCTCATTAACAGCATGGCCGATATGTGGCAGAGCGTGAGCCAGACCCTAAAGAACAGCAGCCGCGCGGCGGCGACCTATGACGCGGTGGCGGGCACGTCGGTTAGCTGGCTTGTGCAGCTTCAAGACGCGCTTAACGATCAGTTCAACGCGGTTGGGACATACAAGCTTGAAACCTTTGAACTTGGCAGCTTGTACAGCAACGTGCCATTGAACCCCGAAACCGGCTTGCCGCTCAAAAGCGTGTCGGGTATGTGGTGCGTGAACATTTCCGGGCGCGGCATCCGCCTTGCTTCGAGCCTTACGAGCAGCGGGCAATGGAACTGGAAGACGTTTATAACCGGCGCGAGCGTGACAGCCGATTGCATCAACGCCGGGACGATGCGAGCCGACCGCATACGCGCGGGGCTTCTGACGGACAACCTAGGGCGCAGCACATGGGATTTGACCAACGGAACGTTGAAGACAAACTACATGACCGCTAACAACATCACCGCAAACGGCCAGTTCTCATGCGGCTACGCGTCAAACCTTTTGCAGCTTATCGCCGGTGAGATTCGGGGGCTTGAAAACGGCACGCAGATTGGCGTAATCGACTTTTCGGCGCACTTCCGAAACATTCAGACCGGCGAGCAGTACACCGGCTTGCAGCTTCTGGGCAACCACGGCATAAGGATTTCGACCCCGCAAATATCCGTGGCAGAAAGCGGAGACAGAAGCGTTGTTGCGACCATCTGCAAATCAGGCACCATGCAACAGCCAATCGTCACCGAGGTTCACAGCAACGGCAACGGTTGCGTTAGCTGGCATTACGGAACATTCAAGATCAACTTTTCTGACGGGCTTTGCACGTCTTGTGTAACTGTCGGCACAGGTTAGGGGGCTTCAATTGGACAAACCAGTTATGTACATGGCGCATGACGCTTTGAGCAACACCGAAATGCAGGTGTCGGAGTTCGACCCGGCGTTGCTCGCCGCAGCGGAAGCGCAGGGCGTTATCTTCGTCGCGGTTGACGCGGCGGGCGACCGCCAAATTGTGAGGGCGTGCGATGTGACACCGCCAAGCGGCGTTGAAGGTTCGTTCACGCTGGTTGAACCCGTCTACGTTGATGACCGCATGGAAGCGGTGCTAGACGTGTTCGACGCTATGGCCGCGCTCATACTGCCCGAATCCGCCACGCTGTCGGCATCAGAGGGCGCGACCGCGCCGCCGCGCGACCCCATAGAGGTTTTCGGCGAGAAGCTTACAGCCCTGCGCGAGATCACCAAGGCAGGTGAGAGCAGATGAACACGCACACCCTTGAACTAGACCTTAGCAAGGACGGCTTGGGCGCTGGCCTTGTGAGGGTCGGACAGGGCGACAAGCACGGAACGACCATCAAGGCGCTTATCTACGACGGCGGCGCGGAAGCCGCGCTAACGGGGTTCACGGCCTACCTTGAAGTGCTGTTGCCGAACAAGCGAAACTACTACCGAGCAGCCGCCGCGATTTCGGGCAACGCCGCCACGGTGACCGTGGACGAAAACAAGCTTTGCAGTGTCGCCGGTTACACCGACGAAGCCTATTTCGCGTTCGAGAAAGACGGCGTGCGCTACTCAACGGAGCGCTTCGCAATCGAGATTTTGCGATGCGTCACCGAGGGGCAGAAGCCCGCGCAAAGCTGGGATGACGCTATAGACAACCTCATTTCGCGCGGCAACGCAGCGGTCAGCGCCGCGAACACGGCAGCGGGCGCGGCCAACACCGCCGCCGATGCGGCCAACAAGGCAGCCGCCCGCGTTGAAACGGCGGTGAGCAGCGCGGCGAGCGCGGCGAGCGCGGCCACAAGCGCAGCCCAAGCCGCCAACAGCGCAGCCACGGCGGCGAACACCGCCACGGGCGCGGCCAACAGCGCGGCGCAAGCAGCCACCAGCGCGGCAAGTGCCGCGAACGACGCGGCAGGAGCCGCCAACACCGCCGCAAACCGCGCGAACCAAGCAGCGGACAGGGTGGACAAGGCAATAGCGGACGCGGAAGCGGCCACGAATGGCGCGAACCAAGCGGCGGAAAAGGCCAACGGTTCAGCAGACAAGGCAGACAAGGCGGCTGCTGACGCTCACACGGCGGCAGACGATGCCCGCGAAGCCACAAAACGGGCGCTTAGCGTCATTGGCAGCGGGACGGGTGGCGGCGCTTCGTCCGGCGGCGGCGCTGACAGCGCCGAGGTTGAGAAGCTTAAAGAGGATGCGGCCACGCTCGCAACCGCGCTTGTCGATCTGACCGACGATTACATAGTTATTGACAACACCGTTTTCACGCCCGCAAGCCGCGTTATCTCAACGGACGGCGGAACCATCGAACTTGACCGGGCAAGCTACGAAAACGGGATTATCACACTTGAATAGGGGTGCATGACATGGCTAACGCAGCAGAAGCATTCAGAATCAAAGGCGAACTTTACGGGGTCGTTGACGATACGGCACGCGAGACGGCAAGCGCCGCGACGGTGCTTGAAGAGTTCGACCGGCAAAAGAGCATTGGGCAGTATCCGGGGCGCTCGCTCGCTGACGCGTTCGCGGCGGAGATTGCAGCGAAGGGCGATATTTACGCGTGGCTTCATTCGCGCGTGCAGGACGCTGACTTTTCGGGCTTGCGCATCGGCGATTACATGGACGTGCCCGTTGCCGCTGGCTCCAACGTTCCCGCGCAGACGGTGCGCTATCTTCTGGCGGCTGTTGACCCGTACTATCAGTGTTCAGATTCGCCGATGCCGCACCACCTTGCGTTCGTGCCCGCCGCGCCGGTTCTTGTGAGCGGCAGCAAGGCCACCAACACAAGCTATATCATGTGGAACACCACGGCCACCAACAACGGAAACGCCACTGTCAAAGAACCCTACCTTGCCAGCCACCTTCACGGTTGGGAGATCAGCGACTATCTGCCAGCCCTTCCGGCGGCGCTTCGCAACGTGCTTATCAACCACCGTTCGTTGTGTGAACAGCGCTACGGCTCTTCTGCGCTGACCGAAGCGAGCGGGTGGGGCTGGGCTGACCTTGGTAAAGTGTGGTCGTTGTCAGAAATGGAAGTTTACGGGTGCGCCGTATGGGGTTCAAAGGGCTATTCGGTGGGCATGGATTGCCATTTCCCGCTGTTCGACAGCACGGCAAGCCGCATCATGGGCGTGCGCGTCGCTTGGTGGCTTCGTTCCGTCATGGGCGGTTCGGCTTCCAACGTGTGCAATGTCAACAGCAACGGCAATGCCAACAACAATTCGGCCACGAATGGTTGGATTCGCCCGCGCCCGTGCTTCCTCATAGGCTGACAAGCCGTTGCATGACGCTATGCCCGCGCCCGCCTTGCGCGGGCGCACTGGAAAGGCAAGCTAATGAGTACCGTACTGGAACGCTACCGCGATTTAAGCAACTTCGAGTATTTCACCACCGCAACTAGGGTGCGCAAGGAGATAACGGCGCTTGTGACTTCGGCGGCAATGCCGAAGTCATACCGCTTCGTTCTGGCCGTGCCTATGGCAGAGACGGCAAGAAGCCTTGTAAGCAACCTTGTGACGGCAAACGCGTTCTACCCCAACACCGAACACAACGTGACGCAGCGGCGGCATTACATGACGCTTGCCGTTGCCAACTGCGAACAGCTGTTGCAAGACCTACAATGCCTGATTGATCTTGGCATCATCAAGGTTAGCCGGTGCGTGCGCATCGCCGATGATGTGGAAACGGCGGCGAAGCTCATAAAGGGCGCAAGAAAGGGTGTGAAACTCATTGGGCAGCGGTAAAATAGCGTCGCGTTGTGCCTTGTTTAGCGCGTCACTTGGTGGCTTCGTTCCGTCATGGGCGGTTCGGCTTCCAACGTGTGCAATGTCAACAGCAACGGCAATGCCAACAACAATTCGGCCACGAATGGTTGGATTCGCCCGCGCCCGTGATTCCTTTGCACTGCCAGTCATTGCGGACACGTCCGCAATCCGTGCGCAAGAGGAAGGAAGGTACAACGTTCGGCCACATGGCCGTAAATATGCACCCCGCAGGTACCGCAGACCGCTGCTTGCATGGCGCAGGTTTCGGCATTCGCTTGCGTTTCATTGCCGGTGCCTAAGCGGCTATTGGATGCCGATTGCAAGCCGTGCGGGGTGCCCATGAAATCCGAGGAGCGGCGGGCGGCAAGGCGTGCCCGCCGCGATGCCAAGCGGGCGGCGAACCGCGCCAAGCGCATTGAATCATGCACGCTTGAAGAGGTGGCCGACATTGACAACCTTTACAGGTGCGCCCGCGACTGCGCCCACGGCGTGGCGTGGAAGTCTGCCGTTCAACGCTACCTTGCAAACATCCTTCCGAACGTCCTAAAGACGCACGCCGACTTGATGGCGGGCAAGGACATTCGGCGCGGCTTCGTTGAGTTTGACATATTCGAGCGGGGCAAGCTTCGGCATATCACGTCCGCGCATTACTCTGAACGCGTCGTGCATAAGGCGCTTAACCGCTACGCGCTGGCACCGGCGATCTGGCCGACGCTCGCGCCGGGTTGCACCGCCAACATCAAGGGGCGCGGAACCGACTTTGCCGTATCGCGCCTGAAACAGCAGCTTGCACGGCTCTACCAGAAGCACGGCGCAGAAGGTTACGTGCTGCTTGTCGATTTCTCTAACTTCTTCGGGAACATCGACCATGCGGCCACCAAGCGGCTAATTGACAGGGCGCTAGATGACGAGCGAATCAAGGCGCTTATGTACGCGCAAGTTGATTCCCACGGCACCCGTGGCCTTGGGCTTGGCAGCGAGCCGAACCAGATACTAGCCGTTGCCCTTCCAAGCCCCGTAGACCATATGTTGCTGCGCACGCCTTGCGTGCTGGCAAGTGGGCGCTACATGGATGACCTTTATTGCATCGCCCTTGACAAGGCGGACTTACGCGGCGTGCTTGCCGACATTCGGCGCGAGTGCGCGAAGCTTGGCATTGTCGTTAACGAGAAGAAAACCCGAATCGTGAAGCTGACGCGCGGTTTCACGTTCCTAAAGAAGAGGTTCAACTATGGCGAGACTGGCAAAGTCATTGTGCGCCCGTGCCGTTCCGCCGTAACGCGGGAGCGGCGCAAGCTGAAAAAGCTTGCGGCGTTCGTGGAGCGCGGCGAGATGACGCGCGATCAGGCGTTGCAAAGCTATCAATCTTGGCGCGGTTCGATGATGCGCCTTGACGCGCGGCGAACCGTCGCGAACATGGATGCGCTGTTTACCCGGCTTTTCGGATAGCAGCACAAACACACCAACAGCAAGCCAAGCCCGCCATTGTGCGGGCTTTCCTATTGTTAGGGGGCAAAACATGGCATTCACAGCCGAAGAGGAAGCCGCATTGCGCGGCATCATCGCAATTTACAAGACGCAAGCGCCGTCATTGTCCGATGACGTGGCAGAGATTGCCCCAGCGCTCTACGACCAGTGGACGGGCGACGGCCACTATTACACCGCCGGTGAGCGCGTGGAGCATGGCGGCACGCTCTATGTGTGCTTGCAGCCGCACACGTCGCAAGCGGACTGGACACCAGCAGCCGCGCCGAGCCTTTGGGCGCGTAACCTTGCCGCAGCCGACAGCCCGGACGCAACGGATGTGCCCGCATGGGAGCAGCCGGACGCTACGAACGGATACCCAACCGGCGCGGTGGTGACCCACGGCGGCAGCAAGTGGCAATCGCTTGTTGACAACAACGTTTGGGAGCCGGGGGCGGCTGGAACTGAAACGCTTTGGCAGGTGGTGGACGAATGATTAGCGCCGCCACCGAACAGCTTATAACGTCAATCGTTGGGCTGCTGGCCAGCGGCGTTATAGGCTTCCTTATCGCGCAAGTTAAGAACCTGACCAAGTACCAGCGGGCGCGGCTGATTATCGACAAAGCATCAGCGCGAGAGCATATCAAAACCGCCTATCAAAAGTACGTCATAGACGGCAAGAAAATGAGCATTTCGACCTATGACGAACTGCTAGAGGAATACGAAGCATACAAGCTTCTAGGCGGCAATGGCACTGGTGAGCGTTACATGAACGAGATTAAGGCACTAAAGCCTTATCTAATAATCGACTAAGGGGGACATTATGAACGATCTGAAAATCAACTTTCTTGCACGTGCAAAGAACAAGCTGTTTTGGATGGCGCTAATCCCTGCGCTGTTCCTGCTGGTGCAGATGGTGGCCGCTATTTTCGGCTTCAATTTCGACTTGTCGGAACTGCAAGGCCGAGTGGTTGCCGCCGTTGATGCGCTGTTTGCCGTGCTGGTAATCCTTGGCGTGGTGGTTGACCCGACCACCGAGGGTTTGTGCGACAGTGAACAGGCGATGACCTACACCGAACCCAAGAAAGCCACCCATGGAAGCGAGTAAACGGACGTGGCGCGAGATTCTGGCGTTTGCGTGCGGGGCACTCATGGCTATAGTTGTCTGCTTCGCGCTCATGGTTGCCTACGCAAGCGACCAGCCGCGCGAAGCGGCAGCGCCCGAAATCGTTTTTGCGGTTGATGAACCCACGTACAAGCCTATACCTGCGGGCACTCATATGCCGCTCTACCTTCAAGATGATGTGCAGTGGTCACATATCGGATACGCGGGCGGCACCATCGGTGACAGCGGGTGCGGGCTTGTCTGCGCCGCAATGGCTATCAAGTACATAACGACACAGGACGTTACGCCGCTCACCGTTGCGGGCGCTGTCGGCACCGCGTGTCTGACTGACGGCGTAAACGACATGGAGAAGTTCGCGCAGTGGATTGCCGCGACCTATGAGCCATACGGCATTACGCACACAGGCAAGATTTACAGTTTGCAATCAGCGCTTGCCAAGGTTGACGCTGGCGCGGTCTGCTTTGCTGGCGTGCGCGGTGCGTTCGGCGATACCGAATACAGCAGCCACGTTATAACGATCTGGCGGCACGATGAAAACGGTATGTGGTGGGTTCGCGACCCGGCAAGCCCCGTCAATTCCGCGCGGCCATGGACGCTTGAAGAACTTCAAACGGCAAACCTTTTCTATTTCGTATGCTTGGAAGGTGGTTTCTATGGCACTACAGGGCATTGACATTAGCAATTGGCAGAAGGGCATCAATCTTGATGCCCTTGCCATTGATTTTGCGATCTGCAAAGCGACGCAGGGCGCAAGCTACGTTTCGCCGGATTGTGACCGGCAAATGCAACAGGCGATGAAACGCGGGCTTCTGGTTGGCGTTTACCACTACGTTAACGGCGCTGGCGTTGACGCGGAAGCGCAGCACTTCGCCAACAGCATTAAAGGCTACCTTGGCAAAGCGCTTATCGTGCTTGACTGGGAGCAGGGCGACAATGCCGCGTGGGGCAACACCGGCTATCTTGATTCGCTGGTTGCGAAGGTAAAGGCGCTTACCGGCGTAACGCCTTTGATCTACGCAAGCCAAAGCGTCTTCCCTTGGGATATTGCCAAGAAGCACGGTTGCGGCACGTGGGTTGCGCAATACGCCAACAACAACACGACCGGGCTTCAAGGCAACCCATGGAACGAGGGCGCATATTCATGCGACATTCGCCAATACTCTAGTTGCGGGCGCTTGGACGGCTGGGGCGGCAACCTTGACTTGAACAAAGCCTATATGGACGCGGCGAAATGGCAGCAGTTCGCAGCCGTCGGCGGCGCGGCGCAGCCAGCGCCAACACCGACCGCGCCAGCAACCGGCGTTGAGAACATGGACGCGCTAGACCTTGTGGCCGGGGTGTTCCGCGACGAATACGGCAAGGACGATGACCGGCGCAAGGCGCTTGGCTCACGCTATGACGAGGTGCAAAAGATCGTCAACCACATTTGCAGCGCTTCGGCTGAAACCTTGGCGCAAGAGACGTGGGCTGGCGATTACCGCAACGGTTCAGAGCGAAAAGCGATCTTGGCGCACCGCTATGATGAAGTCATGGCGATTATCAACGGCAACGTTGAAAGCGGCCAGACGTACACCGTCAAATCTGGTGACACGCTTTCAGGCATTGCGGCCAAGTTCGGCACGACTTATCAGAAGATTGCCGCCAAAAACGGCATCACGAACCCGAATATCATCTATCCGGGTCAACGGCTCAAAATCTGACGTTAAAACGGGGCACCCTGATAAGGGGTGCCCCGTTTTCGTGCGTTACAGGGCAAATACGCAAGCCGCCTATCTGGTATTTTGCAGGTTGCCTATGACCGCAAACCAATTGCGGTTAATCTGCAAATAACAGGTTTCAAGGCTTATAACCGTGTTCGCCTTAGTTATACTAGGCTCCACCACATGTTCTACGACCGCCTTCGGGCGGTCGTTTTTTTGTTGATGCTGCGGTTCCGGCAGGCACCTGGAAAATGACCCTTCACCTCAGGTTTTAAGGAATCCTTTCAGGAACTTTACAGGTATGTGCGATTATTGTTGACACCGTGTGTGGACTAAGTAATTCGCTTTATACGGTGCGCGCGCATTGAAATAATAGCTCCCTGACCTTACGAAACGTTAAAGAACGTTACGCTAGGGTTGCAACATTCAGTTAGCGCTCATGAAGGAAGGGCGGGAGTCCCGCGGAGGGAGTGGGAGCGCGCTCGATGAGCCTGCGCCGGCAATAGGGCTGACGCAATGTCATGAAAGGTTGAGGACACATGAAATTTGCCTCGTTCAAGAGCTCTGCTCTGAAGAGCGTGGGAGCGGTTTCGCTCTGCGTCGCTCTCGGCGCCGGTCTCGTGGGCTGCGGCGGTAATGGCGCCGGCGGCGGCGCAGTGGCTGCCACGGTCAACGGCCAGGAAATTATGGAGCAGACGGTCACCGACTACATCGCCAACTTCCGCACCTCCAGCTCGCTGGAGTCCGATGAGGCGTGGGGCGAGTGGATGGTCGCCAACGGCTACACCCCCGAGTCCGTGCGCGAAGAGGTCATTGACTACTACGTCAACCAGGATCTCTACGACCAGGCTGCCAAAGAGTACAACGTGACGGTCGAGCAGGCCGACATCGACGCTGCCCTGGATGAGACCAAGGCGATGTTCGAGTCCGATGAGGCCTTCCAGGAGGCTCTCGAGGCGTCGAGCATGACCGAGGAGTCCTATATCGAGGACGTCATCCGTCCGAACCTGCTCCAGACGAAGCTCGCCGAGGCCGTGGCTGCCCAGGATACCGAGGGTGAGGGCGACGACGCTACGCTCGCCCAGGCCCAGGCCATGAGCGAGCAGTTCAACGGCGCTAAGCGCTCGAGCCACATCCTGCTGACCGCCGAGGAAGGCGAGGACGACGCCGCTCTGGCCGCCCGCGCCCAGGAGCTGCTCGATCAGATCAACGCCGGCGAGATCTCCTTCGAGGATGCCGCCTCCCAGTATTCCACCGACACCGGCTCTGCTGCTAACGGTGGCGATGTGGGCTGGGACGCGCTGAGCACCTTCGTCACCGAGTACCAGGACGCTCTGGCCGGCCTTGAGAAGGATCAGATCGTTGCCGCTCCCGTGAAGAGCGAGTACGGCTACCACATCATCAAGGTGACCGATGTCTACGAGGTTCCCGAGGGCGGTATCACGTCGGTTGACCAGCTGCCGACCGAGTTCCAGGAGTATCTGACCTACATGGAGCAGAGCAATGCTTCCCAGAACTTCTCCACCTGGTTCGAGGAGTATCGCAACAACGCCGAGATCACCGTTAACCCGATGCCCGAGGGCCTGCCCTACGACATCGACCTTGCTCCCTACGAGGAGGCTGCTGCCCAGAACGCCGAGGGCGACGCTGCCGCCACCGAGGGCACTGAGCAGCCTTCCGACGAGACCATGTCCGCCGAGGATCAGGCCGCTGCCGACGCCGCCGCTGCCGATGCGGCCGCCGACGAGGCCGCTGCCGGCGAGGCTGGCGCTGATGCCGCTGCCGCCGATGAGGCCGGCGACGCTGCTGCTGCCGATCAGGCCGCCGATGAGGCCGCTGCCGACCAGACGGCCGCCGATCAGGCTGGTGCTGACGCCGCTGCCGACCAGGCCGCTGCCGATCAGGCCGCCGAGGCCGCCGAGGGCGCCGAGGGTACCCAGCAGTAAGCTGCTCTCGACAACCCAGGCGTTTCCCAAGGACCCGCGCTCAGGCACGGGTCCTTTTTCGTAGCAGCGCATGATGCTTCAAGAGGGAATTCCCCCGAGGACGTACTCTCGGTCGCGCAGCCAGCAGCGAGCTTTGCCGACGAAGGGTTCGCTCTCTGCCGGCGGCATTCGAAAGCAGCCAAAGGCGCCACGTCCATTTGTGGAGGAGCTGCCGCGAAAACCGTTCTCGTCCGCGAAATGCGTTATGCTTCTTCCCTAGAACCCCGTTCCGCTCTCTTCGAAAGGCCTTCCATGCTCTTCTGCGATATCGATCTTCTCGACGCCGACTTCGCTATCAAGCGCCACCAATGGGTGGGGGTGCGCGACGGCCGTATCGCCTATATCGGCTCGGTGTCTCCCGCGCCCGATGAAGCTGCTACCTTCGGCGAGACTTACGATGGCACGGGACGTCTGCTCATGCCCGCGCTCTACAACGCCCATGCCCATGCCCCCATGACGCTTCTGCGCGGTTACGCCGAGAACTTGCCGCTGCAGCGTTGGCTCGAGGAGAAGTGCTTCCCCTTCGAGGCCAAAATGACCGCCGAGGATTGCTATTGGGGCACGGTGCTCGCCTGTGCCGAGATGGCGCGCTTCGGCGTGGTCAGCTTTTCGGACATGTATTACGCGACCGAGGAGCGTGCCCGTGCGGTGCTTGAGGCCGGCATGAAGGCTAACATGTGCGAGGGGCTGGTGGCCTTCGAGGAGAAGCCCTACGCGGAATATCCGATCTGCGCCCAGATGGAGGCTCTCGTGCGCGACTGGCACGGGGCCGGCGACGGACGCATTCGCATCGACTACAACATCCATTCGGAGTACCTGTCCACTGAGACGGTTTGCCGCGACATTCTGGATATCGTGCGCGGCACTGACTTGCGCCTGCATATCCACCTATCCGAGACCGAGAAGGAAGTGCGCGAGTGCCGCGAGCGCCACGGCGGCCTCACGCCGGTGGCCTATTTCGACAGCTTGGGGTTGTTCGAGGTGCCCGTGACGGCGGCTCATTGCGTGTGGGTGGATGACGCTGATCTGGATATCTTGCAGCGGCACGGGGTGTTCGTCGCCAACAACCCGGCTTCCAACATGAAGCTCGGCAGCGGTTTCGCACCCATTCCCGAGATGCTGCGCCGCGGCATTCCCGTGTGCCTGGGCTCCGATGGCATGGCGTCGAACAACAACCACAACCTGTTCCACGACATGTACTTGCAGGCGCTTATCTACAAGGGCGCGACGCTTGATCCGACGGCGGTCACGCCCCAGCAGGCGCTGGCGGCGGCGACGCGCACCGGCGCGCTTTCCCAGGGCCGCGAGGATTGCGGTGTGGTGGCGGAAGGCGCCCGTGCTGACCTGTGCGTGCTGGACATTACGGGCCCGTCGTGGTGCCCGGCGCCCGATCTGGTTTACAACCTGGTCTATGCGGGCGACGGGGCCGATGTGGTGCTCACAATGTGCGATGGCGAGGTGATCTATCGTGCCACCTCCGCTGCTGCCTCCGCCGATGCCTCTGGTGTTGCCTCCGCCGGCGTCCCCGGTGCCACCTCCGCTGGCACCGCGCGCGGCTGTATTCAGCATGCCGTCACGAACGCCGAATGGCCCACCATCGATATCGAGCGCGCCAAGGCCGAGTGCGCCGCCCGCACCGCCCGCATCATCAGCGAGCTATAGCCATATCCCCTGTGTCGAGCAGCCCAGCTGTTCCCAGTCTCGCGAGGCCGCGGTTCTTGCCGTGGCCTCGCGTGTCGCGGCCGCACCTTCGTCGGCTAAAGTCCACGCTGCTATCTCGCAGCGCGCTTCCTTCCCCATTGGCTTAGCGTGCTGCGACGCGTGTTTTGTCGTGACGGCCGCCAGATTGTCGGGCGCGAGCTCTTGGCATGCCATAATTGGCGGTTTGGTATCCGAGGAAGCCTTTTCGCGTGAAATTCTGGCAGAAATCGGGGTTTAGTACCCCGATTTCTGCCAACTTCGGCGATTTGGTTCCTCGGGTCTGAAGAAATGCCTGGTCGCGATTCGCCCGGGCAGCTTCCGCAGGTACCAAACTTCGAGATTTGCCCGGGGGCGGCTACCAAACTTGAGCTCTCGCCACAAAAAGATACCAAACCGCGCGATTTCGCCAGAATTTCGTCTCGTCCCGGTACCAAACTCCCGATCTCGCCAGTCTCGCCCTGGGTCTCGGTACCAAGCTCCCGATCTCGCCAGCCCTGCCCTGCGCCTGGTACCAAACTTGCGATCTTGGCGTAACTTCTATTGGCCGCCAAGCCCCAAGGTTCTCCAGAGCCGAGTCTGCCGTTCCTCGAAGCCCTGCACGCGAAAGCGCAGGGGGTGCTTGAGCGCTCGCGCGATAGTTGCTGCAGCTCGATTCATCTCGTCGATGCAGGCGAAGTGGTTTCGCGTGATGCTAATGACACGGTAGCCGGAGTCCTCGAGGGCCGCCCGTCGCACTGAGTCGTGGTGGTGACTTGCCGATGTCAGATGGAAGGCGTCGCTGTCGTATTCCACGATCAGTTGTTGTGTCTGCCAGAGAAGATCGGCTACGTAGTAGGAACGATCGGCCAGTTTCTTGTTGGCCTCTGCCAGGTTGATCGGTTCGTTGAACGATGGCTGCGGAAGGCCGTAGCCTCCGCAGCGGGGCGGAAGGTGCAGCACGAGCCCTAGGGCGCACTCGCGGGGCGACGCTGCATTTGCGAGCATCCAGTGAACGGCGCTCCGCACATGAGCGCAGCCAGGGACGTCTCGGTGACGGTCGCTAATTTTTGCGATATCGGCTGGAAACGTGAGGGGTGCTCGTGCGAGAAGGGTACTTGAGTCTTCGGCGAAGCAGAACGTGCTGCAGAGTATTGTTCCCAGATAAGCTATCTCTTCTATGCGTTTTCCGCGAGCTGCTTGAATAAGTGCCAATTCGGGACCTGGCAGGAAGATACCGTTGGCAATGCGATAGAGCGGACTTCGGATCACCGACTCGGGGGCAACATGGCAGCGGGCGAGCTTTTGGCGACGGTCGTCGGGATTGAAGACGAGAATGTGTGCTGGTTGCGTGAGCCAGGGAAAGAGTTGCGCCAGATAGGCGATGCTGGCCGTTGTCGGCGCGGTTTCCGCTGGTGGCTTTCCGCGGAAGGCGATGCTGTCAGAGGGGCGCAAGGCAAGATGGGCATATATCTCAAGGGCCGAGTCGCCGAAAAGGATCAGTTTGCTCATAGGTGTCCGTCCTCGGAGTTAAAAGTTGTTGTCTCGGGGATGCTACAGGTATTGAGCCGTATTAATGACGCGAGAATGTCTCGGTTGGTTCCTCGCGCCAACTGTAGCGGAGTCGCATGGGGCGGCGGTGGGGCGTTCGGGCCAACTCGCGGACCAGCTTGCGAATCGGCTCGCGGGCCAACTCGCGAATCAAACCCCGAGAAGCTCCCCCTGAGAAAAAGCGCACGAACTTCGTCTCGCGAATTTCTCGCTGTACTCAGCGGACGCGGTGCCCTCTGCTAATATGGACGCCACGGAAAAGACGCCGTTCGTCGGCGCTGAAAGACCGCTCGCTGGCGATGCGCCAGGAGCTCGCAGGCCGCAGACCTGCCAGCCAAGAGCTCGCGGGTCGCGGACCTATCAGTTGGCGCAGCCCCGTCGTGGGCATTCGCGGCAACGGGAATTCAGCGTAGCGTTTGGCGAGAAAGCGCGCGGCCGATGGGCAGCGCGCCCGGGTTAGACCCGCGCAAGGGGTGCGGGCGCCCTCTATCAGGAAGGCAGGTGGTCGCTCATGGCAGCTCCGGCTCCCGAACACGTCAGAAACATCGTCCTTGTGGGACAGGATGGCGCCGGCAAGACCTCGCTGGCCGAGGCCATGCTCTTCGTTTCCGGCAAGACGCCGCGCATGGGCACGACGCACGACGGCAAGTCGTACCTCGATTACGACCCCGAGGAGATCAAGCGCAAGTTCACCATTTCAACCTCCATCGCCCCCATCCCTTACAAGGACTACAAAATCAACGTGCTGGACACCTCCGGTCATCCCGATTTCATCGGCGACACGCTGGCCACCATGCAGGCAGCCGAAATGGCCCTGTTCGTGGTGGACGCCGTCGATGGTCCCCAGGTCATGACGACGAAGCTGTGGCGCGAGGCCGAGGACATGCGTCTGTCGCGCGCGGTGTACATCAACCACATCGATCGCGAGAACGCCAACTTCGACGCCGCCATGGCGCTGCTGCATGCCCGCTTCGGCGGCCGCTTGGGCGCCGTGACCATCCCCATCGGCCAAGCCGAGGAGTTCCGGGGCGTCATCGACATCATCCGCATGGAGGCCCGCTATTTCGAGGACGGCGGCGAGCGCGTGGAAGCCGTGGACACGCTGCCGGCGAAGTACCAGGAGGAGGCGCGCAACGCTCGCGACAAGCTGTGCGATCTGGTGGCCGAGGCCGACGACGAGCTCATGATGAAGTATCTCGACGGCGAAGAGCAGCTTACCCAAGAGGAGCTGGAAGGCCTGCTGGACAAGGCCATCGCCCAGGAGCTCATCATCCCGGTGTTCGTGGGTTCTACCATCATCATGCAGGGTGTTCAGGGTCTTATGGAAGACATCTGCACCTACTTCCCGCACCCGAAGAGCCACGGCCGCTTCCGCATGGCCGACGACGTGACGGTGCGCATCGACGAGACGAAGCCTCCCTGCGCCTTCGCCTTCAAAACGGTGTCCGACCCGTTCGTCGGGCGCCTCACCTTCCTGAAGGTCATCTCCGGCTACCTGGAGCCGGGCCTGGAGTTGGTCTGCGGGCGCACCGGCAAGAAGGAGCGCCTCGGCAAGATCCAGGTCATGATGGGCAAAGAGGCCGTCGACGTGAAGAGCGCCAAGGCCGGCGACATCGTGGTCGTGCCGAAGCTCTCCGATGTGCGTGCGGGCGACACGCTCTCCTGCGAGGGCACCATCGCCATCGAGCCTCTGCCTCTGCCCGAGCCCTTGTACCCCGTGGCCATCGAGGCCGTGTCGAAGAAGGAAGAGGACAAGCTCGGCACCTTCCTGGCTCGCGCCGCCGAGGCCGACCCCACGCTGCGCATCACGCGCGATGAGGACACGCATCAGACCATCATCCACGCCATGGGCGAGACTCAGGTTGATATGCTAATCGGGCGCTTGAAGGAGCAGTCCGGCGTGGAGGCGAAGCTCGTGCCCGTGCGCATTCCCTACCGCGAGACCATCACCAAGCAGGCCGAGGCCCAGGGCCGCCACAAGAAGCAGACCGGCGGTGCCGGCCAGTTCGGCGACTGCTGGCTGCGTTTGGCCCCCATCCCCGGCGAGGGCTACGAGTTCGTGGATGAGATCAAGGGCGGCGCCATTCCGAACGGCCTCATCCCGGCCGTCGACAAGGGCGTGCGCGAGGCCATGGAAGAGGGCTTCCTCGCGGGGTACCCCATGGTGGACATCAAGTGCACGGTGTTCGACGGCTCGTATCATTCTGTCGACTCCAACGAGATGGCCTTCAAGACCGCGGCCCGCATCGGCTTCCGCGCCTGCTGCGAGAACGCCGGCCCCATCATCTTGGAGCCCTGGGCCACCATGGAAGTGACCGTGGGCGAGGAGTACGCCGGTACCATCATGGGCGACATCTCCACGCGCCGCGGCCGCATCGTGGGCACCGACGCGGGTTTTGCGGCCGGCGAGACCATCATCAAGATGCGCGCGCCCTACGCCGAGGTCATCAACTACACGAAGGATCTGCGCTCCATGACCCGCGGCTCTGGCTCCTACACGCTCACGCTGGAAGGCTACGAGCAAGCGCCAGCCGACGTGACGAAGAAGCTCGTGGAAGCCTACGAGGCCGCCCGGGCGGCGGGGAACTAGCAAGCTGCCTGCACTTCTCGTTCAGCATCTGTAATGTATCAAGCCGGGAGGTTCGCTTCCCGGCTTTTCTTTCTGCAACAAAGTCCTGTTCCAGCCCTATTTTCCAGAAAATTTCCATGGCTTGTAAAAATTTTTCTTGACTTGGTCTTCACGCCGTAGTATTTTAGCAAATTGCAACTTTTTTGCAGATTTGCGATGGACGTGAAGGAGGAACAGCCTCGTGGCAATGGATAAGAAATCCGCTCCCACCAGCCTTTACAGGGATCGCCGAAGCTTCGCGAAGATTCCCGACGTCATGGACGTCCCGAACCTGATCGCTATCCAGACGGAAAGCTTCGACTGGTTCAAGAACGAGGGCTTGGCCCAGGCGTTCGCCGATGTGTGCCCGATTGAGAACAACACCGGCGACATGTGCGTGGAATTCGGTAAGCACGAGTTCGGCGAGCCCAAGTACACGGTGGACGAATGCAAGGAGAAGGACGTCACCTATCAGGCGCCGCTCTTTGTGGAGATCCGCTTCATCAACCGTGAGACCGGCGAGATCAAGGAGCAGGAGGTGTTCATGGGCGACTTCCCGCTCATGACGCCGCGCGGCACCTTCATCATCAACGGCACCGAGCGCGTGGTCGTCTCCCAGCTCGTGCGCTCCCCGGGCGTGTACTTCGCCTCCGAGCGCGACAAGACCTCCGACAAGACCATCTACAACGCGAAGGTCATCCCTTCCCGTGGCGCCTGGCTCGAGTTTGAAACCGATAAGCGCGACCTGCTCTCCGTGCGCATCGACCGCAAGCGCAAGCAGCCGGCCACCCTGCTCGTGCGCGCCCTCGGCCTGGCCGAGACCCGCGAGGAGATCATCGAGCTTCTGGGCTCCTCCGAGATGGTGCTGCGCACGCTCGACCGCGACCCCGCCACCACCAAGGAAGAGTCGCTCATCGAGCTGTACAAGCGCTTCCGTCCCGGCGAGCCGCCGACGATCGATTCCGCCCGCACGCTGCTCGACGGCCTGTTCTTCAATCCGCAGCGCTATGACCTGGCCAAGGTCGGTCGCTACAAGATGGATAAGAAGCTCGGCTTCACCCCCGAGGAGAACGACTCCTCCACGCTGACCAATGAGGACATCATCCGCACGATGCGCTACATCATCGGTCTGCACAACGGCGACGAGGGCTTCGTCACCGACGACATCGACCACTTCGGCAACCGCCGCATCCGTTCCGTGGGCGAGCTGATCCAGAACCAGTTCCGCATCGGATTGTCGCGTATGGAGCGCGTGGTGCGCGAGCGCATGTCCATGCAGGAACCCGACGAGATCACGCCGCAGTCGCTCGTGAACATCCGCCCCATCGTGGCCGCCATCAAGGAGTTCTTCGGAAGCTCCCAGCTCTCGCAGTTCATGGACCAGTCCAACCCCGCCGCCGGCATTACGCACAAGCGCCGTCTGTCGGCGCTGGGCCCGGGCGGTCTGTCCCGCGAGCGCGCCGGCTTCGAGGTGCGCGACGTCCACACCTCCCACTACGGCCGCATGTGCCCCATCGAGACGCCTGAAGGCCCAAACATCGGCCTTATCGGCTCTCTGGCCACCTATGGCCGCATCAACCCCTACGGCTTCATCGAGACGCCCTACCGCCGCGTGATCGACGGCAAGGTGACCGACGAGATCGACTACCTGACCGCCGATGAGGAAGAGAACTTCACCATCGCCCAGGCCAACGACTTGTTCGATCTGGAAACCCGCGAGTTCGGCTACACCGACGAGGACGGCGTCTTCCACAAGTCCGCCCGCGTGCTCGCCCGTACCACCGACACCAACGGCGTGTTCGGCGAGGCCATGGACGTGCCGCCGGAGATGGTCAACTACATGGACGTGTCGCCGCGCCAGATGACCTCCGTGGCTACCTCGCTCATTCCGTTCCTCGAGCACGACGACGCCAACCGCGCCCTCATGGGCTCGAACATGCAGCGCCAGGCTGTGCCGCTGCTGCGTCCGAGCGCCCCGCTCGTGGGTACCGGCATCGAGCACCGCATCGCGGTGGACTCCGGCGAGATCCTCGTGGCCCAGCGCCCCGGCGTGGTCGACTATGTGGATGGCCAGACCATCATCATCCTGAACGACGACGGCGAGTACGACGAGTACCTCATTCCGAAGTTCCAGCGCTCCAACCAGTCCGGTTGTATCAACCACCGTCCCATCGTCCGCAAGGGCGACGAGGTGCAGGCCGGCGACGTGCTGGCCGACGGCCCGTCCTGCGATGGCGGCGAGCTGGCGCTCGGCCAAAACCTTATGATCGCCTACATGCCGTGGGAAGGCTACAACTACGAGGACGCTATCATCGTGTCCGAGCGCGTCGTGGCCGAGGACCTGCTGACCTCCATCCACATCTCCGAGTACGAGGTGGACGCCCGCGACACGAAGCTGGGCCCCGAGGAGATCACCCGCGAGATCCCCAACATCTCCGAGGACATGATTTCCGACCTGGACGCCGACGGCATCATCCGCGTGGGCGCCGAGGTGTTCCCGGGAGACGTGCTGGTGGGCAAGGTCACCCCGAAGGGCGAGACCGAGCTCACCGCCGAGGAGCGCTTGCTTCGCGCCATCTTCGGCGAGAAGGCCCGCGAGGTGCGCGATACGTCGCTGAAGGTGCCCCACGGCTCCGGCGGCCGCGTCATCGGCATCTACCGCTCCTCCCGCGAGGCCGGCGATGATCTGGCCCCCGGCGTGAACGAGCTCGTGCGCATCTACGTCGCTCAGAAGCGCAAGGTGCAGCAGGGCGACAAGCTGTCCGGCCGCCATGGCAACAAGGGCGTTATCTCCCGCGTGCTGCCGGTCGAGGACATGCCCTACCTCGCCGACGGCACCCCGATCGACGTCATCCTGAACCCCCTGGGCGTTCCGTCCCGTATGAACGTCGGCCAGCTGCTCGAGAACCACCTCGGCTGGGCCGCCAAGTGGGGCTGGTCGGACGCCGAGGAAACCGACGAGGTCGTGGAGGGCCCGATGTACGTGGCCACGCCCGTGTTCGACGGCGCCACCGAGGAAGAGATCTCGGATGCCATCGAGAAGGCCAACCGCAACCTCATCAACATGAACCATGCGAAGTACGGCGACATGGCCCGCGACGAGCTGGTGCCCCAGCTGACGCGCACCGGCAAGACGTGGCTGTACGACGGCCGCACCGGTGAGAAGTTCCGCGAGCCCATCACCGTCGGCCAGACCTACATCCTGAAGCTCGGCCACATGGTGGACGACAAGATTCACGCCCGCTCGACCGGCCCCTACAGCCTCATCACCCAGCAGCCCCTCGGCGGCAAGGCCCAGTTCGGCGGCCAGCGCTTCGGCGAGATGGAGGTGTGGGCGCTGTACGCCTACGGCGCCTCCAACGTGCTGCAGGAGATCCTCACGGTGAAGTCCGACGACACGTCGGGCCGAGTGAAGAGCTACGAGGCCATCGTGAAGGGCGAGAACATCCCGGCGCCGGAGGTGCCCGAGTCCTTCAAGGTGCTCGTGAAGGAAATGAAGTCCCTGTGCTTGAACGTCGAGCTCGAGGGCCACGACATGCAACCCATCAGCGAGGACGAGATCGAGGACTACAGTGCCGACCAGGCGCTTTACGCCGCGCTCGCCGCTGATGCCAAGAAGACCGAAGACGAAGAGGCCAACGCCATCGATGCCCTGGCTGCCGAGCTGGGCGACCTGATGAGCGGTCTTGAGTCCGACCTGAACACCGACCTCATCGGTGGCGGAGAGGAGGCCTAACCCCATGACGGAATTCGACGTCAACAACTTCGACGCCCTGCGCATTTCGCTCGCTTCCGCCGAGGACGTGCGCAGCTGGTCTCGCGGCGAGGTGAAGAAGCCCGAGACCATCAACTACCGTACCTTGAAGCCCGAGAAGGACGGCCTGTACTGCGAGAAGATCTTCGGTCCCACCAAGGACTGGGAGTGCGCCTGCGGCAAGTACAAGCGCGTTCGCTTCAAGGGCATCGTCTGCGAGCGCTGCGGCGTGGAGGTCACCCGCTCCAAGGTGCGCCGCGAGCGCATGGGCCACATCGAGCTGGCCGCGCCCGTGAGCCACATCTGGTATTTCAAGGGCTCCCCGTCGCGTCTGGGCTACCTTTTGGACATTCCGCCGAAGGAGCTTGAGAAGGTTCTGTACTTCGCCAGCTCCATCATCACCTCGGTGGACAAGGAGGCCCGCGAGGAGGACATCGACGACTTGCGCGACGAGCTTGCCGCCGACATGGAAGAGCTGGACGCCGAGCGCGACCGCCTCATCGAGGCCACTCGCAAGCTGTCCACCGACTACGTGCCGGAGGAGGACGACTTCGTCGACGACCTCGATGACGACGAGCGCCTCACCCCCGAAGAGGTGGAAGAGGAGATCGCCGACATCTACGAGGAGTTCAACGAGCGCAAGGCCCTGCGCCAGGACGCGTTCGACGCCTTCCTGAAGATCGAGCCGAAGCAGCTCATCGGCGACGAGGCCCTCTACCGCGAGATGCGCGCGAACTACCGCGACTACTTCACCGGCGGCATGGGCGCCGAGTCGGTGCGCGACCTTCTGGACGCCATGGATCTGGAGGCGACCTCTGAAGAGCTGCGCGAGGTCATCGCCACGGGCAAGGGCCAGAAGCGCGCCAAGGCCGTGAAGCGCCTGAAGGTGGTGGATGCGTTCCTCAAGTCGGACAACAAGCCTTCCGACATGATCCTGGACGTCATCCCGGTCATTCCGCCCGATCTGCGCCCCATGGTGCAGCTCGACGGCGGCCGCTTCGCCACGTCGGATCTGAACGATCTGTACCGCCGCGTCATCAACCGCAACAACCGCCTGAAGCGCTTGCTCGACCTCGGTGCCCCCGAGATCATCATCAACAACGAGAAGCGCATGCTGCAGGAGGCCGTGGACTCGCTGTTCGACAACGGCCGTCGCGGTCGCCCCGTGACCGGCCCCGGCAACCGTCCGCTGAAGTCCATCTCCGATATGCTGAAGGGCAAGCAGGGCCGCTTCCGCCAGAACCTGCTCGGCAAGCGCGTCGACTACTCCGGTCGTTCCGTTATCGTCGTCGGCCCGTCGCTGAAGCTGCACCAGTGCGGCCTGCCTCAGCAGATGGCGCTGGAGCTGTTCAAGCCCTTCGTCATGAAGCGCCTGGTCGAGCTTGAGTACGCCGCCAACATCAAGGCCGCCAAGCGTGCCGTCGATCGCGGTGCCAGCTACGTGTGGGACGTGCTGGAAGAGGTCATCGTCGACCATCCGGTGCTGCTGAACCGCGCACCAACCCTGCACCGTCTGGGCATTCAGGCCTTCGAGCCGGTGCTCGTCGAGGGCAAGGCCATCAAACTGCATCCGCTCGTCTGCACCGCCTTCAACGCCGACTTCGACGGCGACCAGATGGCTGTGCACGTGCCGCTGGGCGCCGAGGCTCAGGCCGAGGCCCGCGTGCTGATGCTGTCCTCCAACAACATCAAGTCCCCGGCCCACGGCCATCCGCTGACCGTGCCGACCCAGGACATGATCATCGGCCTGTACTACCTCACGGCCATGCGCGACGGCTTCCCCGGCGAGGGCCGCATGTTCATCGACTTCGATGACGCCCTGAACGCTTACGACGCCCGCGCTGATCTGGACCTGCAGGCCAAGATCCAGGTGCGTCTGCCCTACAACACGAAGGTGGCCACCGCCTTCGGCGTGTTCGAGGACCACAAGGAAGGCGAGCGCATCGAGACCTCGGTCGGTCGCATCATCTTCAACGATGTGCTGCCGCCGGACTATCCCTTCCTGAACTACGAGATGAACAAGAAGGAGATCAGCCGCCTGGTCGAGGACGTCACCAACACCTACGACCTGTCCGAGGTGCCGCCGATTCTCGACGGTCTGAAGGACGCCGGTTTCCACTACGCCACGCGCGCTGGTGTTACCGTGTCGGTGTACGACGCCACCATCCCGCCGTCCAAGCCGGCGATTCTCGCCCAGGCCGATGAGCGCGTCGCCGCCATCGACGAGGACTACGAGATGGGCCTCATGTCCAACGAAGAGCGCCACAAGCAGGTCGTCGACATCTGGAACGACGCCAACGAGGAAGTCGGCGAGGCCATGGCGGAGAACTTCGACAAGTTCAACCCCATCTACATGATGGCCTTCTCCGGTGCTCGAGGCAACATCAAGCAGATTCGCCAGCTCGCCGGTATGCGCGGCCTGATGTCCGACCCGAAGGGCGAGATCATCGACCGTCCGATTAAGGCGAACTTTCGCGAGGGCCTGTCCGTTCTGGAGTACTTCATTTCCACCCACGGCGCCCGCAAGGGTCTGGCCGACACGGCGCTGCGTACCGCTGACTCGGGTTATCTGACCCGCCGTCTGGTGGACGTGGCCCAGGACGTCATCATCCGCGAGATCGACTGCGGTACCACCGAGGGCGTGCCCTACCGCGTGCGCAACGAGAAGAACGAGGTGGACGAGAACCTCATCGGTCGCTGCCTTCTGGAGGATGCCGTCTCTCCCGAGACCGGCGAGATCCTCGCCGAGGCCGGCACCTACCTGCATTCCATGGCCCAGCTGCGCGAGCTTGATGCGGCCGGCATCGAGGAGGTCACGATCCGTACGATCATGACCTGCCATGCCGAGCACGGCGTCTGCCAGAAGTGCTACGGGTGGGATCTGGCCACGGCCCGTCCGGTGAACATCGGCACGGCGGTGGGCATCATCGCCGCCCAGTCCATCGGCGAGCCCGGCACCCAGCTGACGATGCGTACGTTCCACACCGGCGGCGTTGCCGGCGAGGACATCACCCATGGTCTGCCCCGTGTTCAGGAGCTGTTCGAGGCCCGCAAGCCCAAGGGCCAGGCGGTGCTCGCGGAAATCTCCGGCACCATGCAGGTCACCGGCGACAAGATGTCGAAGACCATCACCATCCACGACCAGGAGGGCAACTACCGCGAGTACGTGGTGAGCGCCCGTGCCCAGCTTCTGCCGGGCGTGTTCGACGGGTGCGAGGTGCGCGTGGGCCAGCAGCTGACCAAGGGCTCCGTGAACCCCCACGACCTGTTGCGCCTCACCGATCCGAACACGACGCTGCGCTACATCGTGGACCAGGTCCAGGACGTGTACGTGTCCCAGGGCGTGGATATCAACGACAAGCACATCGAGGTCATCGCGCGCCAGATGCTGCGCAAGGTGGCCGTGCTCGATGCCGGCGACTCCGACTTCCTGCCGGGCCGTCAGGTGAACCGCTTCGAGTTCGAGAAGGTGGCCAACGAGCTCATCGCCGAGGGCAAGGAGCCGCCGGTGGGCCAGCCGCTGCTGCTCGGCATCACTAAGGCGTCGCTGGCAACGGATTCGTGGCTGTCCGCCGCGTCGTTCCAGGAGACCACCAAGGTGCTCACCGACGCCGCCATCGAGGGCAAGACCGATCACTTGGCCAGCCTGAAGGAGAACGTCATCATCGGCAAGCCCATTCCCGCCGGCACGGGTCTGCGTCGCTACCGCGACGTGGGTCTCACCTACAAGGGCCGCCCGGTGGAGAAGGTCACGGGAGATGCGCTGCCCGACTTCGCGCCGGATGTGCTGCGCGAGATCGAGGAATTGCTGCCCCAGCCCCAGGATTGGTCGCTCGACAGCGACGGCTGCTTCAATTCTTCGGGCTCGTTCGGCGGCTACTACAGCGCCCTTTCGGGTCATCGCGGCCACAACCTGTCCGACGAGGACGCGCGTCTGTACATCTACGACGATCTGGGCGTGTCCCAGCGTTGGGCGAACAAGTTCTCCGAGGCGGGCATCGAGACCGTGGCCGACCTTCTGGGTCATACCGAGGAGGATCTGCTGCGCATCGAGGGCATCGGCGTGAAGGCCATCGAGGAGCTGAAGGAGGGCTTGGCGGCCCGCGACCTCATGCACGTCATCGAGGACGATCTGGCGGCTTCTTCCGACGACATGAGCCAGCTCTTGGACATGGTGTTCTCGCCCGATGACACCATCCTCATCGGCGGCGACGAGCCCCCGACGTTCAACACCGACGGCGAGGAGATGCTCGGCGAGGCCCTGCCTCCGCGCTCCTACCAGCGCAACCTGGAGGAGCTTGACGCGCTGCTCGGCAACATGGGCGGCTTGGGCTCCCTCGGCTTCGGCTTCACCAGCGCCGAGGACGAGGCGGCTTCCAACCAGGCCATGGAAGACGGCGAGGAGTAAATTGGTTTCGCCTGTCCTTGCGAAGCATCACTGACTTCCTTGGACGAACTCGGGAGTTTTCTATTGGGGCGACCTTCGGGCCGCCCCTTTTTTGTGTTTGCTGGTCCCGCGGGGCGCCAAATGGCCAAAAAGTAGCTGCCAGCTGGCAGCTAGGTACCTGTTTTTGACCATGGAGGCTATAGCGACGAAATCAGGCTGGCTGCTCGGAAAATATTCCCAGGTCAGTGCGTCGACGAATATTGGTACAAAGCAAGCCGCCTTTTCTGTTTGCAGCTAACGACCGATAATTGACCAAAACGTCGCTTCAAGCTCTTCGAACTTGCAGCTGGCATTCGGAATTTGGCCATTGAGCGCAGCTTTCCCTTGCGCGCGGCTACTCGCTGTCGACCAGGGTGCCGCCTTTGCCATGGTTGAGGATGATCTTGCGGGCGCGGGTGTAAGCGTCCAGGGCCGGCCGCACGCGTTCGTAGTTGTCCTTCTTGTAGATGGCGTACAGCCGGAAGGCCGCATCGTCGTCGGTCACGGGAAGCACCGTCACGCGGGAGAAATCCGACAGGTAGCGCAGCTGGGGCATGGATGCCTGCAGGATCATGACGTCTTCCACGCCCAGCGGAATAGCGCAGTAGTTCATGTAGGTGCGCCCGAGTACCGCCCGGGTGCGGGGCGTGTAGCCGTGCTCTTGGCAGACGCGTTCGATGTTGATCCAGCCCGACAAGGAATAGCCGTCGGCGAATTTCACGAAGCGGTAGCTGCGCAGATCGTCCATGGTCACCGACTTCATAGAGGCCAGGGGGCTGTCCATAGAGACCATGGCAACGAGGGGCGAACGAATGAGCGGAATGTAGGCAAGTCCCAAATTATCGAGCTTGTCGAGTTCGGCATAGGCCAGCAAGATGTCGGCATCGCCTTCCACCAATTGCTCCAGGTAGTTCGTATCGTTCAGGCTGTTGTAGCTGGCAGGAGCCTCGCCCTCGATGCCGAGCACGGCGGCGGCTGCGCTCCCTATGACTCCTGGGACGACTTCGTGGCCGCCTACCAGGAGCACGGCACCTGGAACATGAAGGAAGTGTTCCCGGACGACTGGGGCTCCTACCGCCGCTACGAGATCGGCCAGGCCTACCGCAAGGCGCCGCATCAGCAGCCGACGAAGCTGGACATCAACATTCCCGGCTTCCCCACGCCGACCATGAAGCACGAGCTGTGGGCCACCACCATCGAGTCCCACTTCCCTGAGGGCTCCGACGGCCCCGAGGTGACGCCGGGCTTCCACACCGAGGCTCTGCCCTACTACGTGGAGGGCATCCACTCCCGGGTGCGCGACGCGGAAACCTACGAGGAGTACCCGATCCTCTGCATCACCGGCCGTCGCATCCCCGTGTACTTCCACAGCGAGCATCGCCAGCTGCCCTGGTGCCGCGAGCTGTGGCCGGTGCCCCGCATGGAGATCAACCCGGAGACAGCCGCCGAACTCGGTCTGGAGCAGGGCGACTGGGCCTGGATCGAGAGCCCCTGGGGCAAGGTGCGCCAGACCGTGGACCTCTACTACGGCATCGCGCCCGGCACCATCAACTGCGAGCATCAGTGGTGGTATCCGGAGCTGGCCCAGGCCGACAAGGGCTTCAAACTGTCCTGCATCAACTGCATCGTCGACCGCACGGCCCAGGACAAGTACAACGGCTCGTCCACGGTACGCGGCTATCCGGTGAAGGTGTACAAGGCCACGCCCGAGAACAGCCCCTTCGGCAACCCCATCCCCTGCGGCAACGACGGCACCGAGATCATCCACGACTCGTCCGATCCGCGCCTGAAGCTGTGGGCCATCGGCGCCGAGGGCATTCACCCCGACAAGTTCGACGCGTAAGAGAAAGGAGTGGGAGAAATGACACAGCTTGCTATTTGCACCGACCTCGACCGGTGCGTGGGATGCCTCGCTTGCAGCGTGTCCTGCAAAGTGGTCAACGGCGTGCCCATCGGCAACTTCTGGAACAAGACCCTGCGCGTGGGCCCCACCCCCAAGAAGGGCGGTTCCGGCCAGTACCCGGATGTCGAAACCTACTTTTTGAACGTGCAGTGCCAGCACTGCGAGAACCCCCAGTGCGTGTCGGTGTGTCCCACCGAGGCGTCGCACAAGCTGCCCGACGGCACCATTCAGATTGACAAGTCGAAGTGCATCGGCTGCCAGTTCTGCGTCATGAGCTGCCCCTACGGCGTGCGCTACCTCAACGAGGAGGAGGGCGTCGTGGAGAAGTGCACGCTGTGCCAGCAGCGCACGGCTCAGGGCGAGCTGCCCCAGTGCGTGAGCCAGTGCTGCGGCATGGCCCGCTGGTACGGCGATGCCGAGCAGGGTATCGAGTCCTTCGAGGGCCCGCGCGGCGAGCGGTTGGGCGACTTCGTGAACGACTTCACCGAGGATCAGGTGTACAAGCTCACCGATGTGGGCAACGGACCGAGCATGTACTACATCATGCGCAACATCAAGTGGCAGGGGGTCGAGTAACCCATGGAGATTCAAATCCCGCTCGTCATCTTCACGAGCTTTCTGGCCTGGGCTGCGGGCATCTTCGGCACCCAGTGCATCCTCGCGCTGCAGAAGCGCGGCGGCGCGGTGCAGCTGCCGGCGCTCATCTGCTCGGCCGTGGTGCTCGTGGTGGGCGGCATCGCCGTCGTGTTCCATCTGACCCACCCGTTTAACCTGTTCAACGGGTTTGGGCACATCACCTCGGGCATCACCCAGGAGCTCATCGCCATCGTGCTCCTGGCGGTGGTCATGGTGCTGTTCTTCCTGATGCTGCGCCGCTCCGAGGATAGCACAGTGCCCCAGTGGTTGGCCGTGGTGGGCATCGTGGCCGTGCTCGTCCTCATCGTGGCCATGGGCCACAGCTACATGATGCCGTCGCTGCCCGCGTGGGACACGGTGCTGCAGCTGCTGTCGCTTCTGGGCGCGGCCTGCGTCATGGGCCCGGCCACCGTGGCCTTCATCGGTGCCGTGAAGGGCGTCGAGATCGAGGGCATCGGCCTTCTTACGGTCATCGGCGCGGCCGTGAATGCCGTGCTCTCGGCGGCCTACATGTTCGCCATGGAGGCCTCGAGCGCCACCTTCCAGTCCTTCCAGTACTACTTCGACCCGACGCACCCGAACGTGGCTATGGCCAATCCGGCCAACGTGTCCCTGTTCACCGGCGACTCGCTGGCGGCCCTTGTGGTGGCGATCATCGCCCTGGTGGTCGCCCTCGTCGGCGCGCTTTTGGGCAAGAAGCAGGGAGCGTGGAAGGTATGGGGCGCCGTGGTCGCCATCGCCGGTTTGGTGTGCGCCGTGGCTCTGCGCATCATGATGTACACCATGGGCGAGACCCTGTTCATGCTGTACTAGCGGGCTTCGGGGAGGCCGCGTGCGCGTGCGCCTCCCCGCCCTTCGAGAAATGAGACAAGGAGGTTCTCATGCGAGGAATATACAAGCGGGCTGGCCTGGCGCTTGCCGCCGGAGCGCTCGCACTTGGCCTCGCCGGATGCGCTACGGAAAGCGCGCCGGTGAGCGACCCTTCCAAGGGCGACAACACCCAACTGGCCTATACCGGTGCCGAGTCCGCCGACGAGCAGAGCTTCGATACGGTCACTTTCGGCAGCTACCAGGGTCAGGACATCACGTGGCTTGCGCTTGCCGAGGAGAACGGCAAGACGCTGCTCATCAGCGAGTCGGTGCTGGATGCCGTGCCCTACGACAACACGGCCGAGCCGTACCAGTGGTCGGTGCAGTCGCCGCGCCCCCAGAAGGACGTGGAATGGGCGACGAGCTCGATTCGCACGTGGCTGAACGGCGAGTTTTTGAATGCGGCCTTCAGCGCCGATGAGAAGGGCGCCATCGCTGCCACGACGCTCGCCGATACGAAGAACAACGTGTCCCATACGGCGGCCACGGCGGCGGACCCTTCGGTGCATGCGGCCGAAGAGACGACTGACCAGGTCTTCCTGCTGAGCCTGGCCGAGGCGAAGCAGTACTTCGCCAACAACGCGGCTCGCGTGGCCCATCCCACCGACTATGCCGTGAAGCAGGGCGTCTACGTGGGCGTGGCGAGCAACGACGAGCAGCCCGACGGCGCGGCGGCCTGGTGGCTGCGCTCCAACGGCTACTACGCCGGCTACGCCTCGGTGGTGACCGACGACGGCTACGTGCACGGCGACGGCTACCGCATGGCCGGCGAGCTGCACGACGGCTTCGACGACCACGGAAGCGAGCTTAAGAGCACGCTCGGCGGCAACATTGGCGTGCGTCCCGCCATCTGGGTGGAGACGAGCGCGCTTTCCTAGAAGCGCTTGGAACGGGAGCGGCTGGTTGATCGGTCGCTCCCATTCCTGTTGATAAGTCCGAGAGAGGAGGATGAGCATGGCTGGTGGAAATCCGTTGACGCGGCGGACGTTGTGTATTGGCGTGGGCGCTACCGTGGCCATGGCCGGGCTGGGGGCGCTGCGCTATGTGGGCAGCGAGCCGCTCGTGCGACCGCCGGGAGGACAGGACGAGGAGAACCTGGTGTCCCGCTGCGTGCACTGCTACCGCTGCATCGAGGCGTGCCCCGAGAAGGTGATCGTGGCTGCCTCTCTTGATGCGGGCGTGCTGAATATGCGCACGCCGCGCATGGAGTTCTCCGACTGCTACCCCGGTCAGCTGGACGATTTCCGCTACTGTGATTTCTGCGCCGAGCGCAACGGAGGCGTGCCCCTCTGCGCGGCTGTGTGCCCTTCCGGGGCTTTGCAGCTGCCGGTCGATTACGCACCCGAAACCGAGGTCATTGGCGTGGCGGTACTGAATACCGAAACGTGCATCGCCTACCGCAGCAGCTTCTGCGCTTTCTGCCACGACGTGTGCATCCAGGTGCGTGGCGAGGAGAATGCGGCCATCTACTACCAGAACGCCGATGCGACGGATGCCCTGGACACGCGGCTGCCCGTGGTGGATGCCGAGAAGTGCAACGGTTGCGGCGCCTGCGAGGCCGTGTGCGTGTCGGCCCAGGCCGGCTCCACCATGAACGCCTCGGAGCGTGCCATTGTCGTGAAGCCGCTGGAAGGGTAGGGGGTCGTCATGAAGTTCAAGAATGCGCGCACTGCGGTGGCCGCGGTGGCTTTTGCGGCGCTGGCCGTCTGCTTTATTGCCGGCGTGGCCACGGGAACCTGGTGCGGATTCGGGGCGAACGACATCGCGGTTCTGTGCCCGGTGGGCGCGCTGCTATCCATGGTGGCGGCCAAGACCCTCATCCCGCGTGCGGTGCTGAGCATCGTGGTGGCCATCGCCCTCGTGCTGCTTTTGGGCCGCCTGTTCTGCGGCTGGATCTGCCCCGTGACCCTGTGGCGCCGAGTGAAGGAGTTCTTCAAGCCCGTGAAAACGCGCGAGCAGGAGGTGGAGGCCCTCTCTCAAGCGAACCAGGCCCTCGCCGCCGAGGAGATCGCAGCGCTGAAAGAGGCGTCGGCGACTCACGACTGCGCCGCCTGCGGAGCCTGCCACGCCAAGCGCAACGCGCCTTTCGACTCGCGCCATGCGGTGCTCGGCGGTGCGCTGCTGACGACGGCTGTGTTCGGGTTCCCCGTGTTCTGCCTCGTGTGCCCCGTGGGCCTCACTTTCGCAGCGGTGGCCTTGCTGGTGCGCCTGTTCGGCGCGGGCGACTTGAACTGGTCGCTTCTGTTCGTGCCGGCCATGCTTGTCATTGAGCTGGTATTCTTGCGCAAATGGTGCGGCCGGTTCTGCCCCATCTCGGCGTTCATGAGCCTTTTCTCCCGCTTCAGCCGCACGGGCATGCCGGTCATCGACAACGAGCGCTGCCTGGAAACAGCCAAGGGTACGGCCTGCAGCCGCTGCGCCACGGCCTGCACCTTCGATGTGAACCTGCGTCATCCCGATTTGGGCGAGCTGCCCCTGCACGACTGCGCCCGCTGCGGCGACTGCATCGACGCGTGCCCCACGAGCGCCATTTCCTTCCGCGCCGTCAGCGGCAAGCCTGTTCCCTTCGTCGACGCCTTCGCCTCGACGCGCTCCGGCGGCAAGGCGAAGGCACCCGCCGCGCCGGCTTTGGACGATTTGGAGCCAGAAGAAGCATAAGGCGGTAGGGGCCCACGGCTCGCGCCATCTATTCGAAACCTGTGATTTTTATCAGGGGCGGCTTTCGGGCCGTCCCTGCTTTTTGTGGTTGGGTATCATGGAGGGAAATATCATGGTGGCTGCCGAGAGAAAGTGCTGCATTCAATGGTCAACAAGACGTTCATCCCCGAAGGCGAGGCGGTCCCGGCCTCGCAGATTGGCGCGACGCTGGAGGCGCTCGCCGCCACTATCGCCGCGCGTCGCGACGCCGACGAGGCGAGCTACACCTACCGGCTTCTGACGGGCAGCGTCGACGATGTGCTGAAGAAAGTCATGGAAGAGTCCGGGGAAGTGGCTCTGGCCGCCAAGGATGTGGAAGGTTGGGCGACCTCCTCGCTCGCGGCCGCCGTGGCGCTGGAAGCTGCTAGTGCCGGGGCTGGCGATGCGGTCTCCGACGCCGAAGCTGCCGATGAGGGTGCCGGCGCTCCTCTTTCCGTCCAGCTGCCCCCGGAGTACGGCGAGGCGGTCGATCATTTGCGCTACGAGGCCGCCGATGTGGTGTATCATCTTCTCGTCGTGCTGGAGCGCTACGGCATCACGCTCGACGAGTTCGCTGCCGAGCTGAACAATCGCATGACCGAAGGAGAGCGGCCGCACGGCGCCGTTCGCTTGCACGACGAGTTCGTGCGCCGCGGAAAGTAGCGTTCAGCTACAGGTCTTGTGCGGGGAAGAGACGGGAATCTCGCGGCAGCCTGAGCGAGCGAAACAATATGGAGAACTTCGGGGGAGCCCCCGAGTTGAAGGAAAGAAGGATTTCATGGCCCGACTGTTTGGAACTGATGGCGTGCGCGGCATCGCAAATGTGGAGCTGACCTGCGAGATGGCCTATCGCCTCGGTCAGGCCGCCGCCATCTACCTTGGCAAGACCATCGTTGTGGGTCGCGACACGCGCCGCTCCGGCGACATGCTGGGCGCGGCCCTTTCCGCGGGCATCATGAGCGCGGGCGGTACCGTGCTCGAGGCCGGTATCATCCCCACGCCGGGCGTGGCCCTGCTCGTGCGCGAGATGCGCGCGGCGGGCGGCGCGGTCATCTCCGCCTCTCACAATCCGCCGGAGTACAACGGCATCAAGTTCTTCGATGCTCAGGGTTTCAAGCTGCCCGACGCCGTGGAAGACGAGATTGAGGCCTTCATCGTCAACGGTGGCTTGGAAGGCGAGGTCGCTGCCGCCGAGGAGGCCGCCTGGAGCGCCGCTCAAGCCGCTGCGCCCGATGCTCCCGCCGATGCGACGAGCTATCTGGCTTCCGAAATCAAGATGCCTGCTGGTGCCGAGGTGGGCGTGGTCATTCCGCTGGAAAACGCTTGCGACATTTACATCGACCACGCGGCTCGTTCCATCGAGGATCAGGGCATTTCCTTCAAGGGCCTGCGCATCGCTTTGGATACGGGCCACGGTGCTTCCTCGCTCACGTCCCCGGAGGCTCTGCGGCGGTTGGGCGCCGAGGTGATCGTCATCAACGATGATTTCGATGGCATGGACATCAACGTGCGGTGCGGCTCCACTCATCTCGAGCCGCTGCGCGCGCTTATGGCCGAGACGGGTGCCGATGTGGGTATTGCGCATGATGGCGATGCCGATCGCGTCATGCTCATGGCGCCCGATGGCACCGAGATCGACGGCGATATGGTGGAAGCGGTCTGCGCGCTCGATATGCGCGAGCGCGGCGTGCTGGCCGGTGACACGGTTGTGTCCACGGTGATGTGCAACTTCGGTTTCGTGCGTGCCATGAAAGAGATGGGCATTAATGTGGTGCAGACCAAGGTAGGCGACCGCTACGTTCTGGAGGCTATGCGCGAGCACGGCTACTCCATTGGCGGCGAGCAGTCTGGCCACATGATTCTGCTCGATCACAACTCCACGGGCGACGGCCTCATGACGGCCTGCCAGTTCTTGGCGGCGGTCATTCGCTCAGGCAAGCCCGTGGCCGAGGCGATTCAGGTCATGGAGAAGATGCCGCAGACCCTGATTAACGTGCGCGTGAACGACAAGCATGCTGTGGAGGGCAGCGCCGAGGTGGCCGCTGCCGTGGCCGCCGCTGAGGAGGCGCTCGGCGAGGACGGCCGCGTGCTTCTGCGCCCGAGTGGCACCGAGCCGGTGGTGCGCGTGATGGTGGAGGCAGTTGATCCGGCCGCCGCACAAGCGCACGCCGAGGCCATCGCCGCCGTGGTGGAAGCCTGCGCGTAAGGCGAAGGCGACCGACAGGCCCTGTTTTCGAGAACAACGCAGTAAATGCCAGTTCGACCCCGTAATGGTAAGAGTGTCAGTCCCGTTTCTTACCAAAGCGAGGTCGAACTGGCATTTTCGCCCCTCAATCGTCTCCCCTTCTTGCCAAAGCGGGGTCGAACTGGCATTTACTTGGGAGATTTCGAAAATGATTTTGCTCGTCGGAATCATAAGGCTCGCTCGATTATGTTCTTCTATAAGCGAATAGCTCATTGATTTCGCTTTGGCAACAGAACGCGGCATCGCTGTTAACCTGGGGTTATTTACAAGGAGTCACCGTTACACTGTCGTTATTTCTTGGTAGTGATCGGCGCAAGAGCTTTCTGTCCTCGGTCCTGCTTTATCTGCTGCCGAAAGGACGGGCGACATGAAAACGCGATCCCTCGCTCCTGGGGCCTATCTGGCGAGAAGCGGCCAGGGCGTCTCGCTGTACGATGCCGACGGCAAGTGCTTTGCCATGAATAAGATGGGCGGCTCCATTCTCGCTTTGGCCCTCACGGGCCTTTCCGCTGAGGGCATCGCCGATGCGTTGCGTCATTATTTCAACGGGACTCCCACCCAGTCCCGCGACGAGGTGGCCGCCTGGCTCGACGAAATGGAAGCGAGCGGTTTCCTGCATTCCTAGCAGTTGGCCACCGACATTGTTGCCCCATGTCGGCCATTGCTCAAAAGTATGCAGGATTTTGCGATTAGGAGAGCCATGCACGCCCTTTCAGTCGCTGCAGGCTCTCCCTATCGCAAAATCCTGCACAAATGGCGCGCCGAGGCTCTCCCTATCGCAAAATCTTGCACAAAAGAGCCCCAACGGTTGACGTGGCAAGTCATTGGGCCGCGGTATACAAAGGATATCCGTAATAAGCCAAAAACGAGTTTGCTTACCTGGGCTGCCATAGCGGCCTTGCTCGTCGGGGCTGCCGTGACGACTTGCCCTGCTTGGCACCACGCTTTTTAAGGATGAGGGCAACAATCATGAATGGGAGATTCGTAAGGTTTCTCAAAAGCGATGATAGTATTAACCGCATTACGCTAAAGTTCGCTCAATGAAAGTATACCTCAGCCATATCACGGCCTTACGCTTCTGGCGCGCATGGTCTATCCTGCGCCCTCTCACGTTGCAGGAGTTTCACAGTACAGGGAAAGTGGCGGACGCCAATCTGTTCCCTTCGAACATCTATCAGACTTCAGCGGTGCTGCGAGATTGCGCTATAAGGGAATGCGACATCCATAGTCTTTTTGACGAGCTGCCTGAGATGCCCGAACTGCGCTTTTGCCTCAAAGACTGCACTGACGGACTTGGCGCGAAACCATGGCATATCCTGCATGATGGTAAAGAGGGTACGAAAAGTTCGATGCTTGCTGAGCGTCATCGCAGCCTCCTGAATTATCCAAGAGGGTCTTTCGTGCGCATCGCTGAGGGGTTATTCGTCTGTTCGCCAGAGCTTGTGTTCGTTCAAATGGCCTCCTGCCTTTCTTTCGGTGAGTTGCTTGCCCTTGGCTATGAGCTCTGTGGGTGCTATCCGCGATCAACGCAAAAGAGTGTTCCGCTGGTGCGTCGTCCTCTTACCACGCCGAACCGCCTGATGGCCTACGCAGCGCGTCTGAATGGTGCAAAGGGTGCAAAGCTCGCGAGAGCGGTTGCAAAGCAGGTGCGGGCAAAATCGGGATCCGTGATGGAAACCGAGCTTGCCGCCATTGCGTTTACGGCGGAGGTTTACGGGGGTCTCGGTATTGCCGAAGCGCTCATCAACGCCCCCGTTGCCTTGTCGGAGGAGGCGCGCCGGGTTGCTCGTACCGATTGGGTTGTGCTCGATTTTTACTGGCCCAAGGCGCATTTCGGCATTGAATACAATGGGCGTACTGCCCATGCGAGCGCCGATCAGCAGGATCGCGATTCTCGCAAGCGGGATGGACTTATGGTTGACGGCATCGAGACAGCTACGATGACGAATTCCCAGTTTCAGAATGTGACGGAATGCACGGCTCTTCTCGATAGGGTATCCGGCCGTGCGGGAAAGAAGCGTCGGAAGCGCAGGGCTGCTCATGCGGATGCCCATCGAAAGTTGCGACGCCAGGTAAGCAAATTCCACCAGCAGCATTTTCCTTTCTAAGCCGACGCTGCACGAGTCGGCTGCCCTCCCTCCCTCTTCGCCTTTCTAGGTTGTGCGCCTGCCTTCCGTACGCGGCAGGCACCTTTCGTGATGCGGTGAGCGAGAGCTCGAGCGGGTGCAGGACTATGCGCTGCTCTGGCCTCGAACTTCCTTTTTTGCTGGACGAATCTCCTTTTGCTCTTTTTGCTGGATGCGCGAGGCCTTGAATTTGTGCAGGATTTTGCGATAGAGAGAGCCGCCGAGGGCTGGCTGGCGATTCAAAGCTCTCCTGATCGCAAAATCCTGCACAAATGGCGCTCGGGGGACTCTCTTAATCGCAAAATCCTGCACGAAAAGAGGAGGAGCGCGTGCGAGATTTGTCCCTCTGGCCAGAACCTGCTTGTTCGTGCCGCGCCTTTCGCTATGATGGAAGGCACGGAAATTCAAGGAGGACGCTGTGACGACAAGAGACGACAACATCGTTGCGGAGGAAGCGCGGGCCATCGAGGTCGGTGAGGAGACGGGTGCGGGAGCGCCGGGCGCATCGGGCGGCTCGGGCCGTGGTCGCCGCGATACCTGGGCCACACATACGGGCTTCATCCTCGCCTGCGTTGGCAGCGCCGTGGGCATGGCCAATATCTGGCTGTTTCCCTATCGCGTGGCTCAGTTGGGCGGCGCGGCCTTCCTCATCCCGTACCTCATTTTCGTGGCGCTGCTGGGCTTTACGGGCGTGATTGGAGAAATGTCCTTCGGTCGGGCTATGGGCGCTGGCCCTATGGGCGCATTCGGCCGCGCCATGGAGATGCGCGGTGTGCGGCACGGCGAGCGCATCGGTAAGATCATCGGACTCATTCCCACCTTGGGATCGCTCGCCATCGCCATCGGGTACGCCGTAGTGCTCGGTTGGGCGTGCAACTACTTCGTGGCCTCGCTCGACGGCGAGCTTATGGCGCAGACCGACATGGGAGCCTTTTTCGGGGCCATCGCGTCGGACTTCGGCAACGTGGGCTTCCACCTGCTGGGCCTGGCGCTCACCTTCGGCATTATGATTTTGGGCATCTCCCGGGGTATCGAGAAGGTGAACAAGGTGCTCATGCCCACGTTCTTCGTGCTGTTCGTCATCATCGCCATCCGCGTGGCCACACTGCCCGGTGCGGCAGCTGGCTACGAGTATCTGCTCGTGCCCCGCTGGGAGGCGTTGCTGAACCCCACTACCTGGGTGTACGCTCTGGGCCAGGCATTCTTCAGCCTATCGCTTGCCGGGTGCGGCACACTCGTCTACGGTAGTTACCTCAAGCGAGATGTGGACGTGGTGGACGCCGCCAAGAACGTCGCCATTTTCGATACCATCGCCGGGCTTGTGGCCGCCTGCGTCGTGGTGCCGGCGGTGTTCGCCTTTGGGCTGGACGTGTCTTCCGGGCCGCCGCTTCTGTTCATCACGCTGGCCCAGGTCTTCCAGGAGATGCCCTTCGGTAACATTTTCGCTGTCATCTTGTTCGCGGCGGTGGTGTTCGCCGCCATCACGAGCCTTATGAACCTGTTCGAGGCGCCGGTGGAGGCGCTGCAGGCCCAGCTGGGGTTGTCGCGTGCAGCGTCGGTGGGTATCGTGGCCGTCCTTGCTGTGGCCGTGGGCCTGTTCCTGGAAAACGGCAGCTCGGTGAGCGATTGGATGGACGTCATCTCCATTTACGTCATCCCCGTCGGCGCGTTTCTGGCTGCTGTCATGTTCTTCTGGGTATGCCCGCGCGGCTTCGCGAAGAAGCAGGCGGAGACGGGCCGCAAAAAGCCCCTCGGCCGTTGGTTCGATTTCATGACCCGCTACGTCTTCGTCGTCATCACCGCGCTCGTCATCATCCTGGGCATCTTCTACGGTGGCATTGGGTAGAGAGTGGGTGAATCGCGTGCTGACCTACGAGCAGGAAACTGAGATGCGCTGCCGCCGCACCAGAGAAGAAGCTCTTGAGCAGGGCATGGATCGCCTGGGAGCCCTCGTTGCCCTTCTCCTTAACGCGGGGCGCTTCGACGACGCCAAACGCGTCTCCGAGGATGCCGCCTATCGCGATAAGCTGCTCGTTGAGTTCGGGCTGCAGGGCTAAGGTAGGCATCTTTTCGAGGGATGCTGACTGTCCGTGCTATCATTGAAGCTAGCTTGAATCACATAGCCTGCCGCCGGGTAGGCACAAAGCGCTCGCAGAGCGGACATCGTTAGGCCTTTGAAGATGTTCGCCCCGCGGGCGCTTTTATTTGGGTCGCCCTGGGTATGGGCACGGAGATCTTTCGACTACGGCCTTCGGCCTTCGCTCGAGACGACACGTCCGGCGGCACGAGAAGGAAGGAAGACTTATGAAGCAGTTCGTGACGGAAGAGTCGTTCTGGGAGCTGTTCCCCGAGGCTCAGATCGGCATTGTGGTGGCCCATAACATGAAGCCGACCGAAGAGGTGGCGCCCGAAGACGCCGCCGCCATCGCACGCGCCCTTGCCGAGGCCAATAGCGCGGCCGACCAGCACCTGGAGAGCAACACCATCTCGCAGAACGAGGTCGTGGCCGTCTGGCGCGAGGCCTATCAGAAGTTCAAGACGAAGAAGGGCGCGCGCTGCTCTATCGAGAACCTGCTCAAGCGCGTGCTGAAGGGCAATCCCGTGGGCTCCATCACGCCGTCGGTGGACATCTACAACACGGTGTCGCTTACGTACGCGCTGCCTGTGGGCGGTGAGGACATCGATGCCATGGCCAGCGATATTCGCCTCGGCATCACCGAGGGCGGCGACGCGTTCCGTCCGCTCGGCGAGGACGAGGACGCCCCCACGCTGGAAGGCGAGCTGTGCTACCGCGACGACGCCGGCGCCATCTGTCGCTGCTGGAACTGGCGCGACGGCGAGCGCACGGCGCTGACCGATGCATCGCAGAAGGCCTTCCTCATCATCGAGTCCGTGGATCCGGCTCGCGCCGACGATCTGGCGGCGGCGACCGACCAACTGGCCGCCATGGTGCAGCAGTACTTGGACGCCGATATCTTCGCCAAACAAATCATCACCCGCGACAACCCTACGATGGTGATCGACGAATAGTGCGGGTGCGTAAGGAGACGAGGGCGCGGGGCGCGAATGGCCCGGCTGGCCACAGCGCCCCGCCCTATCAGGAAAGGAGGAGTCGGTGAGCTGACTCGTGCTCGTTGCATCAGGGTGTATGGAATCGGTGTGGGCTATTGCCTTGGGGAAGTCGGAGGGTTTCACCCACGTCGGTCCCACCATCGTGTTCATCGTGGCTCTGGTGCTTTCCATGCTGGGGCTCTCCTTCGCCGTGAAGACGCTGCCGACGGGAACTGCCTATGCCGTGTGGGTGGGCATTGGTACCGCGCTCACGGTTATCTACGGCGTGATCACGGGTTCGGAACCCGCGAACCTCGCCCGCATTCTGCTCATCGCCGGCCTTGTCGGCTGCGTTGTCGGCCTCAAACTGGTCAGCGGGAATGAGGCCTAGCTCTCTTCTGACCAGAATGCGTCGAAGGCATCCATGAGTTCCATGCGTGAGTGGACGTCGGCTTTCTGGTAGATGTTGTACACGTGGGCTCGCACGGTGGACTCGGCGACGAAGAGCCTCTCTGCGATATATGAAGTCGTTCGGCCGGCAATGAGATAGCCAAACACCTCTGTCTCGCGCTTCGACAGTTTGCGGCTGACTGCAAAGTTGGCCAGGGCCGTACCCTTGCTGGGGCGCATATCCCTCTCTTCGCGAATGGCGCGATCGTCGGCGATGGAGGCTAGGGGCATGCGATCGCGATCAGTGAACACAAGGGTGGCTGTGACGAGCACGATGGCCATGCCGGCAACGGCCAGCGCGGTGAACGAAGCGTGGTCGGCGAAGAACCCGACGGCCCACCCGACGAGCATACCCGCTGAAATGGCGAGCCTGCCGAAGGCCATGGTCCTGAAAAGCGACGCGTCGTTCGCCTTCACGATATTGCAGTAATCATTGAGGGCGAGAACTTCGAACAGAAGATATCCGGTAACCACCATCCCCCCGCCGATGGCCGGTTGCCCCACTAAGGCGGCAAGGCAGGCAAAGCCGAGGCCCATAACGGGGGCGACGGCGCGATAGAGCGCATAGGGCTTTGCTGCGTCCTTCGCAAACTGCGCGTAGAGGATGTAGACGCCTGCCAGCACAACGATACAGACTGGTTCGACGAGGTAACCGGCCGGCAGAGCCGCCCCACCAGAGAACGCCATGGCCGAGAGCAGTGAGAAGGCCAGAGAGTAGCAGGCCAGTGCCAATGTCATCTTAAGGGCTGGAATGCTCTTGAAGATGCTGCTTGGGCCCTTCGTCCCAGTCGGCTCTCCGGCCTGCACCAGAGCTGAGCCGTCGCCGTCGAAAAGCTCGCTACCCCCGCGCTGGGAAATGAGCCGCCCCGAGAGCATAAGAGACGCCACCGACAGAAGGGGGAAGGCGATGCTCGCGGCAACGAGGGCGCCCTGGCCGCCGATCAAGGTGGCCAGGAACAGCAGCGCTCCCACGCCGTAGGACATAACCAGCAGCGTGAGCGTATCGCCGAGTCTCATGGCCCCGAAGAAACTCAGCCACATCAGGAACAAGGAAACCTCGGCTACGGCTGCCAGCAGAGCGGCGAGGCTGTGGGCCGTTGCGCCCTCGCCCCAAAGCAGAAGGGGCGTCACGGCCATGCCGGCAATGGCTCCCACGGCAAGATAGAGGCGCTTGCCCCGATTGGTGGCGATGGGACGCGAGAGTGCCAAGGAGAGTGTGAGCACGGCGCAGCGCATGAGGAGCTCGAAGAGCTCGAAGGGAACCGAGCCGAGGCATAGCGGATTGCCAAAGAGGGGAGAGGGCGAAAGGCCGACCATGAACAGCCATGCCCAGAAGAGGCCGAATCCCAGGAACCTGACGGGGAACAGTTCCTCTTCGAACAGCTTCATCCGCCCTCCTCTCGCAGTTCCCTCGGATAACCCATTATAGGGCCATGGCGATGCATCGGGGCTAACATTTGGCTTTGTAAACCCTATCGCATGTCTTGAACAGGGAAAATAAGAAAAAATAAGCGGAATTGCTTAGGCGATAACTCCTCGAAATCCTGCATTTTAGCGAATGGTAAGCGCTGCTAGGCCCATCGTATCGTGGCCTCGTCACGTCCGCTGCCTACGTCTGGCAGCACGAGAGCGAGGAGGGCAATATGGACAACGCGCTTGAAACCTCTGCCTCGATTGCAGACACGCATTCCGAGGTGTGCGAAGCTGTCGAGGCATTACTCGACCTCATGAAGCGCAATCCGCTCCAGCGGGAAATCTATCTTCAGGTAATCGAGTTCTGCGAGACGCGGCGCGCTCTTGCCGAGGCTGAGGCCATGGTAGCCTCCTGCCCTGGGTTCTCCCTGACGGCGCAGACCCCTTTCCGTCTTATTGCGAACGTCGTGGATAACGGCGGAATTCACTGGTACGAGGTGGATGCCGCCGGCTCTGTGATCACCGAGGAGCGCAAGGCGGGGCTTACGGACGACGAGGCGGACGACTTGGTCGAGGGCTTCGCTCTGGAAACCTCCGACGCGGGGAGGAAGGCCTGCGAACTCATGGCGCCGGAGCGTCGTCTGCGCGATTTGTTCGATCAGGCGCCCCAGCGTCTCGGCACGTATTTGGACATCATCGACCTCTGCAGCGAGCCGCAGTCCTTCAAGGCTATCGAGACGCTTGTGCGCAATTCTGGCGCGGAGCTTGTATCCGCCTCGTCGGGTCGTCCGCTGCAGCCGAGTTACTTCGTGGACATGCTGGAGCGCTGCGGCGGCCTGGTGTGGGATAAGGGATGGAAGGCGACAGGAAAGGGGAGTGCGCTGGCGAAGCAGATACGGCCTGCCATGGCCTTTTAGAACCACCTCATGAGACGAGAGAGAACGAGAGGAGAAACGATGACGAACGAGGCGATTACTCGCCGCGGCTTCATGAAGGCCGCTGCCGCTGCCACGGCGGCTCTCGGGGCCGCCGCAGCGCCGGTGCTGCTCGACGAGACGGACCAGGCCTTCGCCGATAGCGCCCCGAAGCGCGAGATGCACAAGACGGCCTGCCATGGCTGCACGAATTGTTGCCCGGTCTGCGTATATACCGAAGACGGCGTGGTGGTGAAAATCGAGGGCGATCCGGACGGCCCGCTCAACAAGGGCGGCGTGTGCCTGAAATGCCTCTCCCAGATTCAGACGGTCTACAGCCCCCGTCATGTGCTGCATCCTATGAAGCGCGTGGGCGATCGCGGTCAGAATCAGTGGGAGGCGATCTCGTGGGACGAGGCCACCGATCTTGCCGGCGAGCAGATTGCCGCGGCTGTCGAGAAATACGGCCCGTACTCTTATTGGAGCGCCCGCGGGGGCGGCGGCGCCTATATCGAATGGGAGACCTGGGGCCTCGACTACACCTTTGGCGGCTGCAATTCGCTGGCGTCCGGCGCCTGCCAGTGTGCCATGCCCCGCGATTTCGTTTCTACCACATCGGTGGGATTCAATTGCTGCGTCGATATGGACAACGTGGATCGCTGGGTGGGCGTTGTCGACAACGCCGAGCTCGATGGAGTGCGCCGCGACGATACCGAGCGTGTTTTCGTACTCTGGGGCAGCCAGCCTCATTCCTCGAAGGCGGCCCACGGCGGCCACGGCCTGGTGGACGCCCGATCGAATCTCGGCGTTAAGTCCATCGTTGTTGACCCTTATATGACGGCTGAGGCGGCCAAGGCCGATGTGTGGCTTCCCGTTCGTCCTGGATCCGACTGCGCCCTCATGCTCTCGTGGATCCGCTACATTATCGACCAGAAGGCCTACGACGAGCCTTTCGTCAAGCATTGGACCAACCTGCCATTTCTCATTAATCCTGATACGCGGCTGGCCTATAGGGCGGAGGAGATTTGGCCCGACTACGTGAATCCGGCCGACGATCCGAACGGTGTTTACGATACCCCGGCCTACGTCTGTTTCGATGAGCGCACGAACTCCATCCAGCCCTTCCCCTTCACGGCTCCCGAGGACAGCCCGGTCGATCCGGCCATCTTCGCTACGGCCACCGTGAATGGCAAGGAGGCGAAGACAGCGGGCCAGATCTACTGGGAAGAGGCGCAGCCCTGGACTCTCGAGGCCGCCGGTGAAACGTGCTGGCTTCAGCCCGAGAAGATCAAAGAGGCCGTAGATCTGTACATTAGTGCGGATTTCGGCGGCATCAGCAACGGTGTGTTCTCCGATCATCAGGAGAACTCCTCCACAGCCCCGCTAGGCGCGCTGGCCATCGATTCGCTGCTCGGCTTTATTGAGACGCCGCTGTCGGCCTTCCAGAATCATGGTCCTGCGAGCCTCGCGGCCGACCGTCCCACCATTCGCACAGGTGTCTTCTCTACCAGCTTCGAGCGCTACGGCCTCGGTTGGACGACGGGTCTGACCAAGGCGGAGAACGACCGCCTGCTTGACGAGATCATTGCGGGTTGGGATGCCAAGGGCCGCGATGGCGAGGAGATGCGCCGCTATTTCTTCCAATCCCGTTGCGACACCATGGGCGCCAACGCCCACAAGGGCATTCATCAGTGGCAGACCTGCGCGCCCAAGGAGCTGCGCGAGGGCATTACCACCGGAGAGCCCTACCGTCCGCGCGTCATGTACGAGATGTCCGGCAACAAGTACGCCGTCATGGGCCCCTCCCTCGAATGGAAGAAGGCTTACGACCAGCAGGACTTCATCATTCAGCAGTATCCCATGATGACCTCGTTCACCGTTCAGAGCGTCGATTTGTTTCTTCCCACTACCGAGTGGCTGGAATATGACAGCTACGAGGCCCCGGGCACGCACTTCAACCGCCACTACGCTCGCTGCCAGGTGACCCATCTCGGCGAGACGGTGAATCCGTTCGTCTCGCCCTATCAGGTGGCGAAAGCCGCTGTGGAGAAGCTCGGCGAGGAGAACGTGTTCGACCCCGACGCCTTTAAGCAGCCCTTCTTCGAGTCCCTTGAAGCGGCCTGTCAGTTCTGGGCCGAAGATATGGGGCACGAGAGCTGGCAGGAGATGCTCGACGACATTGACCACCGGTACACCGAGACGCCCATGGACGAGTACCTGGTGTACAAGCAGTACGAGGGACTTGTGTCCGACGGGCTGCCCCGCGGATTTGCCACCATCTCGCGCAAGGTTGATGTCTACAGCGAGGCGATGCTTCGCCTGGCGCGCACGGGCTTTCCCTACATGTACCCTTACGAGCAGCCCTCCTGCGATGATTACGATCCCATCTGCACCTTCAAGGAGCCGACGGAAAGCCCGCTCAACGATACGGAGTATCCGCTGGTCATCACTACCGGACGCTTGCCCCATTTCCACCACGGCACCATGCGCCACGCCCCCTTCGTCCGCGAGCTCATGCCCGCGCCGGAGCTGCGCATGAACCCCGAGACGGCCGCCGAGTATGGTATCGAGCACCTGGACTGGGTCAAGATTACCTCTCGTCGCGGCAGCTCCCACGCCCGAGCCTACCTGACCCAGGGCATCGCTCCCGGCGTGCTCATCACCGAGCGCTTCTGGAATCCCGAATGCTATGACGCGACTCAGGAGACCATCACGCCAGGTATCGAGGAATGCGGCTACAACATCATGTCCGCCGACTCTTTCCAAAACCCCTGCTTCGCCACGAACAGCTATCGCGCGTTCACGGTGAAGATAGAGAAATGCGACCGCCCGGAGCGCATCTGGGTGGAAAGCAAGGAATTCGAGCCGTTCATGCCGACGTTGCAGAACGAGCCTGTCACCGAGGAGGTGTTCTAAATGGCCAAGGGGCTGCTCATCAACCTCGATCGCTGCACGGGATGCGACAGTTGCATCGTGGCCTGCAAGTTGGAAAACCAGTTGCCGCTGGGATCGTTTTACAACAAGGTGATTGCCATCGGCCCGACGGGAACGTTCCCCGACGTAGAGAAGTACTGGCTGCCCTCCCAATGCCAGCAGTGCGAGAACCCCCACTGCGTAGCCGTGTGTCCCACCGGCGCGAGCTATCGCGATCCTAAGACCGGCTATGTGCTCATCGACAAGGACAAGTGCATCGGATGTCAGTACTGCCTCTACGGCTGCCCCTACGGAGTGCGCCAGATGGACGAGGAGCACGGTGTCGCACAGAAATGCACGCTCTGCTCGCAAATCACCGCCGACGGCAGCGATGTTCCCGCCTGCGTGCACAACTGCAACTGCGGTGCTCGCTTCTTTGGCGATTATGATGATCCCGACAGCGATGTGTGTCGCGAGATGGCGAAGTACTCGCAAGATTGCATTCACGCGCTTCCCGATCTGGGCAATGCCAAGCCCCTCACGCGCTACATCTTGTCCCCGAAGTTCGCCAGCTGGAAGGAGCTGATCTAGGTGGAAATCCAATGGCCCCTCGTCTTGTTCTCGCTCATCGCGGGCACGGGTGGATCCCTGTTCGCCTTCGTCGCCCTCTCCGAGCTTCTCGGTGGCAAGGAGAAGACGCGCTTCGCCGCAACGGTAACGTCCCTTGTGCTAATCGTCGCCGGCGGTTGCCTCTCCATGCTGCACCTGGCCTCCCCGCAGAATGCGTTTGCGGCGCTGACGAACATCTTCTCGTTCTCGGGCATCTCCATCGAGTTGATGCTTCTCGGGCTGACATTCGTTGTGGCCCTTGCCTATGCGATTGTTGTCAAGCGCCTGCGTAACGCGCTGGCCGCCAAAGCGCTGGCCGTTGTCGGCGGTATCTTGGGATTGGCCCTTGGCTACTTCTGCGGTCACGGCTATGTCATCGAGGCACAGCCGACATGGATGCACGAGTCTCTGCCTCTGGCTTATTTCGGCACGGCCCTGGCCTGCGGCGCATTCGCCTACGATGCCATAGCGGCCCGCTGCGGCACCGCTGCAGACGAGCTTTCCGGCCGCATGCCCGTCGCCCTCGTAGTGTGCGCGGGCATCGCCACGGTGACGCTGATCTCCTACGTTGGCTTCCCTGGATTTCCCGCGGCGGGCAACGAAGTGCTGCTCTGGGGTGGAATCGTGGCGTGCGGCATGTTGGGAACGGTCGCACCGGCGTTGGTGCGCCTGCTCGCCCCACAGGTTCCGGCTCTTCCCGCAGATGTCGCCGGATTGCTCTGTGCTGTTGCGGGCGGCGTATCGGTTCGCATGCTCATGTGGGTGTGCGCCACGGGCTACTTGAACCTGTTCGCCCATACCGTTCCCAGCGTCATGCTGAATCTCTAGCACTCTGGCGGGCGGCCATGCTCGATGGTCGCCCGCCGCTTGAAAGGAGCTCGCCGTGAAGACCGAAGACGCCATCGCGCTGTTCGCCTCTCGCGCAGATATGTACCGGCAGGTCGCCCAGTGGTTCTTCGCACCCCTGAGTGAGGAGCAAATTGATGCCTTAGCCTCTCAGGACCTGCGTGGCCTGGCCGAGGAGGACGGGTCGCCCTATGCCGATGGCTACAACGATTTGTACCGTGCCCTGCGACTGCGCCATACGGGTACGCGCCAGGCTCTGGCTGCCGATTTTACGGGGGTGTTCTACGGTGCGACGACCGAGGGCGGTCAGACAGCCCAGCCCTTCGAATCGCTGTACCGCTGCGATGGCGGCGCACTGATGGGAGAGTCGCGCGGAGAAGTGTACCGGACGCTCAAGAAGGCCCGGCTCAAAGTTCACGAGGGCCTCGATTTGCCCGACGACCATCTCTCGTTCGACGCGGCCTATGAGGCGGAGCTGTGCGATCGCGCGGCGGCCCTTCTCGGCGAGAGCGACAGGGCTGGGGCGTTGCAAGTGCTCTCAGAGCAGCGAGCGTTCTTCGAGGAGCATATCGCCTCCTGGTTCGACGATTTCCGAAATCGGGCGTCGTCCATGGTCACGACTCGCTTCTATCAGGGGATATTGAAGGTGACGGCCGCGTTTTTCGCTGATGAGCCGGTCCTCATGGACGACCTGGAGAAGTGCCTCAGTTGGCGTCGCTATGAAGAGTAAGGGGAGAACCGTGGAATCTAAGACGGGTGCTTGCGAGGCCCCTATGGAATTCGAAGGCAAAGCGCCAAAGGCCGTGAGCCGCCGAAGGGTGATTGAAGGCGCCGTGGCATTGGGAGTGCTTGCGGCCTTTGGCGGAACGGTAAGGGCCTTTGGGGGGGAGGGGGATGCCCTCTACCCCCCCGGTGGGCAGGACATCGATGGCTTTTGGGACAGCTGCATTCGCTGCGGACGCTGTATTGGCGCCTGCCCTACCAAGGTCATTGCCCCGGGGACGTTGGATGACGGCGTTGTGAATGCCCGGCTTCCGCTCATGAACTTCCGCCTCGGCTACTGCGACATGTGCGACGGTACCTTCCGCTGTGCCGCCAATTGTCCTACGGGGGCACTGCGCTCCTTTGATCCTTACGTCGACAAAATCGGCATGGCACGCGTGAATGAATCGGAATGCGAACTCTATGGCGTCTCGGCGCACTGCAATGCGCCATGCGTCGAGGCCTGTGCGTGGGAGGCGCTTGCCGTCGAGGACGGTCGGCTCATCGTTGACGAGGAAAAGTGCAACGGTTGCGGTGCTTGCGAGTTCGCCTGCGTGGCGGGGTCTTACGGCTCCTATGGCGGCACGGGCCTGCGCGGCATCAGTATTGTTGCCTGGAGAGAAGGAGAGAGGTGATGAACGTGAGCGAAGAGACATCGGCGAGGGGACGTAAACGGCGCAGTCGCGTGTCCCGTGTTCGTAAAATGGTGCTTGCAGGGGCGTTTGTCCTCTTCTGCATTGGAGTCGTGGCGGTAGGAGGCATGGGAGACGCTTGCAGTGTCGGCTATGAGGCCATAGCGATGGTCTGCCCCTTGGGCGCGCTCGAGGGTTTCTTCGGGTCATGGTCGTTCGTTCCCCGCATGGCCCTGGGACTTGTCTTGGCCCTCGCGGTCGTGCTCATTGCCGGTCGGGCCTTTTGCTCCTGGATCTGTCCTGTGCCGCCCCTGCAAGGCTTTCTTCGCACCAAGAAGCAGCGGCAACGCGATGCGGTCGAGCGCAAGGCCCAGGCCGAGGACTCCTTGGCGTTGTGGAAGAGCTCCTGCTCCGGATGCAAAGGCGACTCCTGCGGGGATGCATGTGCGCAGGCCAGTGGGGCTGATGGGCGCGGGTCTTCCGCCCAGCCATTGAGCGCCCGCGGGAACGTGGGGCTCGACTCGCGCCATGCGGTGCTCGCTGGCACGCTGGCCACAACCGCCTTGTGCGGATTCCCCGTATTCTGCCTGCTGTGTCCGGTGGGGCTTACCTTTGCGACGGTCATCGCACTTTACCGGTTCATCGGTTTCAACGAACCGACCATCGACTTGCTTGTCTTCCCCGCCATCATCGTTCTTGAACTGGTTTTGCTGCGGAAGTGGTGTCATCGCTTCTGCCCCATTAGCGCGCTCATGTCACTCTTGGCTCCGCTGGCCCGTCGTTTGCGTCCACAGGTGAGCATGGAGGCTTGCTTGCGCTCGAAGGGGGAAGATTGCACCGTGTGCGGATCGGTTTGTCCCGAGGGCATCGATCCAGTTGCTGATTTGGGTCGCCGGTCGCTTTCCGAGTGCACGCGCTGTGGCCGATGTGCTGAGGCGTGCCCTGCACAAGCCATCGCCTTCCGCAAGACTCGGGTTCGCGCGACCGATCCCGTCGTGATCGACGAGGAGCAAGCGGTGCTTGTTGATTGATCCGGGTGCGCTTGAACCTAGCTTTTCACCAGGTCCTGCGGTTCGCACCCCAGCACATGCGCTAGGGCGAGAACGACGGAGACGGAGGCTTTCGAAAGGTCGTTGCGGCGTTGTTCGTACAGTTGGATCATGCGCAGGGAAACGCCCGATGCCGTGGCCAGCTCCTGTTGCGTCATGCCGCGGTTGGCGCGAATGCGCGCAAGGGGCGTGGTCTGCTGAGGCTGCGCCCCCAGCACCTCGTCGGCCGCCTCGACGAACTTGCTGACGTCAGCTTCGTGCAGAATGTACCGACCGATGACCGCCGAGGGAGGCAGGCCCCCTTCAGCGATATCGGCGAAGCGCAAGTTTCGGTACCACTGGTAGTAGGCGAGAATCCATCCGGTCCAGTACTCGGGACTGCGGTCGAGAGGTTGGGTTGCGGGGCGCGTCTCGCGGTTTCCGGTGACGCGGAATATCACTTCGCGGGCGATTTCCACGCCGGACATACCCGCCACGAATTTCGGATTGCCTCGCTCGAACTGCGCGCTAACGCCGGAGACGACGAACCAGCCGAAGAACTCGTCGGGATCGTGCTCGCAATCGACAATGGCATAATCGAGCATTTCGCCGAGGGCATCCATGGAGTCATTCAAATACGATTCGTCGTAGGCGCGCATCGTCAGCCCTCCAATCTTCTCGCATGATGTCGCTTATAGTGTAGTCGCCTGCCAAATCGGTCAGCTTCAACTCCTCGCGGTAGATGGCGCGAGCCTCGTGGTCGCGGGCCATCTTGCGCGGATAGTACACCCTACGGTCGGCGGTTTCGAAGCCTTCGAAGGCAAGGCGACTGAAGGCCTTCTCCGAGCGCACCACCACTTGCTCGCCCAAGTTTCCCAGCGCCATGGCCCGTTCGAGACGCGAGAGGGAGAGCCCGTTGTTGAGGAAGGCATTAGCGAACGAGAAATACGAATCGTCGGCTCGATAGCCGCGCATGAGATCGAACCCGCGGTAATCGACAGAGAAGCGGTCAAGCAGGAAGGCGCGCGCCAAGGGCGCTATGTTCCCGGAGACGCGGAACGTTCGGTTTTCCAGCAGCACAGCAAGCCAGTGGAGGATGGTGTAGCTGCCATCGTTCAGATTGAGTTCCGTGAGTCCTTTTGTGTCGAGCGAATAGCGGTTGGCAAACCCATCGGATTCTTCGGAGGCACCCCATTCCCGGGCCAGCTCTAGGCTTTCCGTGCAATAGAAGCCGAGCCCGTAATCGTTGTGCGGATTGCCCAGTCCGAATGTGGGTCTCTCGATGATTTGGCCGGAACCATGGAAAATGGTGAGCTTATCGGCCATGGCTACTCCTAACTGTCGTTCTGACGATGCTTATTCTACTATCGCCAGAGCGATAGTCAATGGAGTGGAAGGTGGGCGACATCCAGGCGTGACACGTTGCGGGTGGCAAAATAAGGGTCCGATTTTGCGCACGGGAAGGCAGTTCCGTGTCACGGAAGCCCATGAAGCGTTTGGCTTTCGGGATATTCTCGCTATCGAGGTATCCAGAGGTCGTCGATCTTCGGCCCTTTCCCTGGGGCCGTTGACATCCCGTTGCCAAATTTCGAGCATTTGTCCAAAGAATGGTAAAATACATAAGTCGCGCATGTTCCGGTGCGCGGCTTGATTTTTTCGGCCAGCGACTATATAGAGGGAGAAGGCTAGGCCCATGAATGCACAGGCAGCAAAGGACACCGCAACGACTACTATTGTGAAGCCGCCCTATATGCAGAACCGCGAGCTTTCCTGGCTCGATTTCAACAAACGCGTGCTCGACCAAGGCGCCGATCCGACGGTACCGCTGCTCGAGCGGCTGAATTTCATCTCCATTTTCTGGAGCAACCTCCAGGAGTTCTTCATGGTGCGTGTCGGTTCGCTTACCGACCTGTCGCTTTTGAAGAAATCTATCATCGATCCGAAATCCGGTATGACGCCGGCCCAGCAGCTCGAGGCCATTTACGCCCGCTGCCACGAGCTGTATCCCTACTACGAGGAAACGTACGAGAGCGTGCGCGCGCTCCTCGCCGATCAGGACATTCGCAACCTGCGCAAGGAGGATCTCACGGGCGAGCAGCGCGACTACCTGCGCGACTATATGCGGGACAACGTGCTTCCGTTCCTTTCCCCGCAGATCGTGAACGCGCGGCATCCCTTCCCTCATCTGGAGAACGGCGGCCTGTACATCGTCGTGCGCCTCGATGAGCAGGCGCCCCTCAAGACGAAAAAGTCGAAGGAGGAGCGGGCCCGCGATAAGGCCGAGGGCAAGACCAAGGCCACGAAGAACCTCGGAGCGGAGGGCGTGACGCTGGGCATCATCCCCCTGCCGCGCCAGACGAGCCGTGTGATCGAGCTGCCCGGCACCGGCTTGCCGTTCATGCTCGTAGAGCATGCGATCGAGATGTTCGCGGCCGAGGTCTTCTCGATGTATACGGTCAAGCACACCAACATCATCTGCGTGACCCGCAACGCCGATCTCGATGCGACGGAGGGCGCCGAGGAGCAGGGCGAGGACTACCGCGAGCACATGAAGCGCATTCTGAAGAAGCGCAGCCGTCTGGCTCCGGTGCGGCTGGAGAGCGAGCGGCCTCTCTCCCGCACGGTAAAGTCGCTTCTTCTGGAGAAGCTCGGGCTGGCGGAGCATCATCTGTTCGTGACCCGTGTGCCGCTGAACATGGGGTACACCTGGGGTCTTGGCAGTCGTCTCGGAGTTGAGAAGCGCGCCGCGCTCACCCAGGCCCCCTTCACGCCCCAGTGGCCCGCCTGCCTCGACCGCAAGCGCTCCATCATCGAGCAGGTGACCGACCACGAGGTGCTCTTGTCTTACCCCTACCAGTCCATGGACGCCTTCGTGCAGCTTCTGCGCGAGGCCTCGGTGGATCCGGCGGTCGTTTCCATCAAGATCACGCTGTACCGTCTGGCGAGCCAATCGCATCTGGCCGAGGCGCTCATCAACGCCGCCGAGAACGGCAAGGAGGTCACGGCGCTTTTCGAGCTTCGCGCCCGTTTCGATGAATCGAACAACATCGAGTGGTCCCAGCGTTTCGAAGCGGCCGGCTGCCACGTCATCTACGGCTTCCGTAACTTCAAGGTTCATTCGAAGATCTGCACCATCACGCGCCAAACCGAAAACGGCCTGCAGCACATCACGCAGCTGGGCACAGGCAACTACAACGAGAAGACGGCGAAGCTCTACACCGACTTCTCGTTTATCACGTGCGATTCCCAAATCGGTCACGATGCCGCCGACTTCTTCCGCAACATGGCGCTGGAGAACACTTCGGACAATTACGACATCCTGTGGGTAGCGCCGCTCATGATCAAGCAGAACATCCTGCGCAACATCGACGAGCAGATCGAGCGCGCGCGCCGCGGCGAGAAGTGCGGGCTGTTTTTTAAGACGAATTCCATCACCGACAAGGAGGTCATCGACAAACTGGTCGAGGCGTCCCAGGCGGGCGTGCCCATCGATCTGTTCGTGCGCGGCATCTCCTGCATCCTGCCGGGGGTGGAAGGCTACACCGATCGGGTGCGCGAGGTGTCCATCGTCGGCCAGCTGCTCGAGCACAGCCGCGTGTACGGCTTCGGCCCGCGCGAGGATTGCAAGCTGTACCTGTCCAGCGCCGACCTCATGACGCGCAACATGGACAAGCGCATCGAAATCGCCTGGCCTATCCTGAACGAGACGCTGCGCAACCAGGTGCTCGGGTATTTGGGCATCTGCTATTCCGACACGGCCAAGCTGCGCGAGCTTCTGCCCGACGGCTCTTACACGGCGCTCGGCGCCTTTGCGGAGCGCAACGAGAACGGGGAAGTGAAGCTGTTCGATTCCCAGAAGTACCTCATCGCCGAGGCTCAGCGCATGCGCCTGGCCGCTGCCGAGTTGGCCGCTCGCAAGGAGGCCAATCTGGGAGGGAGCGCGCGCGTGGTGTTCCCCCTGGGGGATGTCGCTGCGGAGGACGGTGCCGAGGTCGGTGCCAATGAGGTGGTAACCGAGGAGGAGTCCGAGTTTGTGGCCCATCGCTCGCCGGAGCTGGAGGCGGCCGAGGCCAAGGCCGTGCGCGATGCCGCCGACGCCATGGCCGCAGCGGCGACGGCCACGGCGGCTTCGGTTTTGGAAGCGGTGACCAAGGGCGTGGCCCAGGAGGTGGCCGCTTTGCAGGCTCGCGAGCCTCAAGGGGCGACCGCGGCGGCCGAAACGGCTCCTGCCGCCGACTCCGATCCGGCTGCGGCTGATCCTGCTGCGGTGGCCCCGGCTGCCGAGGGCCCCGTGGCCGAGCGTGCGGAGCTGGGCGCCGAGGCGGCGCCGGCGGCCGCCTCCGCTCCGGCCCCCGCGGCCGAAGTCGAGGACGCTGCTCGCCCCGACGACGGTCGCGCCATCGTGCCGGCCACCGTGGTAGAGCCGACGCCGGCGGGCAATGCCATCACGCGGTTCTTTCGCCGCCTGTTCGGCAAATAGGCCAGCGTCGCAGCGTCTGGTCGCTACGGAAGACGAACGCTCAAGGATAGGGGAAAGGAAAGCCATGCTCGAGAAGGTCAAGTTCAACAAGAAGCCCATGAAGAAGGCGGAATACAAGGAGCAGTGGGACGAACTTCTGGCCAAGCTCGTGGTGCTCCAGCAGCAGGCCCACAACGAGGGCGTGGGGCTCGTGGTGCTGTTTGAGGGCTGGAACGGCGCCGGTAAGGGCAGCCGCATTTCCGACCTCATGTACCACCTGGACGCCCGTTCCACCGGGGTTTACGTGGGGCTCGACCTCGATCCGGACACCGAGCGCGAGTTCGTCGGCCGCGAATGCGGCGTGACGGGTTTCTACCCCATTATGCAGCCCTTCTGGAAGGCCCTGGGCGAGCGCAACTCCATCACGTTCTACGATCGCGGCTGGTACACGGCGGTCATCCAGCATATGCTCTACAACGCGCCGGCCAAGCTGCTGCTTCCCAAGAAAGAGGAGCGCCACTACTTGGACTCCGTCCACGACTTCGAGCAGCAGCTTGTGTCCGATGGCTACGTGGTGGTGAAGTTCTTCGTGCATATGACCAAGAAAGCGCAGGTCGAGCGCTTGCAGCGGCTGCACGACGACCCGGTGACCCGCTGGCGCGTGACCGAGAAGAAGCTCGAAAGCCATCACGGTTACGAGACTGCCTACGAGCTGTACGACCGTCTGCTCGAGCGCAGCGATTACGACTTCGCCCCCTGGGTGCTGCTTAACGGCGAGGACAAGCGTCGCACGAACCTCACCATCGCCAGCACGCTGGTGGGCGCCCTGGAGCGCGCGCTCGCCCGCAAGGAGGCCGATGACGTGCTGAAGGCGTCGCTGGCGGCCCGCGAGAAGGCCGACGAGCTTTTGGCTGAGGAGCGCGCCGTGGAGGTGGCCGCCGCTGCCGAGGCGGCGGGCGCGGTGCCGGCGCCGGCGGCCCAGCCCGGGCGCGGCATGCTTGCCGGCGTGGCTCTGGCCCGCGCCGAGGCCCAAGCGGCCGCAGCGCACGATCTGGCTCCCAAAAAGCCTCGCTTCGCCATTGTGAAGAATTACCCCCAGGTGGACACGATCGACCACAGCCTGGCGCTCACCTTGGACGAGTACAAAGCCGAGCGCAAGCACTTGCAGGATCGCCTGTTCCGCTTGGAGAACATTATGTTCCAGCGCCGGGTGCCCCTCATTCTCATGTACGAGGGGTGGGACGCGGCTGGCAAGGGCGGCAACATCAAGCGCGTTGCCCAGGCGCTCGACGCCCGCGCCTACACCATCTTCCCCTCGCCGGCGCCCACCAAGCCCGAGCTTGCCCATCCGTTCCTCTGGCGTTACTGGACGCGCCTGCCCAAGGCGGGGCACGTGGGCATGTACGACCGTAGCTGGTACGGCCGCGTGCTCGTGGAGCGCGTGGAGGGCTTCGCCACGCCGGCCGAGTGGTCGCGGGCCTACGATGAGATCAACGAGTTCGAGCACGATCTGGTCGACTGGGGCGCCATCCTGCTGAAGTTCTGGGTCGATGTGAGCCCCGAAGAGCAGCTGCGCCGCTTCCAGGATCGCGAGGACGATCCGGCCAAGCAGTGGAAGATCACCGAGGACGACTGGCGCAATCGCGAGAAGTACCCCCAGTACAAGGCCGCCATCGACGATATGTTCCGCCTGACGTCGACCACGTTCGCCCCTTGGATCGTGCTGGAATCCGATGATAAGCGCTACGCTCGCATCAAGGCCCTGCGCATCATCGTGGAAGCCCTGGAGAAGCGCCTCGGCGAGTGCCCTGCCTCGTAGCGCCTTTCGGGAAGGCAGTTCGCCGTCGCTACAGGGTTTTTCCTTGCGCCAACCCGGGGTTCAGGGTACTATGAACCCAACATCAGCAAGCTGGCGGGTGCGCAGAGGACGGGCCCGTTGCATAGAAGGAGTCCGCTATGTCTTTGTTCGGTTTCGAAGTGCCCATGGAGGCCATTTGGGTCGTTGTGGCCATCATCGTGCTCGTCATTGTGGTGTTCATTGCCAAGGGCTTCATGGACGAAATGAAGAAGTAAATGCTCGCCCGTTCGACGGGGTGAGCTCAGGGCCCCTGCGGGGCCTTTTTTGTTTTCCGCAGGTCGCAAGGCCGGGGAGGCGAGAACGTCGGCGCAGGGCCGGCAAGACGTCGCAGCCAGCGCGGTCGAACGACTGCCCCTAGGGCCGACGCTAGGTAGAGAGATCGATATCGAAGGGGGACGCCTCATGGCTACCGCAGAGAATACCGATACCAAGAAGAAAAAGAAGAAGCGCGGGTGCTTCTGGCGCATCGTGTTCTGGCTTGCGCTCGTCGTGTTCATCGGCTCGGTGGGAACGCTGGGCTACCTGTTCTACACCTATTGGCAGGGCCAGAACGAGTACGAGGAGATTGCCAGCCGCGCCGTCGAGGTGCCGGAAGATGGGCAGGTGACCAACTTGGCCGATCTGGTGGTCGATTGGGACGCCCTGCGCGCGATAAACCCGGACATCGTCGCGTGGGTGTACATGCCCGGCACCATCATCAACTACCCGGTGGCTCACAAAGATGGCGACTCGGAGTACTACCTGCACCACAACTTCAGCCTGGGCGAGGGCTCCTTCGGCGCCGAGTTCGGCTCCATCATGCTTTCGGGCGAGAACGCCGGCGACTTCTCCGACGAGGTGAACATCCTCTACGGCCACCATATGCGCAACGGATCCATGTTCGCCCTGTTCGCCGAGTTCCGCGATTCGGCTATCTTCAACGAGCATCGCACGATTTACCTGCTCACGCCCGAAGGCAACTACCGCCTGCAAACGTTCGCTGTGGAGCACGTCCCCATGACCCATGCCTCCATTGCCACGCCGAACTATCCCACCGACGAGGAGTTCACGGCCTTCAAGGACTGGCTCGTGGAGGAGTCCATCGTCACGCCCGACCCCGATACCACCGATACCCTCGCCGACGCGACGAAGCTCTTCGGTTTCTGTACGTGCGATGGAGCCGACAACACCTGGCGCTATATCACCTTCGCCGATGTTGCCGAATTCGTGCCCATCAGCTATGTTGGCGCCGATACCTATCAGGGCGACACGGCGGTGGAAGACGGCGCGGCCGACGAGATCGCCGCCGATGCGCAAGAACGAGCGGAGAACTAGTGGCGGACAGCGTATTTCCCGGCGAGCAGCCGGATCGGTTGGAAGAGGAGTGCGGCGTCTTCGGCGTGTACGCACCGGGCGAGGACGTGGCGCGCCTGACCTGCTACGGGCTGCAGGCCCTGCAGCATCGCGGCCAGGAGAGCGCCGGCATTGCCGTGGGCGACGGCTCCACGGTCATCGAGGCGAAGGACTTGGGGCTTGTGACCCAGGTCTTCGACGAGGCGACGCTGGCGGGTCTTGGCGAGGGCGTGGTGGCCATCGGGCACGTGCGCTATTCCACGAGCGGCGGGAAGGCCTCCTGGGAGGCGGCCCAGCCGCATATCTCCGCCATCGACGATACGCTCATCGCGCTGGCCCACAACGGCACGCTCGTGAACACGAACCACCTGCGGGCCCAGCTCATCGACGAGGGCGAGCATCTGCGCGCCGGCACCGATTCCGAGGTGGCGGCCAAGGCCATCGGCCACCTCACGCGCCAGACCCATCATCTGCGCGAGGGTATCCGCTACGCCATGGAGAACCTGGAAGGCGCCTATGCCATGGTGCTCGCGAGCCCCGAGGCGCTCTACGCCTTCCGCGACCCCCATGGCATTCGGCCCTTGTGCATCGGTCAGTTGCCCGAGGGACGCGGTTGGGTGGTGTCGTCGGAAACCTGCGGCCTCGACATCGTCGGCGCCGAGTACGTGCGCGACGTGGAACCCGGCGAGATGGTGCGCTTCACCGCCGAGGGCATGGTAAGCGAGCAAGCCGTGCCGCCGTGCCCGCGGGCCGCCTGCATCTTCGAATACGTGTACTTCGCCCGGCCTGACTCCGTGCTCGACGGGCAGTCGGTCTACCAGGCTCGCCGCGCCATGGGCCGCATTCTGGCCGACGAGGCGCCCGTGGAGGCCGACCTCGTGCTCGGCGTGCCCGACTCCGGCGTGCCGGCGGCTCTGGGCTATTCGGAGGCCTCGGGCATTCCGTTCACCGACGGCATCGTGAAGAACCGCTACGTGGGCCGCACGTTCATCCAGCCCACCCAAGCCATGCGCCAGCTTGGCATCCGTCTGAAACTGAACCCGCTGCCGAGCGTGATTTCCGGCAAGCGCCTCGTGGTCATCGATGATTCCATCGTGCGCGGCAACACCTCCAAGAAGCTCGTGCAGATGCTGCGCGATGCCGGTGCGGCCGAGGTGCACCTGCGCATCGTGAGCCCCGAGGTGCTCTGGCCCTGCTTCTACGGCATCGACACCGATACCCGCGAGCAGCTCATCGCCGCGAACATGACGCTCGAGGAGATGAACGATTGGATCGGCTCCGACTCGCTCGCGTTCATCAGCCTGGACGGTCTGCGCGCTTCGCTCGCCGATGCGGGCCACGACGGCTTCTGCACGGCTTGCTTCACCGGCGACTACCCGGTGCCCATTCCCGACGATGTGGCAAAGAAGAGCTTTCTTACCCGCAAGGACTTCGAGGCGGTGTACGCCGGCGAGGTTTCATAGACACTGAAAGGAACCCCATGGAAAACCAGAACAGCGTGACCTATGCCGAGGCCGGCGTCGATATCGTGGAGGGCGCCCGTGCCGTGGACGCCATCAAGGACACGGTGCATTCCACCTATCGCCCCGAAGTGGTGGGCGACATCGGCGGCTTCGGCGGCCTGTTCTCCATCGCGGTGGCCAAGGACATGGTCGATCCGCTTTTGGTGTCGGGCACCGATGGCGTGGGCACGAAGCTCAAGGTCGCTCAGCGTCTTGGCGTGCACGATACGGTGGGCATCGATCTGGTGGCCATGTGCGTGAACGATATTCTTGCCACCGGCGCGGAGCCTTTGTTCTTCCTCGACTACGTGGCCGTGGGCAAGCTGGATGCCGAGGCCATGGCCAAGATCGTCGGCGGCATCGGCGAGGGCTGCCGCCAGTCTGGCTGCGCGCTCATCGGCGGCGAGATGGCCGAGCATCCCGGCGTGATGGACCCGGACGACTACGATCTGTCCGGTTTCTGCGTGGGCCTGGTCGATCGCCCGCGCATGCTCGATCCCGAAAGCGTGCGCGAAGGCGACGTGCTCATCGGCCTCGCCTCGTCCGGCCTGCATTCCAACGGCTACTCGCTGGCCCGCAAGGTGTGCATCGAGGGCCGTACCGAGGAGGAGCTGCGCGAGGCTCGCGAGGACTTGGGTGGCCAGAGCATTCTGGAAGCCCTGCTCACGCCGACGCGCATTTACGTGAAGCCGGTGCGCGCGGTCATGGAGCAGGTGCCCGGCGGCATCCGCGCTCTGGCTCATATCACTGGCGGCGGCATCACCGAGAACCTGAACCGCGCCTTGCCCGCAGGCGTGAACGCCGAGGTCGATTTGGGCACCTGGCCCATTCCGTCGGTGGTGCGCTTTGCCTGCGAGCAGGCGAATCTTTCGGAGGCGGAGGCGCTGAAGACCTTCAACATGGGTCTCGGTATGGTGCTGATTGTTGATCCGGCTGCTGCTGAGGCCGTAGAGGCCGCTCTGGCCGCTGCTGGCGAAGAGACCTACCGTGTCGGCCGCATTGTCGCTGGCGAAGGCGAGGTCCAATACGCCAACGAAGGGGAGCTGTTCTAATGGAGAAGCTGAAGATCGGCGTGCTGCTCTCCGGCAGCGGAACGAACCTGCAGGCCATTATCGACGAGATCGCGAATGGCCTGCCTGTGGAAATCGTGCACGTGCTGTCATCGCGCCCCGATGCCTACGGCATTGAGCGGGCGCGCGCGGTCGGCATTCCCGTGACGGTGTTCGATCGCTCCTGCTACGAGGATCGCGAGGCGGCTGACGCCCGCATCGCTGCCATCATGCAGGAAGCCGGGGTCGAGTACCTGGTCATGGCCGGTTACATGCGCAAGCTCACCCCGGTGGTGCTCGACGCTTTCCCCGACCATGTGCTGAACCTGCATCCGGCGTTGCTGCCCTCGTTCAAGGGGGCCCATGCCATCCAGGACGCATGGGATGCCGGTGTGAAGGTGACGGGCGTGACGGTGCACCTGGCTAACGAGGACTACGACAAGGGCCCCATCGTGGCCCAGCGAGCAGTGCCGGTGCTGGAGGACGACGACATCGATGCTTTGGAGGCGCGCATCCACGAGACGGAGCACATCATCTACCCCGAAGTGCTGCGCGCCATCGCCGAGGGCCGCATGACCTTGGACGCCGACCGTAAGATTCACATTCGCTCGGTCGATTAGGGCAATCTGGCGTTGATCGAGCGGCCGATCCCGGGCCAATGACAAGAATTTCAGATTTTGTGACCAGATTTGAAAAAGTTTTTGTTGGAGGAAGCGATGAAGCGCGAAACTATAGCAACCATCATTGAAGACCTGCAAGCCGGACGCACTCCGGTGCTGGCCGTGGAGGATTTCCCGGCGTTCTCGGATGAGGCAACGGCGGGCGATCCGCATATCGGCCCCGAGACGCTGCAGGCCATCGCCGCCACGCTGACCGAGGCCGACATTCCTACGTTTGAGCGCGCTCTGCGCGCCATGGATGAGGGCGATCTGGCTTGGCTCGGCTTCAAGGTCGTCTACGATGCAGCTGCCGCCCAGGGCAACGTGGACAATGAGGTCACGAAGAAGTACGGCGAGCAAGGTTCCGCCGATGGCGAGCCGCTCGTGTTCTTCTGCAACGACGCCAAGGAGATCGTGGCCTCGCGTGAGCTTTCGCCTCGCGACACCTTTCAGGCAAAGGACGTTACCCGCGGCCCTTCGATGCACAACGACCAGTTCGACGGCCTCACCTGGGCCAGCGAGCCGCTCTTCGGGAAGGTGCGTGTCTGGTTGCTCGGTGCGTCGGATGCGGCGGTCGAGGTGGCACAGCTCGCCGATCACGTGGGCTTCCATGTGGTGGCCGTCGACTACGACCCGGCGTTCTTGAACGAGGAGCGATTCCCGCAAGCCGAGCGCATCATGCTGCATGGCGGCAATTTCGACGAGTTGGCCAACATGCCGGCGCGTCCCGAGGACTATGTGTGCGTGCTCACGCGCGGGCATATGTTCGACCCGGAAAGCTGCATCTGGGCGCTGCAGAACGGGGTGCACTACGTGGGCATGATGGGGTGCGCGGGGAAGAACTCTACGGTGCATGACCTCGTCATCAACGCGGGCATCTCCGAGGCCGATTGGGATCGCGTGAAGCGCCCCATCGGGCTCAAGTTCGGCGCTAAGACCCCGGCTGAGCTGGCCATCGCCATCGTGGCCGAGCTGGTCGATGTGCGTTACAAGCAGCGCTACAGCGACGAGGCCCGCAACCGCCACGAGAAGAGCCTGGGTCGGGAGTAGCCGCTCTTCCTGTGCGCGAGCCGCCGACGGAAAAGCCGTGGGAAAACGGGGAGCGCTCTTCCTCAGGAGGCTCTTTCCGTGATACCCTGCTCCCTGAAGCGAACGCGCTGTGACTGACGGGTACGCGTGGGAAACCACGGGGGAGCAGCGCGCTTATCCCGCCGACCGTCTGGGCAAGCCTTCTCGCAGGAGGGGCTTGCCCTTTTTCATTGGGCGGGATGCAGAAGATACCGACGTGCCGAGGGCCGATGCGGAAAGCGCAGGGGTCGCGGCAACGCCGGAGAGCCTCAAGAGAAAGGGAATGCCCGTGCAAGACCTCGTTGAACTGCTGAAGAACAACCCCTACCCGGGCCGAGGCATCGTGGTGGGCAAGGACACCGTGTACTACTTCATCATGGGTCGCTCGGTCAACAGCCGCAACCGCATCTTCGCCATCGAGCCCGACGGCATCCGCACCGAGGCTCACGATCCCGCGCTTCTGGAAGACCCGAGCCTCATCATCTACCACCCGGTGCGCACGATGGGCGACGCCCTCGTGGTGACCAACGGCGACCAAACCGACACCATTGTGGAGGCGGGCGATTTCCGCGCTGGCTGCATGCAGCGCGAGTACGAACCCGATGCCCCGAACTTCACGCCGCGCATCTCGGCCATCGTGAACCCCGACGGCTCTTTCGAGATGTCCATCTTGAAGCACGCCGATGGCGACCGCTGCACCCGCGAGTTCTTCGCCTACGAAGGTGTTGACGAGGGGCAAGGCTACTTCATCAGCACCTACCAGGGCGACGGCAATCCGCTGCCCACCTTCGCCGGCGAGCCCATCCTCGTCGCGCTGCCGGCCCCCGATGAGCTGTGGGCCGTCCTGAACGACGACAATAAGGTGAGCCTCTACGCCAACGTCGGCGGCGAGGTAACCCTCTACAACAAGAACCTCGGCGACTAGCTTCGCGTGTTTTTCAACCATGGCTGAGCCGAGCGGGATGCGGGGCGCCGTTCACCAAGCGAGTTCCGCAGATGGTATCGAAGGCGTAGTGATGGCGGGAGAAGGTGCATCTGACGCCTTCGATACCAGCGAGGACTGTCTGAGCGACTGAGCGGCGCCCCGCAGCCCGCCCCCCGACGAGTCAGAAATCCCATAGATAGGAGACTTATGAACGAACTGGAACTCAAGTACGGCTGCAACCCGAATCAGAAGCCGTCGCGCATCTTCATGAAGGACGGCAGCGATCTGCCCATTCAGGTGCTGAACGGCAAGCCCGGCTTCATCAACTTCCTCGACGCCTTCAACTCCTGGCAGCTCGTGAAGGAGCTGAAGGAGGCCACGGGGCTGCCGGCGGCCGCTTCCTTCAAGCACGTGTCCCCGGCTGGGGCCGCTGTGGGCCATCCCCTCACCGAGACCGACCGCGCCATGTACTTCGTGGAAGAGGAGGGCGAGCTTTCCCCCATCGCCTGCGCCTACATTCGCGCCCGCGGTGCCGACCGCCTGTGCTCCTACGGCGACTGGGCGGCGCTGTCCGACGTGTGCGACGCCGATGTGGCCCGCTATCTGGCGCGTGAGGTGTCCGACGGCATCATCGCGCCGGGCTACACCGACGAGGCGCTGGAGATTCTGAAGACCAAGCGCAAGGGCTCCTACAACGTGGTGCAGATCGATCCCGATTACGTGCCGGCCGAAGCCGAGCTGAAGGACGTCTTCGGCATCACCTTCGAGCAGGGTCACAACAACTTCGAGATCAACGAGGCGCTGCTGGAAAACGTGGTGACCGAGAACAAGGAGATTCCCGAGGCGGCAAAGATCGATATGATCGTCGCGCTCATCACGCTGAAGTACACCCAGTCCAATTCCGTGTGCTACGTGAAGGACGGCCAGGCCATCGGCGTGGGCGCCGGCCAGCAGAGCCGCATCCACTGCACGCGCCTGGCGGGCAACAAGGCCGACCAGTGGTGGCTGCGCCAGATGCCCGAGGTGCTGAACCTTCCCTTCAAGGACGACGTTCGCCGTCCCGATCGCGACAACGCCATCGACGTGTACCTGTCCGACGACGAGTGCGACGACGTGCTGCGCGACGGCGAGTGGCAGCGCGTATTCACCGAGCAGCCCAAGGCGCTCACCCGCGAGCAGAAGAAAGACTGGATCGCGAAGATGAGCGGCGTGACCGTGGGCTCCGACGCCTTCTTCCCCTTCGGCGACAACGTGGAGCGCGCCCGCAAGTCCGGCGTCGATTACATTGCCGAGCCCGGCGGCTCCATCCGTGACGACAACGTCATCGAGGTGGCGAACAAGTACGGCATCGCCATGGCCTTCACCGGCATGCGCCTGTTCCATCACTAATCGGGCGTTTGGGGCCTTGTCTGGGGCCTAAGGTGTCGGTTGTCGAACCCTTTGCGGCCGCTCTTTCGGGGGCGGCCGTTTTGCGCCATAATGGGTACGTCAATGGCCCGTCGGGCCGCGCGTGGGAGCGCGGTGTGCGCCGTGGATGAGGATGCGGCAGGTACGTGCCTCGGGAAATGCGGGTGGAAAGCCCGCGCTATACCAGTAACCGTAAGGTTCGCCGTTGCGCCGAAGGGCGTGGCGGCGGCGAAGTCGGAACACCGAGCCGAGCAAGAGGGCCCTGGAAGAAAGGATAAGGAACTATGAACAAATTCGACATCACGGAGCTTCCCAAGCAGTGGCTCGTGGCCTTGGTGGCCCTGGCCTTCACCTTCTTGCTGGTAGTGCCGGGCTGTGCCGGCGAGGCGGCCGATAACGGCGGCAGCGGCAGCGGAGAGAACGCGGCCGAGCAGGCGGCCCAGGTGGCCGAGGAAGAAGGCCCCATCGAGGCCGGCCAGGCGGCGGAGGACATCGTCGTGCCCGTTTCCATCACGATGCCCGAAAGCGCCGGCGCCGAGCCCAAGACCATCGAGGTGACGGTAGCCGATGGCTCCACGGTGCTGCAGGCGACGGAGGCCACCGGCTGGGACGTGCAGGTGGAGAACAGCGACTACGGCAAGTTCGTCACGTCAATCAACGGCATCGCCAATGGCTCGGAAGGCGATGCTTCCGGCTGGGTATACACGGTGAACGACGAGCAGGTGATGGAAGCTTGCGACGTGCGCCAGCTGACCGCCGGCGACTCGGTGCAGTGGTCGTTCTACGTGGGCTAACCCGCAGCTCGTGTAATCCGACGGGCTCCTCCCCGCGAGGAGCCCGCTTTGCAGCTCCGTTGTTTTTCTTGGCGTTCTAAGGAGTTCCCCATGATCATTCTCGACGAGCCCTACGCCTCCGTTCCGCTGCTCGATTGGATGGAGGCCTCGGCCCATCCCGTGCTCGCCAACGAGTTTACCGAGAAGCTGACGGCCGGCGGCCGTGCGTTGAACTTGGTGGACGCCGCCGAGTGCGCCCGGCGCCTGGAAGCGGGGGAGCGCATCTACACGAACTCCGAGAACGCTCTGGCCTGGATTCTCGATCACGTGGAGAATCCGACGCTCACTGACGCCATCCGCCTGTTCAAGGACAAGGCGGCCATGCGCGAGAAGCTCGCGCCCTTAAGTCCGGGCCTGTTCCACGAAACCGTCGATCGCGCGGGGCTGGAAGCGGTGAACGTCGCCGACTTGCCGTTGCCGGTGGTGTTGAAGCCCTCCGTGGGGTTTTGCTCGATGGGCGTCTACGTTATTGAAGAGCCGGAGGACTGGGCGGCCGCCGTGGCCGATATCGCCCGGCGCGAGGACGGGTGGCACGAGCGCTATCCGGAAAGCGTCGTCGGCAGCAGCGAGTACCTTATCGAGGGTTACCTCGCGGGCACGGAATACGCCTTGGACGCCTACTTCGACGAGGGCGGCACACCCCATATCCTTAACATCCTGCGCCACGACTTCGCCGGCCCGGAGGATACTTCCGATCGCATGTACCTCACCGACGGTGCCATCGTGGACGCCTGGAACGACCGCTTCACGGCGTGGCTGGCGGCCGTGAACAAGGTGGTGGGCGCCCGCAGCATTCCCGTGCACGTGGAATTGCGCGTCGATGAGGATACGATCGCCCCCATCGAGTTCAACCCCCTGCGCTTCGCGGGCCTCGGCGGCACCGATGTGGCTTTCTACGGCGTGGGCCTGCGCACCTACGAGGCCTTCCTGGAAGATACGCCAGTCGATCTGGAAGCGCTGTACGCGGCGCATCCGGGCAAGGTGTACTCCATGTCGCTGCTGAATCCGGCTCCCGAGGCCGACTTGGCGCGCCCCTTCGACGGCGCGGCGCTCTGCGAGCGGTTCAGCCATGTGCTCGCCTACCATGGGTTCGACCCGGTGACGGTGGGCTTCTACGGGTTCCTGTTCCTGGAAACCGATGCGGAAGGCACGGGAGCCGACGAGCGCGATTGGCTTTTGCGCAGCGATCTCATGGAGTTCGTGGGCGGCGCGTTATAATGATGCACCTACCCCTGTCTCCTACCACGACGGAGGTGCGCTGATGCGCGGCAATTTGCAGAAAATCATGATCGGCCTGGTGGTCGTCATTGTGCTTGCGTTCATATTCTTTTCCGGCGACTCGCTGGTGAAGCTCGTCGACACCATCAAGCAGGGCACGCCCTTCTTCATCATTGCGGCGGTGGTGGCCCAGCTGTGCAAGTACCTGGCCCAGGGCCGCGGCTTTCAGGCCTGCTTCAACACGGTGAACGGGCACATCAGCTACCGCACGGGACTTTCGCTCGTGTTCGGCACCTTCTTCATGAATACGGTGGCGCCTTCTATGAACCTGGCCGGCACGTCGCTCGTCATGGCCACGGCCACGCGCAACGGCATGCAGGCGGGCAAGGGCACCACGGCGGCGCTGCTCATGCAGCTGTCCATCGATTCCGGCTTCGTCATCATCATGCTCACCACCTTCGGCGTGCTCACCTTCACGGTGGGACTGCAACCGGGCTGGCTGGCGCTCGGGCTGGTGGCCGTGGCGCTCGTGGGCGGCCTCGTGTTCGTCATCGCCGTGGGCGGTCTGAAGCCCCAGCTGGTGCTGAAGGTGCTGCGGCCCTTCGTGAAGCTGGCGGACAAGATCCTCGCGAAGTTCAAGAAGCCGGCCATCGACGAGTCCGTGGAGCGCACCATCCACAACTTCTCGAGCGCCGCGCACCTCATCACGAAGAATCCGCGCAAGACGGTGCAGTCATTTTTGTGGACGACCCTTTCCAGCATCTGCGAGATGAGCTGCTTCGTGCTCGTCGGCTTCGCGTTCGGCGTGCACCACCCAGAAGCGCTCATTTGCGGGTATGTTGTGGCCACGCTGTTCGCTATGATTTCCTTTGTGCCCCAGGGCGTCGGCGTTGTGGAGGCGGCGGTAACCGTGGCCTTCGCGCTCTTCGGCATCGATTCGGCCACGGGCCTTGCGGTGGTCATCGTCTACCGCGGCATTGTGTTCTGGCTGCCGTTCCTCGTGGGCGCGGTGGTCATCCAGCGCATCAAGGCGTTTATGCCGCTGGGAAAGCGCGATCTGAAAGGCAAGGCCGAAGCCATGGAGAACGGGCTGCCCGACAAGGTGGAGGCCGTGAAGCAGGTTGAAGCCAGCGAGGCCGCCAAGTGGGAGACTGCCGAGGCGCGGCCTGAGCTTGAGAAGGTGCCGGCAGGGGCCTCGGGAACCGCGACCGGGCCAGGGACGGTCCCAAAGGAAACGAAGTAGGCGGGAGCCGGGAAGACGCCTGGCGCGAAAGGATGCAAACGCGATGACGGAGACGAATCTGACGGGCGCGGCCCTGGAAGTGGCGCAGAAGCGCGAGACGCAGGGGCTCAACCACACGCTGGGCGTTCACTTCACCAAGGTGGAGCCGGGCCTCGTCGAGGCGGAGATGCCCATCACTCCGGCGCTTTTGCAGCCTTTTGGTTTTTTGCACGGAGGCGCCACTATTGCGCTTCTGGAATCGGTCGCTTCGGCCGGCGGCGAGCTGGCGTGCGACTTGGAGACTGAGCAGCCCTTCGGCGTGGAGGTGACCATCCGTCACAAGAAGAGCGGTCGGGAAGGCGACGTGGCTCGCGGCGTGGCGAAACTCGCCGAGCGCAAACCGTCGTCGAAGGCCGGCTACAAGCTGTACTGGGATGTGGCCGCCTACGACGGGGACGGCGACGTCATCAGCGACGGCGTCATCGTGGTGAAGGTGGTGCCGAAAGACTACCTCGCCCAAAAGCTCGCCGAACGCGGGCAGGCGTAAAATTCCGCCGACTTTTCTCTTGCGCTGTGCGGGCTCTGTGGTATCATAGCGTTCGCTGTCCGCAAGGAAGCATTTCGGGTTGTGGCTCAGTTTGGTAGAGCGCTGCGTTCGGGACGCAGAGGCCGCAGGTTCAAATCCTGTCAACCCGACCATCGAATTCAAGAGCCGGCCTCGCGCCGGCTCTTCTTGTGTCTGCCTGCGGGTGGGTTCCAAGGGTCGGTGAGGCTTTGGCTCGCGCCTTCGCGTGCCGTGTCTAAAACAGCTGATTTAGGCCCCGCGGTCTAGCGGGGAGGACACGGTATAATGCCAGGTTGACGTTGTGCGCTCTCGGTGCCCCGAAGGGCCGTTTTAGTGCAAGGAGGAGATCTCATGCGCATACTGGTTGTGAATGCGGGTTCGTCGTCGCTAAAGAGCCAGCTCATCGAGACCGACGGCAAGGTGTCGCTCATGAAGTGCCTGGCCGAGAAGGTGGGCACGCCCGACGCCTATATGAACGTGTCCTTCGCGCCGGATTTCCAGAAGGCCACCTATCGCGTGGCGGACATGACCGTGGCCGAGTGCTTGAAGAAGCTTTTGGAAGTGCTCGTCGACGATCCGGAGAGCCCCATCAGCGACCTCTCGCAGATCGACGCCATCGGCAACCGCATCGTGGCCGGCGGCGAGTACTTCACCAAGTCCGTGATCATCGACGAGTCGGCTCGCGAGAAGCTTGAGCTGTGCGAGGAGCTGGCGCCGCTGCATAACCCGCCGGCCGACGCCTGCATCGACATGATGGCCGCGCTCATGCCGAACACGCCCCAAGTCGCCGTCTTCGACACCGCCTTCCACGCCACGATGCCGCCCAAGGCCTACATGTACCCCCTGCCGGCCCGCTACTACGACGACTACCGCATCCGCCGCTACGGCGCCCACGGCACGAGCCACCGCTACGCGGCCCAGCAGGCGGCGAACCTGCTCGGTCGTCCGCTGCGCGATTTGGGCCTCATCACGTGCCATTTGGGCAACGGCGGCTCCATCACGGCGGTCAACCACGGGAAGTCCATCGACACCACCATGGGCTTCACGCCGCTGGAGGGCCTCATGATGGGCACGCGCTCCGGCTCCATCGATCCGGCCATCCTCACCTACATCATGCGCCGCGAGGGCATCTCCTTCGACGAGATGGATGCCGTGCTAAACCGCGAGAGCGGCGTGCTCGGCGTGTCGGGGCTGTCGGCCGACATGCGCGACGTGCTGGCGGCGGCCGATGCGGGCAACGAGCAGGCGCGGCTGGCCATCGACATGTACGTGTACCGGGTGCAGAAGGCCATCGGCGGCTTCTACGCGGCCATGACCCGCACCGACGCCGTGGTGATGACCGCCGGCATCGGTGAGAACTCCGCCGAGCTGCGCGAGCTCATCTTCGACGGGCTGGCCCACATGGGCATGATCCTCGACCGCGAGCGCAACCACGTGGTGGGCCAGATCGGCGTGAACCGCATCATCTCCATCGATGACAGCCCCATCAAGATTTGCGTGGTCACCACCGACGAGGAAATGCGCATCGCCCGCGAAACCGACAACCTCGTGAGCCAGCTGGGATAAAGCCCTGCTTGTCGACAGGTGGCAAGCCGCCGACCCGTAGCCTGGAGCGGCATTTTGACGGATGCGGGAGCGCTGCGTGGCAAAATGGTGCCTCGGGCTGCGGTGTTTATGTAGGATAACTTTCTAGAAAGTAAAGAAATACCAGGTCATAAGCTTGGACGTATTTGTTATATTCAGCTTACACCGCAGCCCGAGGCGCGAAAATGTCGGAGACGACGACTGGTGCTGACAAAAAGACGGCCCGTGCTACGGGTGCCAGGCGGCGGCACTCGCGGCACGGGCCAGATGTTGCTTGGGGCTTCTTACTTCCCGGCGGCGGCGTTCTCGCCGGCGATCTTGCCGTACACCATGCACATGCCGCAGGAGAGACCCTTCAGCGAGATGGGGTACTGCACCGCGAAGCGGCCGCCCTGGGTGGCGCCGGCCGCGTACAGGCCGGGGATGAGCTCGCGGTCGGTGTTGTACACGTGGCACTCCTCGTCGGACTCCAGGCCGCCCAGGTTGCCCAGGGTGAGGGCGCATCCGCACTCGGCGGCGTAGAAGGGGCCGTTTTCCAGGGCGAACAGGCGCTGGGAGCTCTTGAAGAAATCGGTGTCCTCGCCGGCGCGGGCCAGCTCGTTGTATCGCTCGATGGAGGCCTTGGCGGTCTCGACGTCCATGCCCTCGATCATGCCGAGCAGTTCGTCGATGGTGTCGGCCTTAAGGCAGCGGCCCTCTTCCACGGCCGCATCGATGTCGGCGGGGGTGCGCACGTTGATGCGCAGGCCGGAGGCGGTGTACTCGGGCAGAGGCTCGTCGCGGTAGATGCAGGCCACGCCGTGGGCGGCGGGGAAGTACGCCAGCTGCTCGGGCCAGGACGCGTCGAAGAACTGGTAGGCCTTGCGCTGAGGCTGCAGCTCCACCTGGTTCTCCAGCTGCTGGCCGGGCAGGTCCTCGTTCATGAAGCGCTTGCCGCGCAGGTTCAGCCAGAGGTAGCCGTTGTTGCCGATGACGCCGCGGCCGTCGGCGCCGGCACCGCCGCCCATGTGGTGGATCATCGGGGCGTGCCACTGCTCGATGGCGGCACCGGCCCAGGCTCCCATCTTGTGGCCCTCACCGACGTTGGTGTAGTTGCCTTCGTCATCAAGGTCGATGCTCAGGATGTTGATGCCGTTTTCCACGCATTCCGGCGCGTAGAACTTCATCATGTCCTCGTTGCCCAGGTAATCGCCCGTGGCCAGAATGACGCTGGGCGCGGTGATCTTGAGGTAGCCGTCAGAGCCGGCGGCCTGGGCGTAGATGCCCGCGACGGCGCCGGTGTCGTCCAGGATCAGCTCGACGCCCTTGGTGGAGTAGCGCACCTCGGCGCCGGCGTCCACGGCGGCCTGCAGGTTGTCGGCCATGACGGTGGCCAGGCTGGAAAAGCCGACGGACGTGGGATAGCAGGGCAGATCCTCTTTGTTGTAGTCGTAGGTCTCCGGCATCGGGTACATGTAGGGGAACATATAGTTGGCCTGGGCGTCCGCCGGAATTTCAGCATAGCTTTCGGGCGCCATGTACAGGTTCTTGCTGGCGCCGACGAACCAGTCGAGCGCGGCGCCGGACTCGTCGTAGTAGCGGCTGATGATGCTCTGGCTCACGTGGTGGCTGCACTCCTCCATGTGCATGTTCACGACCATCTTCTTATCGAGGAAGCCGTCGCCGCGGCCCCACTGGGCCTGGGTCTGGCCGCCGAAGATGGCCATGTCGCTGGCCACGCTGTTAAGGTGCGAGGAAGACTCAAGGCACACCACCTTCGCGCCAGCCTCGGCCGCGGCGCGGGCCGCCGGCACGCCGGCCGCGCCCAGGCCCACCACGACCACGTCGGCCGTCAGCTCTTCTTCCACCTGATCGTCGCTGATTGCGGGCGCCTCGCCGAGCCAGGGCAGCGTGCCCGTGCCGTCGAAGCCGACGGTGGAATTGGCTGCGCCCGTGGTGCCAAGCGTCTCGCCCGCGCTGCTTGAAGAGGCGGCCGGCGCGGTCGATTGCGGTGCGCAGCCGGCGAGTCCGGCCCCCGCGATGGCGGCGCTGACGAGCGCGGCTCCGGAGAGGAAGTTGCGGCGAGTGACGTTCATTTCAGACATGAGAACCTCCCTGTTTCCCGTGGGGCGCTTCCGTGCTGCCCCGTGGCGTCCCCGGCGGTTCCGGGGGCGTTTCTTCGTCGGCGCCGTGGCCGACCTGTTGAGGCTATCATGGCCCGTGCGGCGGCGGTGCGCATCAACCGCCGGGGTCGAATCGGGGTTGAATGCGAGCCGCAACGGCGCTTCTTCGACGGGTGGAAAAGGCGAAATCACGGTTGAATGAGCGGCAAAACCCCAGGTGGAGTATCGTCCGTTAGGGTTGAATGGCCGTTTGTGCCCGGTATTTCGGCAGGGCCGCGCCCAGGCGGTCTTTCTTGTGCCATAATGCCCCTGGAAGGGAGGATCGTGACCAAACGCAACGCCATAGGGATACGTCCGGAGCATATCCGCTTTGCGGTGGGCTACGGAAGCGTCAGCGCCTGGGGCGTTATGATGCTCTATGTGCCGTGGGCCGCGTCGCCCGGCTTCTCGTTGCAGGCGCTTCTGTCCATGGTTCCCGGGCTCGTAGTGTGCTTGGCGTGCCTGCTTCTCTTCCGGCAGCACCTGTCGCTTTCGGGACGCACGCCGCTTGTGGCCGGGGCGGCTCTTCTCGCGAGCTTGGGGACCCTTGCGTGTACCTATCCGACCCTGGCCGCCATACCGGGCGCTTTTGTGACAGGCATGGCACTTTCGGGTGGGTTCGCCATCTTGCTCATCATGGCGTGGTTCGACGCCTTCGCGCATATTGGCCCGCGCGGCATCATCGTTCTCTCCGGCTGCAGCATCGTCGTGACGGCACTGGGAAGTTGGTTCTTCGTCCAATGCGACGACGCTTTGGCCAGTGTGCTCACCTCGCTTCTGCCCATGCTGTCCTTCGTGCTTCTGCCTTTGGCGTCTGCGAAGGCGCCGAAGAGCGGGGAAGGGGAGGAGACGCCAGGGGCCTTGCAAGGTAGCGCGACGGGCGTTGATCGGGAAGGAGAGCGCGGGGAGCGTGCCCCCGAGCGCTTGCTGGTGAGAACGCCGGGGCTTGCCGATGTGCTGTCGGCGGCCGTGCCCCTGCGTACGCTGGCCGGCTTCGCTATCACCTTCTTCGTGCTCAGCTCCATCACCACTATTGTTGTCGGTCGCGACGATCTCTCGCAGCTCGGTGCGCCTTCGCTCGTCATTCCGCTGGCAGCGGCGCTCTTCTTCGTGGCCAGCGGCTTTTTCGCCCGCGGGAAGATCGATCCCTCCATTCTCTACAAAGTGCTGCTGTGCGCGTCTGCGGCCTTCGTTTTCTTTTCGTTCTACCTGGGGGATGTCAACGGCGCGCTCACGCTGCACGCCCACAACATCATCGAGGCCATGGCCTGGGTCGTGCTGGCCTTGGGTGCGAAGAAGACGCCGGTGGCGCCGCATCTGGTCTTCGCGGTAGGCTGGATCGCCGAATGCGTCGGCAAGACGCTGGGCCAGCTGGTGGCGCCTTTGCTCGCCGGCGACTCGCTCGTGCTTATGGCCGTCGTCGTCATGCTGGTGCTTTTGGGCGTCGGCTTCGCCTTCAGCGAGGGCTACAACCTGCTTGACATCGATGACGAAGAGGGGAAGGCCGAAGGCGCGAGTGCGAACGCCCGCCGCGAGACCCCTCCCGTCGCGGTCGGGGGGACCGAAGCTCCTGCGGCTGTATCCGAAACAGCAGCTTCTCTCCCGTGTCGTTCCGAGCGCGGCGCCGCAGGCGCGGAGTTGAAGGATCGTCCCGCTGACGGCGAGGGCATCGGCGAGCATTCTTGCGGTGAGCGCCCGGATCCCTACGCCGCTTTCTGCGCCGCGTACGATCTCTCGCCCCGCGAAAGCGAGGTCTTCTGCCTGTGGGTGACGGGCCACGGCCTGAAGTACATCCAGAACGCGCTGTTCGTCTCGGAATCCACGGTGAAGTCGCATCTGCGCAGCATCTATCGCAAATGCGACACCCACAACCGCGACGAGATCATCGCCCTCTTCGAACGCGAGGCCCCGGAGCTTGCTTGATGCGTCCGGCGCGGCTGGTTGCGAGCCTGCGGCCGGCTTCTGCGGCGAGGGCTACACCGACGCCGGCGAGCCCGATTTCGTGAGCGCTGCCGAGCAGCCGCTTTCCACGCTTTCTGCCGATGCGGACACGGCCTCCTATGCCAACCTGCGCCGCCTCGTGAGGTCGGGCGCCGGTTTGGGAACGATTGATCCGGGCGCCGTGCGCATCGAGGAGATGCTGAACTACTTCGACTACGACTACGCTGCGCCTGCAGAGGGCGAGGATTTCGCGCTGACCGCCCGCGCCGGGGCGTGCCCCTGGAACGCCGAAAGCGAGCTGGTCGTGCTCGGGCTTACGGTAGGGCAGGCGGTCACGGAGGCACCGCCGACGAATCTCGTGCTGCTGGTGGATGTGTCGGGTTCCATGGGGGACGCCGAGAAGCTTCCGCTTCTGAAGGAGTCCATGGCGCGTATCGTGAAAGGGCTGCGGGCGGAGGATCGGGTCTCGATCGTCACCTACTCCGGCGTGGAAGAGGTGGTGCTCAAGGGAGCTTCCGGCGATGATGCCGAAGCCATCCTCGGTGCTATCAACGGCCTTGAGGCGGCTGGTTCCACCAACGGCGAGGCGGGGCTTTCCATGGTCTACCGAGTGGCCGAGGAGATGCACATCGATGGAGGCGTGAACCGCATCGTCATGGCCTCGGACGGCGATTTGAACGTGGGCATCTCCTCCGAGGACGAGCTGAACGCCTTCGTCAGCGAGAAGCGCGGCCAGGGCACCTATCTCTCGGTGCTGGGTTTCGGCTCAGGCAACTACCAGGATGCCAAGATGGAAACGCTGGCCGATCACGGCAATGGCTCGTACCGTTACATCGATTCCGTCGACGAGGCGGCCCGCGTCTACGAGCGCTTCCTGGCCGCCGGGGCGGTTCCCGTGGCCGATGACGTGAAGCTGCAGGTGGAATTCGATCCGCAGATGGTGGAGAGCTACCGGCTCATCGGCTACGCGAACCGCATCATGGCCGACGAGGACTTCCGCAACGACGGGGCCGACGCGGGAGAATTGTGCGCTGGTGTTGAGCTGACCGTCGCCTATGAGGTAGTGCTCACCGACGAGGGACGGCGTCGCGAAGGGGATGAGCCGTGGCTCACGTGCGCGGTGCGCTATCAGCCGGCTGGCGAGCGGGCGGGGGAGGCGCCGGCAGAGCAGCGGTTTACGGTGAGCCGCGAAAGCTGGTCCGCCGAGCCGGGCGACGACTGGTCGCTGGCCGCAGCGGTTGTCGAGTTCGGCATGCTCGCCCGAGACTCCGAGTTCGTCGGCACGGCCACGGCTGATGACGCGGCCGCGCTAGCCGAGGGCTCGGCAGGCTCGTTGGATGCCACCGACCGCGCCGCTCGCCGCGAGTTCGCCGACCTAATCCGCCAGGCATCCCGCAATGCCGCCGCCCTCGATGGCGTTGTTGCTGCTAGCTGAGAGTTTTCGTTGGAGGATTCCTGCTAAATTGTGCTTCTGTCTCGAGGGAGCTGCTTGTCCGGCGACGGGGGCACCTACTCGTAGCCCATGGCGGCCAGTTGATCCTCGCTGAGGCCGAAGTAGTGGCCCAGTTCGTGGATGATGGTCTTGCCGATCTCTTCCACGACTTCCTCGCGGCTGTCGAAGCAGCGCTCGTGGGGGCCTTTAAAAACGGTGATGACGTCGGGGATATCGTCGTCGTAGCCGTTGGCCCGCTCCACGATGGACAGCCCGTCGAACAGCCCGAGGAGGTCGTCGAATTCATCTTCGCCTTCCGCATCCCGCATCTCCGCGCCCCATTCCTCGTCGTGTCCCAAATGGTAGGCGCTCGGCTCCTCTTCCCACACCACGGCCACGTTCTGCAACGCTTCCATGAACTGCTCGGGCATCGCATCGAGCGCCTCGGCGACGGCGACTTCGAATTCCTCATCGGTCATGCGATACATGGGAACCTCCAAGTGGTTGGACACTGTTCGCGTCAAATGGTGACAGTGTGCGCGATTGCAATTATTGTAGTGTAGCAGCTGTCACTTCCTTGGCGTACGCTGCGTCTTAGCTCTATGGGGAATTCGACATATCTCGGCACTCCTATGCCAGGATCACAGGTTTGGTATTGCGCGGGGCGCAGCGCTGGCGAGATCGGAGGTTTGGTACCGCGCTGCGGGAAAATACTGGCGAAATCGTGCGTTTGGTATCTTTTCGTGGCAAGATCGTAAGTTTGGTACCCGCTCTTGGGCGAATCTCGAGGTTTGGTACCTGCGAAAGCCGCGCGAGAGAATCGCGACCAGGCATTTCTTCGGGCGCAGGGAACCAAATCGCCGAAGTTGGCGGAAATCAGGGAACCAAACTTCGATTTCTGCCAGGGCCACGCCTCCAGAGGAGCCAAACGGCCTGATTTGCCAAAGTTGCCGTCATCGTCGGGCGTCGTTGAAGTATTTGTGCGAAACACGGCGCGGTGAGGGGGTTTGTGTTACCATTGCCCGCGCATTCAAAGGCGCGCGGAGGGTCCGGGCGCACTGCTCGTCGGAAGTGACGCGCCGACGGCAATTATCGACAGGCAAGGCGACCCCTTGCCCGACCTTATGGAGGAATTGCATGAAGATTCTGGGCATGGGAGTTCCCGAGCTCCTCATCATCCTGGTCGTTATCCTGCTCATCTTCGGCCCGAAGAACCTGCCCAAACTCGGCAGCGCGCTCGGCAAGACGGTGAAGAACCTGCGCGAGGGCATGGGCGCCGGCGAGAAGGACGTCGAGGAAGCCGCCGACGACGAGGAAGTCGTCGAAGTGGTGGAAGAGGTCGTGGAAGAGCCTGCAGCCGCTCCGAAGAAGACGGTGAAGAAGGTCGTCAAGAAGAAGGCCGAGTAACCTCGCTCCTTCGACAACATCAGGTAAGAA
>ERZ1673752.160-NODE-160-length-123449-cov-83.391324_pt1 | contig 123449 bp, 121 predicted proteins | sample MGYA00580195_ERZ1673752 | MGnify/ENA primary metagenome ERZ1673752 (study PRJEB41218, sample SAMN15661744) | gut metagenome | host: Homo sapiens | place: Canada: London | collected 2015-08-20/2019-03-30 | study: EMG produced TPA metagenomics assembly of... | reverse complement strand
CTCCGCTGGCTCTCGGCTAATGAGTTCGCTGTCCAATATGTTTGACAAACCTACAACATCGAATTATCACATTTTTTGCCATAGCGACACTCCTCAAATTCTGCGCCGCAATAGACAATGAGTCATGACCGCCGGCTAAGCCGGTGGCTTGATTAGGCCCTATAAGGGCCTTTTACTGGCACGCATCTTAAGATGCTACGAATAATTTGCCAGCCGCATTACCCGCCCCGCAGCCCGTAAACGGGCGATGCTTCTTCTACTTCGCGTTTGAAGGAATCGGAAGATTCCTCCCTATTCGCTCGCTGCGCTCGATGCTTGAAGCTAAAGCTTTTTTGCGGGATACCTCCACCGGCAGAGCCGGCGGTTTCCGAAGCAAATAAGAAAAACCCTCTGAAATCAACCGATTTCAGAGGGTTTTGGTCCGAGTGGGGCGACTCGAACGCCCGGTCTCTTGATCCCAAACTTATCGGGAATACTTTTTCCGCTCGTTTATAGCGGTTTTCGGCGCTTTTTAATTTGTTTCGCTTACTCTTTGGCGCTCTTATCTCCACTGTTTCCGGGTGTTCCAGCACCGTCTGTGGTAATCTATGTGGTCAAAAACGCTTCCCGCCCGGTTTTTGGTGAAGATTCACCGATGCCAAGCGGGAAGCGTTTCTCGTTGCTGTGTGATCTGTATTGTAACTCTGAGCAGACGGTTATGCAAGTTGTTTCTGCGAAAGCGGCAGCTCAAATGTTGAGCCGCAATAGACAAAGAATAGCATCACGCATTTGCTCTCTAAAGGTGAAACTCGCTTTCCCTCAATAACTATCGCATTCCCGTAATTTTAGGGTCATTTTAAGGGAAAGTCTGTCTTTCCGCCACAGCCTCACTTTTCCAAAAGATCCTCCATTGTGCAGCCGAGGACTTTCGCAAGGCTGAGGACAGTTTCCGCACTGGCCTTGTTGATGTCCTTGTTGCGCTGCTCATACATTTGAATCGACCGAAGGCTGACATTGCTTCGCCTGGCAAGCTCCGCCTGCGTGCAGCCATAGAGCGTGCGGATGCGTTTGAGGTTGGTGTCAGCGAAGTACTCGCGTACTTTGGCATCGGCAATATCGGCGAACTTGCTGATGTCCGCTTCGTGGAGAGGCGCATACATCCGCTCTAAATCTTCAAACGAGAGAACCTTAAAAATATCGCTGAACTTCCTGCCGGAAAACCACTGGTAGTAGGCGACGGCCCAGCCGATCCAATACTCTCTGGAGCGGTTGAAATTGGCTTTCGGTTTGACCGTCGGCGCTTTGCCCGTGGTCTCAACAAGGACATCAACAGCCGCTTCGATTCCACTTTTCCCCATAATATAGGCAGCTTCGCCGTTCTCGATCCGGTTGCTGACGGAGCTGACGGAAAACAGTTCCATGAAGCTATCTCCGGCGATTCCGCATGCGTTGATGGCATAGTCGAAGGCATCGCCCAGCAAGGCCTGCGCATTATTTAGATACATTTCTTGGTATGCGTGGGTCATCGTTCTGGATGCCTCCTCTCATAATGTCAAGCATGTACAGGCCGTCAGTCGCCTCTTCGAGCATTTTCGAATAAAGCTGGTCGGCTTCGTCGTTTCGCGCCTTGCGGAGAACATAATATTTTTCCCTTTCTGCGATGGAAAATCCCTCGTAATGCAGCAGGGAGAAGGCGTATTTAGACTTGACGACGATCTGTTCGCCCAACTTGCCCAGGCGCATAGCACTTGCAAGCTGCTGCACGGAAATTCCATTGTTCAAGAAAGACGCCGCAAAGTCAAAATAGGAGTCGTCAGCTCGGTAGCCGATGATCAAGTCATAAGCGTTGACATTGACGCCGAAATTTTCGATCAAGTATCGTTTGGCCCGCTGCGCAGCCGGATTATTGATAGAAAACAGACGGTGCTCTACCAAAACGGCGATCCAGTTCAGGATCGTATAGTCCGGACTGTTCAGATTCAGAATTTTTAGGTATTCCGTATCAAGGCTGTAACGATTGGCAAAACCGTTGCGCAAAGAGGATACGGCCCATTCTTTGGCAAGCGCTTCGCTTTCCGTGCAGTAAAAGCCCAGCCCGAAGTCGTTGTTATGCTTACCCAACCCAAAGGCGGGAGCCTCTACGATCTGCTCAGAGCCGTGATATAGGGTGATTTTCTGATCCATTTCCGCATCCTCCTAAGTATCTCTGCACAAATTATATCACTAAAGTGATATAAAATCAAGTTGTATTTGTGGGGAGATTACTATACATGTGGTTTCTGCGTGGGTGGCGGCTCAAAAGTTGAGCATCTGTAAGCAAAGAATAACCACTTCCTGCACGAGTGGCTTGCACAACAAACGCTATGGCAGCACGCACTATGACGCAAGGTCAGCGTCACGAGGGAATTTAAGAGCAATCCTTATCGTTTTTATTTTGTGGAAATCGTGATATTTCACTATTTTCTTGTTTTTTACGCCTAAATATGCTATCATAATATACAACACTGGCAAGTGTTGGAATGGGCCCCACCATGCGGCGGGGCATTGAGTGCAATGTCGAAACTAGACTACTTCAAAGCTCTAATTATCGAGGTGAGCCAATGCAAATCATCGACAATATCAATCACATCGTCAAAAACGACCTGCAAGATAGTATTCAGCCAGGAAGCAAATTGTCTATCGCTGCGGCTTGTTTTTCGATTTATGCATACCAAGAGCTGAAGAAGCAGCTTGAAAAGCAGATTGCCGCACTGGAAAGCAAAATGCGGCGAGAGAAGCAGCATAACAGGCGGATGGAAATGAATGCGGAGTTAAAAAAACTCCGAATCGAACTAAAGCAGATAACATGACAAGGAGGTTGTAGTGTGCCAAGCGCAAATACAAAGAGAATAGAAGAATCTGCAACTACAGCCCTTAAAGCTGCATTGCTAAGATGCCCTATACTTGATTCGTACATCGACTCGAATGATAAAACACCTTCATGGGATGGAACAGTATTCGTGTATAAATCTGAGAAGACGAAGAAAGAAAACCTTTCCGGTCGTGTTCCAATCCAGATTAAGGGGACAGAGAAAGTTATTGTATCTGATACTGCAACTTTTTCGTGTAGTGTCACAGATTTGAATAATTATTATAAAGATGGGGGCTGTGTTTTCTTCCTTATAAGTGTCGATTTAAGTTCGGGCAATTCAAGAATATTCTATAAGACTCTGCTTGTCGTTGACCTTGACAAGATAATCAAGGGTGCCGGAAAACAAAAGACCAGCACAATTCACTTGAATCTTTTTCCTGCTGAGGCTAATGAAATTTCCAGCATTTTTATGGAGTTCACAGACAATGTGCATAAGCAAATGGGCTTCATCGGAAAAGACATCCCCACTTTTGAATCATTGGAAGCAAATGGTGCAGAGATCACATCCTTAACTTTTACCGCATCGGGTATTGGATTAACTTTGGATGAGATCCCCAAGTTCCTGTCTACACATGACTTTTATCTGTACGCAAAGGTCAAAGGCCTGGATGTGGATGTCCCTATTGATAAAGTCACAAATGCGATTATATCAAAGCCCGTGGACGGAGAAGTGCGGATAAAAGATCGACGTTTCTTTTCCGCCTATCGAGTGGTGTATGAGAACGGAAATCCCATCATTCGCATTGGCAAAGGGATTAGTGTTGCCTTAAAAGCAGAGGAGAACCGGATTACAGTACACACAGACAGACCGGATACTCTGTCCGACTTTATTATTGAAGCAGACTTCTTTATAGAACTGGTTGAACAGGGAGAATTAACACTGAACGGGGTGACTATCCCGCTTAATGGTGCATCGTTGACAGATTTGCAAGAGAGAAAGAAAAACCTTGAATACTGCAAGGATGTTAAAAAGATGCTGGATTATTTAGGTGTGACCGAAGAACTTCTCCTAAACGATTTGTCAGAAAATGATGAGAAGAATCTAAGGAACTTTACAGGAGCGGTGCTATACAACCGGAAAATAGGTTTCCCCAATATGGAACAGGATCAGTTCTATGGTGCGTTCAAAATTGCAAATCTTGTGATTTGGATTTGGGCGAATAGGCAATTAGACGGTATGTATAGCATAGATAGTTTCTTCAAATTGCATCAGATTACACTTTTTACAGATGACGATGTTGATTTGAAAAAGCCTATCCAGACATCGCAATTTGTACTGTTTGATAAAAAAGGGCTGGTTCATATCTCTAATATGGACTATGAAATGGTTTACTCGGACATATCCCAGACGCCCCTTTCTCCTGAGTATTGCACGAAGGTTAACTTTTTAGTCCTTGACATGATAGGTGCATACGATGAGCAGACAAGGCACGATGAGAAGTTGCTTAACCTGGCAGAAAAGATATGTGACTGGTTGAAAAGTATCGAGTCCATGATTGACCCGGAGGTTCTGCTTCTTAATAAACTCCAAATCACTAAGCGTCGCAGAACACTTTCTATGAGCGAGATTATTGAACTTGCCAAGCTCACAGAAAATAGTTATCCACCAGCAACAAGATGTGGAGCATACTTGCTCATGGACGCTGATGAAGAGGCACAAAAGTGCTTCGACGAGCTTCCGCTCATAGCACAAGAAGAATTTTTGAAATATCCGATTTGCCACTTTGGTAAACCTACAATGAAGGAGGATAAAACCAATGGATAAACTACGCATGGAATCGCCGGACTTGACGGCGCAGAATATAGACCGCATTGCTGCCCTGTTTCCGAACTGCATCACGGAGATGCTGGACGAGGAACGCAGCACGCCGGAGAAGAAGGTGTACAAACGGGCGGTCAACTTTGAGCTGCTGAAACAGATGCTTTCCCCGGACGTGGTGGACGGGGACGAGGCATACGAGTTTACATGGGTCGGCAAGAAGGCGGCAATCGTGGAAGCCAACAAGCCGATTCGGAAGACCCTGCGCCCCTGCAAGGCGGAGAGCAAGGACTGGGACACCACCGAAAACCTCTACATCGAGGGCGATAATCTGGAAGTCCTCAAGCTCTTGCAGGAGAGCTATCTCGGCAAGGTCAAGATGATCTATATTGACCCGCCGTACAACACCGGCAACGACTTCATCTATGCCGACGATTTCATGCGCTCACAGGAAGAAGAAAACGAGCAGATGGGAATGTACGACGAGGACGAAAACCGCCTGTTCAAGAATACCGACACCAACGGACGGTTCCATTCCGACTGGTGCAGCATGATTTATTCTCGACTGCTGTTGGCGAGGAATCTGCTGACGGAGGATGGGGTTATCTTCATCAGCATTGATGATAATGAAGTTACGAATCTGCGCAGAGTGTGCAATGAAGTTTTGGGGGAGAGTAACTTCATTGCTCAGTTTATATGGCAAAGTCGTCAAAACAAAGACAATCGTAATATTTCTGGTGTGTCCATTGACCATGAGTATATTATTTGCTACTCAAAGCAGTGTGGACAGAGGATTTTTCGCGGTACAGAGCGGAAAACCGAACTGTACAACAATCCTGATGATGACCCGAGAGGACCTTGGACAAGTGCAAACATGGTAGGATTAGCAACAAAAGATGCAAGACCAAATTTGCATTATGATTTAATCAATCCTTACGATGGCATTAACTACGGATGCCCTACAAAGGGCTGGCGATACGACCGAAATACTATGAAACGTCTAATAGAAGAAAATAGAATTATTTGGCCGGATTCACCTACAGGGAGACCGCGAAAGAAGTCTTTCCTTTTTGAACTTTCTGATAATTTGCCGGGGTATTCCTCCGTCTTTAGCTCGGGTGTATATACGAATACTGCGACAAAAGAACTTGCTTCCATATTTGACGGGTATCTGTTCGATTTTCCGAAACCAGTAGAGATAATTCGGCAGTTGATTCAGCAAGTGACGGCTCCAGAAGACATCATCCTCGACTTTTTCTCCGGCTCCGCCACCACTGCCCACGCTGTCATGCAGCTCAATTATGAGGATAAAGGTCACCGTAAATTCATTATGGTACAACTGCCGGAGGCTTGCGATGCTAAAAGTGAAGCCTATAGAGCAGGTTACAAGAACATATGCGAAATCGGTAAAGAACGTATCCGCCGTGCGGGGGCGGAGATTCAGCAGGATCGCGCAATAGAGATCGGAACCCACAAACATGAGTGGAATCAAACATGTTACTATGTGGAGCATAAAGAAGAATGCGATAAGCTTGGCCATTTGCCAGACGAGTACTTTGAAAAAGAATTTCCGCCAGTCGATACAGGCTTCCGTGTTCTCAAGCTGGACGATACCAACATGAAGGATGTCTACTATGCGCCGGATGACTACGATCAGGGGATGCTCGCGGGGCTGGAATCCAACATCAAGGATGACCGCACCGACCTCGACCTGCTATTCGGCTGCCTGATCGACTGGGGTTTGCCGCTGTCCCTGCCCTACAAGTCCGAGCAGTTGGGCGGCTGCACCGTCCACACCTACAACGACGGCGACCTGATCGCCTGTTTTGACGCGAATATTCCTGAAAGTGTGGTCAAGGAGATCGCACAGCGCAAGCCGCTCCGCGCTGTTTTCCGCGATTCCGGCTTTGCGTCCAGCCCGGAGAAGATCAACGTATTCGAAATTTTCAAGCTCTATATGCCGGAGGACGCGGGCGACATTTCCAAGCGCGTGAGGGTGATCTGATGAACGCCGACTTGTTAGTCTATCAAGCAAAGGCATTTTATAACGCATATATAGCACTTGACCAACTAAGCCGGGATGATTCAGATACGCTGCTTTTGCTTTTTGCCCCTTTAGTTGTAAACGGCGCATTTTCTGTCGAATTAGCACTCAAGGCAATTTTAGCTAAAAACCAAATTGAATATGGAAAAGAGCACAACTTGCTAATTCTTTTTCAGATGCTTCCGAAATCCTTTCAACAGGAACTGTGGGCATACTTAATCGAAAAGGCGCCGGAGTATGCGGGCTCTGAAAAAGGACTCGATGAGCTTATTTTGCTCTCAAACGCCTTCGTTGACTGGCGCTACGCATTTGAGGGAAAACCTGTACCTGCGATAGAATCTCGCTTTTTAGCGGCTTTTGCAAATGCAGCGGTTCATACAATGTTTTCTTACTATAATGCGGATTTACTTCCTGCGACTAAAACGGAATCAAACAATGAGATTGAGCAGAGGTTTCATGAAAACCGTGAAAAATGTAAGGAAATCAATTTGAAAATGATCCAAAAGAAAACCAAGGAGCATCAGTTATGAAACTCCAATTCAAACACCAAAAATTTCAGGCAGATGCAGCAAAAGCAGTCGTTGATGTCTTTGCCGGACAGCCGTACCTCACGCCGACCTATATGATGGATAGAGGCTACGGTCAGCAGACGCTCACGGATGACACGGACTTCACCGGCTGGCGTAATGAACGCATTGTGCCGGAGCTTTCCGACAAGCTGATTTTAGAACATCTGCAAAAGGTGCAGCGTACCAATCAGATCAAGCCGTCGGACAAGCTGGAAGGTCGCTACAACCTGACGATTGAAATGGAGACGGGCGTTGGCAAGACCTATACCTACATCAAGACGATGTATGAGCTGAACAAGCATTACGGTTGGAGCAAGTTCATTGTGGTCGTGCCGAGCATTGCCATCCGTGAGGGCGTTTATAAGTCCTTTCAGGTGACGCAGGAGCATTTCGCAGAGGAATACGGCAAGAAAATCCGGTTCTTCATCTACAATTCTGCCCGGCTCACGGAAATTGACCGCTTTGCGTCAGACAGCGCCATCAATGTCATGATCATCAATGTGCAAGCATTCAACAAATCTGTTGATGCGAATGAAAAGCTGGAAAGCGGCAAAAGAGCGGATAAAAACGCAGCAATTATATTCAGAAAACTTGATAATTTCCGCTCCCGCCGCCCAATCGACATCATCGCCAAAACAAATCCGATTCTGATTATTGACGAGCCGCAGTCTGTTGAGGGCCCCGCTGCCAAGAAAAATCTAAAACTTTTCTCTCCGTTGCTGACGCTGCGCTACTCCGCGACTCACAAGTCGGACAGCATCTATAACATGGTTTATCGCCTCGATGCAATGGAGGCGTACAACAAGCGGCTGGTCAAGAAAATTGCCGTCAAGGGCATCACAGAGTCCGGCAGCACGGCAACCGAGGGCTTCGTCTATCTGGAAAGCATCAACCTTTCCAAAGCTGACCCGACAGCGACCATTCAGTTTGACTACATTGGAGCAAAGGGACTTCGCAAGAAAACAGCGACGGTCAGCGAACGATACAATCTCTACGATAACTCAAATTATCTTGACGAATACAAGGATGGCTTTGTGGTCAAGCGCATTGACGGGCGCGATAACTCCGTAGAGTTCCTGAACGGTATCAAAATCTTTGCCGGAGATGTGATCGGTAAGGTCAGTGAAGACCAACTCCGACGCATTCAGATCCGCGAAACGATTCTTTCTCACTTGGAGCGGGAACGGCAGCTTTTCCATAAGGGCATCAAGGTTCTGTCGCTGTTCTTCATCGACGAGGTTGCAAAGTACAAGCAGTACGACGAGGCTGGACATCCGTTCAACGGCATCTATGCCGATATGTTTGAGGAAGAGTACAACGACATCCTCAGCTCCATGCAGCGGGAAATTGGAGACGAGGACTACATACGGTATCTGGACGCGATTTCTGCCCATGATACCCATGCTGGTTACTTCTCCGTTGACAAAAAGGGCAAGATGACCGACAGTAAGCTCTCCGACAAGAAGGAAGGCACATCCGATGATATTGGCGCCTATGACCTGATCATGAAGAACAAGGAACTGCTTCTGGATCGTGATCCGAAAAAATCCCCTGTGCGTTTCATTTTCTCGCACTCCGCACTGCGCGAAGGCTGGGACAACCCGAACGTGTTCCAGATTTGCACACTGAAACAAAGCAGCAGCGAGGTTCGCAAGCGGCAAGAGGTCGGTCGCGGTCTGCGCCTGTGTGTCAATCAGGACGGCGAACGCATGGACGCCAACGTGCTTGGAAATGATGTGCAGTCCATCAATGTTCTGACCGTTATCGCCAGTGAGAGCTATGACAGCTTCGCAAAGGGCTTGCAGACTGAGCTTGCCGATGCGGTTGCAGGACGCCCTGTGGCGGTTACTGCCGACCTCTTCAAGGGCAAGGTCATTGTGGATGCCAGAGGCAACGAACAGGTTGTGGACGGCGATACGGCGCAAGCAATCTTCGAGGATTTGATCTCCAACGGATATGTCAAGCGCGGTGTACTGACTGACAAATATTATGCCGACAAAGCAAACGGCGCGATTCAGGTTGCGGAGGAAGTGGCGGACAGCCGCGATTCTGTGATCAGTATTCTTGATTCCGTCTATGACAGCCGCGCTATGCAGCCGGAGAACGCCCGCGACAAGAATGTGGAGCTGCAAGTTGATCCCGACAAGCTTGCCATGCCGGAGTTCAAAGCGCTCTGGAAGCGCATCAGCCCGAAATCTGTGTATGTGGTGGACTTTGATACGGATGAACTTGTGAAGAAAGCCATCACATCGCTCAACCAGAATCTTCATGTGCCGAAATTCTTCTTCAAAGTTGAAACCGGCGCAATGGATAAGATCAAGTCAAAGGATTCGCTTCTTGACGGAAGCGCATTCTCAAAGTTAAAGTCATCTACTTATGACAGCAGCAAGCAAATCCGCGTGGGCAGCAGCGTGAAGTATGATTTGATCGGCAAGCTGGTCGGAGAGACAGGCTTGACGCGAAAGGCAGTCGTTGCAATTCTGACAGGCATTGAGAAACCCGTTTTTGAGCAGTTCAAGTTCAATCCGGAAGAGTTCATTATCAAAGCAGCCGCCCTGATCAATGATGAAAAAGCTACTGCAATTATTCAGCATATTACCTACAACGTGCTGGATGAGCATTACGATACGGACATCTTTACCGAACCGACCATCAAGGGCAAGCTCGGTACAAATGCAATGAAAGCGCAGCGGCATCTATACGACCACATCGTGTATGACTCTACAAATGAGCGCAATTTTGCGGCTGACCTGGATACCAACACGGATGTCGCGGTTTATGTGAAGCTGCCGGACAGCTTCTATATCGCAACACCGGTCGGGCATTATAATCCGGACTGGGCGATTGCCTTCTATGAAGGTACTGTCAAGCACATCTATTTTGTTGCCGAAACGAAAGGCTCCATGTCCTCCATGCAGCTCCGGCTCATTGAGGAATCGAAAATTCACTGCGCAAGAGAGCATTTCAAGGCGATTAGCAGTGGTAATGTGGTCTATGATGTGGTGGATAGCTACCAGACTCTACTTGATCGAGTGATGAAATAACTCAAAACTTATGAGCTACGAATTGCACTGACAGGGAGATGCCTATGGACGCACGAAAGCACTTAATCATCATAAAAGGAAAAGACCAGACGGACTCGGTTGCGAGCTTTCAGTTCCATGACGGGAAGTGCGAGGTCGTCTATACCAGTGCGCCCAATAAGACATACAGCTTTCAGAGTAGCAATGTGGAGATCCTGCCCCTGCAAAAGAAAATCGACCCTGCGCAGGTGATTGTCACCGCAAACGGGCAAACAATCAGCGAAATTGATGAGCTTCTCGACTTCGGTGGATATTATCGTATTGTCCGCAACGGAAAGAAAGATTTATCGTTCCGTAGAAGCGAAATGCAGTTCCAGCAAAATTGTCTGGCGGACGGTAAAAATCTCGAGGCATTTCAATATTTCAAGGAAACTGCTGCAGCAATCAGTTTGGTGACGGAAAACGACATCAACATTCTGAGTATACAGTACAACAAGATCACGCAGGTCAGCGAAGACACTGTACTGGCGAACTATCTTACACCGCAAAAAGAAGTCAAAGCACCCAAGATGCCGGAGGCGGTAATCTATCCGTTTGGCTTGAACCAGAGTCAGAAGCTGGCGGTGGAACGGGCGCTTTCCTCCAAAATCAGCATCATTCAGGGGCCTCCGGGTACAGGAAAAACGCAGACGATCCTAAACATTATTGCCAATGTTGTTCGGAGCGGACAGACTGTAGCGGTCGTCTCCAACAACAATTCTGCAACGCACAATGTGGCAGAAAAGCTGGAAAAGAAAAATGCAGCCTTCTTGACGGCGTTTCTCGGAAGCCTTGCCAACAAGCAGAAATTTTTGGAGGGTCAGACCGGCAGCTATCCGGACATGAGCGACTGGGAAATACCTCCGGAGGAACGGCAGCAATTGGACCAGGAAACGACCACACTCTCCAAAGAACTGAACGAAATGCTCGATGCCAAGAACCGCATTGCGGAAATTGAGCAGGAATTCTTACATCTGAATCCGGAGCAACACTATTTTGAGGAATACTATGCGACTTACAGCAACACACCGACGGAAAATCTGGACAAGCTGTCCTCGCAGAAAATTCTATCGCTCTGGATGGAGTTTGAACAGCACGCGGAATATGAGACTCGTTTGGGTCTTTTGCAAAAGCTCTCCATCATGTTTCGCTTCAATCGCAATGCACTCAAACTGTTTCTCCGCTCTCCAGAGTTGGTCATTCCCTATTTGCAGCATCAATTCTATTCTGTAAAGAGGCGAGAGTTGGAGGCCGAAAAGCGGGAACTGACTCGCAAACTGGAGCATTATGCTTTTGATGCGAAGATGGACGAACTCACACAGAAGTCCCTGCGACTATTCCGCGCGGAATTGGCAGTACGCTACCCTTGGAAAGGGAATCGAAGGCGTTTTGAAAAAAGTGATTTTCGATGGAATTCCAAGGAGTTCACACGCGAGTATCCGGTGGTGCTCAGTACGACCTATTCCATCAAAGGAACACTGAGCATCAATCACACTTACGATTACTTGATTGTAGATGAAGCCTCGCAGGTTGATCTGGCCACCGGGGTGCTAGCTTTCTCCTGTGCGCGAAATATCGTGATTGTCGGAGATTTAAAGCAACTCCCCAATGTATTGACAGAGGATGACATCCGCACCAGCGATTCTATTTGGCAAAAGTACTCCTTGGATGAGCGGTATCGCTTTTCTACCCATAGTCTGCTATCCTCCGCATTGGAAATATGGCAGGACGCACCTGTTACGCTGCTGCGGGAGCACTACCGCTGCCACCCGAAAATCATCAACTTCTGCAATCAGAAGTTCTACCACGGGCAGCTGATCGTTATGACCAAAGACCATGATGAGCCGGATGTGTTGACCATGTATCGAACAACCGCTGGCAACCACGCCCGCGGACATCTCAACCAGCGGCAGATCGATGTAATCCAGCAAGAGGCTCTCCCGCGGCTGCATCAGCAGAATTTCGAGAGCATCGGCATTATCACGCCATATCGGGACCAGGTGGCAGCCATTCGCAAGCAGCTGGGAGATACTTATGAGGTGGACACCGTCCATAAGTTTCAGGGACGGGAACAGGATGCCATCATTCTGACCTCGGTCGACAATGTCATCACAGATTTCGTAGATGATCCCCACATGCTGAATGTGGCGGTTTCCCGCGCGGTTCATTCGTTGACGGTAGTTACATCTCAAGACCCGCGCAATGACCAGACCAACTATGGCGACTTGACTCGGTACATCGAATATAACAATTTTAAAGTGATCCAGAGTCAAGTCTATTCCGTGTTCGATATGCTCTATCAAGGCTATGCCGAGCAGCGCAGGGCTTACCTACAAAAACATAAGCGGATATCTGAGTATGACTCTGAGAATCTCATGTACTCCGTGATTCAAGAAGTGCTGGCCGAGGAGGCATTTTCCTCCATCGGCTGCGCGGAGCATGTTTCACTTGTGACGCTGGTGAAGGACTATGAACCGCTGACAGCGGAAGAACGCAAATACGCCTGCAATCCGCTGACCCATGTGGATTTTCTGCTGTTTAATCAGATGGATAAGCGCCCCGTGCTGGCCATCGAAGTAGACGGCACTGCCTTCCATAAGGCCGAGAGCAAACAGGCAGAGCGAGATATGAAGAAGAACTCCATCTTGGAAAAGTGTGCCGTTCCGCTGCTGCGCCTCCGTACAGACGGCAGTGGGGAAAAAGAGAAAATCAGAAACGCGCTAAAGAGGGATTGATTATGCCGCGAATTACTAGAAACGCAATCAGATGCAAAAAATGTGGAGATGTCATCGAAAGCAAAACCGTCCATGATTTCAAGTTTTGCAGCTGTGGCTCGTGCGCTGTGGATGGCGGCCACGATTACCTTCGCAGGTGTGGAAATCTTGGGGATTGGGAAGAAATGTCCGAAGCAGAAAAGGTTGAGGGCAACACGCATTGACCTAATTTTAATCATGGGAAGTTGGTGACACTATGCCCCTTATCATCGTTCGCAACGACATCACGAAAATGCCTGTGGACGCCATTGTCAACGCAGCCAAGGAGTCCCTGCTGGGCGGAGGCGGGGTGGATGGGTGCATCCACCGGGCGGCGGGGCCGGAGCTGCTGGCCGAGTGCCGACGGCTTGGCGGCTGCAAAACTGGCGACGCCAAGATCACAAAAGCCTACCTCCTCCCCTGCCGGTATGTGATTCACACTGTGGGGCCTGTGTGGCGAGGCGGCGGGCATGGCGAGCGGGAGCAGCTGGCCTCCTGCTATCGGACGAGCCTGGCGCTGGCCCAGGCGCATGAGTGCGAGACAGTGGCGTTCCCGCTGATCTCCTCCGGCATCTTCGGTTACCCCAAGGATCAGGCGCTGCGGGTGGCGGTGGACACCATCGGCCAGTTCCTGCTGGGCAGCGACATGACGGTCTACCTCGTCATTTTCGACCGCAAGGCCTACCAGATCAGCGGCAAGCTGTTCGCCGATATCGCCGAGTACATCGACGACCACTATGTGGACGCCCACACCGACACTCGCCGGGAGCGCCTGCACGGGAGCTTTGACCTGCAAAGCCAGCCGCTGAGCGTCTACGAAACTGCCGCACCGCAGTACGCCTCCGCTTCCGTGGCCTCAGGCAACCTGGACGACCTGCTGGCGCATCTGGACGCCGGATTCTCGGAGACCCTGTTGAAGCTCATTGACCGCAGCGGCAAAAAGGATTCTGAAATCTACAAAAAGGCCAATGTGGACCGCAAGCTGTTCTCCAAGATCCGCAACAACCCGGACTATAAGCCCTCCAAGCCCACGGCCATTGCCTTTGCCATCGCCCTGGAGCTGAACCTGGACGAGACCCGCGACCTCATCGCCCGGGCGGGCTATGCCCTCAGTGCCAGCAGCAAATTCGATGTGATCATCGAGTATTTTATCGGGCGGGAAAAGTATGATATTTTTGAAATAAACGAGGCGCTGTTTGCGTTTGATCAGAGCTTGTTGGGAGCGTGAAAAGAGATGGATAAAGTAAAACTAGGAAAATTACAGGAAGTAGACATACGCAAAGTCTGGCCGCATGAACAATACGATTTTTCAAAGTGGCTCTCTGCGGAGGAAAACATACAGGAACTCGGTAATACATTAAATCTGTCGCTTACCGATGTTGAGACCGAAAAATTTGTCGGAAGTTATCGCTGTGATATTTTGTGCAGAGATGAAATAACCGGGAAAATCGTACTGATTGAAAATCAGCTTGAGCAAACGAATCACGACCATTTAGGAAAAATACTGACTTACGCGTCTGGGCTTGACGCGTCTGTGGTGGTATGGGTGGTTGCTTCAGCCCGCGACGAACATGCGAGCGCCATTGAATGGCTCAACAAGCACACGGATGATAGCATTTCTTTTTTCCTGATTGAGATTCACGCCTATAAAATCGGAAACTCCGAACCGGCTCCCCAGTTCAAAATCATCGAACAGCCAAACGACTTTGTCAAAACGGTAAAACACATTGCGCAAGACAAGAGTTTGAACGAATCCCAAAGTTGCCGGCTGGAATTTTGGACCCAATTCAACGACATTCTTGAACAACGAGGGAAGCCCTTTAACAAGCGAAAAGCAACCACAGATCATTGGTATTCTATCGCAGTCGGTTCATCAGAGTGTCAAATTTCAATCGACTTAGTTAACAAGGATCACAAGATAAGAGTCGGCCTATGGATTGCAAATAATAAAAATATGTTTGATGCCATATATGCGCATAAAGATGAAATAGAAAGCGCATTGGGTTTTTCACTTTTTTGGGAGCGACTGAATCATAAGAAATCGTCTCACATTTGTAAATATATCGATGGCTTGGACTTTAAAAATCAGGATAATTACCCGAAGCTTATGAATGAAACAATTGACCTTGCTGTAAAAATGCGTGATGTACTGAAAAAGTATATTTAGGCCCAATACATCATATAGCTACTCTTTAATAAGCAAAATTCAGATTTTACCTGCTATCCCGAAAGCATCCGCCCACCAAAAAGAAGAAAATAGAGAAAAGGAGCCACAATGTCATGGATATGCAACGAGCGAAAGAACTGCTAACCATTTTAGCAGACGGCACTGACCCTTTGACCGGCGAGGTCTTGCCGGACGACCATGTATGCAACAAAGGCGAGATCGTTCGCGCACTGAACTGCGCCGTAGAAGCACTTTCTCGCAAGCGGAAAAAGCCGCTGCCGGAGAACAACGGAAAGCCGTGGACAGAGGAGCTGGATCAAGAGCTGTGCCGTTTGTTCGACGAGGGCATGAAGAAGAAAGACCTCTGCGCACACTTTGGCCGCACGCCCGGCGCAATCGAGTCCCGCCTGCAGCGGCTGGGGAAAATGTAAAAATGTCGCCCCACAGGCGACCAAACCCTCCTTCGGCTGCGCTACAATGAGAGCGCAATCAAACGAAGGAGGGTTTTCATTATGACAGAATTGGTTTTCATCCTGGATCGCAGCGGCTCCATGGCGGGGCTGGAGGCAGACACCATCGGCGGCTTCAACTCCATGATCGCGAGGCAAAAGCAGGAGGCGGGCGAGGCCCTGGTCTCCACCGTGCTGTTTGACAATGAGAGCGTGGTCATCCACGACCGCCTGTCCCTTGCCGAGGTGCCGCTCATGACGGAGAAGGAGTATTTCACCCGGGGCTGCACGGCGCTGCTGGACGCCGTAGGCGGGGCCATCCACCACATCGGGAGCATCCACAAGTACGCCCGCCGGGAGGATGTGCCGGAAAAGACCCTGTTCGTCATCACCACCGACGGCTACGAAAACGCCAGCCGCCGCTATAATTACGAGACGGTGCGGCGCATGATCGAGCGCCAGAAGGAAAAATACGGATGGGAGTTTTTGTTCCTGGGCGCCAACATCGACGCGGCCAAGGAGGCGGCACGCTTCGGCATCGGTGCGGACCGCTCGGTGAACTACAAGTGCGACGAGGAGGGCACGGCGCTGAACTATGAGGTCATCAGCGCCGCCGTGTGCAGCGTCCGGTCGGCCCAACCTCTCAGCGCCGACTGGAAACGCCGTATTGATGAGGATGTGAAGAAAAGGGGTAGATAATTTCAGGCAACTTCAAGCCACCACACCGCTCAATTTCTGCCACGCTATAAGCAAAGAATAGGCACTGCCCCAGGCCAGTACTTTGGCCGGGGGCAGTGTCTTTTTCACCTTCTTTTCCGTCTCACAGCGCCTTCAGCTTCCGGCAATATTCTGACTCCGCCATCTCTCCTGCCTGAAACGCTGCCCGCAGCTCCTCCGCCACGGCGACGATGTGATTCCATTCATCGGTGGAGATGGTGCCCCGCTGCTTCCGGCCCTTTAGGCGGTTATAGGTGCGGGCATACTCCTTGGCGGCGGCCTCCCGCAGTTTCCGTTTCGCCGTCTCATGGGCGCCCACGCTGCGGCAGGTCTTGCCGTGCTGGCCGAGGATGGGGCGGTCGCAATACTGGGTGTTATACCCGCCCACGGCCACGAACCAGTGTCCGCAATTCTTGCACCTGCGGGGCAGATTCCCTGCGGCAATCCCCCTCGTCAAGTCCAGATAGAAAAAGGCAATCAAGTCGTCGAAAGTGGAGCGCTCCGCCATCTTCGGCTTCCCGGTTTTCTCGTCCCGGTACGGGATAAAGGATATGTGCGCCGGGAAATCAAAGCGGAATGACGCCACGGGCGGGTCGTAGAACGGGTCGGATTCCTCGTCCATATCCACCCGCTTTGCCTTCCCGATCCCATCCTTGAAGCGGCCATAGGCGTCGATATAGTTCTCCCGCTTGCAGGAGGGCAAGCCCTCAAAATACGCCGACAGCATCCACTGGGTGTTGCGCTGGAAGTCGCTCAAGTCTTGGCCGATCCGGCTGAGCCGGGCTATCCAGCGCCCATAGTCGTCGTGGGCCTGCGTCCCCCGGGTCATCATCTCGTCCCACATCTCCCGGCAGTCCTCGTCGCTGGTGAAGCAGGACGGCGCATCCTCCCGCCGCAAAAGAAGCTCATACAGCGGCAGCTTCCGCAGCAGATGCCACAGCCGCCGAAACGCTTCGTTGACGATCCCGGCGCTGGACGGGTCCCGGGCGGCGAAAAACATCTGCGCCTCGGCGGCAAATTCCTTGGCCGCAGTGCCTATATCCAGGGTGAGCTGCCCCGACACCTCCAGCGCCTCCGCCGCAAAATATCCCAGCGGGTACTCCTCCCCCGCCACGATCAGGCCTGCCGCTGTAAAGTCGGCGGAAAAGAAATCCACTGCGTCATGGCTCATCCGAAACATAGTTGCCCCTCCATACCCGATTGATTTTTTGCTTGCGTGCCGATATTTCTGAAACGCCTTGCAAATGCGTTTTTATCTGTTATACTCATAATACCCGACAAGAATAATATTGTCAATCGGGTATATTCCATCTATGAAAGGGGGGCAGCCCATCCACCATTCCATCCAAAAAGAAAGCCGCCGAACTGCGGCAACAGTCCGGCGGCACGCCGCGCTTCGGAAAACGCAGACGCCATCTGCCACAAGTCTAACAGAGAGGCCTCCGAAACGCAAGTTCTTTTTCTCTGAATTTGAAATAAGGAGTGTTTTATGAAACGATCTGACTACACCGACTACGACCAACTTCCGCTGTTCCTCAACGCAGAAATGGCGGCCAAGCTCCTGGGCATCTCCCTCTCCAGCGCCTACGAGCTGATGCACGAAGAGGGCTTCCCGGCCCTGCGCATCGGCAATCGCATCGTCGTCCCCAAGGAAAAGTTCTGCCGCTGGGTAGACCGGCAGACGGGAGGTGCCCGATGAAGCGCACCCTGCCGTGGCAGACGCCCGCCCGAAACTACTACCCCCTGCCGAAAGTCCTTTGCCGGCTGGGCCTGTCCCCCGGCGAAATCGCTGTGTACTCCTTTCTCATGTACTGCGAAAACCGCACCACCTACCAGTGCTACCCCAGCTACCGCACCATCGGCGAGGCCGTGGGCATGAGCCGCAACACCGTTGCGAAATATGTCCGTCAGCTGGAGGAAAAGGGGCTTATCCGCACGGAGCACACCACCGTCACGCTGAAAGATGGTCGCAAGCGGAACGGCTCCCTACTCTACACGATCCTCCCGCCGGAGCAGGCCGTGGAGCAGTTCAACCGGCAGCAGCTGTCCAAAGCGGAAGCCGCCGCCGAGCGTCGCCGCATACAAGATACGCTGGCCAAACAGGCCGCAGAAGCCCCGCCTTCGCCCCTGTGAGCCGCTGTGTGGCCTCACCGGAGCGAAAGCGGGTGAAGATAGCACCCCCGGGGCTTTTGAGCGGTTTCGGACCGATTTTCGGTGCACCGAAATCGGGGCAGGAGAAAGGCATTGGCGCTTTTCCGCACCTATGCCGTTCACGGCAGCCCGCAGTGCGGGCTGCCACGGGGGGGTGCGGGATTTTGAGATTGACGCTGATTTAGGGGCTCCCAATATGCTTTGGCGCTATTCTTTGGAAAAATGCCCGTTTGCCCCGTGTTTTCAAGGGTTTTGGGCGGCGCAGACATACGAAAAAGGAGGAATTTTTAATGGACAACAACGGAAAAAGCCGTCACTCCGTTTGGCTGTCAGACGAAGTGTGGCAGGAAGTGGACGCATTTTATAAACTGGATAATTGCCCCACCCGCAACGAGTTTGTGGAGAAGGCCCTGCGGCAGTATTGTGGCCGCCTGCACGCCGAACGGTCGGTCGCATACCTGCCTCGCGCGCTGCAGGAGATGCTGGAGGGCACACTGGGCGTGTTCGGCGACAGGCTGGGCAAGCTGCTGTTCAAGCTGGTGGTGGAGCACAACATGACCAACCACCTGCTGGGCGGCGACATAGATATGACCCGGGACGAGTACAACAAAATGCGCGGCAGCAGCGTCCGGGAGGTAGCCTCCACCCACGGCAGCATCTCCTTTCGGGATGTTCTGCTGTTCCATCGGGAGGAGTAAGCGGTGCAAAATCTGCCGCGCTGTAAGCAAAGAAAAAGGAAATCTTTCAGTAGCTTTCCCCCGCAGCTTGTGGTATGTTGTGTTGCTGCAAGGAGGTGACCTTAATGGCAAAACGAAGACCGGCCGGCGACGGCATGGTGCGAAGGCGTGACGACGGACGCTGGGAGGGTCGCATCGTCATCGGCCACCGGGAAAACGGCGAGCCGCTGTTCCGTCATGTGTATGCCAAGACCCAAAAAGCTCTGCTGGATAAGCTGCACCAGAACATCGAGTGCTACCGTGATGTGGAGCTGACCGAGGACAGCCGCATGACGCTGGGCCAGTGGCTGGACCGCTGGCTCACGGAGTACAAGGCGGGTACGGTGCGGCCCGGTACCCTCGAGGGCTACCGCCGCTACATCGAATACTACATCAAGCCGCAACTGGGCGACAAGCAAATCTCCTTCCTCTCCCAGCAGGACATCCAGCGGATGTACCGCCGCCTGAAAACGGAGGGGCGCATCCACGAGCACCCCGAGATGGGGCATCAGCTCTCCGACTCCATGGTGCGCCACATCCATTCCACACTCCACGCCGCACTGAAAGACGCGGTGCAGGCCCATGTCATTCCCAGAAATCCTACTGAGGGGACAACGGCGCCCAAGCCCAACTACAAGCCCAAGCGTATCCTCACCCGCGCGGAGCTGGACGACTTCCTTACAGTGGTGGAGCAGGACGAGGTGTGGCGGGACTTCTTCCATACGGAGCTGATGACCGGCCTGCGCCGCGGCGAGATCTGTGGCCTGCAATGGAGCGACTTCGATGGGGACGCCGGTACGCTGAAGGTGTGCCGCACTCTCCACAGCCAGCGGAAAGGCGAGTATACCGTCGGTGAGACGAAGACCAATCAGGGAATGCGTACCATCATCCTGCCGCACAGTGTTACTGAAATTTTGCGGCGGCGAAAAGCGGATGCCATTAGCCAATGGATATTCCCTGACCCGGTGAAGCCGGAAGATCCCGTCGATCCCAACGCGGCTTATTGTCACATGAAGACGCTACTCCAGCGGGCAGGGCTGCCCAGCATCCGCTTTCATGATCTGCGTCATACCTTCGCAACCCACGCCCTCACCAGCGGTGTAGATGCCAAAACCCTGTCCGGTATCCTGGGCCACACCAACGCCTCCTTCACGCTGGATACCTACACCCATGTCACATCGGATATGCAAAAGCAGGCTTGCGGTATCGTGGGCGGCTTCATGGAAGATATCTTCGGAAAGGAGTTGAAACCGTGGCAAGAAAGCGAAAAGCCGGAGACGGAACGGTAAGGCAGCGCAAGGACGGTCGGTGGGAAGGCCGCATCGTCATCGGCTATGACGATAACGGCTATCCCAAAACGAAAAATGTTCTCGCTAAAACGAAGAAGGAGTGCCTTGAAAAACTCCAAAAGCTCAAGGAGGAATGCGGCGGGCTGAAGCCGGAGAAGGTGCGGCCTGAGATGCCCTTCGGGGACTGGCTGATATACTGGTACGAGAATCACTCCAAGCCCAAGATCCGCCCCACCACGCAGGAAACCTACGAAAGCCGCATCCATCTGCACATCATCCCGGAGATTGGGGACATCCCGCTGAACAAGCTGACACAGAATGACCTGCAGCAGTTCTATGGGCGGCTCAAGAAAAGTGGCCGGAAGCGGTTCACCGACAAGTACGGCGAAGGGCTGTCCGACCGAATGGTGCGCATGTGCCATGCTACCTGCCGCTCCGCATTGGAAAAGGCGGTGCAGGATGGGTTGATCCGTGTGAACCCGGCCATCGGCTGCAAGCTGCCGCCGAAGAAGGCGCGGGAGATGCAGGTGCTGACGCGAGAGGAACTTCAAAGGTTCCTCATTCAGGCAAAGTTCGAGGGCTACTACGAAGTCTTCCTTCTGGACTTAGCCACCGGCCTGCGCCGGGGTGAGCTGATGGCGCTGCAATGGGACGACCTGAACTTCAAAACCGGCGTACTGAATGTGAACAAACAGGTCTACGATGTGCGCGGCCAGCTCCAAATCAGCACGCCCAAGACGAAGAACTCCGTCCGCAAGATCGTCCTGCCGCCCGCCGTGGTGGCGGTGCTGCAGGAGTATAAGAAAACAGTGGACTCCCGCTGGATGTTCCCGTCGCCGGTGAAGGAGGACTGTCCCATTACACCCGGCGTGGTGCGGCGCAGATTGCAGCTCATTCTGGAGCACGCAGGGTGCAAGCATGTTCGATTTCATGATCTGCGTCATACATTCGCAACGCTGGCACTGGAAAACGGCATGGATGTGAAAACACTCTCCGCCATGCTGGGGCATGTGTCGGCGGCCACCACGCTGGACATCTACACCCACATCACCGACGATATGCAGCGGGCAGCCGCCGCAAACATTGACCGCGGCATCGGCAAAGCAGCGCCGCAGGAGGACGCTTTAGAGCCGGGGCAGGAAACTGCCCCGGCCCAGGCAGAAAAGCCGAGAATGACCGACTTCAAGCCCTACATAGGCCGCAAGCGCCGCTCCGGCACCGGCTGCATCAGCGAGATCAGCGACCATCTCTTTGAAGGCCGCTATTCCCCCAAATGGCCCGACGGCAAAAAGCACGCCCGCAATGTCTATGCACACACCCGCGAGGAGTGCGAGGAGAAGCTGAAGGTGTTAATTGCAGAGATGAAAGCGGAGATTGCGGAGACGCAGCGGCTGAAGGATTTGGGCAAAGGTGACGGAAGCCCACCGGAGGAGAAGAAGGGCAAGCGGGGGAAGAATAAAAATTAATAAAGTTGTCTCAGATATCGTATATTCGGTATCTGAGACAGTTTTATAACGGAACCGGCTTAGATAAAAAATAATTAGAAATGGCTGACAGGGTGTGCAAATAATTGATGCCCTGCCAGCCATTCTACATAGACGGAAGTTGGAGAATAGATGTACTGTTGCTTGGGTTAGAAAACACCGGGATTAAAAAGTGATAAATAATAGTGCTTCACTTAATTAAATATTTTCGCTGTATTTTTTTGGCAACCACTTGGTTAAATACCACTCATCATTTAGTGCTCGATACATGGCGGATTGCCATGAGTTTGGGCGATACTTATTTTCTTCAAGAGATTCCAGTATGCTTTCTTTTACTCCTATTGTGCCTGCAACTTTATAGATGCGCGAATGACGATTGAAAACTGCAATCATCTCTTCTGCGGCATGCTTACTATACAAATCATTTAAATGGAGAACAGCAAACTGATTCTTTAACCGTGCGCATAAGACAGGATCACAATCATTCGGAGGTAAAACCGAGAAAGTCATTGTTAAGAAATTAGATGCAATATCTTTAACTATTTCCGCAGACAACCAGATAAGACTATCTAAATCTTCATAATATGGATTTAGGATAGCATCTTCCTTTTTGTGAACGACAACATCGGCTTTGTTTTTGTTGCAATTAGCACATGTTGGAATGAGGTTTGTTGGGGAAATTACTAACGAAATATAGTGAGCCTTTGGATAATAGTGATCTAATGTAGAAACAATTTGCTGGCGACAATAGGGACATAGTCCCATAGGTGCGGCACTTATTATTTTATCATAATATTTTCTTGCAGGTTGTTTGGCTTTTGACAACTTATTGGTGTAGAGCTTTTCTAATTCATGCTTAGGAACACCACTTATACTTTCACTCTGTGCAACCTTTTCAAGGTCTCCATTTTCCATGTAATGCTCATATTCTTCAGTCGATGTAACAATCTTAGGCAGGCATGGACGAAACAGCTGTTGGTTTGCAGCCCTCATATTGCTAATGCACGAGTCGAAAACCTCAGTCACTTTTATATCTGGCTTAGGTATCTTCATCGTTTTCGCCCTCATTCTCATCTTTTAGCATTACCATGGTTTTTACCAATGCACGTCCTTCGGCACCCAACTGTCCATTGAGAGCCTGAAGTACGGCGTTATAGTCTCCGTGAAGGTTTACTAATTTTTGAAGTAAACTATGAAAACCGGAATTAATTACTTCAAGCCCAAAGACCTCTGTTGTCAGTGTTGTAATGTCTGAGCCAAAGGACTCGATATTTAGCCGTTCTGCTTTGCAATATGCGCCAGTTCTTCTTAATTTCCATATGCAATTTCGAGGAACTTCTTGGAGAATTACTGGCGAATGCGTGGCGATAATTGCAACGCCATTTTTGTCGAGAAGCAGTTCTGACAGTGCACGAATAAACGCAGACAAAAGCGGTGGGTGTAGATGACCTTCTGGTTCATCCAAAAAAACTAATGTCTTTTCCATTACTTTTTCCACAAGCTGTGTTATTGAAAGTAGGATAATTTTGTGACCGGAACTTAGTCTGGAGAATACAGAAATAAGGGTATCACTATCGTATTGGGAATCTTCTTCACAATAGGTAACTATTTCTGATTCACTAAACATTGGATCAGATGTTAACATATGAAGGACTTTCGTTAACAGCATACGCTGAGGGCCATGAAGGCAAGCGGAAAAGCTTGCCGCGAATATTTTATTTAGGTGTTCATGGGTGTTTTCTCCTGAATGCGCAGGGAGGCCTATTCGGACAAATTTTTCTGACTTTGTTTTAAAGTTCAATTCATCAAACGCACTGAATGAAACAAAGACTATACGAGAAAAATGATCTACGGCTGTTTGTTTATCATGAAGGAAGCGAGTTTCTCCAACATTTTCTCGAAGATTATTACGGGGCTGTATGATTGACCGAATCATATTGCTTATTAGATATGTTTTTCCGACGCCGTTACGCCCAATGATGACATGAATATTCGATGGCGGATAAGAATCAGGATCGACATTGAATTCAATCGTAATAGGCTCAATTCCTTCTCGAATTGGAACTGACCTATATTCAAAATTGTACGGCGTTAATCTTGCACCGCCTAACGCAATTCGATTAAACTGCTCTTTAACTGTTGTTAGCGGGACGCTTCGTAAAAGAGATTTCTTAGTCACAGGTTCCTTTTGCGCAGTTCGTATTAGCTTAGTGTTGTATGCAATATCATTTAAAGCAGCAAGAATCTCGCTTCGCATTACATCGCCCAGATTTTTGATATTTTCATAATAGTAGCTGTCTTGACCAAGAGAAAAGAAATCTTCTGACAAACGGGAAAAACTTTCAGGAAGTGCTGGCCTTCGCTGGTCTTCAACCATACCCTTTTGGCCGATTTTTGTTTTTCCCATGTAACATTGGTGAGATAAGGAGTCGACAATATACAAGTCATACATTGTGCTATACTGAAACCAATCGTCCCATTGATCCTCAATCAAATAGCCAGTATTAGGAGTGGATGTCATTGCGCTTGATTGTCCGGTAGCTAATATTTTAAATATCATACTGATTCACTTCCAAGATAGAATAGGATAACAAGCCGTATGGGAACTCTCTATACGGCTACCTTGATGGCACAAAAGGCTTGTTATTAATTATATTGCAATTTAGCAAAAATTACAATATTAAGTCTGCGCCTGTCGAAAAGATATGTTGAGAATGACAAGCTCGCCCCCTGCGCCGCAATAGACAAAGAATAAGAAAAATCCCTCTGAAATCGTTGATTTCAGAGGGATTTTGTGAAGACAAGACAATAGAGATGTTTTTGTGTTTCTGTCTTGATTTGAACAAGCGTTTTTCTTCAATGGAATCATTTCTACAAATTTACGCCAATATGTTAGTTTGAATTTGATCTCGTAAATTAAGAAGATGTTTAAACAATTGCCGCTTAGTTTCAAAGTAATCTAAATTAAACGCTTTAACAGTAAGGCCTTTCAATATATCTGTTTCTATGATGTCTTTCTCCTCTAAATACTGTCCTAATCCATAATGAGCAAGACAGTTTCGCAGTTCTCTGTTTTGCAGAGCATCATCAATCGAATAATTAGTTCCTTTAGTAAGCCTCAGTTCGTTTACAAAGTCACACAAATAATAGTATTGCAGATATGCAAATTTAAATTTCTGGGGAATCTCTTCTAAGAAAAAATTTTCAATAAATACTGTAGCATAATTAATATTGCATAATATCGAAAACAGAACCACGCCTAACTCGTTTTTTTCTTTTAGAGGACAATTATTAAAAAAATGAAAATCCTTGCATTCTACAGTGTTCCCCTTATCATCATATAAATATGGGGCAAACGCCTTACACCCGAAAAAGCCTGCGAGTTCACCTACTATAACACTTAGATCTTTTATCATTATGCTAACATTCTGATTACTTAAAAGCGGCATTGGTATATAAGCAGCACCAAGAATTGTATTCCCACAGTATTCTCCATTAAAAAGATCAGTTCCTACATTATAGTATCCAAATACCTTTTCGCGCAGACTTCGATTGCTATAAAAGTACTGATCACTTTCAGCAAGTTTACTCATCAATAGATTGGCATACTCAGAATATGTTTTCTCAAGAAGTTTATGACTTTGCCTTAATGCATCGTAATAGTTTTTCTCTTGTTCATTAAATAACGGTGCTTTTAGTCCTAACTTTTTGCACCACTGCTCTGCACCGTCTGCAAAGATTCCAATGTACGGTTGGCACATCATTATATAGTTGCTACTAATATTGCTTGCGTTTTGACTCATGTCGACAAGCGTATATAGGAATCTTGCATCTGATTGAATCAATTCATAAGCCGCTCTTTGTACCTTATTTAATCTCATCCTTACCTCTAAATCGCAAATCATCTAATGTTTGCGTTTTTGAATTTGTATATTTTTAAGTACTTATTTCTTTTTTAATTATAATCTGTTGGAGGCTAAATTTCAATATCAGACGCAAATATTAGCAGAATTGCAAAAGTAAACCCCACACATTAGTAAGTTACCCTACTCCTTGAGTTAAGCATAAAAATGGCACAAATTTACGTTGAAATTGCTTTCAAATACATAATACTTTATTGTTTACGAGATAAAAAGAGATAAACAAGCTTCTAGACTTGTCTATCTCTTTTGGTCCGAGTGAGGTGACTTGAACACCCAACCTCGACATCCCAAATGTCGCGCCCTACCAGTTGAGCCACACCCGGATATTCATTTTTCTGCCATGATACCACGGCGAAGGGTAAAAATAAAGTTTTTTCTGTCTGTGGTCATTCCTGTGGTCAAAGCCGCTTTTATGCTATTTTCGGCAATCGGTGGAAATCCCGCAAATGCAGGTGTCACAAGGCTTTGCGGCGTTTCGCCTCACCCTATCCCGGATACCGCCACGGCACTCCCAAAGCAGGCGCGCTACCAACTGCGCTACACCCGGTTATATATTGTCGGCTTGAGCGGCCGCCCCCATAGTATACCCTACAGCGCGCCCGTTTTCAAGAGCTTTCTGCACCGGCGGCCACAAAAAGAGACCCCGCCCGGGGCTGCCGGAAAAAGGCAGGCAGCGGGCGGGGATATGAGGGAAGGGGAATGGCTTGCGGAATCAGACTCTGCGCCGCGAACGGGGAAGGCCGCTCAGCTGCTCCGTCAGCTCTCGCACCCGGCGCTTGCCGTCGGCAATGTGCCGGTCGATGGCAATCCGCTCCCGGCAGGCCCAGGCCTCATGGGTGGGCACCTGGGCCAGCAGCTTTGCCGCCGCCGCAGCCAGCCAGACGGCGCCGGAACCCTCCCCGGGACGGGTAAGCTCCGGCTCCAGCACAACGTTTTCATATTTCCGGGCACTCTCCCGGATGCAGCGGACGGCTTCCTGCAGCTCCTGGGCCGCACAGACGGCCAGGTCCGCCAGGTCATGGCTTCCAATGTTTTTCAGCAGTTGCCGCAGCTGCTCCAGCAGGCAGAGGGCTTCCTGCATCCGCCGGACGTTCTCACCGGCGGTCTCGGGGTCAATGGACAGAATGGTCAGCTTGCTTGTCATGGATGTTCTCTCCTTCTTCTTGGTGGCGTGATCCTCCCGTGCCGTGGCGATACCACGCTTTTATGTCATTATAACCCAGGATTTCTCCCATTTCATGGAATTTGCATAATTCGCTGCAAAATGCGCAGAACTCGACATTATTTGCCATAAATTTCCAATTCTTGCAATTATATGCGGCATATGCTACAATGTATACCCGTTGAATAAGGGGGATTTGTTTGTGAGCACGACGGCTTCCATGATTTATAACATCTGCCTGCTGGCGGTCTGGACGGCGTTTCTGTGGAAAAATCTGACGCCCCGATTCAGCTTCCGGGTGACCATGCTGATCTGTGCGGTGGTGGTTCCGGCGGTGGTGCTGGGGGTCAACTATGGGCTGAACCGGCTGTCGGTGCTGCGGCTGATCTCCGTTCCGCTGTTGTTTCTGATCCTGGGGCTGACGCTGTACCGCAGCCCGATTCCCCTGACGGCCTTTGTGGCCTTGCTGCCGGAGGCAACGCTCCTGATGATGGAGATGATGCTGTCGGTGGTTTTCCCGATGTTGTTTGGCCTGAACGGAGAGGTCGACTATTGGCACACCGCGGCGGCGGAGCCTCTGGCCCTGCTGACAGTGTCGCTGTATGCCGGAACTCTGGCCCTGGCCACCTGGGCTCTCTCCCGGAACGGCCGGCCGCTGAGCCTGACCCAGTGGCTGATTTTCGCGGTTTTTCCCTTGCAGCAGAGTGCCTGCCTGATCACCATGTTCCGGCTGTATGCTCAGTTTCCGGAGGCCGTCAACTGGCCGAGAATGTCCGTTCTGATCCTGCTGTTTGCCGTGTCCGACGTGGCGCTGTTCTGCCTGATCGGGCAGACCGCCCGGAAGGCGGAGCTGGAGACCGCCAACCGCCTGCTGAATGACCAGCTGGATAACCAGCTGAAGCACTACTCCGCCCTGGTGGATCAGTACGAGGACAACCGCCGCATCCGCCATGACATCGCCCACCATATGCACACCATCCAGCTGCTGCTGGAGAGCGGCCGCCGCCAGGAGGCCACAGCCTATGCCGGGGAGCTGATGCGCCAGCAGGAGCACAGCCCCCAGCTGGACCAGTGCGAAAATCCGCTGGTGGACGCCTTCCTGTTCAGCCGCATCCGGGAGGCCCGGCAGGCCGGGATCCCGGTGGAGGCATCAGTGGTGCTGCCCCGGAGGCTGCCCATTGCCAACGTGGACCTGGTGATCCTGTTCGGCAACCTGATGGACAACGCCGTGGAGGCCTGCGGCCAGGTGGCCTCGCCGTTCATCCGGCTGGAGGCCGGGCTGCGGAAGGACTATCTGGTGGTGACGGAGACCAACCCCGCCCCGGCGGATGACACCCGGAAGAAGCGCCGCATTCCCCATCTGGAGCGGGGCATCGGCCTGCACATTCTGACGGACCTGGCCGGGCGGTACCACGGCTCCTGCACCCAGGAGGTCCGGGACGGACAGTTCACCGTGTCCATTGCCCTGCAGCTGCCGGAAAATCAAGGAGAAACGGAGGAAGCCTGATGTTCCGTCTTGCTATCTGCGACGACGACACCCTGCATATGCAGAATACCCTGCGCTGCGCTCGGGAGACGCCGGAGGCTGCCGACTGCGACATCCGCACGTTTTCCGCCCCCGGGAAGCTGATGGACGCCGTTACCGGCGGGGGCTACCGGCCCCACATCGCCCTGCTGGATATCTGTATGCCCGACAGCAGCGGCATCGAGCTGGCCCAGCGCCTGCACGAGAAGCTGCCCCGCTGCCAGGTGATTTTCGTCAGCAGCTTTCTGGACTATGCCACGTCGGTATACGACGTGGAGCACGTGTATTTTATCCTGAAATCCCAGATGGCCCAGCGGCTGGGTCCCGCCCTGCGGCGGGCTATGGACGCCCTGGGCGCCGTCCGCGCCGACCTGCTGCTGGAGCGGGACGGCGCATCGTACCGGGTGCCGGTGTCAGAGGTGCTGTATGCCGAGCGGGTGCTGCGGAAAACCCGGGTGGTCACCACCCGGGGAGACTTCATGACCCAGCGGACCCCCGCCCAGCTGCTGGAGGAGAGCCGGGGCTTCATCCGCTGCCACCAGAGCTATTGGGTGAACCTGTCCCGGATCCGGTGCATCAGGGACGGAGCCTTTGTCATGGAAAGCGGCGGCTGCGTCCCCATCAGCCGCACCTATCAGCATCCCGCCCGGGAGGCGTTTTTCCGCTCCCTGGTGGACGGCGAGTCTCAAAAAGGGCAAGGCCCTTTTTGATAAGCATAAAAAATCAGGGCCCTGAAAAGGCCCCGATTTTTTATGCTTATGTTCCGGGTTCTGCCGGGTCCGGGGCGGGATCGGGTGTGGGTTCAGGCTCCGGGTCCGGGGTGGGTTCAGGCTCTGGGGTGGGTGTGGGGTCGGGCTTGGGCTCCGGCTGGGGCTCCTGCTTGCCCACCTCCACGATCTTGTCCCGGCTGTCATAATTGCTCTCCGCCTCGAAACTGCTGGAGATCAGATTTCCGTTGCCGTCGTACACATTCCGCCAGGTCTGCACGGTGAACCCGGTGATGGGATACTGGGTCACCCGCTCCGCGCCGGGGGCCAGGCTGTCTACCTCTTTATAGATGGTCTTCCAAGGGGTGGTGGACACGGTTTTGCTGGTGATCTTCACGAAGCTGCTGTCGGTTTTGGTGCCGAAGATCTTCACCGTGACGTTGTTGTTGTACCAATAGGTGACGATCTTGATGGGATAGTCCGTGTTGTTCTGCAGAACAAAGTCCAGATACGGCCAGAACACCGTGGCGTCGCACCCGGAGGGGACATAATCCTGGGCGTACATATGGCAGGCCCGGGACACGATCTTCAGGTTGGCCAGCAGGGCCGAATAGTACAGGGTGGACGACACCTGGCACACGCCGCCGCCATAGGAGGGCACGGCCTTGCCGCCCACATAGGCGGTGCCGATCTTGAATCCAGCCTCCTTGGTGGTGGGGCCCACGGCATTGTTATAGCTGAAGTTCTCGCCGCTGTTGACCACGGAGCCGCTGATGTTTCCGGCGGCCTTGCGGACGTTGAAAATCCGGTCGCTGGTGCCGGAGACATAAGAGGTGTACTGTCCCAGCACGTCCCGGAACAGCACCTTCTCCAGCTCCGCCTTGGTGACGGTGGGATAGGTGATCTGGGCGGGGATGACGATCTCCTGGCCGGGCTGGGCGTCCTCCACCAGCTTTTCGGCCCCGGCCACGTCGAAGGTGACGCCTATGCGCCCCTCCACCACCTGGCCGGTGGACCGGTCATAGGAGGCGTTCTTTCCCTGGCCGCCGATCTCCTGCTCCAGGGCCGCCAGGTCCAGGGGCTTGCCCTGGGTGATGGTGCTGACGCAGGGGATGGGGTCCATGCACCGGGTGGTCACCGCCTGGTGCAGGGCCCGGGCCAGCTTGTCCCCGTCGATGGTGCGGCCGTCGGCGGCCTTGGTGACGTAGAAGCCGTCGCCCTTGCCCTCCTCCATGCGGTACGCCCCGTCCACCGGGTCCCGGCTCAGCTCCCGGCTGAGGCTCTCTGCCCGCTGGGACAGCTGTCCGGCGTCCAGGTCCCACTGGACCTGCGCCTGGGTGTCCCCGAACCAGCTGCGGATCAGGTGATAGCCGTTGACGAAGAAATTGCCGCCGTGGGCCGCGTTCCAGGCGGCCTGGGCCGCCTCCTGGGGCGTCACGGACACCCCCAGCTCCGTCAGGTTCACCGTGCCGATGACCTGGTCCTCCAGGGTCAGGTCGATGGTTTCCTTGCGGCAGGCGGCGTCGCCCTCCTGCTGCCATTTGTCCTGGACCTGCTGCGCCGTAAGGCCGCCCACGTCCACCCCCAGCACCCGGGTGCCCCGCAGGGTGGTCCCTCCGGCGGCGGCCGCCGTGCAGACGGCTATGTACGCCGCCGCCAGCACGCCCACGGCGATGCCGGCAGCCAGTCCCGCAATACGTCCTGCGGACCGTTTTTTCTTTTCCTCCTGTAAGGGCTTCTGGTTGGTCTGTTCCATGGATGCCCCTCCTCATTTCTGTATAGCTGCAACAATTCGCAGTTTATACAGTATACTACATCCCTGCCGGAAAAAAGTTACAATCCGGTAACAATCAGCAACTTTCGGACACACTGTCGATTTTTCCCGATGCGCGCTTGGGGATGCGGATGGTCAGCAGGATCTCCCGGTCCGTGTCCTGCCGGTCCCATCCGGCGTCCACCCCGGCCTGGCGCATCAGATGCAGCCCCCGGTCCACGCTGTTGAGGAACAGCCGCACGTCCTTGATGATGTAGGTGCTCCGGCCCCGGGGCGGGGTGACCTGGGCCGATTGCAGGAGCTTTTCCACATAGGCCTCCGCCTGGGCCACGTTCATCCCCCGGCGCACCATATCCCCGGCGGCCCGGCGCTGGACCTCCGGGTCCTGGAGCCGCAGCAGCGCCCGGGCGTGGCGCTCCGTCAGGCCGTTTTCCCGCAGCAGGGCCCGCACGTCCTCCGGCAGACGCAGCAGGCGCAGCTTGTTGGCCACGGTGGGCTGGGCCCGGCCCAGCCGCCGGGCGGCCTCCTCCTGGCTGAGGCCATAGCGGGAGATCAGCCGGGCGATGGCCTGCGCCTCCTCCCAGCAGTCCAGGTCCCGGCGCTGGAGATTCTCCATCAGGGCCAGCAGGGCGGAGTCCTCCTCCCCTACCTGGGCCACCAGGCACGGCACCTCCCGCAGTCCGGCGATCCGGGCGGCCCGCAGCCGCCGCTCCCCGGCCACCAGCTCATAGCCCTCCCCGGCCCGGCGGACGGTCAGGGGCTGCAAAATGCCGCAGGAGCGGATGCTGGCCGCCAGCTCCGCCAGGCCCTCCTCATCGAAGCTGCGGCGGGGCTGCTGGGGGTTGGGCCGGATGCGGCCCAGGGGGATGTACTGGACCCGGGTGGATAGAAACTCACCTTTTCGCTGCAATTTCATGGCGTTCGACCTCCTTTCCCCCATTTTATCCGCCGGAGGGAGCAAAAAAGGCCGCACCCTGTCGGGAAATCAAAATTTCCCCGGCGGGGCCGCCATCAGCGAAAAAATGCTTGCCATCGGGACCCCCGGGGGGTAAAATAACACCAATTGAAAGACAGGAGGCGCATTCCTATGGAATTTAATCCCCAGAAGCAGCTGGCGGGCCTGCTGGAGTGGATGGACCAGCAGATGACCCAGTGCGGCGGCAAAACCGCCGTCATCGGCATTTCCGGCGGCAAGGACAGCAGCACCGTGGCGGCGCTGGCTGTGGCCGCCTATGGCCGGGAGAACGTGTACGGCGTGCTGATGCCCAACGGCGTCCAGCCGGACATCGACTATTCCCAGGCCCTGGTGGAGCACTTGCAGATCCCCCACTGCACCATCAACATCCACGACGCTGTTCAGGGCGTTCTGCAGGAGATGGAGAAGGCGGGCCTGACCCCCAGCCGCCAGACCGCCGTGAACCTGCCCTCCCGCGTCCGCATGGCCACCCTGTATGCCGTGGCCCAGACGCTGCCCGCCGGCATTGTCATCAACACCAGCAACCTCTCCGAGGACTGGGTGGGCTACTGCACCATTTACGGCGACTCCGCCGGAGCCTTCTCCCCGCTGGGCATGTACACCACCGAGGAGGTCATCGCCCTGGGCCGGGTGCTGGGCCTGCCGGAAAAGTTCCTGGTGAAGGCCCCCTCCGACGGCCTCACCGGCCTCACCGACGAGGACAACCTGGGCTTCACCTATCACGCCGTCAACGAATATGTCCGCCGGGGGGTGTGCGACCCCGCCATCCGGGAGCAGATCGACCGGAAGCACCGCACTAGCCGCTTCAAGTTCCAGACCCTGCCGGTGTATCACAACGGCCTGCCTATGGCCCTCACCGACGAAACGGATTACTACAAGTAAGAAAAAATCCTGCGGCCCTGCCGCAGGATTTTTTTGCTTATTCGTTGGGGCCGAAGGGGTCGATGGGCCGGAAGGGATCGTCATCGCCGCCGTCGGGGCCGGACTGGAAGCCGATGCCTTTCACCCGCTTGATCTCCTGGAAATAGCCCACGTTGGCCTGCTCCCGATAGGGGGCCAGCCAGATGTCCAAAATGCCCAGGGTCAGGCCGGACAGCAGAATCCACCCGATGAAGGACAGGTCCAGCACAAACAGCGTCCACTTGAAGCCCGCCGTCTGGGCCTTGCTCATGCTGATGGCCTCCATGATGCCGATGTCGGGATTTTCGCACAGGTTATACACCGCGAAGCGGTACCGGTACTGGGCGATGAGGCCGGGGATATAGAACAGCAGGGACCACAGGAACACGAAGATGCTCATAACGATGTTCAGCAGGATCAGCTTCCCCAGGAAGCCGAACCCGTCCAGCAGGCAGGAGAAGGGCATTTCCTTGCCCCGGCGCACGCCCAGGTGATAGATGGACCAGCCGGCGCTGAGAATTGCCTGGGCCAGCCAGTTCACCGCCGCCACAAAGGCCACCAGCAGCACCGGGAACTCCGGAAAGCTGGGCAGCATCGCCGCCAGGTCGGGGTCATAGCCTGCCATCTGGTCCACGGTCTGGGACGCCCCCACATAGGAGTCCAGCCCGCCCAGCAGGCCCAGAACCCCCACAACGATCAGTGACACCAGGTAGGGGTTCACCCGGGCGCCCCGCAGCACCTGCTTGGCTTCTTCTTTAATCTGAATGCGATCGGGCATGAAAGCACTTCCTTTCTTGTGACACGCCGCCCCGCAGGCGGCCATATGTCCGCTTTTCTGCGCATAGTATACCATATGCCGCCCCCAAACACAAGAGCGGGAAATTTCGGGTATTTTTGGATAAAGATTCCGCCGGATTCCCTCCGAAAAGCTAAGAATAAGACAAAAACCTATAATTTTTGCAGAAAACCGGAATACAGGGGGTGGACAAGAAGCCAAATCTGGTGTAGAATTTAGGGCAGTATGTGGTGGCATAGGGCCACCCAGTAGTAAGATGAGGTGAAGACAATGGCACAAGCTTTCTTTGGCGGCGTTCATCCCAATGATATGAAGGCCGCAACCAATGAAAAGGCCATCGAACAGCTGGCAGCCCCGGCTGAGGTGGTCATTCCCATGTCTATGCACATCGGTGCACCCTGCAAGCCCATCGTTGCGGTGGGCGATAAGGTGACCATCGGTCAGAAGATCGGTGAACCCGGCGGTTTCGTGTCCGCTCCCATCCATGCCAGCGTGTCCGGCACGGTGAAGGCAGTGGAGCCCCGTCCCTTCTCCATGGGCGGGACCATGATGTCCGTGGTCATCGAGAACGACTTCCAGAACACCGTGTGTCCGGACATTCATCCCGTGGACGACCCTGACAGCCTGACTCCCGAGCAGCTGGTGGAAATCGTCAAGAACGCCGGTATCGTGGGCCAGGGCGGCGCAACCTTCCCCACCCACGTGAAGATCAGCTCCGGCCTCGGCAAGGTGGACTATGTCATCATCAACGCCGCCGAGTGCGAGCCCTACATCACCGGCGACCACCGCACCATGCTGGAGCGGCCCGAGCAGGTCATCAAGGGCGCCACCCTGCTGGCCAAGTGCTTCGGCGTGGAGCATGTGTACATCGGCGTGGAGGCCAACAAGCAGAACGCGGCCGACGTGCTGAACAAGACCATCGACGAGCTGAAGGCCCCCGTGGTGGTGGAGGTGCTGCACACCCGTTACCCCCAGGGCGCTGAAAAGCAGCTGTGCCAGGCCATCTCCGGCCGTCAGGTTCCCTCCGGCAAGCTGCCTGCCGACGCAGGCTGCTGCATCTTCAACCTGAACACCACCTGCGCCATCTATAAGGCTGTTTACACCGGTATGCCCGTTGTCAGCAAGGTGGTCACCGTGTCCGGCTCCGGCGTCATCGACCCCAAGAACCTGGAGTGCCCCATCGGCACCCCCATCACCGCCCTGTTCGACGCCTGCGGCGGCCTGAAGGAAGAAACCTACAAGCTGATCATGGGCGGCCCCATGATGGGTCTTGCCCAGTATAACCTGGACGTCACCGTGGGCAAGGGCACCGGCGCCATGCTGGCTTTCGCCGGTGACGAGGAGCAGTACGAGGAGAATCCCCAGTGCATCCGCTGCGGCAAGTGCGTGGGTGTGTGTCCCATGCGTCTCGAGCCCGTGTTCATGTATAAGTACCTGATGAAGGGCGACGTGGACACCTGGCAGAACACCCTCCACGGCATGGACTGCATCGAGTGCGGCGCCTGCGCCTATACCTGCCCCGCCCGTCTGCCCCTGACCCACGCCTTCCGCATGGGCAAGCAGAAAGTCAACAATGCAAGAATGGCCGCCAAGGCCAAGGCAGAGGCCGAGAAGGCCGCCGCCGAAAAGAAGGAGGCGTAAACCATGACCGATTACAAGAATTTGAAGCTGATCGCGTCCTCCTCCCCCCACATCCGGTCCAACGAGAGCACCCGGACCATCATGATGGACGTGATCATTGCCATGATCCCCGCTCTGATCATGAGCGTGTTCGTCTTTGGCTTCCGGGCCCTGGCCCTGACCCTGGTGTCCGTGGCCGCCTGCGTGTTCTGGGAGTGGGGCTATCGCAAGCTCCTGAAGAAGCCCCAGTCCATCGGCGACCTGTCCGCCGTGGTCACCGGTATGCTGCTGGCCTTTGTGTGCCCCCCCACGCTGCCCTATTGGATGATCATCATCGGCGCGTTCTTCGCCATCGTGGTGGTCAAGCAGCTGTTCGGCGGCATCGGCTGCAACTTCATGAACCCCGCTCTGGTGGGCCGTGCCGTTCTGCTGGCCAGCTATGCCACCGCCATGACCACCTGGGCCGTGCCCATGAGCAAGCTGTCCATTTTCGGCTCCAACGCTGACGCCGTTACCTCCTCCACCCCCCTGGCCATCATGAAGGGCGGCGACCTGGCCTCCCTGACCAGCAACTACTCCGTGGTGGATATGTTCCTGGGCCGCATCGGCGGCTCCCTGGGCGAGGTTTCCGCGCTGATGCTGCTGCTGGGCGGCGTGTACCTGGTGATCCGCAAGGTCATCTCCTGGCACACCCCCGTGGCTTTCATCGCCACCGTGGCCGTCCTGTGCCTGATCTCCGCCCCCGCCGGTATCTCCGCCGTGGACTACATGCTCTATAACGTCTTCGGCGGCGGCCTGATGCTGGGCGCCATCTTCATGGCCACCGACTATGCCACCTCTCCCGTTACCAAGCCCGGCCAGATCATCTTCGGCATCGGCTGCGGCCTGCTGACCTGCTTCATCCGCCGCTTCGGCTCTTATCCCGAGGGCGTCTGCTATTCCATCCTGATCATGAACTGCACCACCTGGCTGCTGGATAAGTACATCCGGCCCACCATCTACGGTGCTCCCAAGAAAGAAAAGAAGGAGGCGGCTGCAAAATGAAGATCTCCGGTAAGTTTATTCTGAAGGTCGCCGGCACCCTGACTGTTATCTCCCTGGTGGTGGCCTTGCTGCTGGGCCTGGTCAACGGCGTCACCAAGGACAAGATCGCCGCCATCGAAGCGGAAAAGACCCGGGTGGCCATGAGCGCCGTTGTCCCCGAGGGCAGCGAGTTCACCGACGCCCTGGAAATTCCCCAGGCCGCTATTGATGCCGCCAAGGCACAGGGCGGCACCGTCAGCGAGCTGTACGGCGTCACCAACGGCGGCGCAGAGGCCGGCTATGTGGCCAAGGTTGCCGCTTCCGGCTCCCAGGGCACCATCACCATGATGGTGGGCATCGACGCCAACGGCGCCATCACCGGCATCTCCGTGGTCAGCCACTCCGAGACCTCCGGCATCGGCACCAAGGTGGTCGAGAACAAGCCCAATGCCGCCGGTACCCCCGTGCTGGATCAGTTCGTCGGTATGTCCGGCGCCGGCACCCTGGCGGTGGGCAGCAACATCACTGCCATCTCCGGCGCCACCGTTTCCACCAAGGGCATCACCATGGGCGCTAACGCCGCCCTGGCTGCCGTGGAAGCTCTGGGCTAAGAAAGGAGGAGCTGCAATATGAACTTTGGCAAGCAATTCAAGGAGGGCCTGATCACCCAGAACCCCGTGCTGGTACAGCTGCTGGGTATGTGCTCCACCATGGCCATCACCACGTCGTTCTTCAACGGCCTGGGCATGGGCGTGTCCGTTCTGATCATCCTGACCCTTTCCAACATTTTCATCGCGCTGCTGCGCAAGATCATCCCCAATGAGGTCCGTATCGCCTGCTTCATCGTGGTCATCGCCGGCTTCGTTACCTGCGTGGACCTGCTGCTGAAGGCCTTCGTTCCCGCCCTGTCCAACTCCCTGGGCGTGTTCATCCCCCTGATCGTGGTGAACTGCATCATCCTGGGCCGTGCCGAGGGCTTCGCCTCCAAGAACGGCATCGGCGCTTCCGCTGTGGACGGCGTCTGCCAGGGCATCGGCTATACCATCGTGCTGATCATCATGTGCGTGTTCCGTGAGCTGCTGGGCTCCGGCAAGTTCGGCGGCGGCCTGCTGGGCGGCGGCGGACTGGGCAGCGCTCCCGGCATCGTCATCTTCCCCGAGGAATTCGGCATCAAGCTGCTGACCCTGCCGGTGGGCGGCTTCCTGACCCTGGGCGCTCTCATCGCTGCGATGCAGTGGGCCCTGGCCAAGAGCGAAAAGAAAAAGGAGGTCAAGTAAGCTATGTCTGTTACGACTCTGCTCGCCATCTCCCTTGGCGCTATTCTGACCAATAACTTTATTTTCTCCCAGTTCCTGGGCATCTGCCCCTTCCTGGGCGTGTCCAAGAAGATCGACACCGCAGTGGGCATGGGCGCCGCCGTGACCTTCGTTATGGGTCTGGCCTCCGCTTTCTGCTATCTGGTGAACCTGATTCTGGTGCCGCTGCACCTGGAGTTCATGCAGACCGTGGCCTTCATCCTGGTCATCGCCGGCCTGGTGCAGTTTGTGGAAATGTTCCTGAAGAAGAACATCCCCACCCTGTACACCGCCCTGGGCGTGTACCTGCCCCTGATCACCACCAACTGCGCCGTGCTGGGCGTGGCCCTGCTGAACGTGCAGAACGACTACAATTTCATCAGCTCCGTGGTTTACGGCATCACCGGCGGTCTGGGCTTCCTGCTGGCCATCTTCCTGTTTGCCGCCGTCCGCGAGCAGCTGGAGGTCTCCAGTGACATCCCCAAGTCCTTTGAGGGCTTCCCCATCGCGCTGGTCACCGCCGGCCTGATGGCTCTGGCCTTCATGGGCTTCAGCGGCCTGAAGGTCTGGTAAGGAGGAAAAATTATGGATTTTACTACTGTCATTTGGGCCGTTGTGGTCCTTGGCGCCCTTGCCATTGTGTTCGGCCTGATCCTGGCGGTGGCCGCCAAGGTCTTTGAGGTGGAGGTGGACCCCCGCCTGCCCGAGATCCAGGCCTGTCTGGCCGGCGCCAACTGCGGCGGCTGCGGCTATCCCGGCTGCGGCGGCTGCGCCGAGGCCATCCTGGCCGGTAAGGCTCCCATCAACGCCTGCGCCCCTGCCGGGGCCGAGGGCGCCGCCAAGATCGCTGCCATCATGGGCATGGAGGCTCCCACCGGCGAAAAGATGGTGGCCCACGTGCTGTGCAACGGCGGCACCAACGCCGTGAAGAACTTCGAGTATCGCGGTGTCAATGACTGTCTGGCCGCCACTAAGGTCCTGGCCGGCGACGCTCTGGCCTGCAAGTACGGCTGCCTGGGCTTCGGCTCCTGCGTGGCCGCCTGTAAGTTCGACGCCATCCATGTGGGCGAGAACGGCGCGGCTGTGGTGGACAAGGAAAAGTGCACCAACTGCGGCGCCTGCCGCGAGGCCTGCCCCCGGAAGCTGATCGTGGAGGTCCCCTACTCCAAGAAGGTGTTCGTCAACTGCTCCAACAAGGACAAGGGCCCCGCCGTCACCAAGGTCTGCGCCAACTCCTGCATCGGCTGCGGCCTGTGCCAGCGCACCTGTAAGTTCGACGCCATCCACGTGGTCAACAACGTGGCCGTCATCGACTATGCCAAGTGCAAGGGCTGCACCATGTGCGCCAAGGCCTGCCCCCGCAACGCCATTGAGCCTATCCCCACTCCCGAGGAGAAGGAGAAGTTCAAGGCCGCGCAGAAGGCTGCCGCCGAGAAGAAGGCCGCTGCCGCCAAGGCTGCTGCCGAGAAAGCTGCCGCCGAGAAGGCTGAGTAATTATCCCCGTAGCTGTCATAAGCGCCCCATGCGGCTTTGCCGCATGGGGCGCTTCAGCTTGTTCCAAAAGGGTATTTGCCGCCCGCTGGCGGCAAGATCTACGGGGCTTTGGGGGACAAGAAAACCGCCCCGCAGAAGCCTGCGGGGCGGAGAAGAGGCGGTGATTCAGTTGACGATGACAAAGCAGCTGACGCTCTGGTCGCCTACGGTGGCCTTCAGGATGGTCTTGCCCTTGGCAACGGCTGTGACCAGGCCGTTGGCGTCCACGGTGGCGATCTTGGTGTCCTCAATGGTCCAGGTGATGGTCTGCTCCGTGCCGTCCACGCGCATCTGGACGGTGGAGCCGACTTTGGCGGAGAACTCGCTGATGGTCTCGCCCTTGTTCTGATAGATGGAGCGCAGGCCCAGCTCCTCCTTAGGCGGCTCCGGCAGGGGAGTGGCCACGTTGACGGTGCAGGCGGCGGACTGGGAGCCGTCGGCGGTGGTGACGGTGATGGTGGCGGTGCCGGGGATTCCGGCTGTGACCAGGCCGGTGTCGTCCACGGTGGCCACGTTGGTGTCGCTGCTGGTCCAGAGGACGTCCTCTGCGCCGGTGACGGTGAGGGTGGCGGTTTCCGCCTGGTTCAGGTTCAGGGTGGTCTGGTCCAGGGTCAGGGGCGTTGTGGGAGCGGGATCCGGCTCCACCACGGCGGGATCGTCGGGCTTTTCGGCATTGCCCTTGCCGCCGAACAGCAGCACGCCCACCAGCACCGCGGCCAGCACCACCACCAGCACCATGGCCGGGCCCAGAATGCTGGGAGCCCTGCGGCGGCGGGTGACCTTGCGGCGGGGCGCGGCGGCCCGGCCCTTCAGGGCCTCGTCCTCCTGGCAGAAGGGGCAGGTTCTATAGCTGTCGGAGTACATTTCTCCGCATTTGGGGCACTTGATGAGCTTCATGATCTATATCCTCCATTGGAAAACACCGAAAGTGGGCGAAAATTATACCCTATTATCATACTCATTTTCTCGGGCCGCGTCAACTGAAATCCTTGGAAGTTCATGCTTTTTTTACAAGTTCCCTTGCAATATGCCGGGAAGTTTTTTATAATGTATGCAGAATATACGCTTATGCGGGAGGCAGAGATATGAACACCATCTTCATCGGCATCGCCGAGGGCACCGGCAGCGGCAAAACCACCCTCACGGAGCACCTGGTGTCCCGGTTCGGCGACGATATCGCCGTGGTGCACCACGACAACTACTATAAGCGGCAGGACTGCTCCTTCGAGGAGCGCTGCAAGCAGAATTACGACCACCCGGACGCCTTCGACACGGACCTGATGATCCAGGACCTGAAAAAGCTGAAGGCGGGCCAGACCATCTACTGCCCCGTGTATGACTACGCGCTGCACAACCGCACCGATCAGACCGTGGAGATCAGGCCCGCCAAGGTGATCATCGTGGAGGGCATCCTGATCTTCCAGAATAAAGAGCTGCGGGACCTGCTGGATATCAAGATCTTCGTGGAGACCGACGCCGACGTGCGCATTCTCCGCCGGGCCCTGCGGGACGTGGAGGAGCGGGGGCGCTCCATGCAGTCGGTGGTGACCCAGTATCTGACCACGGTGAAGCCCATGCACGAGCAGTTCGTGGAGCCCACCCGGAAGTATGCCGACATCGTGGTGCTGGAGGGGGGCCACAACCTGGTGGCCCTGGACCTGATCATGCAGCGCATCGCCAACCACATCGCGGAGAACTGACATGAAGGCGGTCCGTTATGCCGGGGCGGCTGTGTGCCTGGCTCTGGCGGCGTATTTCATGGCCCCGCTGGTCATGGGCATCCTGCACATCGGCATGGTGTATCCGGCGGCGCTGCTGGCCCTGGCGGCGGCTATGCTCCTGCGGCCCCGGTGGTTCCGGCGTCTGCCCCGGTGGCTGCGGCGCACCGGCGGGGCCTTGCTGGGGGCGGGACTGGCCCTGCTGGCGGCGGTGCTGGTGATGATGGCCGTCCAGGCCGGGAACCGGCCCGGGCCGGAGGACTGCACCGTGGTGGTGCTGGGGTGCCAGGTGTCCGCCAACGGCGAGCCCACGGTGATGCTCCGGGACCGCATCGACGCGGCGTATGACTATCTGTCGGCCCATCCGGAAAGCCGGTGCGTGGCCTCCGGCGGGCAGAACGACAACGAGCCCATCTCCGAGGCGGCCTGCATCCGCAACACCCTGGCGGCCCGTGGCATTGACCCGGACCGCATCCTGCTGGAGGACCGGTCCCGGTCCACGGAGGAGAATCTGCGCTTCACGGCGGAGATCATCCGGCAGCAGGGGCTTAACCCCCGGGTGGCCATCGCATCGGATAATTTTCACCAGCTGCGGGCCTCGGTATGGGCCAGGCGCTGCGGCCTGGAGGCGGAGTCCCTGGGCTGCGCCAGCTGGTGGCCCCTGGGTCCGGGCTATTGGGCCCGGGAGGCCGTGGCCGTGGTGGTGCTGGAGGTTGGGAGTCTGCTGTAGGGGACGCTCCGCTGGGGCGGACAAGAGTCGTCCGCCCCAGCGGTTGGGTGACAAGAGAATTACTGCTTCGCCAGGGCGGACGACATGTCCGCCCGTTTTTTGGCATTTTTACGGCAACAAGGCATCTGTCATGACATAAAATCGAAAACTGCCAGCCATAAGCCGAACGAAATACCGAAAACGTTACCAATGATTATCGTTATCGAAACAGCGTTTTTTCGACTTGATTTTTTCGGGTTTTTATGCTATATTAGCATGTAAGAAAGTAAGGGCGGAGAAGAACGGATTCCGCCTTTGGGAGGGGGCGCCGGCGTGGGCTTGTACATCGGAAAAATGGACCGCAAATGGCTGTCGCGGGTGCTTATCATCATGCTGGCGGATATTCTGGGGATTCTGGGGTCGTATCTGCTGGCCCTGTGGGCCCGGTTCGACCTCCACTTCATGGATATTCCGCCGGAGTTTCTGCAGGGATATCTGAGCACCATCTGGTGGTGGGTACTGATCTGCCTGGCGGTGTTCTGGTTATGCAACCTCTATAACAGCATCTGGCGGTTTGTCAGCGTGGACGCGCTGATGCGGATCATCCTGGCCTATGTCATCCTGGGCGGGCTGAGCTTCGGGTGCGTGAAGCTGTTCCACATTGTGATGCCCCGGTCGTACTATGTGTGGGGCCTGCTGTGCAGCTTCTTTATCACCGCCGGTATCCGGTTTTTCTATCGGGGCGTGCGGTATCTGCGCAACCGGGTGCCCGGCAGCCAGAAGGGCACCGAAAACGTGATGATCATCGGCGCGGGCCAGGCCGGGCGGCAGCTGATCCGGGAATACGCCGTCAGCAGTCATCTCAACAGCCGGGTGGCCTGTCTCATCGACGACAACCCCGCCAAGCGCGGCCGGATTCTGGAGGGCGTGCGCATTGTGGGCGGCCGCCGGGACATTCCCCAGGCCGTGAAACGGTACGACATCCGCAAGATCATCTTCGCCATCCCGTCCCTGCAGGGGGCCGGGCGGCAGGAAATTCTGAACATATGCAGCAAAACCGGGTGCCAGATCCAGGTGGTGCCGGGCATCTATCAGTTGGTCAAGGGCGAGGTCACCATCAGCAAGCTCCGCCGGGTGGAGCTGCAGGACCTGCTGGGCCGGGACCCCATCCGGGTGAACCTGGGGGAGATCTGCGGCTATATCAACGACAAAACGGTGCTGATCACCGGCGGCGGCGGGTCCATCGGCAGCGAGCTGTGCCGCCAGATCGCCCGGCACAAGCCCCGGCGGCTGGTGATCTTCGACATCTACGAAAACAACGCCTACGACATCCAGATGGAACTGCGCCGGGAGCACCCGGAGCTGACGCTGGACGTGTGCATCGGTTCCGTCCGGGACCGGGGACGGGTGGACGATCTGCTGGACACCTATCAGCCGGACCTGATCTTCCACGCGGCGGCCCACAAGCATGTGCCGCTGATGGAGGACAGCCCCAACGAGGCCATCAAGAACAACGTATTCGGTACATACAACATGGCCCAGTCCGCCGCGGCCCACGGGGTGAAGCGCTTCGTGCTGATCTCCACGGACAAGGCCGTGAACCCCACCAACATCATGGGGGCCTCCAAGCGCCTGTGTGAGATGGTGGTGCAGATGATGGACCGGCGCAGCGACACGGAGTTCGTGGCGGTGCGGTTCGGCAACGTCCTGGGCAGCAACGGCAGCGTGGTGCCGCTGTTTGAGCGGCAGATCGCCTGCGGCGGGCCGGTGACCGTGACCCATCCGGAGATCACCCGGTTCTTCATGACCATCCCCGAGGCGGTGTCCCTGGTGCTGCAGGCGGGATACTATGCCAGGGGCGGGGAGATTTTCGTGCTGGATATGGGCCAGCCGGTGAAGATCGACGACATGGCCCGGCAGCTGATCCGCTTGTCCGGCTTCGAGCCGGACGTGGACATCCCCATTATCTACACCGGTCTGCGGCCGGGGGAGAAGCTGTATGAGGAGCTGCTGATGGACGAGGAGGGCCTGCAGGATACCGCCAACCGGCTCATCCATGTGGGACGCCCCATCGACATGGACGACGAGGCCTTCTGCCGCCAGCTGGAGGCTCTGGAGCGGGCTTGCCGGCACAACAGCCCGGACATCCGCCGCTGCGTGGCGGACATGGTGCCCACCTATCACCCCAAGAAAGACTGACAGGCTATAGAAGCCTCGCAGAGTTTGCCGCCCGCAGGCGGCAAATCAAGTGAGATCATTTTCGCCCGGGGCGTGTACCTGGGCGAAAATTCTTCTCAGTCTGCAAGTGTGGAATTTGTTCGCCCCTGGCGAACAAATTATGCGCGCGGCAGACTGCAAGCCTTTTGTCCAAAAAGGGCTTTGCCCTTTTTTAATAAACTCAGGGACCCCGCCATTTGGCGGGGTCCCTGAGTTTTTCACTGGTGCGTTTATTCCTCAAAATCGAAAATGGCCTTCTTTTCCAGCAGGGGGCCGAAGCGGTCCTTCCACCGGTGGTGCATGGGGGACACATCATAGGCCGCCAGGGCCGCCGGGTCCATGTCCAGCCGGATCAGCACATGGTACCGGTTCTCCCGGTCCACGCAGTTATGGAATACCTCCGCGCCCCGGACGCCGGGAATGTCCCCGGCTGCGGAGAAAATCTCCCGGATCTCCGGCAGATATGCCCGCCAGTCCCCGGCGTCAGCCCGGAACCGGGCCAGAATGCAGTGCTTCATGCCGCAGCCCCCTTACAGGCCGACATACGGCAGGATCAGGCCCAGGATCATGACAATGGCCATCAAAAGGGCCACGCCCATGGCCACATACCGGGTCCAGTTTTGCTTTTTCATGAGGTTTCCTCCTTTGGAATCACACGCTTGATGCTTTTTTCCACCTTTCGCCGGGGGGCCAGCACCTCGTGGCCGCAGCCGGCGCACCGCAGGCGGATGTCCATCCCCACCCGCAGCACCTCCCACCGGCGGCTGCCGCAGGGGTGGTCCTTTTTCAGTTCAACGATATCATGGAGCTTCAGGTCCATTGCCTGCCCGCCTTTCCGGTCAATTTTTCTTGATATCCTCCCAGTACCGCCGGGCGGCCTGTTCGGTCTTGTTGTCGCCGTATTCGTAATACGACGCGTCCCCCAGGGCCTCCGGCAGGTACCGCTGGGCCACATAGTGGTGGGGGTAATCGTGGGGGTATTTGTAGGCCGGGGCCTTGCCGCTGCCGGTGCTGTCGGCGTGGACGTTCTGCAGGTGCCGGGGCACCTGACCCACCCTGCCCCGGCGGATGTCGTCCATGGCGGCGATGATGGCGTTGTGGGCGGAGTTGGACTTGGGAGCCGTGGCCAGCAGAATGGCCGCCTCCGCCAGAGGCAGTCTGGCCTCCGGCAGGCCCAGCTCCCGGGCGGCGTCCACGCAGGCCTTGGTAACGGCCATGGCCTGGGGATAGGCCAGCCCCACGTCCTCGGCGGCCATGACCAGCAGCCGCCGGCAGGGGGACAGCAGGTCCCCGGCCTCCAGCAGCCGCCCCAGGTAATACACCGCCGCGTCCGGGTCGGAGCCCCGGATGGACTTCTGCAGGGCGGACAGCAGGTCGTAATGCTCGTCCCCCTCCCGGTCATAGCGCATGGCGCTGCGCTGGGAGGCCTGGGCGGCGTCCGCCGCCGTAATGCGCAGACCTCCGTCCACCGGCCGGGCGGCCCGGTCCAGCAGCTCCACGGCGTTGACGGCCTTGCGCACGTCGCCGCCGCACCCAGCGGCGATAAGCCCCGGCACCTCCTCCTCCCAGGTCAGGGGCAGGGGACTGCGGCTGCGGACAATGTCCAGGGCCCGCAGCACGGCGGGCAGAGTCTCCTCCGCCGTCAGGGCCTTGAACTCGAACACCGTGCTGCGGGACAGCAGGGCGTTGTACACATAGAAATAGGGATTCTCCGTGGTGGAGGCGATGAGGGTGATCTTGCCGTTTTCCATGAACTCCAGCAGGCTCTGCTGCTGCTTCTTGTTGAAATACTGGATCTCGTCCAGGTACAGCAGCACCCCGTTGGGGGCCAGCATGGTGTCCACGTCCGCGATGATGGCCTTCACGTCCTGCAGGGACGCCGTGGTGGCGTTCAGGTGATACAGGGCCTTCTCCGTGCGCTTGGCGATGATGGAGGCGATGGTGGTTTTGCCGGTGCCGGAGGGGCCGTAGAAGATCATGTTGGCGGAGGTCCCGCCCTCGATGAGCCGCCGCAGCAGGGCGCCGGGGCCCAACAGGTGCTTCTGCCCCGCCACCTGATCCAGGGTCTGGGGCCGTATTTCGTCTGCCAATGGCCGCATGGCGGCAGCCTCCTTTCGTGTGGCCCGGGGCGCAAGGCCCCTGCCGGGGAAATTCTCAGGTATTATACCACACTTCGGCGGTTTTTGCACCCCCGATTTGCATTTTTCCCGGGGGTCTGGTACAATAGGGGCGAGGTGATCTGTTATGAAATCTCCCCAGGAGGTGGCCGCCATCATCCGGCGGCTGAAGGAGCTGTATCCAGACGCGGCGTGTTCCCTGGACTATGGAAAGGACTATGAGCTGCTGTTTTCCGTGCGCCTGGCGGCCCAGTGCACCGACGCCCGGGTGAACCAGGTGACCCCGGCGCTGTTTGCCCGGTTTCCTACCCTGGAGGCCTTTGCCGCCGCCAGCCCGGAGGAGGTGGGGGAATACGTCCGCTCCTGCGGCTTCTGGCGGGCCAAGGCCCGGGATATCGTGGCCTCGGCGCAGATGCTGCTGTCGGATTTCGGCGGCCGGGTGCCGGACAATATGGAGGACCTGCTGCGGCTGCCCGGCGTGGGCCGCAAAACCGCCAACCTGATCCTGGGGGACGTGTACGGCCAGGCGGGCTACGTCTGCGACACCCACTGCATCCGGATCACCGGCCTGCTGGGGCTGACGGACGGGTCCAAGGACCCCCTGAAGGTGGAGCAGCAGCTGCGGGCCTGCATCCCGCCGGAGGAGTCCAGCAATTTCTGCCACCGGATGGTGCTCCATGGCCGGGCGGTGTGCGTGGCCCGGCGGCCCGACTGCGCCGGCTGTACCCTGCGGGACCTGTGCGACTATGGGAAAACCGTCCGGGAGCCATAAGCGGAAGTAAGAGCGTTTATAACGCAATTTTGCTATGCAAAAGCATAGCAAAAAATAGAATGTGCCATTCCCTCGCCCCTTCGGGGCAACCGGGAATGATGCACAAAACTTCATGCACAGAAGATTTTGCCTGTTTTCGCGGTGCGCCGCACAGTGCATGAAGTTTTATGCCCCGGCGATTGACAGCCGCAGGGGAAAGGGGTATAGTATCGCCGGGAGCCGTCTTCCCCGGAAAATGGCGGCTGTTCGCTTATCTCGGGAGGTGTGTTTGTTGAAGGAAATGCTTTCTCTGTTTCTGACCTTCGCTAAGGTGGGGGTCATGACCTTCGGCGGCGGCTATGCCATGCTGCCGATCCTGCAGCGGGAGGTGGTGGAGAACAAGGGCTGGGCCACCGATGAGGAGCTGACCGATTACTTTGCCATCGGCCAGTGTACCCCCGGCGTCATCGCCGTGAACACCGCCACGTTTATCGGCCAGAAGCGCCGGGGCATCATCGGCGGCATCGTGGCCACCCTGGGCGTGGTGTTCCCGTCTCTTATCATCATTGCGGCCCTGGCCGGGGTCATCGACGCGTTTTCCCATCTGGCCTGGGTGCAGCACGCCTTTGCCGGGATCCGGGTGTGCGTGTGCGTGCTGATTTTCAACGCCGTGCTGAAGCTGTGGAAGGGTGCGGTGAAGGACGTGTGGGGCCTGGTGATCTTCCTGGTGATCCTGGCGCTGTCGGTGTTCACCAAGCTCTCGCCCATTATCTATGTGTTGGCGGCAGCCGTGGCGGGGCTGCTGATTAAGAATCTGGGGGCGAAGCGGTCATGATCTATCTGCAGCTGTTTTACGAATTTTTCAAAACCGGCCTGTTCGCCGTAGGCGGCGGCCTGGCCACTCTGCCGTTTCTGTACGATATGGCGGACCGCACCGGCTGGTTCACCCGGCCCCAGCTGGCGGATATGCTGGCGGTCAGCGAGTCCACCCCTGGCCCCATCGGCGTGAACATGGCCACCTATGTGGGCTTTGTCACCCGGGGCATTCCCGGGGCCATTATTTCCACCCTGGGCCTGGTGACGCCGTCCGTCATCGTGATTCTGATCATCGCGGCCTTTCTGAAGGCCTTCCGCCACAACCGCTATGTGGAGGCGGCGTTTTACGGTCTGCGCCCGGCGTCCACGGCTATGGTGGCGGCGGCGGGCCTGTCGGTGGTGGCCATCACCTTGCTGAACACCGGGGCAGCGGGCCTGGCCATCGTCAACTGGAAGGCCCTGGCCCTGGCGGCGGTGATCCTGGTGCTGACCCGGTGGGTCAAGCCCACCAAGGGCCTGCACCCCATCGTGTTCATCCTGGCCTCCGCCGTGGTGGGCGTGGTGTTCAACTTCTGAAGCCTGACCCTTGCGGGCAGGGAGCGCTGTGCGCTTCCTGCCCGTTTTTTGTATGCTTATGCGCTTTTGGCGGGACCGCGCCTCTGGGCGCGGCGTGACTGCCGAAATGAGGATATAAACGAAATTTGGTTTATATTTCGGGCCGGAGAAGGGAGCCGTTCCTCGCAAAAACGGGATTTTTACTGCTAAGAACGCGTTAAGAAACTTTGAAAAATTAACACATTTTTTATATAGTTCTTATAAAAAACGGCGCTTTTGGCATAAAGAAAGTGAGAAGCACTGGAATATTTGACGGAACGAACAAATTGCAAGTCCATAATTTGTTCAAATTCCCATTCAGAATCCCGTTGCTGAAATCTTGACAATCCGGCCCAAAAACGGTAACATAAAAGAACCAAATCTGAGGAGGTAAATCACTCTAATGGAAAAGAAAGGTACCAAAATAGCGTATTTTATTGCGCTGGCGATCGTTGTGATCGCTCTGGTCATCGCGAAGGTCACCAACGATGGCAGCGGCTTCATCGCTACCGGATGGGCCCTGTTCCCCCCGGTCGTGGCCATTGCCCTGGCCCTGATCAGTAAGGAAGTGTATTCTTCCCTGTTCCTGGGCTGCCTGGCCGGCGCTCTGCTGCTGGCGAATTTCCAGCCCTGGCAGATGGTGGTGAATTTTGTCGGCGCCGGCGAGGGCGTGGGCATGATCAATGCCATCGACATCTCCATCCTGATCTTCCTGGTGATGCTGGGCATCATGGTGGACCTGATGAACAAGGCCGGCGGCTCCGCCGCCTTCGGCCGCTGGGCCTCCAAGGCCGTCACCACCCGCCGCGGCGCGCAGCTGCTGACCATGCTGCTGGGCGTGCTGATCTTCATCGACGACTATTTCAACTGCCTGACCGTGGGCGCCGTTATGCGTCCCGTCACCGAGAGCCACAAGATCTCCCGGGCAAAGCTGGCCTACGTCATTGATGCCACCGCCGCCCCCGTTTGCATGCTGGCCCCCGTGTCCTCCTGGGCTGCCGCCGTTGCCTCCTATGTGCCCGATGGCTTCCCCGGCTCCCGCATCAGCATGTTCCTGAGCCAGATTCCCTGGAACTACTACTGCATCCTGACCCTGATCATGGTCATTGTCATTTCCGTCCTGAACATTGACTACGGCCCCATGCTGACCCATGAGTACAACGCCCAGGTGAAGGACGACCTGTTCACCACTCCCGAACGGCCTTTCGAGGGCGCCGACGACTATGAGGAAGGCGCCAAGCATTCCTCCGTGCTGGACCTGCTGCTGCCCGTGATCGTGCTGATCGGTATGTGCATCGTGGGCCTGATCTGGACCGGCGGTGTGTTCGATCCCGAAAGCGAGAACTATCAGAACTTCGTCATGGCCTTCTCCGACGCTTCTGCCGGCCCCGGCCTGTGCCTGGGCTCCATCGTGGCCCTGGTGTTCACCTTTGTGTACTACTGGCTGCGGGGCCTGATCAAGTTTGAGAAGTCCATGGAGTCCATCCCCAACGGCTTCATCCAGATGATCTCCCCCATCCTGATCCTCTGCTTCGCCTGGACCCTGTGCGGCCTGTGCCGTGACGATGGTCTGCAGGTCGGCGAGTTCGTCCGCGGCGTCATGGCCAACACCGGCTCCCTGGCCAAGTTCCTGCCCGCCGTTATCTTCATCGTGGCCTGCTTCATTGGCTTCGCCACCGGTACCTCCTGGGGCACCATCGGCATCATGGTCCCCCTGGTCTGCGCCGTGTTCGACTGGACTGATCAGTCCACCCTGCTGTCCATCGGTCTGGCCGCTTCCTGCGCCGGCGGCGTGTGCGGCGACCACCTGTCCCCCATCTCCGACACCACCATCATGGCTTCCGCCGGTGCACACTGCTTCCATCTGAACCATGTGTCCACCCAGATCCCCTACGGCGTCACCGTGGCTGCCGTGTCCTTCGTCAGCTTCATCATCGCCGGTCTGGTGCAGAACGTTGTGGTCTGCATGATCATCGCCGTGGCTCTGATGATCGGCACCCTGCTGGTGATCCGCGCCATCGTGGCCAAGAAGCACACCGGTATCTTCCAGGAAATGGCCAACGCCGGCAAGGCTATGGCCAAGTAAGCAAGTCCCTGCTTATTCAAAAACAGGTCCGCTGCGGCGGACCTGTTTTTTTCTTTGCCGCAAGCCCTTGCGGCTGCGCCGTGCCGGGGATGCATTCGCAGGCGGTCATACCGGGTCGCATTAGAAAAAATCATGTGAATTTTGTCAAAAATTCCTTGCTTTTTTGGTGAAAAAGGTATAAAATATTCGGGAAGATTTTCTGGGAGGACTGGATCAATATATGAGCAACCCCTATAAGACCCGCGAGGGCGGGGCCACCGTCACGGTGTTCGTGCCCTACGACTGCAACAACCACTGCCCCTTCTGCATCAACAAAAAGGAATACGCCGACTGCACCGGCTTCAGCCTGGACGCCATTCTGGACAGCATCCGCACCATGGACGCCATCACCCCCCGGTGCGACTTTGTGTTCACCGGCGGCGAGCCTCTGGCCAATCTGGAGGCCCTGCAGAAAATGCTGGACGCCATCCCCACCACCCACAAGGTGTATATCAACACCACCTTCCCGGTGCAGACCGGCTTCTACACGGCGGAGGAGATGCTGGACTTTACCCGCCGCAACCGGGACAAGATCACCTGCATGAACATCTCCCGCCACCTGGTGAAATATGTGGAGGAGAGTCCCGACCAGGTGCTGGGGCAGATCGCCTGTCCCACCCGCATCAACTGCGTGCTGTATAAGAAGTACCCGGCGGAGAAGCTCCCCCAGTATGTGGAGCGGTTCCTGCCCTACGGCATCCCCATCCAGTTCCGGTACGACTATACCGAGACCACGCCGAAGAACCTGTATGACCAGGACCATGACCCCATTCTGCAGGACCTGAAGCGGCTGTTCACCTATCGGGGGCTGGACGGCTGCCGCATGCGCAACGGCTTCCACTTCGAGTATAAGGGCCTGCACATGACCTATCACAAGACCCTGCCCTATTCCACCATTGAGGAAACCGGGGACGACGGCGTGACCTATGACATTCTGTACGACATTCTCATCAAGCAGAACGGCGAGATCCACTCCGACTGGACCGGCGTGAAGATAGACGTGGAGAAATACCGCCGCGTCACCTTTGAGCCCTATGACCTGCGGGTGCTGGAGGGCGCCGTGGACTTCTGAGAAAAAAACGTCCGGCTGAGCCGGACGTTTTTTGAGACTGTCCAAAAAGGGCGGAGCCCTTTTTGAACAAAAGGCTTGCAGTCTGCCGCGCGCATAATTAGTTTGCCGGCAGCAAACAAATTCCACACTTGCAGACTGAGAAGTATTTTTTGCCAGGTACACGCCCCGGCAAAAAATGGATTGCACTTGATTTGCCGCCTGCGGGCGGCAAACTCTGCGAGACTTTCTTGACAAGCTGTAAAAAACGTCCGGCTGAGCCGGACGTTTTTTATACTCAGGGCCGTTCTCTGAAAAACGCCTGAATTTCGTCCGCGGTGCAGGCGGCGCTGCCCTGGGCGAAGCCGTCCCGGCCGCCGCCCCGGCTATGGAGGGCCTGGTTCATGTCCCGGATCAGGGGACGCAGGTCCTGCCCCGGGTGGATCACGGCCCAGCGATAGCTGCCGTCGCTGCCGGCGAAAACGGCGCACCGGCCGCCGCAGGTGCCGCTGACGGCGTCGCACAGCCGCCGGACGCTGTCCGGCTCCAGGTCCGGCTGCACCAGCAGCACGTTCCCGGCGTTCTGATAGCGCTCCGCCAGCTGCCGGAACGACTGCTCCTCCAGGGCGGCGCAGCGCTCCCGGCTCTCCCGCAGCTGCCCCTCCAGCCGCTGCACCGCCGGGAAGGCTGCCAGCGGCTTCACCGACAGGGCCTGGCCGATCAGGCGGCTCTGGTCCCAGGCCCGGGACAGGTAGTCCATGGCCCGGCCGCCACATAGCAGCTCCAGCCGCACGCCCTCCCGGAGCTTCTGGCAGGACAGGAACTTCACCAGTCCCACCTGGCCGCTGGCGGCTACATGGGTGCCGCAGCAGGCGCAGCAGTCGGCCCCGGGGAACTCCGTGATCCGCACCGGCCCCTCCAGGGCTTTTTTGCTGCGGTAGGGGATGGCGGCCAGCTCCTCCGGGGCGGGATAATAGGCCCGGAAGGGGTGATTTTCCCAGATGTAGCGGTTGGCCCGGGCCTCCACCTCCAGCACCTGCTCCCAGGTCATGGGGGCGTTATAGTCGATGGTGACCACGTCCGCCCCCATGTGGAAGCCCACATTGTCGCAGGAAAAGGCAGCGCACAGCATACCGCTGACGATGTGCTCGCCGGAGTGCTGCTGCATATGGTCAAAGCGGCGGGACCAGTCGATGGCGCCGTGGACGGAGGCCCCCACGGTCAGGGGCCGGTCGCAGGTGTGGAGCACCAGGCCGTCCCGCTCCTGGACGTCCAGCACCGCCGCGCCGCCCAGGTCGCCGTGGTCTGCCGGCTGGCCGCCGCCCTCCGGGTAAAAGGCCGTGCGGTCCAGGGTCACAAGATATGTGTCCCCCTTGCCGGGCCGGCAGTCGGTGACGACGGCGTCGAACTCCTTCAAAAATGCGTCCCGGTCATACAGCTTCTCGGTGTCCATGGGGCATCCTCCTCTGATGGTTTTCTCCTATCATGCCACATCCCGCCGGGATTTGCAAGGTTTCCCTTGCCGGTGGGTGGGAAATGTGGTATAATACCCCCGGTTATGCGCCCGTGGCGAAATTGGTATACGCGATGGATTTCGGTGATGTCACCTCAGTGAGGGGTTTTTGTTGTGTGTTGACGCGGGATTTGTGTACCGCCGTTGACAAGCACTTGGAGGGAGGCTCTTATGGCGCAAGCGGCATCAAAAGGAAACTGCTATCTTTGCGGGGGAACAATTTCCAAAACAGCGTTTAAGAAGCATCTGCTGGAAAAGCACAATGATGCTGCCGACGATGCGCAGACGTGCAAGCTGCTGAAGGTGGAGGGCACAGACGAAAAGGCGTATTGGCTGTATCTGGATATGCCGATGAGCGCCACGCTAAAAACGCTCGATCGGTTCCTGCGGGATATCTGGCTGGAATGCTGTGGGCACGAAAGCGCGTTTTTTGTGGGGAACTATGAGCAACTCTCGAAAAACACCATGGTCGGGATGCTGCGCGATGGGAGCAAGCTCCATTATGAGTATGATTTCGGCTCTACAACGGAGCTGACGATCACGGTAGTGGGAACACTGCTGCGCCCGAAGCAGCGCAAATCTGTTCGTCTGCTCGGGAGAAACGAGCCGATCCGCTTCCTGTGCGGAAAATGCGGAAAGGAAGCCGATTGGATCTGCTGTGAATGCGAATGGGAGGATCAGTATCCGTATTTCTGCGAAGACTGCATGGAAAGCCATCCGCACGATTCTGCGCTTCCAATCGTAAATTCTCCGCGTATGGGCGTGTGCGGCTATTGCGGAGAGGACGACGTCTATACCTTTGACCCGGCTCCGTTTTTGAAGTAAAAAATCAGGCGGCCGGCGGACGCTTGCGCCGCCGCTCGCCTGTATATGCGCCCGTGGCGAAATTGGTATACGCGATGGATTTAGGTTCCATTCCGCAAGGGTAGGGGTTCGAGTCCCCTCGGGCGTACCATGCTGAGAACTCCAAGAAAAATCTTGGAGTTCTCTTTTTATCTCTGAAAGCCCTTGTGCCACAACGGCTCTGCGGATTTACGCCCACAAATCCGATTTCTAATTTTTACAAAAATCCTATACTTCTGGAAAAGAGAATGTCAGAAAATAGAGAAAAATATGACATAAATTCTGACGCCGCCAACTGCCTCCGGGCCTTCTGGGGACAGTCCCGGTAATTTCCCCCAAAGCATAAAAAATCCGAGGGCGGTCCGCCTTCGGATTTTTTGCATTTTTTGCGGGCCTGCGTATAAATCCGCCGCCGCCCGGCCATACTGAGGGCAGAAACGTTCCCCAGGATTTCGGCCCGCCGCAGGCCGGTATATGCGGCTCCGGCCCCAGGCCGGACGGGAAAGGCACCTATGAGCAGATTCGACGGAAAAAAGGTCAAGGCCGTGTTCGGCGGCAAGGGCTTCTACATAGCCCTTGCCCTCTGCCTGCTGGCAGCCGGTATTGTCGGCTATTACACCCTGCTGCGGCCCCAGGCCCCGGCAGAGCCCGCATCCAACCCCGCCTCCAACGTCCCCGACGACCGGGACAACGCCTGGGTGGCCCCGGCGGTGCAGCCGGAGGAGAATGTCCCCGCCGCCCCTCCGGCGGAGGAGACGCCCATCTCCGACCCCCAGGACCTGCTGCCCCAGGTCATGTCCCCGCTGGACGGCACCACGGTAACGGTGTTCAGCGTCACGGAGCTGATGTATGACGAGACCATGGCCGACTGGCGCACCCACAACGGCATCGACATCCAGGCCTCGGAGGGGGACTCCGTCCGCACTGCCGCCGGCGGCACGGTGCTGTCGGTGAAGGACGACGAGCTGATGGGCACCACCGTGGTGATCCAGCACGGCGGCGGCTATACCACCCAGTACAGCTGCCTGCAGAAGGACCCGCCGGTGCAGGAGGGGGATCAGGTGGCCGCCGGTGACGTCATCGGCCTGGTGGGGAGCACCGCCTCCGCCGAGGGCAGCATGGGCCCGCACCTGCACTTCTCCGTGTCCAAGGACGGCCAGGTCATCGACCCGGCGGACTATGTGAATTGACCCAAGCGGCCCGGCAGGGAGTTTTCTCCCCGCCGGGCCGCCTTTCATATCCCGGCTTGAAAAATTCCGCCGGAGCCGCTATACTATAGAAAATACCTTAAAGGCAGGTGCCCCTTTATGTACGATCCCGCGCATCCCTTCGGACGCAAGCGCTATAGCCGCGCCGTTATCGACCCCGTTAACTGCACCGGCTGCGGCTACTGCACCATGTTCTGCGTCATGGACTGCATCGTGCTGCGGCCTGACGGCCTGTATACCGTGGACCTGGAGCGGTGCATCGGCTGCCGGTCCTGCAAGGTCAACTGTCCGTTTGACGCGGTGACCATCCTGCCGCCCAAGGAGAACTGATATGAAAAAGCCTGTGATCGACCGCAATCGCCCCCTGGGCCTGTATCTGCACATTCCCTTCTGCAAGGCCAAGTGCGCCTATTGCGATTTTTACTCCCTGCCCCATAGCCAGGAAAAGATGGACGCCTATGCCGCGGCCCTGGCCCGGCACATCACCGAGGTGGCCCCCCAGATGCAGAACCACCGGGTGGACACCGTCTATTTCGGCGGCGGCACCCCCAGCTATCTGGGCCACAAGCGGCTTATTGCCCTGCTGAAAACCGTGAAGAAGCAGTGCCGGGTCTGGGACCGGGCGGAGATCACCCTGGAGGCCAACCCCGACAGCGCCGGGGACTGGCGGGCTCTGCGGGCCCTGCGCCGGGCGGGCTTCAACCGCATCTCCCTGGGGGTGCAGTCCTCGGACGACGAGACCCTGCGGCGGCTGGGCCGGGTCCACACCTGGCAGCAGGTGAAGGACGCCGTGGCCGCCTGCCGCAAGGCGGGGCTGGACAACATCAGCCTGGACCTGATCTACGGTCTGCCGGACCAGACTATGGAGCAGTGGGAAAACACCCTGGCCGACGCCCTGGTGCTGGCTCCCCGGCACATCTCCTGCTACGGGCTGAAGCTGGAGGAGGGGACGCCTCTGTATGACCGGCGGGAGAGCCTGAACCTGCCGGACGGGGACCTGCAGGCGGATATGTACCTCTACGCCGTGGAGCTGCTGACCCAGAACGGCTATCAGCAGTACGAGATTTCCAACTTCGCCCAGCCGGGCTATGAGTCCCGGCACAATCTGAAATACTGGATGCTGGAGGAGTACGCGGGCTTCGGCCCCGGGGCTTACTCCGACTTCGGAGGCGTGCGGTATGGGTACACCCGGGACCTGGACGGGTACATAGCCGGCCGGCTGGACCTGGCGGAAAGCGAGCACATCTCCCCCCAGGAGCGGGAGATGGAGTATATCATGCTGCGGCTGCGGACCGCCCGGGGCATCGACATCCGGGAGTTCGAAAATCGGTTCCGCCAGCGCTTCACCCCTCTGGCGGCCATTCTGGAGAGCTGCGCCGCCCACGGCCTGGCCCGGCAGACGGAAACCGGCTGGTGCCTGACGCCCCGGGGCTTCCTGGTGTCCAACCGCATCATCGGGGACCTGCAGGAGGAGCTGAACCGGGAGAAGGTCCAGCGCCTGGCCCGTGCCGCCCAGGGGGATTACCGGGTAGTGGAATAAAGAAAACTGCTCAAAAAGGGCTTCGCCCTTTTTGGACAAGCCAAAGACCCCGGGGCTTTCCCCGGGGCCTTGGTGCGTTATCAGTCTATGTTGATCTCACCGATATCCTCCGCCGGGATGCCCAGGTCCAGCAGGGCCTGGGTCAGCTCCTTGTAAGAGGACTTGGTGCTGCTGATGGTGCAGCTGTCGCCGTCGCGGAACAGGGTGATCTCGACTCCCAGCCAGGCGTAGTCGCCATCCACCGGAAGAACGTTCTCCGCCCGGATATCCCGCCAGGCGGCGTCATACAGGGCCTGGGCCTCCTCCGCCGTCAGCTCCCGGGTTTCGATGGCGGTCTTCAGCCACAGGTCGCCGCCGGTGGGCTGCCAGCCGGACGGGGGAACGTTGCCGTTGAACATAACATAGGTCTGGACCTCCTCCAGCCGGGCCACCTGCTCCAGAGCCGCCTTGACCGGCTCCGTCATCGCCAGCCGGTAGCACCGGGCCATGGAGGTGCCGTCCTTCAGAACATAGTGCACCTCAAAGGTCCTCCGGTAGTTCGCATCTGCGGCGCGATTCTCCGCCAGCTCTGCCTGGGCCTTTACCAGGGTCTCCAGGGACTGGGGGTCCTCCAGGGTAAAGCTGGTGTCCAGGCAGTATACCCGGGCCCGGGCCACATCCTCCGCCTGGGGCGTCCGGTCGGCGTAGCCGAACACGTCCGCCCGCAGCACCACGCACAGCAGCACCAGCACCAGCGCCGTCACCGCCGCGCCGGGCAGGCGCTTGGGCAGCACCCGCAGGGTCTTGCCCACCAGCATGGCCGCCGCCAGATAGCACACGATGCCCATCACGGCCATGCATACGCACAGCCGGGCGGGGCTGAAGTCGCCGCTGCGGCCCACGGACACCAGGACATACAGCAGCATGCCCAGGGGCAGGCCGCCTACCAGTCCCACGCCCAGCCGGAACACCGGCCGCATCCAGGAAAAGGCCGCCGCATCGCCGGACAGCTCGCTTTTCCGCCGGCCGTACAGCAGCCGGGACAGGACCGTCAGCACTAGGGCCACGGCGGTGAAGATCAGCAGGGTCCGCCAGCCCTGGGGGGTCAGGCCGCTGACGCAGTCGGCGTTCTGTATGTAGTTCTCGGGCAGCTTGCCGGTGAGAAACGGCGAATATTTAGGGCCGCTTTGGCCCAGGTCGCAGATCAGCTGATACACCGGCGTCAGCCACCGGGTAATGACGGGCTGGACGTCCGGCATGGTGAAGCCGTCCAGCAGAAGCTCCGCCAGCTGCTGGCCCAGCCAGGTCAGCGCCACCGCCAGGCAGTTGACGGCGGCGTACAGCACCGGCACCGCCAGCAGCCACCCGGTGACCATGGCGCACAGGGTCCCCAGGGCCAGGAAGATCAGGTCCAGCAGGGTGGCCACCACGAACCACGTCAGCAGGGCCGGTGTCAAAGCCAGGCCGCCCAGCAGGGCCGTAAGGGCCGTCACCGCCAGCACCAGCAGGTTCCCCGCCGCCAGCATGGCCCAGCCGGTGAGAAAGTGGGTCCAGAACAGGGTCCCCCGCCGCTGGGGCAGGGCGTGCATGGCCCCCACGGACCGGGTCTGCATCAGATAGGAGAACACCGCCGTGGCCATGATGCCGCCGAAGATCAGCGCCAGCACCACGGCGGTGGCGTAGGTATCGGCGCACAGCTCGGTCAGGTTCACCAGGGCGGGATTCCGCTCCGCGGCCCGGTTCCACACCGGGATGGGCAGGAAAAGCAGCCACAGCCCCACATACAGGAACAGCACCGGCCAGTAGCGCCGCAGGTCGCTGCGGGCGATGGCCCCGTTAAAGAATGATTTCGCGGACCGCATAGTCAGCACCTCCCAGCTCATAGATGAAAATTTCCTCCAGGGTCAGGGGAATGGCCTCCAGCAGCAGGGGCGACAGGGCCTGCATCCGGTGCAGGATGTCCTCCCGCTTGCCCCGGATGATGTAGGTATACACCCTTCCCACGGCGGACCGGTGCAGCACCTCCAGCTCCGGGGGCAGGGCCGGTTCCTCCGCCGCGGCATAGGCCGCCTGGATCTTCACGGTGTTGTCCTGCAAGTCGGACAGACTCCGCTCCAGCAGCACCTTTCCCTTGTTCAGAATCCCCACATGGTCGCACACGTCCTCCAGCTCCCGGAGGTTGTGGCTGGACACCAGCACCGTGGTGCCCCGGTCGGCCACGTCCCCCAGCAGCAGGGACCACACCTGCCGCCGCATCACCGGGTCCAGACCGTCCACCGGCTCATCCAGCACCAGCACCTCCGGCATGCAGCTCATGGTCAGCCAGAAAGCCGCCTGCTTCTGCATGCCCTTGCTCATCCGCCGCAGGGGCTGCTTTTCCGACAGGGGGAACACCTCCCGCAGCTTGTGATACCGGTCCCAGCTGAAGAAGGGGTGGGTCCCGGCATACAGCCGGGCCATCTCCCGGATGCTCGCCTGGGGGAAGAAGTACCAGTCGTCGGGTATCGCCGCCATGCGGCCCTTCACCGCGGGATTTTCATATATCGGCTGGCCGTCCAGGGTGATTTCGCCGCTGTCGGGCCGGTATATGCCGGTGAAGTGCCGGATGATGGTGGATTTTCCCGCGCCGTTGGGGCCCACCAGGCCGTATACCGCCCCCTGGGGCACGGTCATGCTGACGCCGTCCAGAGCCCGGAAGCCGTCAAAGGTTTTCACCACGTTTTTTGCCTCAAGCATCGCTGTCCCCTCCTTTCCAAAGGTCCGTCCATTCCTCCCGGGTCATGCCCAGGTCCCGCAGCTCCTCCATCAGGGGCTGCACCCGGGCGGTGACCTCCGCCCGCCGCTGCCGGTTCTGCTCCCGGACCTCGCAGACGAAGGTGCCCCGGCCTGACACGGTGTATACATACCCCTCCGTCTCCAGCTGGGAATAGGCCCGCTGGATGGTGTTGGGGTTGATGGCCAGCTCCGTGGCCAGGCTCCGCACCGACGGCAGCTTCTCCCCCGCCGCCAGGACTCCTGTCACCATCAGACTGCGCAGGCCGTCCCGCACCTGCTCATAAATGGGCCGGGCGTCCCGGTAATCCAAGCGTATCACCTGCTATGCCTCCTTTCATGTGTATTAGCTGTATTCATACGCTTATTATAGCGGGATGTCCCGCCTGTGTCAAGCAAAATCCCGCCTGTGTCCCGCAAAAATTGCAGTAGATATTTTGGCCGGACCGGTGTACAATATGGGCAGGAACCTGAACCGGCGGCCGAATCCTGACGAAAACTTTACAGAAATTTTCAAATTGTTCATATACTTTTCTGCCGCCGTGCTACAATAGGTTGCAGTTTGTAACCGAATCTTAAACTTTGCCGGGAGGGTGCTGCAATGAAGCACATCTTTATCATCAACCCCACCGCGGGGAAATATGACAGCCGCCAGCGGATCTATGAAATGGCCGATCACCTGCGGACGGCTCACGGTCTGGACGTGCAGTGCATCCTCACCAAAAAACAGGGCCACGCCACCGAGATCGCCCGGAAGCTCTGTCAGACCGGGGAGCCCCTGCGGTTTTACGCCTGCGGCGGCGACGGCACCGTCAACGAGGTGGCAAACGGCATCATCGGCTATGACAACGCCGCCATGAGCGTGATTCCCGTGGGCACCGGCAACGACTTCCTGAAAAACTTCGGCGGCGATATGGACAAGTTCCGGGATGCCGAGAACCTGTGGGACGGTCCCCAGTTCCCCATGGACGCCATCGACGTCAATGGCCGGGTGGCCCTGACCATCGCCTGCTCCGGCATCGACGCCCGGGTGGCCCGGGACGTACATAAATACAGCGAAAGCCCCATTCTGGACGGCAAAAGCAGCTATATCGCCTCTCTGCTGGTGAACTTCCTGTTCAAGGGCATCGGCTCCCACTGGACCGTGGAGCTGGACGGCGAGACCATCGAGGACGACTTCTCCCTGGTGTCCGTGTGCAACGGGCGGTATTACGGCGGTGGGTTCATGCCGGTGGCCGAGGCCCGGATGGACGACGGCGTGCTGAACACCCTGGTGGTGAAAAAGGTCAGCCGGGGCGCCTTCATCAAGTTCGTTGGCCCCTATTCCAAGGGGCAGTACTATAAATTCCCCCATGTGGCCCGGTGTGTTGCCCCCAAGGTTGTCCGCATCCGGTCTGAAAAGCCGGATATCGTCACCTGTCTCGACGGCGAGTGCATCACCTCCGACGATGTGACCATCCGCCTCAGTGACAAGCGGCTGAACTTCTTCGGCCCCGCCGGCTGCGACTGCAACCGCACGGCCCGGGATATCTGATCCCTTTCCGAAAAAAATCAATTTGGAGCCGTATCCGCCGTTTTGGAGTGGATACGGCTCCTGCTTCTGCATATAATAAGACCATACAAGGCGTCCCGGCGACGCTGTTTTTACAATACGACGGTTAAAGAACCTTAACCATAGAAAGGAGACCGCTATGAGCGTTGTGATATTGGGAGGAAACGAGTGCATGGAGCGCCGGTACAAGGAGCTCTGTCAGACGTACCGGTGCCAGGCCAAGGTGTTCACCAAGCCTGCCGGGGGCCTGCGGAACAAGCTGGGCAATCCCGACCTGATGATCTTTTTCACCGGCACCATGTCCCACAAAATGGTGCAGGGGGCCCTGAGCCAGCTGAAGGGCCAGGACACCATCATCGAGCGCTGCCACACCAGCTCCCTGTCCGCTCTGCGGGGGATCCTGGAAAAGCACGCCGGATGAGGCCCGCGGAGGAGACGGTGGTGCGCCAGTGCGCGCCCACCCTGGCCGGGATCAAAACCGGCAGCCTGTTTCCCTGCCCGTACCAGTCCCGCCAGCAGCTGCTGGCGGACATCCGGCGGATGAACCGGGTGCTGGTGCCCCGGGGGCTGTGTCTGCTGCCCATGCGGATGGACGACGGCCGGGCGCTGCTGTATCTGTACCGGCCCCAGGCCCTGTGCCGGGACCTGGGGGACGATCTGGCCTGCCGTCTGCTGCGGCAGGCGGGGTATCCCTGCGGCAGCTGCGGCCGGTGTGTAGCCCGGCTGGTGCAGCGCCTGCGGACGGAGGAGGAGTTTCCCCACGAGGTGGGGCTGTTCCTCAGCTACCCGCCGGAGGACGTGCAGGGGTTCATCGACCACCGGGCCATGGACTTCAAGTGCGCGGGCCTGTGGAAGGTGTACGGCGACCAGCAGCGGGCCCAGGCCCTGTTTGACCGGTTCCGCCGCTGCACCCAGCGCTACTGCGCTCTGTGGCAGACCGGCCTGCGGCTGGAGCAGCTGGCAGTGGCGGTCTGACGAAATATTCTGTTGTTATATCAAGAAAGGAAGTACAACTATGAAAAAGACTCTCGTGATCTATTGGAGCGGCACCGGCAACACCGAGGCCATGGCGGGCGCGGTGCTGGAGGGCATGAAGGCCGCCGGAGCCGACGCCGCCCTGCTGACCCCGGACCAGGTGACTCCCGCCAGCCTTTCCGGCGTGTCCTCCGTGGCCATGGGCTGCCCCGCCATGGGCAGCGAGGTGCTGGAGGAGATGGAGTTCCAGCCCATGTTCGACAGCATCAAGAACCAGATGGGCGGCAAGGCCGTGGGCCTGTTCGGCTCCTTCGGCTGGGGCGATGGCGAGTGGATGCGCAGCTGGGAGAAGGACTGCGACGACGCGGGCATCAACCGGGTGTGCGACAGCATCACCTGCTGCGAGGCCCCGGACGACGATGTGCTGGCGGCCTGCCAGGCCATGGGCCGCAAGCTGGCGGAGTAAAAGCCCCATGAAGCTCCGGCGGATGCTGCGCAGGAAGCTCCTGTTCTGGGCCGCCGTGGCCGCCCTGACCCTCCTGGCCGCCGTTTATCAGGAATATATTTGACTGCAATCAGTCCCCGGCGAAAGCCGGGGGCTGTTCTGCTTGCCGAAAGGGCGGTTGATGCTTTTCCCTCTCAGCCGGCTGCGCCGACAGCTCTCCCAAAGGGAGAGCCAGGACTGACGAAAAATGCAGAAATCCCCCGCCCCGGCCCGCTGAGGGCAGCGGGCCCTACGAAATGTCTGCCGATGATGGCAGCACCGTCGTGCCTGTTCGGCTGGCGGCTTTTCTGAAAAGCAAAAAACTCCCCTCCGGTGTGAGCCGGAGGGGAGCATTTTGCTTACAGGTGGTTGACGAAGCTGGTGTTGACGCTGACGGTGCGGCCGATCTCGGAGGATTTGATGCTGCCGAAGATGGCCCGCATGGTGGACAGAGCCTCCTTGCCGGAGACCTCCGGCTCCCGGTTCTGCTCCAGGGCGTCCACAAACTCGTCGATGACGCCGGAATTGGTCTCCGGCGGGATGTTGTAGGTGGTGCTGGTGCCGTCCAGATTCCGGACCTCGATGGGGGCGGCGGGATTGTTGTTGTTATAGATCAGCATGATGCCCTTGGTGCCGTACAGGCAGGTGGACTGGCACTCGTGGCCGTACACCGTCCAGCTGGCGGCCAGGGTGCCCACTGCGCCGCCGCTCATGCGCAGGATACACAGGGCATTGTCGTCCACGGTGATGGGCGCGCCGGTGGCGGTGTGCTTGTTCAGGGTCATGACCTTGGCGGTGGTCTCGATGACCTTCTGGCCGGTGAGGTATTGCAGCAGGTCCACCTTGTGGATGCCCAGGTCCGACAGAGCGCCCATGGCGGCCTTCTGCTTGTCGAAGAACCAGGTGCTCCCGGCCTCCATGGACCAGTTCTCCGGGCCGGCGTTGCCCATGGTGGCCCGGAAGGTGATGATGTCGCCGATGATGCCGCCGTCCAGCAGCTCCTTGGCCTTGCGGTGGACGGGGTCGAAGCGCATGTTGTGGCCGATCATCAGGTGCTTGCCGTTGCGCTCGGCGGCGGCCACCATGGACTCGCACTCCGCCAGGGTCACGGCCATGGGCTTTTCGCACAGGACGTGCTTCCCGGCGTACAGGGCGTAGGTGGTGATCTCCGCATGGCTGCGGTTCTCCACGCAGATAGACACGGCGTCGATGCTGGGGTCGTTGAGCAGGTCAAAATAGGAATCGTAGACCTTGCCGCCGTATTGGGCGGCCATCTCCTGGGCACGCTGGGTGTTCAAATCGTAGTAGCCCGCCAGCTCCACATGGGGGTTGGCGGCATATTCCGGCAGATGGCGCACCTGCGCGATCTTGCCGCAGCCGATGATACCGATTCTGATCATAATGATTCCTCCTATCCGTAATAAGCCGGCTTTCCCTCACCGGCGGGCGTTCAAGAACATTATAGCAAATTTTTTCACAATATGGAACACTTTTTTATCCCGCCGCAGGGATTTTTTCCGAAATTCCCGGTCGGGACGGATAACGGGTTGCAATCGGCGGCAAAAGGCGGTAAACTGTTAAGTGCTTCGAAAGAAGGGAGGAGACATCATATGGTATCCATTGTTGAGGTGACCACCAAGGCGCAGCTGCGCCGGTTTGTGGAATATCCCATGGAATTATACAAGGACGTGCCCCAGTACATCCCGGGCACCTATGACGACGACCTGGAGGACTGGGACAGGAAAAAGAATCCCGCCTTCGAATATTGCCAGGCCCGGTGCTGGCTGGCCATGCGGGACGGAGAGATCGTGGGCCGCATCGGCGCCATCCTCAGCCGCAAGGCCAACGAGAAGTGGCACACCAACCGCCTGCGCTTTACCCAGGTGGACTTCATCGACGACTACCAGGTGTCCCGGGCGCTGTTTGCCACGGTGGAGGACTGGGCCCGGCAGCTGGGCTGCACCCAGATCCACGGCCCCCTGGGCTTCACGGACCTGGACCGGGAGGGCCTGCTGGTGGAGGGCTTCGACCGCCGCAGCTGTTTCTTTACTTACTATAACCACCCCTATTACAAGGACCATCTGGAGACCCTGGGCTATGCCAAGGACGTGGACTGGATCGAGGAGCTCATCACTGCGCCCACCGACGAGAAGGTCATCCAGCGGTGGGAGAAGCTCAGCAACTATGTGCTCAAGCGGCAGAAGCTCCATGTGAAGAAGGCCCGGACCCGGCTGGACTATCCCGGCCTGGTGCGGCAGGTGTTCCAGCTGGTGAACACGGCCTATTCCCCGCTGTATGGCACGGTGGAGCTGTCCGAGGCGCAGATCAAGCGCTATGCCGGGAAGTTCGCCCCGCTGATCAACCCACAGCTCACCTGCTTCGTTATGAATGAGGAAAACGAGATGGTGGCCTTCGGCGTGGCGGCTCCCAGCATTGCCGAGGCCCTGCGCAAGCACAAGGGCAGGCTCTTCCCCACCGGATGGGTGGACCTGCTGAAGGCTTTCCGGAAGAACGACACCGTGGATCTGCTGCTGATCGCCGTGCGGCCGGACCTGCAGAGCAAGGGCGTCAACGCCGTGGTCATCAGCCAGGTGATGCGGGGTGCCTTTGACATGGGCATCCGCTGGGCCGAGACCGGCCCCATGCTGGAGATGAACCAGAAGGTCCAGACCCAGTGGCAGGGCTTCCCCCTGGAGCAGCACAAGCGCCGCCGGTGCTTCATCAAGGACCTGGCCCCGGCGGCCCAGACGGCCGCCCCCAAGGAAATGGCCGGGGTATAACACATCACCTGGGATGGGAGGAACATCATATGATTCGCATTGGAATTGATCTGGGCGGCACCAACATCGCCGTGGGCGCGGTGGACGACGGCCACGCCATCGTCTCCCGGGTCAGCGTGCCCACCCTGGCCTACCGTCCGGCGGCGGAGGTGGTGGGGGATATGGGCGACGCCGTGGAGGCGGCCCTGGCCAAGGCCGGGCTGTCCATCGGCGACTGCCGCAGCATCGGCATCGGCTCGCCGGGTACCTGCAACTCCGCCGCAGGGGTGGTGGAGCGGGCCTATAACCTGGGCTGGGACCACGTTCCCGTGTGCCGGATGCTGGAGGAGCGGTTCCATGTGCCCTGCCGCCTCAGCAACGACGCCAATTGCGCCGCTCTTGCCGAGCAGGTGGCCGGGGCGGCGGTGGGCCACGACAACGTGGTGCTCATCACCCTGGGCACCGGCGTAGGCGGCGGCATCATCATCGGCGGGAAAATTTATGACGGTATGCGGGGGGCCGGGGCCGAGCTGGGCCACACCCTGCTGGTGCTGGACGGCGAGCCCTGCACCTGCGGCCGCCGGGGCTGCTGGGAGGCGTATTCCTCCGCCACGGCCCTGATCCGTCAGGCCCGGCAGGCGGCGGCGGAGCATCCGGAGTCCCTGCTGGCGGGGGCGGAGGAGATCACCGGAAAGACCGTGTTTGACGCGGCGGACCGGGGAGACGAGACCGCCAACGCCGTGGTGGACCGCTTCTGCGACTATCTGGGGGCGGGAGTGACCAACATCGTCAACGCCCTGGCTCCGGAGGTGATCCTCATCGGCGGCGGCATCAGCCGACAGGGGGAGCGCCTGCTGGCCCCGGTGCGCCGGTATGTGGAGAAAAACTGCTTCGGCGGTAAGGATGGGGCCATCCCCATCATCGCCGCGGCCCGGCTGGGCAACGATGCCGGTATCATCGGCGCTGCCGCCCTGTAAAGTATGAAAAAAGACAGACAGCGAGGCTGTGAGGCCCGCTGCCTGTCTTTTTTATCGGATTTTTTCCAGGCGCTGCTGGCGGTCCATGTCCCGCAGGACCCCCAGCACCAGGGGCACCGTCAGGGCGAAGGCGCACACGTCCGACACCGGCTGGGCCAGCTGCACCCCCAGCTCCCCCCAGATATGGGGCAGGGCCAGCACCGCCGGGATGAAGAACAGCCCCTGCCGGGCTACCGCCAGCACCGAGGCCTGCCAAACCTTGTTGATGGTCTGGGTCAGCATGCTGGAGATGACGATGACGCCGCACAGCGGGAAGGCCAGGCACTGCAACCGCAGGGCCCGGGCTCCGAAGGCGATGACCTCCGGGTCGTTGCGGAACACGGCGATGATCTGGGGAGCCAGGACCAGGCCCAGAACCGAAACCGCCGTCAGGAACACCGTGGACCACTTGACGCAGAAGCGGAAGCCCTCCTTCACCCGGTGATACAGCCCCGCGCCATAGTTGAAGCCGCACACCGGCTGGAATCCCTGACCGAAGCCGATCAGGGCGGACTGGGCCAGCATCATGGCCCGGCTTACCACGCTCATGGCGGCAATGGCCGCGTCGCCATACAGCCCGGCGCTGCGGTTGAGGCAGATGGTGGCGATGCTGGCCAGCCCCTGGCGGCACAGGGAGGGCAGACCGCCCTTGCCGATCTCCACGAACAGGTCCCGGCGGAAGCACAGGTTTTTCAGCCGGATCCGCAGGTTGCCGCCCCGGGCGCAGCCCAGAAGCAGCATGCAGAAGGAGGCCAGTTGGCTGAGGATGGTGGCCAGAGCCGCTCCGGCCACCCCCATGTTCAGCCTGAAGATCAAGAGCGGGTCCAGCCCCACGTTCAGCACCGCCCCGGCGGCGATGCCCACCATGCCGTAGGCGGCGCTGCCCTGAAAGCGCAGCTGGTTGTTCAGCACGAAGGACGCCGTCATATACGGGGCCCCCAGCAGGATGATCCGCAGATAGCTGCGGGCGTAGGAGAGGATGGTGTCCGTGGAGCCCAGCAGCCGGGCCAGAGGCGTCAGGAAGATCTGGCCCAGCACCAGGATGACGCACCCGGCCAGAAAGGCCAGGGTCACGCCGGTGGCGGCCATTTTTTCGGCGTCGGCGGTTTCGTGGCGGCCCAGCTGGCGGGAGATATAGTTGCCGGAGCCGTGGCCGAAGAAGAAGCCCACCGCCTGGATCACCGCCATCAGGGAGAACACCACGCCCACCGCGCCGGTGGCGCTGTTGCTGTGGAGCTGGCCCACGAAATAGGTGTCCACCATGTTATAGCAGGCGGTGACCATCATGCTGATGATGGTGGGGACCGCCATTTTGCACACCAGATGGCCTACCGGCCGGCCGGTAAGCTCCTGGAATTTTGCTTCCTGTTTGTCGTTCACGTTTTACCTCCGCAGGCGGATGCCGCATCCGCCCGAAAATTTCAGCCGGGGCGGGGCACAGCGGCCCCGCCCCGTTGGTCAGATCAAATGGGCGATTATTCCACCACGGGCAGCGCCTTCACCACGGCGGCGCACCGGGGGCACAGGGTGTCGTGCCCGGCCACGGTGCCCACGCTGGTGAGCACCTTCCAGCAGCGGGCGCACTTGACGCCCTGGGCGGGGGCCACGGTGACGGACAGGGCGTCGCCCACGGTGACCCGGACCTGGGACACGATCAGCAGGTCCGCCAGGGTATCGGCGTCCATGTCCGCCAGGAAAGCGTCCTCGGCGGGAACGGTGACGTCCACCTCCGCCTCCAGGCTCTTGCCGATGGTCTTGTCGGCCCGGGCCTGCTCCAGCGCGCCGTTGACGGCGCTGCGGACGGCGGCGATGCGGGCCCAGCGGTCCATGGCGTCCTCCGGCAGGGCGTAGTCCTCGTAGGGCTGCACCATGCAGTTAAACAGCACGCTGCGGCCGTCGTCGGCCTGCCGGTGGGGCATGGCCAGCCAGATCTCCTCGCAGGTGAAGGCCAGGATCGGCGCGAACATCCGGGTCATGGCGTCCACGATCAGGAACAGGGCGGTCTGGGCGCTGCGGCGGCTGAGGCTGTTTTCCCCGTCGCAGTACAGGCGGTCCTTGATGATGTCGAAATAGAAGGAGCTCAGGTCCACCACGCAGAAGTCGTTGATGGCGTGGGACACGGCGTGGAACTCGTAGGCGTCGTAGCTGTCGAACACCCGGCGGATCAGGCTGTTGAGCCGGGTGACGGCCCAGCGGTCCAGCTCCTGCATATCGGCGGCGGCCACCAGCTGCTCCGGATCGAAGCCGGTGAGGTTGTCCAGGCAGAACTTGGCGGTGTTGCGGAACTTCAGATAATTCTGGCTCAGCTGCTTGAAGATGTCGTCGGAGCAGCGGACGTCCACATGATAGTCGGAGGAGCCAGCCCACAGGCGCAGCAGGTCCGCGCCGTACTTGTTGAAGATCTCGGCGGGGTCCATGCCGTTGCCCAGGGACTTGTGCATGGCGCGGCCCTGGCCGTCCACGGTCCAGCCGTGGGTCAGGCACTCCTTGAAGGGTGCGCCCCGGCCCAGGGCGCCCACGGCCACCAGCAGGGAGCTCTGGAACCAGCCGCGATACTGGTCCAAACCCTCGATATACATGGTGGCAGGCCAGAAGCCCTGGTCCCGCTCCATGGCGGCGTAGTGGGTGGAGCCGGAGTCGAACCAGCCGTCCAGGGTGTCGGTCTCCTTCTCGAAGCCGGCGTTCTTGCCGCAGTGGGGGCAGGTGAAGCCCTCCGGCAGCATATCCTCCGCCTCCATCTCGAACCAGGCGTTGGAGCCCTTCTTTTCAAAGATATTGGCGATGGCGTCGATGGTCTTGTCGGTGCAGATGGGCTTGCCGCAGTCCTTGCAGTAGAACACCGGGATGGGCAGGCCCCAGCGGCGCTGGCGGCTGATGCACCAGTCGGTGCGCTCCAGGACCATGGACCGCAGACGGTCCTTGCCCCAGGAGGGGACCCAGCGCACGTCCTCGCAGGCGGCGATGGCGTCGTCCTTGAAGGACTCCACGGAGCAGAACCACTGGGGGGTGGCCCGGAAGATGATGGGCTTCCTGCAGCGCCAGCAGTGGGGATAGCTGTGGACGATCTCCTGGCTGGCAAACAGGGAACCGGCCTCCTTCATATCCTGAAGGATCACGGGGTTGGATTCCTCGGTCTTCATGCCGGCATACTTGCCGGCGTAGTCCGTGTGGCGGCCCTGGTCGTCCACGGGGACCACCATGTCCATGCCGTAGCGCAGGCAGGTCTGATAGTCGTCGGCACCGAAGCCGGGGGCGGTGTGGACGCAGCCGGTACCGGAGTCCATGGTGACATAGTCCGCCAGCACCAGGCGGCTGGTCTTGGGCAGGAAGGGATGGCTGGCCAGCATATTCTCATAGAAGGAGCCGGGGTGGGTCTCCACGATCTCATAGCTGTCGAAGCCGCCGATGCCCATGACCTTCTCCGTCAGGGCCTCGGCCATGATATACAGCTCGCCGTTGGGGGCCTTCACCACGGCGTAGCTCTCGTCGGGGTGCAGGGCGATGGCCAGGTTGCCGGGCAGGGTCCAGATGGTGGTGGTCCAGATGACGAAGCTCAGCTTGCTCTTGTCCAGGTGGGAGAGCTTGCCCAGGTCGTCGTTCATGGGGAACTTCACATACACCGTGGTGCAGGGGTCGTCCTGATACTCGATCTCGGCCTCGGCCAGGGCGGTCTCGTCGTGGGGGCACCAGTACACGGGCTTGAGGCCCTTGTAGATGTGGCCGTTTTTATACATCTGGCCGAAGACACGGACCTCCCGGGCCTCGAAGCCCGGGTCCATGGTCTTGTAGGGGTGCTCCCAGTCGGCCACCACGCCCATGCGCTTAAAGCCCTCCCGCTGGACGTCGATATAGTGGTCGGCGAACTGGTGGCAGGCGGAGCGGAACTCCGCCACGCTCATGGCCTTGTGGTTGAGCTTGTTCTGCTTGATGATGGCGGACTCAATGGGCATGCCGTGGTTATCCCAGCCGGGGATATAGGGGGTGTAATAGCCCCGCATGGCATAGCTGCGGTTGATGAAGTCCTTCAGGGCCTTGTTCAGGGCGTGGCCCATGTGCAGGGCGCCGTTGGAGAAGGGAGGGCCGTCGTGGAGGGAGAACAGGGGCTTTCCCTCGTTCTTCTTCAGCAGCTCGTTGTAAAGGTCCAGCTGCTCCCAATAGCGCAGCATCTCCGGCTCCCGCTTGGGCAGGCCCGCCCGCATGGGAAAGCCGGACTTGGGCATATTCAGCGTCTTTTTGTACTCCATGTGTTACCTCCATTATAAACATGACATTTTATATTGCAAAAAATAAAAGGCCCTTGTCTCCCATAAGAGACAAAGGCCGGAAAACCTCTGCGGTACCACTCTTGTTGCCGCGCCGGGGCGCAGCCGCTCTGCCCCACCATCCGTGGGCGAGGGATGATAACGGCCCTCCGCCGTCCGCACCTAATCCGAAAAGTCGTTTCAGCCGGATGCTCCGGGGTGATATTCGCGGCTTCCCCCGTGACCGCCTTGCACCAAACGGCGGCTCTCTTGGCATCGGGAGGGAGCGCTACTGGTCCCCATCACTGCATTTGCACTCGATATGACATAATATAGCCACTTTTCCCGGTTTTGTCAACGGGAAAATAAGGGAAATTTTACTTTTCCCGGAGGCCCCGGAAAAATTCCCGCAGGACCCGGGCGCATTCCTCCTCCAGCACGCCGCCCACCAGGGCAGGGGGGTGGGGGAAGTCCTCCATGAACAGGTTCATCACCCCGCCGCAGGCCCCCATCTCCCGGTCCCGGGCCCCGAAATACACCCGGCTGACCCGGGCGTTGAGAATGGCCCCGGCGCACATGGGGCAGGGCTCCAGGGTCACATACAGGGTGCAGCCGTCCAGCCGCCAGGTGCCTAGGGCGCGGTTGGCCTGGGCCATGGCCTCCATCTCCGCATGGGACCAGGCGGCCTGGCGCTCCTCACGGCGGTTGCGGCCCCGGCCCACCACCGCGCCGTCCTTGACGATGACGCAGCCCACTGGCACCTCGCCGCAGGCGGCGGCCTGCCGGGCCAGGTCCAGGGCCTGGCGCATATATTTCTCGTGCATTCTCCGCACCTCCCGGAAATTTTTGCTTGTCCCCCGGGTTAAAGCCTGTCATATCTGTCCAAAATAACCGTACAAATAGGTTACAGGCATGTGCCAGGAGGGATCACCATGGAAAAGAAGAAAAATCAGGCCGTTTCCCCCACGCTGGAGGAGCTGCGGCAGGAGCTGCACCAGACCAACCAGGCTCTGCGCAACGCCTATGACAAGTTCAACTTTGTCACGGCCCCGGAGCTGGTGGAGGCCAGCATCTATGAGATCAACGCCCTGAAGGCCCGCAGCGACTATCTGCTGCGGTGCATCAAGGCCCAGCTGGGTCAGGAGCCCTGCGCGGCGGCAGCCGCCATGAAGGGAGGCACCGCGTGTCCGTCTTAGAAAAGCTCGCCCTGGGCGTGGGGGGACTGTTTATGCTGCTGGGGGTGCTGCGCCTGGCCAGAAGCCCCCTGAAGCTGGTCTTCCGGGTGGCGGGCAACGCGGCCCTGGGCTTCGGGGCCCTGTGGCTGCTGGGCCGCCTGGCCCCGGGGCTTCAGCTGGGGCTCAATCTGTTCAACGGACTGCTGATCGGCGTGCTGGGCCTGCCGGGCTTCGGCCTGCTGCTGCTTTTGCAGTGGGTGCTTTAGGCTTTTCAAAAAAGGCTTGCAGTCTGCCGTGCGCATAATTTGTTCGCTGAAAGCGAACAAATTCCACACTTGCAGACTGAGAAGTGTTTTTTGCGACGTACACGCCGCCGCAAAAAACGGATTGCACTTTATTTGCCGCCTGCGGGCGGCAAACTCTGCGAGGCTTTTGCTACATAGGGGGGAGTCCGCGATTTTCGGCAATATATTGCGCTAAAAACGCAGTTTGCTGTTGATTTTCCGCATGCGGGCGGGGTCCATTTTGCACAGGCGGCGGTCGTAGGTCACCAGGCCGTTGACCTCGTCCTCCACGTCGGACAGCTGGGTATACACCGCCGCCGACAGGCCCTGGCTTTCGATCAGGGGCAGGACCTCCGTTTCATACAGGCGCTCCACCGCGTCCATCCAAGCTGCCGCATGTTCATACATGCGGTAGCCGAATTTTTTGTCCGAGGCCAGGTGTCCCGGGCATTGCAGGCTGTAGCCCCCGAATTCCGTCAGGGCCAGCACCCGCCGTCCGTCCCCCCGCAGGCGCACGGGGCGGTAGTACACATGGCGGCTTTTCAGGTCGCCGCCGCCCTGGTCGTGCCAGCCGGAGGCGTGATCGATGGGCCGGGTGGGGTCCAGAGTCCGCAGCCGGTCTGTGACGGCCAGGGCATCGAACTGGCCCCAGCCCTCGTTGAAGGGCACCCACAGGCCCAGGCACACGCAGTTATACAGCAGGTCCACCGTGTCCTCCATGTCCCGCAGGAACTGCCGGCGTCCAGGCTCCCCGGCCCGGCCCAGCCGCCCGGAGGGGCGGTCCTTCAGGTGGACGCCCAGAAAGGGCAGCACCTGCATGGTCAGGGTCTGCCAGCGCTCAAAGCAGGACACCAGGTCCTGCCACACGATGATCCCCAGCCGGTCGCAGTGATAGTACCACCGCAGCGGCTCGATCTTGATGTGCTTGCGCAGCATATTGAAGCCCATGTCCCGGGCGGTCTGAATGTCCCAGACCATGGCCTCATCCGCCGGAGGGGTGTACAGCCCGTCGGACCAGTAGCCCTGGTCCAGCAGGCCCGACTGGAAGCAGGGTTGGTCGTTCAGGGCCAGCACCCGGCGGCCTTGATGCTCCATAACGGAGAATTTCCGCATACCGAAGTAGCTTTCCACCCGGTCGCCGGAGGGCAGCGTCACCTCCAGATCGTACAGATACGGGTCCTCCGGGCTCCAGGGGCGGAAGTGCTCCGCCGGAATGGGGCACACGCCCAGGCCCTTTTCATCGGCCCAGCTGCGGGCGATGACCTGACCGCCGCACAGCACCGTGATCCGGGCTCCGGCGGGGTCATCGGCCCGGACGGCATAGCGCAGGGCTTTTTCGTCATAGTCCGGGGTCAGCCACAGGGAGTGAATGTAGTTTTCCGCCACGCTCTCCAGCCATACCGTCTGCCAGATGCCGCTCTGGGCGGTGTACCAGATGCCGCCCCGGTTCCGGCGCTGCTTGCCGAAGGCGTGGACCCCGCCGTCGGGATCGTCGGTGACGGCCACGGTCAGGCGGTTCTCCCCGGGGACCAGGGCGTCGGTGACGTCCAGGGTGAAGGGCAGATAGCCCCCCTCATGGCCCCCCACGGGGCGGTCGTTTACCAGCACCCGGCAGCACTGATCCACCGCGCCGAAGTGCAGCAGCACCCGGTCCCGGCGGAAGCCCTCCGGCAGGGTGAAGCGCCGCTCATACCACAGGGTCTCGCCGCTTTCCAGCCGGAAATCACAGCCGGACAGCAGACTCTCCGGCGAGAAGGGCACCAATATCTTTCCGCTGCGGCGGCGGGAATACTCGTCGCCGTCCTCCACGGTGTAGTCCCACAGGCCGTTGAGGCAGAGATAGCTGTCCCGCCGCAGCTGGGGCCGGGGATACTCCGGCAGCGGGCAGGTTTTGTCCGGATGCTCCCCCCAGGGGGTGTAAAGCGCCGTCATTTCGCAGCCTCCTTCCGCTTCAGCAGCGCCGCCGGGATTGCCAGCAGCACCAGGGCGGCGGCTGCCGCCAGGAAAATTTCCGCCGTGGGCACCTGTTTCACGGTGCCCAGGTCCTCATAGGTCATGCCGGTGCCCCGGATCACCGCCGCGCCGATATACGGCCCCGTGACCATGGGCAGCAGCACCTGGAACACGATGCGGATGCCCTGGAACAGGCCGGCCTTTCCCGCCGGGGTATAGTCCCGGATCAGGCCGCTGCAGCAGGCAGAGATCACCATGCCGCCGCCCAGCATCACGATGCCCGCCGCCAGCACGAACCACTGGCTCCGGGCGAAGTACATCAGCACCAGCCCCGCAAAGCCCACGATCCCCGCCGGGATCAGACAGCGGAGCTTCCCCAGCCGGTCAATGGGCCGCCCGGCCAGCACCGACAGCACAGAGCTGACGATCAGCACCCCGGCCAGCAGGAACGTGTAGTCCGTGATGCCCAAAAACCGCTGGATATAAATAATGAGATACGGCATATACACCTGCTGGCTCATGCAGTATACCCCCAGAGCCGCCAGGGACAGATACAGCCGCGGGTTGTCCCGGACAACGGCGGGACGGAAGCCGTACAGAATGTTGGCAAAACAGCTGCCCTGGCCCCGGGGCAGGTCCGGCTCCCGGATGAAGAAGCAGCCCAGCACGCCGCCCAGGCAGGTGATGCCGCCCACGATCAGGAAAAACAGCCGCCAGTTCCCGGCCTGGGTCAGGCCGTCCAGAGCGCCGAACACCACCAGCATGGCCACCAGCGGCATAATGGCCAGCACCGTCTCCACCCGGCCCCGGTTTTCCGGCACGGTGACGTCCGTGACCCAGGCGTTGAAGGCGGCGTCGTTGGCGGTGGAGCCGAAGAAGGTCATGACGCAGTCCATCACCACCACCAGCACCGCGGCTCCGTGGGCCGCACCGGCCAGGGGGCTTCTTTTGATGAAGGCGAAGGCCCCGATGCTGACGCCCCACAGCAGATAGCCGATGACGATCAGGGCCTTCCGCCGCCCCAGCCGGTCGCTGAGGGCCCCCATCACCAGGGTGGTGACGGTGGCGGTGACGGCGCTCCAGGCCACCATGGCCGCGATCATGGACGTGTCCCCGGAGATGGTGTTGTACAGGAACACGTTGAAATACATATTCTCGATGACCCAGGCGATCTGTCCGAACAGGCCGAAGGTCAGCAGGGCCGCCCAGGTGCGGCCTCCCAGTCTGGTTTTCATGTTACCGCTCCTCCTCGTGAAGATTCCAGCCGTACAGGGGGTAGCGCTGGAGGCTGCCGAACAGCTTCTGCTTGATATCCGGATACCGGCCCTCCAGCCCGGCGATGAGCTCCTTCACCTCCTGGCGGCGGCTGTGTCCGTTGGCGGGACAGGGGTTCTCCACCACCGGCAGCTCCAGCCGCCGGGCCACCCGGCGGATCTCCTCCTCCCGGCAGTACAGCAGGGGGCGGATCTGGGTGATGCCGGTGCGGTCCAGGTACGTCACCGGCTGGAAGCAGCCGATGCGCCCCTCGAACAGTAGGTTCATCAGCAGAGTCTCGATGGCGTCGTCATAGTGGTGGCCCAGGGCGATCTTCCGGATGCCCAGGTCCGTAAGTGCCGTGTTCAGGCTGCCCCGCCGCAGCTTGGCGCACAGGGAGCAGGGGTTTTTCTCCTTCCGCTGGTTGAACACGATGTCGTATACCGGCACCTGGATGCGGGTATAGGGCACCTCCAGCTGCCGGCACAGGTCCGCCACGGCGTCGAAGCTCATGCCGGGGGCGCCGGTCTCTAAGGTGATGGCGCGGACGGTGAAGGGAATGGGATAAAAGGCCCGCAGCCGGGCCAGAGCCGTCAGCGTCACCAGGCTGTCCTTGCCGCCGGACACGCCCACGGCCACCACGTCTCCGGCGTCGATCATGTGATAATCCTCCACGCAGCGGCGCACCTGTCCCAAAATCTTCTGCATATACAAAGCCCTCCAAGGAAAAATGAAATTGCCATTTGAGAAAACGGGAGATATCGGGAGAAAACGAGAGGAAATGCCAGGTGTTGCTATCATAAATTAAAATGGTGTTGACAATTTTCCCGGGATATGCTATAAATATCCTTGCGCGTTCGGCGCATTTCTCCCTCCCAATCATAGCAAGGGAGCCTGAAAAAGTAAAGCAATACATTCTATAAATTGGAGGAAAACACCATGTCCACTTATATGGCAAACAAGGCCACCATTGAGCGCAAGTGGTACGTCGTTGATGCCGCCGGCAAGCCCCTGGGCAAGACCGCCGTCATCGTGGCCGACCTGCTGCGCGGCAAGGGTAAAGTCACCTACACCCCCCACGCCGACTGCGGCGACAACGTCATCGTCATCAACGCCGCCAAGGCCACCCTGTCCGGCAACAAGATGGAGCAGAAGTATTACCGCACCCACTCCGGCTGGATCGGCGGTCTGAAGGAGACCAAGTATCGCCTGCTGATGCAGGAGAAGCCCGAGCTGGCCATGCGCGTGGCCGTCCGCGGTATGATGCCCCGCAACACCGTTACCAAGGATTCCCTGAAGCGCCTGCACATCTATGCCGGTGAGCAGCACATCCACGAGGCCCAGAAGCCCGAGCTGGTCAAGTAAGGAGGAAAAGAAACATGTATCAGTCCAAGAATCCCTATCTGTACGGCACCGGCCGCAGAAAGTCCTCCGTGGCCCGGGTGCACCTGTTCCCCAACGGCACCGGCTCCATCACCATCAACGGCCGCGACATCGACGATTACTTCGGCCTGGAGACCCTGAAGATGGTGGTCCGCCAGCCCCTGAACGCCACCGATACCCTGGGTAAGGTGGACATCGTTGCCACCGTGGAAGGCGGCGGCGTTTCCGGCCAGGCCGGCGCCCTGCGTCACGGCATCAGCCGCGCCCTGCTGCTGGTGAACCCCGAGTTCCGTCCCGTCCTGAAGAAGGCCGGTTTCCTGACCCGCGATCCTCGTATGAAGGAGCGTAAGAAGTACGGCCTCAAAGCCGCCCGTCGCGCACCTCAGTTCAGCAAGCGCTGATTTCTGCCGATTTTACAACTTCAAAGCAATCAAAATCCCGGAAAACTCTCGTTTTCCGGGATTTTCCTATATCTGCAGCATTTGTTCTGTTTTCGGAAAATCTGATGGAATTTGACAAGGTTTGACGTGTTTTTTACATGTTAACGATGGGCTAAATGCCGTTTTTGACCCCGAAACTGTTAACGGATGGGTTAATTTTCGGGCTGCTCATGTGGCCACTCGGAGCAGATCGCCTCTGCATAGAAAATGAATACTGCGCCCCGCCTTTTCGGAAATAATGGCTTTGGCACGGTTTGAAACGGTTTGACCAAGCCGAATGAACTTTATCTTTTTTCGCAGGGCAAATGCCGCCGCAGAATTGATAAACGGAACGCAATCTGTTATGCTGTCCGTGTAAGGAGGGATGACACATGAAACGAAAAACCTGTACCTTGTATCTCAGCTGCGAGGAATACGGTGTGATCCTCGACGCACTTATTCGCTTCAAAAACAAGCTCACCCGACAGGGGCGGTACACCGACATCGTAGATGAAGTTATCCTTGCCCTGCTGGATGCCAAGACGAAGCGAGTCTACATCTGAATATCGTGTACATAAGGAAAGCCGTGTAGCTGTCAAAAGCCACACGGCTTTTTCTATACCCGGCATTACATAGCTGTCCGCCATCGCCGCAGACAGCTAAATTTACAGACAGGAGGAATCCCAAAGTGGCGAATTGTAAAGTGATCGCCGTCGCCAATCAAAAGGGTGGCGTCGGCAAAAGCACCAGTGTCTACTGCATCGGTGCAGGGCTTGCCATGGATGGCAAAAGAGTTTTGCTTGTGGATGTTGACCCGCAGGGTGATCTCACCAAGATGCTCGGTCAGCGCAAGCCCCATGAGCTGACTCATACCCTGGCGGAGCAGATGAACGCTGTTGTGCAGCACAGCGCCGAGCCGGAGCACCCGGAAATTTTGCACCACCATGAGGGCTTTGATTTTGTCCCTGCCAACCGCAGCCTATCGGCGGTGGAGGTGGGGCTGGTCAATGTCATGAGCCGTGAAACCGTGCTCAAACGCTATCTGGACGGTATCAAGAAGAATTACGACTATGTGCTGCTGGATTGCCGCCCGTCGCTGGGTATGCTGGTCATCAATGCCCTGTCGGCTGCGGATCATGTACTCATCCCGGTGCAGGCGGACTATCTGGCAGCCGAGGACATGACGGAGCTTGTGGGCACGGTGCATAGCATCCGGCAGCAGATCAACCCCAAGCTGAAAATCGGCGGCGTATTCCTGACGATGGCCAATGACACGAACTTCCGCAAAGACATTGTGGCCGGGGTAAAAGAAAACTTCGGCAAGCACCTGCCCGTACTGGATGCCGTCATTCCCGCTACGGTGCGGCTGGCGGAGATCAGCACGGCAGACAAGAGTATCTTCCGGCATGAACCGCGCGGACGGGCTGCCGCAGCCTACGGTGCGCTGGTAAAGGAGGTGGAACGCATTGGCGAAAAGCAACGCATCCGAGATGCTGACATCACTCGATAGCCTGTTTACCACGCAGGAGCAGCGGGACGAAGCCAAGCGCGACAGCGTGCAGGACATACCGATTTCCCAAATCAGCGATTTTCCTGAGCATCCCTTCAAGGTAAAGCAGGACGAGGCCATGTTGGAAATGGCGGAGAGCGTGCGGCAGTATGGCGTCTTGGTGCCGGGGCTTGTGCGGCAGCTGGATGACGGCAGCTATCAGATGGTATCGGGGCACCGGCGCAAGATGGCCAGCGAACTGGCAGGACGGGACACGATTCCCTGCATTGTGCGCGACCTCACAGACGATGAAGCCGTTATTATCATGGTGGACAGCAATCTCCAGCGCGAGCGCGTATTGCCGTCGGAAAAGGCTTTTGCGTACAAAATGAAGCTGGATGCCATGCGAAGGCAGGCGGGTAGACCGAGTAAAGAAAATGGTGTCCCACTGGGACACCATTTTCAGCAAGGAAAGTCAAGAGAGATTTTGGCAGACAATTCACCGGACAGTAATACACAAATCCAGCGCTATATCCGCCTCACCAACCTTATCCCGGAAATTCTGGACATGGTGGATGACGGTCGGATCGCCTTTCGCCCTGCGGTGGAGCTTTCTTACCTTACCGAACAGGAGCAGAGCGCGCTTTATGACACCATGGGACGCGAGGACTGCACGCCGTCGCTTGCACAGGCCATTAAGATGAAGGCGTTCAGCCGAGGCGGAAAGCTGACCGATGCGGTGATCCGCTCCATCATGGAGGAGGAAAAGCCCAACCAGAAGGAACAATTTCGGATACCCAAGGAGCGTATCAGCAAATATTTCAAGCCGGGGACGCCCGCACGGACTATGGAGGATACGATCATCAAGGCACTGGACTATTACAGAAAGCGGCAGCGGGAAATGGAACGCTGAATCTTCCGCCCAGGGGAAAGTCTGCCCATCGGACAAGCTGTGTGCCAGGGCCGGTTTTTCCGCTCCCCCCTCTCCACACCTCACCCCCTTCCTACCGGCTGTACCGGCTGAAAAAGAGATTATCTCACAAGTCCATATCGTACAGAAAGCAGCATCCTTTTCCGGATGGTGCTTTTTATTTTTACTCTTAGGAGGTCTAACAAATGAAAAAACTCTATCGCAGAAGCATTTCCGGGCTGTTGGCTCTGCTGATCTGCTTCACCGCCATCCTCGGCAGCGGCATGACGGCCTATGCCGCCGCATTCACCGGAGAAACTGCGGATTCGTACTCGGTGGCATTCCCCAGAGACGGCGACGCCAATCTGGATTACAGCGGCACTTGGGGCCACGACGAGCTGCACTACATGAACGGCTGGACATCCGGCGAGGCAACATGGATGACCACGCTGCACACCATCGGCTCCTTCGACGGCCCGGCCTGCTACTGCATCGAGCCAGGCGTTCCCCGAAACCTGTACCGTTCCTACGAAAGCTATGGGGAGGACTATTGGGACACCTTCCCCGCCGAATATAACCGCACCATTGATGGCCGAACCATGAAAACGCTCCTTGGCCGCATCATGCAGTACGGCTATCAGGGAAATCTCTCCCTCGACTGGCGCTCTCAGAACAAGGCCGACGCCGACAAGCTGGCCCACATGATAGCCACGCAGGTGCTGGTGTGGGAAACGGTGGTCGGGGAGCGGGATGCGGACTTCAATCACGTTGACCCCGGCAGCGCCGATGCCGTGAAGTCCGTCTACCGCACCTCCCATCCGCTCTATAGTCGGTTCTCTGCCTACTACGACAGCATCGAGGCCAGCGTGAAAAAGCACACCGTCGTCCCCAGCTTCATGGACCGCAGTGAGGAAGCTGCACAGACGGTTGAACTGAGTTGGGACGGCGGCCGCTACACAGCTACCCTGACGGACACCAACGGCGTTCTAGGCGAATATGCCTTCTCTTCGGCCCAGTCGGATATGACCTTTGCAGTCGATGGGAACGACCTGACTATCTCTGCCGAGACGGCTTCCGCAGATGGTGTGACCATTACCGCCGTCAGAAACAACACCCGGCAGGGCGTGCTGGTCTGGAGCGACGGCCACTATGGCCCAGACGGCACCATGCAGGATGTCGTCACCTTCCGGGATACCGTCAGCGACCCCATGTACGCCTACCTGCACCTGAAGGTCGGCTATGGCAGCGTCAAGATCATCAAAACCAGCGAGGACGGCGAGGTGTCCGGCATCTCCTTCACCGTTTCCGGCAACGGTACGGAGCAGACTGTGACGACCAATGCAGACGGCGAAATGCAGCTCGATGATCTCCGCCCCGGCGTTTACACCGTAACAGAGCAGAGCAATGACCGGTATGAACCCCAAGAGGTGCGCCAAGTGACCGTGATCTCCGGTCAGGTCGCCACCGTGGCCTTCCACAACATGCTGAAACGGGGCAGTCTGGAGGTAGTCAAGACCGCCGAGGACGGCCTGAACGAGGGCGTGAAGTTCCATCTGACCGGCACCTCCCTTGCAGGGCTTTCGGTGGACGAATACGCCGTGACCGGCAGCAACGGAAAAGCTGTGTTCTCCGACGTGCTCATTGGCAAGGACTACATCCTCTCCGAGGTGGATACGGACATCCGTTATGTTGTCCCGGAGGACCAGACAACAGCGGTGGAGTGGAACACGGTCACGCAGGCGGAGGTCCGCAATGTGCTGAAAAAGTGGAGCGCCACCGTCACCAAGCGGGACGCCGAAACGGGTCTGCCGCAGGGAGACGCAACCCTTGCCGGTGCCGTCTATGGCGTTTACAGAGGTGAGAAGTTGGTGGACACCTACACCACCGACGAAAGCGGCCAGTTCACCACCACGGATTATGTTTGCGGCGAGGATTGGACCATCCGGGAACTCTCCCCCAGCGAGGGCTATCTGCTGGATGATACCGTGTACCCGGTCGGTGCAGAGCCTCAGCGCTATACGGCAGAATATAATCCCATTGCGCTGGATGTGACCGAACAGGTCATCCGGGGCGGCGTGAACCTCACAAAGGTGGACAAGGACTACCCGGAAAACAAGCTGGAGGGAGCCGTGTTTGAGGTCTACCGTGACAGCAACCGCAATCAGGAGTTGAACGACGAGGACGAACTGCTGGGCACGATGGAGGACCTGGGCGGCGGCGAGTATGCACTGACTGGCCTCTGCTACGGCGGTTATTTTGCAAAGGAAACCAAGGCCCCGGAGGGCTTTTATCTGGACGAGAGCGCCTACTACTTTGCCATCACCACGGACGGCGAAACCGTGACCGTGGAAAATGAAGCCGGAAAGGGCTTTCTCAATGCGGCGCAGGTGGGGTCTCTTCGGATCGTCAAGACCTCCTCGGATGGGAAGCTGGCGGGCTTTTCCTTCCGTGTTACCGGGGCCAACGGCTATGACCAGGTGTTCCAGACCGATGCGGAAGGTGTCATTCTCATCGAGGGCCTGCGTATCGGGGACTACACCGTATCCGAGGTGCGGGACGGCAGTTCGGACGGGTATCTCCTTCCGGCTGACAAGACGGCATCCATTTTTGAGGGAGCCGTGACGGAGGTGGAGATGCACAACGAAAAGAAGCCCACGCCGAAGGTGCCGCAGACAGGAGATAGCAGCCATGCGGCGCTGTGGCTGGCCCTGCTGGGCCTTTCCGGCATCGGCGCTGTGACTGTGCTGCTGATGCGCAAGCGTAAAAAATAAGCGCCAAGGGGCGGCCAGATCGGCCGCCCTTTTTTCTATGGGAAAGAAAAGTTTTTCGGCGTGAACCAACAATAACAGGATGGTATTTGTGAATAAATGGCTATACTGTTTGTGTGCCATCTACTCAATTGTTTCGTATTCACTTGACAAGTTTCAGTTTTAACGGTACAATTAAGAAAAAGTGAAACAAAAGGCGGAAGCGAAGGAGTCTTTCTGATATGCTATCTTTCCTTAAATTAGTATTCGGCCCCGATATTACAGTGAAGGGATTCGACTACACGGATGACACGCCCTACTATATCAAGGACGGATATACCCCCCAATTGTTAAGTTGGGGAGACCATGCGTGTGTTCTTTTGAAGCCAAATGGCTCTTCTTGGCGATTGCCTACATTAAAAAAGCAGTTGAAGAAGTTTCAGGAACTTTGTTCTCTTCCCTGTGCACTGTGCTTAGACAACCTGTCTGCGTTACAACGACGGAGTATGCTGGAAGAACACATCCCGTTTGTGTCTCTTTCGCAGCAGGTGTACCTTCCGTTTTGGGGGTGCGCTTTTCATGAGCAATTCAAGGCGGACGCTGCCATTATGGCAAAAATGGCACCCGGTACACAGCTTGTATTTCTATATTTATACTATGCAGAGAATACTGGGTCCGTAAATCTGACACAGATTGCAAAGGCACTTTCGCTCTCAAAGGCGACCTGTACAAGGGCAATCAATGACCTCTCTGCTTCGGGTCTGATCTCGCAAACAGCAGAAGGCACGAATAAATGGATCACAACGGCATACACCAAATCAGAACTTTTGGAAAAAGCATACGGGCGACTGAAAACGCCTGTTGATCGAATTCTTTACGTAAAAGGAACCGCCCAAATCGAGCATCCAATTGCAAGTGGAATACGGGCGCTGGCACGGCAATCCATGATTGGGGTAAACGATCAGGATGGTGCTATTGCGATTTCCAAAAAGGAGGCGGCAAAAATCCCAGCAGAAGATATCTGCACAAAACAGTATTTTGAAGACTTTGGCGGTGCTGTTATTGAAGTGTGGTCCTATGACCCGATCATTTTGGAGAGAGACGGCTGTGTAGATGACATTTCATTGCTGCTCAGCATGGACAACGACCCAAACGAACGAGTTCAGACGTGCTTGGATGAAATTCGGCAAAAGCACGGACTACCAATCAAAGAGGAAGAATAAAGGAGAACGAAATGGTAAATGGCATAGATATATTCCGAGAGCACTTCAATCATTTTAAGGAGCAATATACTGTAATTGGAGGCTTTGCCTGTGATCTTCTGATGAACGATGCAGGACTTGATTTCAGGCAAACCGTTGACATCGACATGGTGCTGATCGTCGAGGCTTTAACGACAGACTTTGCAAAAGCCTTTTGGGCTTTTATTGAAGCTGGTGGCTATCAGGCCAGGCAACGCAGTAACGGTCAACCGGAGTTCTATCGTTTTGTGGACCCAACGAACCCTGCTTACCCCAAGATGATTGAATTATTTTCAAGGCCACAAAGCAATGTGGTCTTGCAGCCAGATACACACTTGATGCCGCTGCATATTGATGATGAAGTTTCCAGCTTGTCAGCGATTTTGCTCAATGATGATTATTACCACTTTCTTCTGGATGGACGAACAGTTACAGATGGTATCTCCATATTAGATGCTGAACATATTATTCCGCTGAAAATGAGAGCTTGGCTGGATTTGAAAAGCAAGAAAGCAGAAGGAATCCATGTAAACGCACGTGACATCAAGAAACACCGTCTGGATGTGTTTCGCCTGTTCCAACTTGTACGGGAAAATCAGAGAATACCTGTCCCGCAGTCTATAATGGAGGATATTACTCGGTTTATAGCACAAATGCGGCAGGAGGACATTCGTTTAACGGATATAGGTATTCGCCGCTCGAAAGACTCTATTCTGGATATTTATAGTCAAATGTACATTACAGAATAAAAGCGCCGCCCCCATGCTGAACATTCAGTGTGGGGGCAGTTTCATGGAGTGGAACAGATCGTCGCAGTGTCGGTCTTGTGTTTGCACTCCTGCATTTTCAAAGAACGAATCCCAAGGGGGCGGCCGGATTGGCCGTCCCTTTTTACATACCGAGGTGAAAGGAGACGGAATGGGTATGAGCAATCAAACGGAAGAAAAGGAGCTGTTCCATGCGGTATCCCTGTCCGGCGGTAAGGACAGCACCGCTATGCTGCTGCTCATGATTGAGCGGGGACTGCCGATCCAAGCGGTCCTGACGGCAGATACAGGCATGGAATTCCCGGAAATGTATGAGCATCTGCAAAAGTTGAACGACTATCTGTTTGCAGAGCGAGGCCTGCATCTGACGTGGCTGCGCCATCCCAAAGGCTTTGAGTGGCTGATGTTTGAGGAAAAGAAGCAGCGACCGGCCAGCATTAAAAACCGGCAGTGGCTGGGTGTTTCTCTATACGGAAACGGCTGGCCCGGTCCCCGTGTGCGCTGGTGTACGGGGCAGCTGAAAACGCATCTCATCCATAAGGAGATCAACCGGCTGAAAGGACAATACCGGGCCGTGAGTTATGTGGGGATCGCCGCAGATGAGCCGAAGCGCATCAAAAGCGAGCACTATCCGCTGGTGGATTGGGGAATCACGGAGAAGGAAGCCCTGCAAATCTGCTATGACCGGGGCTACGACTTTGGCGGACTGTATCAGATCTACCACCGCTGTTCCTGCTGGTGCTGCCCTTTGCAGGGCATTGGGGAGCTGCGAAAGCTCCGGCAGCATCACCCAGAGTTATGGGAGCGGCTGCAGGAAATGGACAAACGGGCGTTGGCACAGTTCGGTCCCGGCCCGCTGGGGCAATTCAAGAAGGATTGGAGCGTGGAACGGTTGGAGCAGCGATTTGCAGCGGAAACACAGCAGCTTTCTATTTCATCCTTACAGAAGGAGCGTGAACGATGATGTATCGAGAACCAAGTGATTCCCCTTGGGGCGTTGTTGTGCGGTGCGATACCCTTTGCACCGGTGTGTATAGCGTGTCCACGGCAGGCCACGGCGGCATTATGGTCCAAACCGACGCAGCTCGGCGGCTGCTGTCCCCGGAGGCCCAGGCCGTCGGCTTTCAGGCAGGCAGGTATCTGAATTTTGAAGAGGACTGCGATGCGCCGGTGGTCCTACGGGAACTGGTGGACAGCGGCATTATCGCACCCCGGACGGATAACTACTTCCGCCCCGGCGAGTATGAAGCCTGCATTGACAGGAGCCTGCAGCGCTGGAACCCGGCTTATTGGCGTGCACGGCAGAAACGGCTCTCTGTACAGGCGGCAAAAGCGACAAAGGAGCGTGAACGGTAATGGACTTTGAGATCAAGATCATGACCCCGGCAGAGCGCAGCTACTGTTATACCGGCAGCCAGCAGCTCGACAAGCAGACCGGCTGCATCGGGCATTTGCGCGGGGACATGGACAGAAGCGGCAGCGGCTTTTTCACCTCATGGGAGGATCATTGCGGGGAGCTGAAAACACAGGCGTTCAAGGATGAGTTTGATGATTTTATCAATGCCCTGCGTTTTGACGAGCGCTATGACGGCATTTTCAAAAACCGCAGCAGCCTTTCCCGATACTGCTATGAACACAAAGAAAGTGTGTTTGCCGAGGATTTTATTCCGCAGTACGGATTCCGGGTGGATACGCCGGAATATGCCTATCTGCTGCGGCTGAATCCCATGCAGGGCGATTATAACCTGTATATCTACTGTTATCGCCGGGAAGCACTGGACCGGCATTTGAAAAACGCCGAGCGTGGCATCTGCTTTGTGAACCCGCAGGGAAAGACCCTGTTCCACATCCCGGACGGGGACAGCATCCGTGTAATTCGGCCGGATGGCACGCAGCGTGACCACGCCTGCCGGTATATCGACGACCACCGGGCCGAAATCGGCAGCGGGCATTTGTATGGCATGGCGCAGTTTGCCCAGCAGATGGAGCAGACGGGCAGCACCTTCGTGCCGCTTCGCTCGTCACTCCCGAAGCAGTGCTACTCACTCCTGCTGGATACCGGAAATGTGGTGATCCTGAAACGGGGCGAAACCGGCTATTACAAGACGGACATTCCCCACACCTCAAAGGAGGAAGCCCGTGCGCTGGTGGAGGAATATAACCGCAAACTGGGCGTGACCCGTGCCCAGGAGGAGGCCATGAAGGGCGGCTCCATGTTCGGCTTTGACAAGCCCATTGCCGACCCCGCCAACTACGATGCACAGGGACAGCCGCTAAAGCGCCGGGAGAAAGACCGAGGTGACACAAGATGACCGAGCAGAAACATATTATCTGGAGCAGCGATCCGGACTACGAGGATTGGAGGGGCGATCTGGAGGAACAGTACCCCGAGCTTTCCGAGCAGGAACGGATGGAATTGATGGTCGAGCAGAACAACGACTATCTCGATGACGAGCGGTGCAATCTGAACATTCAGCTCTCCCGCCCCATTCTGCTGATCGCAGACATCGGCCGATGGGATGGGCGGTATCCCGGTTATGCCGAGATCAAAAGCGGCAATATCCGCGATTGCCTGTATTCTGAGATGGACTATTCCACATGGTATGTAAACCGGCTGGGCGATCTGCGCTGCGATGCCGTACATCACGACGGCACGAATCATTATCTCTACCGTGCCTACAAGGAGAATGTGAGCGAAGCACAGATCGACCGGCTGAAAGAAAAGCTGTACAGCGGCACCGCCACCCGCGCCGATGTGACCCGTGTGACAAAGCGCCTGGGCGACGAGATCGGGCGGGTCTACGGCTGGCGGTTTCCGCCCGTCCGGGAAGCGGCGCGAGAAAGATAGGAGGAAAACGGTATGTCTGTTGATGCAAGAAAAGAACGCTTTGAGCTGGTGGAGGTGTTTGACCGTCCCATGCTCTTTACCTGCCTGCGGGTAGACCGAAACACGGTGCCCAAGGGGCTGTATCTCTATGAGGTACGCAATGACGACGATCAGTGCGGGATCCCCGTGGAGATCGGCCGCTGGATCATGGTTAACCACTGGGGAACGCTGCTGTCTGCGACACCCATCAAGCTGGAGCCGAACCGGTACAATAACAACGCCTACCGCCATATCGACCCGGAAAACGACTGGAACTACACCGGCGATCTGTGTTCGGCCAGGGAATATATGGATAAATACCTGCTGAAAAAGGACAGGGAAAAACCAAAGGAAAGATAGGAGGTGCTGCCCATGGCACGCAGATTTCAGGAGATCACGGAGGTTTACCGGCAGGAGATCGCCGCACTGGCCCGCGCAGACCGGTGGACGGCATTTCTGCGCTCTGCCTGCCGGAATTATAAGCTGCCCTTTGAGGAGCAGGTGCTGGTACACGCACAGCGCCCGGACGCAACGGCTGTGTTGGAGATAGAGCGCTGGAACCGTCAATTCGGCCGATGGGTCAATAAGGGTGCTACCGGCATTGCCGTATTTGATCGGGACTATCCGGGGCGCACGCGCCTCAAGTATTATTTTGATATATCCGACACCCACGAAAGCCGTTTGTCCCGCCCCGTGCCGCTCTGGCAGGTGCCTACCGAGCAGGAGCCGGATGTGATCGAAGCATTGGAAAACCGATTCGGTGCGCTGGACGATAAAGGCACATTGGAGGAAGCCATAGTATCCGCCATGGAAAACGCTGCGGCGGACAATATGACGGACTATCTTGATGATCTGCAGAATTGCCGGGACAACAGCCTTCTGGAAGAACTGGACGAGCTGAATTTGTCGGTTCTCTATCGCCGTCTGCTGGAGAACAGTACGGCGTATATGTTGATGTGCCGCTGCGGGCTGGAACCGGATGAATATTTTGATCCGGAGGATTTCTCCGAGGTGTTCAATTTCAATACCCCGGAAACGCTGAACGCCCTGGGCGTGGCCACACGGGATATTGCCGAAAGCGGTTTGAGCGCCATCGCATTGACCGTCCGAAGCCGTCAAAAGCAAATTCGCACAATTGCACAGGCACCGGAAAATGAGTATCCTATAGACAAGCAAACAGAAACACAGACCGAAAGGAGCGAAAACCATGGAACTGACATACACGATGAAGGACGGCTACCGGCTGCCGGATCTGCTGCCGCCGCAGGAGCCGGAAACAGCCCTTGGGAAATACGGCCTGCTGCGCCGGAGGTATCTGAAGGAGCACCGGAAGGTGCTGTTCACGAACCTGCTGACATCGGGCAGGCTGAACGAGCATCTGGCGGAGATCGACCGGACGGCGCGGCAGCGCGTGGAACAGACGGTGACGGCGATGGCTCAGGCCGAGGGCGTGACGGAGGAGCTGAAAGCCGCCGACCCGATGAAGTGGGTGGGGCTGATGAACAACCTGAGAAACGCCGCCGAGGGGACAGTGCTGGCGGAGCTGATCTACAGCTGAACACCGAACCCGAAGAAGCGGACAGTGCGGAGGAAGCAACCTCTGAGCTGCCCGCTTTTTTGGATGAAAAGAAAATTTTCGCCATCATTGAAAACCGCAATGATGATCTGATCTACAAGAAGGCGCAGATCGAACTGTTTTTCCGGTCACATCCGGACGAGGCCGAGCGTGCCGAATATCTCCGCTCGGCATATCAAGACCGTTTCACCGAGATCCTTGCAGACGGAGCACGGCTGGGGTATCGTCCGCAGAAAAACGGTCTGCTCATGTGGGAGGGCGCATATCTTTCCCGTACCAGCGAAAGCGTTTTTTCATGGAAGCTGGTGGCAGGCTTTACGGCACAGCTCATTGACAAACGGGAATACTATGTCAACACCGAGATCAAACCGTTTGTGCCGATGGAATCACAGCAGCTTACGCTGTTTGATATGCCTGCGTTCGACCAACCGGAGGATACACCGGTCGCACCACTGTCCTCCCATCCCAAGCTGCCGCAGCAGATCATGGATGAAGCCCTGTGCGTAGGATCCAACGATGAGCATAGCCGGCTGATCATCTGCGCTTACTTTATGAAGGATAAGCCGGACAACGCCGCATTCCTGCAAAAACACTACGGCGAGAACGGTGCAGGCTTCTATTTTGGCGGAGAGAAAGTTTCGCTTTGGTATGACGCCGAGGGGATGCGTATTGCCCGCGGCAGCACGGCGCAGCGGAGCAATGCCACACTGATCTCCTGGGAGGAAGCGGCAAAGCGTATCCGGGAGCTGTTGGAGCTGGGGCGGTATATGCCGCAAAGTGAATTGGATGAGGTCGATCACTACGAGCGGATGCGGCTTGCTGACAGCATTGCCTACACCAGCCGGGACATGACAACGGAAGCGAGAAACGCGGGATTTCTGCCGCTGGCCATGCTGGCGCAATCCGTCAAGGGCGGCTATCCGGAAACGCAGAAGCAAATTTATGAGCTTCTCTGTGCGCCGGATACGCTGCAAAAGTGCGTGGACGAATGGACGGCGTTCAACGCCGCGCTGGATGCAGGGCAAGACCTTTTGCGTTTTCGCTTTTACCGTCCGAAAGAGATACTGGAGCGGCTCCGTGATCTACAACGGGAGCCGCTTCATTTTACCGTTGCCGACGGGTTTGCTCCCGACCGGCAATTTTTTATTTCCGCCGATGAGATCGACAAGGTGCTGCGTGGATGGGACGGCAGCACCGACTATCGCCTTGGCGTATACGCTTTTTACGCCACGCACAAGGATAAGACCGAGCGTGAAAAATACCTCAAGGATTATCACGGCGAGTACAGCGGTCATAGCGGCGGGAATGACAATCTCACCCACACCCGTGGCAAGGGCATTGAGTTCAGCCACGGCAGTATCACGGCCCCCTATGCCAAGGTCACGCTGAAATGGCCGGAGGCGGCCAAACGCATCGGGGAGCTGATCTCCCAGAACAAATTTCTCTCAGATGCCGACTGGGCGGCCATGCCGGAGTATGAGCGGAAACAGCTGGCCCGGAAGATCGTCAACTTTTTCATGGATACACCGGACGATGTGGTGCGGCCTTTTTCGCAAAACGCCATTGCGGACTATTGGGAGTGCGTAAAGGCTGTGACCGTTCAGCTCTCCGACGCCGACCGCGTGCAGGAAATTTATCAGAATATGCTCCCTGCCTGGGAAGCCACGAAAGAGGAGGATCGGCACTATACCCTGCGCAAGCAGGGTATAGAAGCCATGCGTGCTTATCTGGACGGCACCTATTCCGTGTTTGGCCTTGGGAAAACCCTGCAAACGCCAACGACCGAGGCCGTTTCCGAACGGCCGGCAGCAGAACCGGAGGTATCGGAGCCGGAACCGCCCATAGCGGAAGCGGAAACCTCAGAGATAGAACCGGCATTACCTGCCGAAGAAAAAGCTGTGCTCACAGCGCCGCAGCCCAAACGGGAGCGTATGCGGTTTGCACCGCTCTATCCGGAAATACCGGCCGGGCAGCGACACGACTTTCACATCATGGATCGGGAGCTGGGCGTGGGCAGCAAGGCGGAAAAGTATGCGTCCAATGTGGCGGCGATCCGCACTCTGCAAGCAGTGGAAAGCGAAAACCGGCTGGCGACGCCGGAGGAACAGGAAACCCTTTCCTGCTATGTGGGCTGGGGCGGCCTTGCCGATTGCTTCGATGAAAAGCACAGCCGGTATGCCGAGCTGAAAGCGCTGCTCACCGAGGAGGAATATGCCGCCGCCCGTGCCAGCAGCCTGACCGCCTTTTATACCCCGCCCGTCCTCATCGACGCCATCTACAAGGCGCTGGCGCAGATGGGCTTGGAAAGCGGCAACCTGTTGGAGCCTGCCTGCGGCGTCGGCAACTTTATCGGGATGCTGCCGGACAGCTTGAGGGATTGTAAGGTCTACGGCGTGGAACTCGACAGTATTTCCGGCCGCATCGCCCGACAGCTTTATCAGAACAGCCGGATCGCTGTCACCGGCTATGAAAAGGCGGAGATACCGGACAGCTTTTTTGACGCAGCAGTGGGCAATGTGCCGTTTGGAAATATCAAGGTCGTTGACCGGCGCTACGACAAGCATCACTGGCTCATCCACGATTATTTTCTAGGAAAGACGCTGGACAAGATACGTCCGGGCGGCGTGATCGCCTTCATCACCTCAAAGGGCACGATGGACAAGGAAAGCTCCGCCGTGCGGAAATATCTAGCCCAGCGTGCTGACCTCATTGGGGCGATCCGTCTGCCGAATACAGCCTTCAAGGCCAGCGCCGGGACAGATGTCACCAGCGACATTCTCTTCCTCCAGAAACGTGACCGCATCGTGGACATCGAACCGGATTGGGTGCATCTGGACACGGATGAAAACGGCATCCGCATGAACAGTTATTTCGTCCGGCACCCGGAAATGGTGCTGGGCGAGATGGTCATGGAGAGCACCCAATACGGCATGGACAGCGTGTGCAGGCACCGTGAAGGGGACGACCTTGCCACCCTACTGGATAAGGCCGTAGCCGAACTGCACGCCCGGATCCCCGCCTATGAGCAGGACGGGCCGGAGGAGGAAGATCTGTCCATCCCCGCCGACCCGGATGTACGGAATTACAGCTTTACCTCTGTGGACGGCAAGCTGTATTTCCGCATCGACAGCCGCATGGAGCCGGTCGATTTGCCGCTCACCACCGAGAACCGGGTGCGGGGCATGATGGCACTGCGGGACTGCGCCCGCCAACTCATTGCCTATCAGATGGAAAACCACCCGGACAAGATCATTCGACGGGAACAGGAAAAACTTGGCAGTCTGTATGATGCCTATGTGAGGAAATACGGGCGGCTTTACACCCGCGGCAACAACCTTGCCTTTTCGGATGACAGCAGCTATCCGCTGCTGTGCTCGTTGGAGGTGCTGGACAACGAAGGCAATTTCGCCCGCAAGGCGGATATGTTCACCAAGCGCACCATTCGCCCGCATGAGCCGGTTACGCAGGTGGATACGGCATCGGAGGCGCTGGCGGTATCTCTCTCCGAAAAAGCGCAGGTGGATCTCGGCTTTATGTCGGAGCTGTCCGGTAAAAGTGAGGACGAGCTGGTGCAGGAGCTTTCCGGGGTCATTTACCGGAATGTCCGTTGCGGTCTTACGCCGGAGGAGATCAGTCCGGTGCAGCTTGATCTGGCGGCATATCCCTATGTCACTGCTGAGGAATTTCTGTCCGGCAATGTGCGCAAAAAGCTGCGTATGCTGCAGGCGCTGCAAGCAGCGCTGCCGGCCGAAAAGAAAGATGCGCTTGCCGGGTATCTCTCCGCCATGGAAGCTGTGCAGCCGACAGAGCTGACCGCTGCGGAGATCGGTGTGCGGATCGGTGCATCGTGGGTGCCTACCGATGTCTATCAGCAGTTTATGTTCGAGCTGTTCGGTACCAGCGTATACGCCAGGCAGAGAATGCGGGTCGTTCGCTCCGAATACAGCGGAGAATGGAACATCAGCAACAAAAGCATGGACGGCGGCAACATCAAAGCCGTCACCACCTACGGCACCAAGCGTATCACGGCATACCACATCCTGGAGCAGACACTGAATCAGCGGGTAGTCAAGGTGTTCGATACCGTTGTGGAGGACGGCAAGGAGCGGCCGGTGCTGAATGTGAAGGAAACTGCCATCGCCCAGGATCGGCAGGAGCTGATCAAGTCCAAATTTGCCGATTGGCTGTGGCAGGACATTGACCGGCGCGAACGGCTGTGCCGCATCTATAACGACACCTTCAATTCCATCCGACCGCGGGAGTACGATGGCAGCCACATCCGCTTTGTGGGGATGAACCCGGAGATCACCCTGCGGAAGCATCAGGTGAACGCCATCGCCCATGTATTGTACGGCGGCAACACGCTGCTGGCCCACGAAGTAGGGGCAGGGAAAACCTAGGTGTTGCCTCTGCTACCATCAATGAAGAAGGCAAGCTGGTGATCACCTACAGTGACGGAACCATCGCCACTTTGGGCAAGGTAATCGGTCCCCGGGGCGAACAGGGTATTCAGGGCGAAAAGGGTGACACCGGCGCCCAAGGCGAGAAAGGCGAGCAGGGCTCCCAAGGCGAACAGGGTGTTCAAGGCATCCAAGGTGAAAAAGGTGAACAGGGCATCCAAGGTGAAAAAGGCGACAAGGGTGACACCGGTGCCGCCGGACAGGATGGTCAGGACGGCCAAAACGGCGTAGGCATCTCCCGGGCGGAGATCAATGCCGAAAACGAGCTGGTGCTGACACTCTCCAACGGCCAGAGCATCAATCTGGGCGCTGTGAAGGGCGAGAAAGGCGACAAGGGTGACGCCGGTGTGGGCATTGCGAATGTTTCCATCACCGAAGCCGGAAACCTCAAGGTAACCTTAACCAACAACACAAGCATTGATCTGGGCAATATCAAGGGCGCTGACGGCATCGGCATCACAAAGTCCGAAATCAATGCACAGGGGCATCTGGTGCTGACCTATTCTGATGGCAACACATCCGATCTGGGCGTGGTCGTGGGCCAGGACGGCGCAAAGGGAGTCGACGGCAAGGATGGAGCCGACGGCGTTGGCATCAGCAATGTTGCTGTGTCCACCGATGGCGTTCTGGTAATCACCCTGAGCAACGACGATGTAAAGACCCTGGGAAATATCAAGGGCGAAAAAGGTGAAAAAGGCGACAAGGGCGATACCGGCAGAGGGATCGATCACATGGATATCGTCGATGGCGAGCTGTGGGTGTATTATACGGACGGAACGAGCCAAAATCTGGGCAGCACTGGAGGCAGCAGCGAGGGATCGGTGCTGATATTTGTCGAACTGCCCGATGGTACTTACGGCGTTAAAGCCGGCGAAAAGGCAAAAGATGTCGCTGTAATCGAAATTCCAGAAACATATAACGGGAAAGCAGTTACGCAGATTATTGCGAATGGTTTTGAAAAATTAACAACTTTGCAGCAGATTACATTCCCCAATTGTCTTGAAAAAGTTGGCAGTTATGCATTCTATGGATGTACTTCTTTGTCATCCATTACAATTCCTGAAAATACAACCTACATAGGTAAACGTGCATTTTATAGTGCGGGGCTCAAAACTGCAAAGCTTTCGGATGCAACTTCGTGGCACGCAGAGCCGTTAGCTACAATTACAAAAATTAGATCGGATGATGATATTACAGATGCTTTTTCTTCTGGACTTGACCTTGGATCCAACTCTGGTTATCATAATTCTTGGGGTAGCACTTATCGGGTTTGGTTTACATGCGATCTATCAGATCAAACTACAGCAGCTAATGCTTTGATTGGGACTTATAATGGCCAAGGCGGTTATGAACGAGAGGGGTTCAGTAAGAGTTATCGTTTCGATGCGAGTGTTAATTATTATGATGTAGATTGGGTTAAGCGGTAGGCAATGCAGAACAGATGAAATCTACACTCATATTCCGAGAAACGATTCAGTGGATGATTAGAACTTAGAAAGGAAGAACGATGGTGGAAAATAAAACTACCCTTCAGGTGAACAAGTACGCAGACCGCTTTCTGATGGCTGAAGTAAAAAATTTTGAGGGAGCCGCCCACAAAGCATACGCCGACATGGCCCGCAGAACCCTGCGCATAAAAGAGAATTCCAAGGAGCGGATAGCTCTCAAGAAAAGTGCAACGGAAATTCTGCGGCAGGCTGTGGAGAAGCTGAAAAATGATCCCTCCGACTTTCCAAAATGGCATGAGAAGTCCTGCAATGCCCTCATCGCCTGCTACGGCGGTCAGCTCAGCTATGGTCAGGCGCAGAAGTGGCTGAATATGCTGCTAAAATACCTGTATGTGTACGATGTGAAAGGCTATGAGTCTCTGTTCGCAGAGGAGCGGCCCCGCACCATGGATCTACCCGTTGACACAACAGTGATAAAGAAGTTGCGCAAATATGGTGTCAATCCCCCGGCAATCGGTTGGAGCAAATGGGATAAAGGTACCTACTGCGCCTATCAAGCCAGCGCACGCGATGCCCTGCGGAGCGCCGCCGACATAGAAAACCCCGATGAGCAGATTCCCTTTTACTGGGAGCTGATCCACTGGTCGGATGCGTCAGCAACTTGATGAAGGAGAACTCATTTCCCCCATAGACCGTCCCCAATAGCCCCGGGGCACTGCGACGCAGTGCCCCGGGCGTTGTTACATGGCATATTTTCTTGCTAACACTTACCCTTTATTCACCTTGCCTTGCGGTGGCGCAAGCTGTTTAGAGCGGACTACCAAATAGGTAGTCCGCTCCATTTACGCATATATCAGTTCGCTGTTTGTGATTTCTACCGCTCTGTAACGGATGCTATTCATCTTCCGCACCCACTCCATTGAATCGGTTGCTTTCAGCTGCTCGGTCACACCTTCGCGCTCTGCCATCTGCTTTACAAGACGCTCGAACATTTCCTCCGCCTGTCGGTCGATGTCAACAAGGTAGCTGTTCAGCTTGCCGCTGGTCAGCAGGTTGGCATAGCGTACACGGCGATGCTCCTTGAGATAGCGGCGATGCCGCTGTCCCCATATCCCGATATATGCCTGTTCTTCTTCCGGCAGTTTCAGACAAGGCAAGTAATAGTCGCCCTGCAATTCGTACCACAGTCCGTTGTTTTCATCAAATTTGTATTTTTCCATATTCATATCCTTCGTTCTGTAACCTTGAATTTCTTGGCTTTTTTCTATAACCATTGTATCGGGAAAATTTTTAGAAATCGAATGTGCGAATAAAAAGAAAACCATCGAGTAAAGTCTAATGACTTGTACTCGATGTTTTCTCTCGCCTTTGCCATTCCGATTACTTTACCAAAAACTTCGTTATCGGTCGGTGCCGGTTGCCAGGTGCTTTGTTTTTAATATTCAGCTGGATTATGCCCACTCAAGTCTTGGGCTTTGATTTAGGGTTATAAAATGCACTCTCGATACGCTTTTCGTCCAAATAATCCACGTATTTCGGGCTGTACATAGGTTCCTTACGAATTTTGTAGCCGTTTTGTAGCCAGCCATTTTATACGTACTAACCGTTCGCAACGACTTATTTTGAATACAACGAATCAGAAACAATGATATAGTTGATGAACTCTCTAAGAATCTGATAAGGGCTTTGATATTTCTTCACATCCGACAGGCTTTTCAGCGTAGCAAAAGATGCCATAATCGACGTTCTGTTTGTTTTTTGCAGCGTCATCTTTTTTACCTCATTTCAGTCGTTCACACAACGGCAGATCGTATCTTTTTAGTACATCATGGATTCTTCTTCAACCTACGATCACGCTTCTTCAATAGGCGTACCAGTCTCCAGCGATCAATACGCTTGGGCATCTTTTGATAAATCTCTCGATAATCTACTTTTTCCGGAATCCAACGTCCGTTTTGAGTAATGCTATGCCCATCAAGCAGATGAAGGAAGAAAGAGGCCTCGATAATCACGGAAATAGAATTGCTTACACCGGAACCAATGTGATTATGTTGGTACAAATTACGGGGTCCTTGAAAGAAGCCCATAAGCATATACCTGATGCCGTCCTGTTCATTGCGCTGGGATTCGTTTTTCAGATCATTGATTGCAATAAGGGGAGCCCTCTTTATTTCGCCGGTTTGCTTGTCTGTTTCAAAAGAAAGTGCTCTCGTCGCCAGATCGAATCCGTGCGAATCCAAGCCCGATTTCTTTTTGAGGTAATTTTCAACAGCCACAAAAGCTTCACGTGCTGCCGACTCAAACTCAGATTTATATATGAGTTGCACCGCATCCGATAACGCTGCGTGGATATTGTATACCTCAAAAAATCCTTTGAGCTTCTTTAGCGAATATGGCATTAAACTGCCGCAACAAGGACAGAATGTAAAATCATAAAAGTCAAACCCATATGTACCGTTGCTATATTCCCTAAGTTGCTTTTTTCTGGGTGGAAGAGAACACCCATTAGGACAAGCGTATTCTTCTCTCCTCATTGCTTTCACCTCATTTCAACTACTCACTTACCCGCCGGAAAGATTACAATTTCAAAGGATAAGCATCCAGCTTGTTTTGCACATTTATGTAGGATTTATAAATATTTTTGATTCCGGCTTCTTTTGCCATGCTTACAACAAGATTTTCCTCTGCTACGCCCATTCGCAGGCCAAGAATTATACCGCTTGGGATCCATTCCATCATCACCGGCGGCTTCATAATGCAGCCAGTTATCATTCGCCATTCTTCATCGTATTTATGGCACTCTTTTTTGATTAGGGTCGTTCTTTCTTGTTCCCATAAAGCACTTCCCATACCTGCATATAGCTCTGGAGGAATCTGAGTTGCGGTTGTCTCTGCTATTTTACGGAGCATAACGAATTTCGCAAATTTGGTTGCATCATAAGGCGTGTCCGAATAATAAATCGGATATAGCGGCGTTCCGTAGTTCTTGATTCCGCAATTAGCACATTTTTCCTGCTTACCGCATAGGAAGTTGTCATTGTTTTCAAGGCCGTAGATTTGCACAAAACCTCTGTGCTGATCTGCATATTTCAGCCACAGAACCTCATTAAACCCATTTTCGGAGAAACAAACTGACCACGTATCCTTTTTAACTTCATCACGGAGTGAAAGCGCTGCATTCAGAAAGCTTTCGGTAAGCCCGTGAGAAAGCGCGTTTGTCACATTCTCAACCGTAAACTGCGCTGCTTGCTCCTCAGAGAGAATATTCCCAAGCAATGACTTAACACCATCCACAACAGCTTCTGTACTTTCCGGAGTCTGGAATGCACTTAGATACTCTTTCCGGATCGCTTCAATATCGATGTGAAGAAAGGTATCAAAAGGATCGTCATAATAATTCGCAGAAGAAAAATAAAGCCTGTTAGTTCTGAGTGCTTCCAAGCTTTTTGTGCTGACAGGTCGATACCGGAAAAGCAGCTTCGGATACTTAATTGATTTGAATAGCTGTTCTCGCTCTGCCACAATATCATTCCCGGGCAAAGAACATAATGTTTTCCAAAATTGTTCTCGATCATTGTGATCCATTGATAACCCTCCTCTCAAGTATTAAATCACACATGAAATAATTACGTTGATAATAGCGTGGAGGATATGTGCTTTGAGACGAGTAGTACGGCTGGGAGACTATTTTCTTTTCCAAATCGGATACGCCCTTGCCGCCATTCAGCTCAGCGTAATACCTCGCCACCAGTTCGTCTTGGGTCGGGAATTTATCTAAGTCGATCTGCTGTTCCTGTCCGGTTAAGAAGTCATGCTCATAGAAAGCATCTCCATTTGAGGAATAAGCAAACGGCAAGTCCATCATCTGAGCATAAGTCATTGCCTGTTGCAAACCGTGAGATACGGAATGATTATTATCCTTTGCTTCGACCACGGCGATAGGCTTTCCGTCGTTGAGGTAAAGCATATAGTCGGCAAACTTAGGCTTACTGCGAGCCACGATATTTCCTCTGATGTTGATTCGACCATCTGTGATCTTGGTCTCCATCGTAATGCGACCTTTCCAACCCTTGAGAATGACCGGAGTGATATAATTCAATTTGATGTCTTCTTCAGACATCTGTTTCTTGCCCAATATGGTCATATCAAAACCTCCCAATCAAATTCTTTAGTGTTGGTTAGTCACGAACCGTTTCGAGAATATCTTCAATCCGACAATCCATTGCCTCGCAAATACGAAGCAGAACATCTGTGGTAATGTTGTCTCCCTTGCCAAGCTTTGCAAGGGACGCAGAACTGATGCCGGCTTTTTCTTTCAAATCACTCTTTTTCATATTTTTATCAATAAGCATCTTCCAGAGCTTGTTATAGCTGATGCGCATATTGAGAAGTCCCCCTTATCAAAATACATAGTCACATTATAGCACACATTTGTGAAGATTGCCACCAGCTTCGCAAATTAAAAATCTGTAAACGCAAATGAATTTTTGCGTTTACAAATCAGATGTTTATATGCCATGTGCAATGCGCGTTCTACGCCTGCAACATATTTGGATATTGAAGATATACCTGCGTGGCGGTGCTTCTATGTGTTGTTGCGGTCAAAACATTCCGATTATTGGTAGACTGATCTCGGTGATTTACCTTGCCATTGCTACGCCTGACAGCTAAGTCCTTTTAACATTTCGTTTTCAGTCCGTGGCTTTGCAACTCAGTTTTTCTCCCATTGCCGATTCAGCTGCGGTGATAATTTGATTTACTGCCTTATCAACGAAAACCGAACGGTTTCCGGGGTTTTTCTTTTTTGATTCCGCTGTTTCCTTTTGAGGAAATTTGATACTCTCTATCCCCTTTTTAATGGGTTAACCATAGGGGAAAATCGGGTTTGGAGCGATGAATGGGTTAAAAAATAGGGGAAAATTCCCCTCCATTCCGAGCTCTGCGAGGCGCATCTATAGAGGCAATTTATCCCTCCCGGTATCTTTGTTTTGCTTTGAATCCTTTTGACGAAGTTTATTCCCGTTTATACCATATACGAATGGTTGAGGCCCGGTTACCCATTGCGGTAGCCGGGCCTTTTTTGCGCGGGGATGAAAAAACGATTGATATTCTCAAAAATGAGAATATAATAGAATCGTAGAGCAATAAAAGGGGAGGGCACCGTATGGAATTGGCGGAGATCGTCATGAATCCCGTGCGGCAGCGGATTTTTCAGTATCTGTTGCTTCACGAAACCGGCACGGTCAAGGAGATCCGGAAGGCCCTGCCGGATGTTCCCGGCGCCAGCCTGTACCGGCACATGAAGCTGCTGACGGAAAGCGGCATTCTCACGGTGGTGGGGGAGAACCGCATCCGCAGCACGGTGGAGAGCATTTACAGCCTGAACAAAAGCGCCCTGGAGATCGACGACGACGGCACGGTGGTGCAGACCGCGCTGCTGGGCCTCAGCGCCTCCTTTGCCAGATATTTTTCCGGCGGCGGGGCAGACCCCAGGCGGGATATGCTGCTGATGACCACCTGCACCCTGACCCTGACGGATGAGGAATTCACCGGCTTTCTGACGGAGATCAACCAGACGGCCCTGAAGTATATGGACATCGGCGTGAAGGAAGGGAGCCGTCAGCGGCAGATCACGCTGAACTCTTCCCCCACAGACGGGCCGGGGAGCCGGTGAAACGAGAGAAAGGACGAACGATCATGGTAATTGCATTATTCGGAGACAGCTGCACGGGGAAATCCACCATCGCGGCGGCGCTGGCCCCGTCGCTTTCCGCGGAGGTTTTCAGCGGAAAGGACTATCTGAAGCTGGCCAAAAGCGAAAGCATGGCGGCGGCCCTGTTCCAGAAGAAGCTGCGCGGCGAGGAGACGATCCTCTACGTCATTTCCGAAAAGGACCAGCTGGCCCTGCTGCCGGAGGGCTGCGTCCGGGTGCTGGTGACGGCGGGCCTTGCCACCATCAAGGAGCGGTTTGCCGCGCGGATGCACGGGAATCTGCCCGCCCCGGTGGCCGCCATGCTGGAGCGGAAATACGGCCGGTTTGAGACGGAGGCCCACGACCTGCGGGTGGACACGGACGCCGTTTCGGCGGAGGAAGCCGCCAACGAAATCCGACTGCTGCTGAATAGAGGAGAACGAGATGCTCAGAATTGAACATTTATCCAAGGCCTATGGCGAGAAAAAGGCCGTGGACGACCTGAACCTGCACATCGCCCCGGGGGAGATTTACGGCTTCATCGGCCACAACGGGGCGGGCAAGACCACCACCCTGAAATCCGTGGCGGGTATCCTGCAATTCGACCAGGGGGAAATCTATGTGGACGGCAAGTCCATCCGGACCCAGCCGCTGGAGTGCAAGCGGACCTTTGCCTATATCCCGGATAACCCTGACCTGTACGACTACATGACCGGCATCAAATATCTGAACTTTGTGGCGGACATCTTCGGCGTCAGCGCCGCCGACCGGCAGGACCGCATCCGCCAATACGCCGGTCTTTTCGAGCTGACGGAGGACCTGGCCCAGCCCATCGCCGCCTATTCCCACGGCATGAAGCAGAAACTGGCCATTATCTCCGCCTGGCTGCACCGGCCCAGGCTGATCCTCATGGATGAGCCCTTCGTGGGCCTGGACCCCAAGGCATCCCACCTGCTCAAGGGGATGATGCGCCAGGTCTGCGATGAGGGCGGGGCCATCTTCTTCTCCACCCATGTGCTGGAGGTGGCGGAAAAGCTCTGCGATAAGGTGGCCATCATCCAGGGCGGAAGGCTGATCCGCTCCGGCACCATGGAGGAGGTCAAGGGCGACGACTCCCTGGAGGACGTGTTCCTGGAGCTGGAGGGCGAATCATGCTGAAGCTCTTGCTGAAAAAGCAGCTGTTTGAGATTTTCCGGTCCTATTTTTACGACGCCAAGAAGAACAAGGCCCGCTCCCGGCTGGCCACGGCCCTGTATATCGGGCTGTTCGTCCTGCTGATGGCGGGCATCCTGGGCGGCATTTTCACCCTGCTGGCGGTGAAGCTCTGCGGGCCGCTGGCGGCGGCGGGCCTGGGCTGGCTCTATTTTGCGCTGATGGGCTTGATCGCCGTGCTGCTGGGAGCCTTCGGCAGCATATTCAACACCTACGCGGGGCTGTACCTGCCCAAGGATAACGACCTGCTGCTGTCCATGCCGGTTCCGGTGTCCAGCCTGGTGGCGGCCCGGCTGTCCGGGGTGTATCTGATGGGCCTGATGTACTCCGCCGTGGTGATCCTTCCGGCGGTGATCATCTATTGGGTCACCGTGGGGGTCACGGCGTCCGCCGTTCTGGGCGGACTGGTGCTGACCCTGCTGATCTCCCTGGCGGTGCTGGTGCTCTCCTGCGCCCTGGGCTGGGTGGCGGCAAAAATCAGCCAGAAGCTCCGGAACAAGAGCCTCGTCGTCGTGCTGGCCTCGCTGGTGTTCATCGGCCTGTATTACTTCGTCTATTTCAAGGCCCAGAGCGTCCTTCAGGACCTGCTGGCCAACGCCGGGACTTACGGCGCCCAGATCCGGAGCCGGGCCTATCCCCTGTACCTGTTCGGCAGCGTGGGCACGGGCAGCGGGGCGGCCATGCTGGCGGTCACGGCGGCGGTGGCGGCGCTGTGCGGCCTGATGTGGGTGCTGCTCTCCCGCAGCTTCCTGCATATCGCTACCTCCACCGGAAAAACCGCCCGCGGGACGTACCGGGAGACCGCCCTGCGGCGGCGCAGCGTGGACGGGGCGCTGCTGCACCGGGAGCTGGCGCATTTTGCCGCCAACCCCGCCTATATGCTCAACTGCGGCCTGGGGACCTTCCTGATGCCCATTTGCGCCGTCGCCGTGCTGTGGAAGGGCGGCAGCCTCTTTGCCATGCTGGACGCCCTGTTTGCGGATACCGAGGGCAGCGTCCCGGTGATGCTGTGCGTGCTGCTGTGCGGCCTGGCGTCCATGAATCTCATGACGGCCCCCTCCGTGTCCCTGGAGGGAAAGAGCCTGTGGCTCATGCAGTCGCTTCCGGTGGAGCCGTGGCAGGCCCTTCGGGCGAAGCTGCGGATGCAGGTGCTGCTGACGGTCCCGCCGCTGCTGCTTTGCGCGGTGTGCGCGGCCATCGTCTATCCCCTGGGCCTGGTGGGGCTTCTGGTCATGGCGGTGTTTGCCGCGTCCTATGCCCTGCTGGGGGCCCTGGCGGGCCTGACCCTGGGGGTCAAAATGCCGGTGCTGACCTGGACCGACCAGCTGATGCCCATCAAGCAGAGCGCGCCGGTGATGCTGACCCTGTTCGGCGGCATGGGCTACACGATCCTGCTGTTTGCGGGTTTTCTGCTGCTGCCCGGCTGGCGGCTGGGCTTTGCCGGATACGCGGCCTGCTTCGCGGCGGCCAACCTGCTGCTGTGCGCGGTGCTGCACCGGTGGCTGCGGAAAAAGGGCGCGGCGCTGTTTGCCGCCCTGTGACGGAGCCGGTTCCCGGCTTGACTTTTCCGGAGGAATTGCTATAATACCGCTAACTAATACTTGTTAGTGGGGTGCGATGATGAAGCAGGAGGACACGAAGCAGAGAATTCTGGACAAGGCCCTGGAGCTTTTTTCCGCCCGCGGCTATGACTCTGTCAGCGTGGGGGAAATTGCAGAGGCGGTGGGCATCAGGGCTCCCTCGCTCTATAACCATTTTCCGGGCAAGCAGGCGATTTTTGACGCCATTATGGAGTCCACGGCGGCGCAGTATGAGGCGGACACCGGCAGGCTCAACATCCATGTGCAGAGCGCGTCCCGGGATATCCCGGTTTTTGCGGAGATCACCGAGGACGCGCTTTATGAGAAGGTGCGGCAGATTTTTGCATACTCCCTCCATAATGAGCAGATCAGCCGCTTTCGCCGCATGATGACCATCGAGCAGTTTCGCTCGCCGGAGCTGGCCGCCCTGTATTCCGGGCGCTATGTGGACCGGGTGCTTGCCTATCACGCCGGTATCTTCCGGGCGCTGATGGCGTCCGGCGAGATCGCGGCGGAGGACCCGGACACGCTGGCCATGCTGTGTGTGGCCCCGGTGCTGACCCTGATCGGCATCTGCGACCGCCAGCCGGAGCGGGAGGGCGAGTGCCTGGAAAAGCTGCGGCAGCATGTGACGCTCTTTTTCCGGTTGGTCCATGGCGGAAACAACCGGGAGATATAGGGATGGAAAGCCAAACCCTCCGGCGGGGCCGGAGGGTTTGGTTTTCCATTGGAAGGGCGTTTGACATTCCCGGGGCCATGTGTTACAATTTGGTTACAAGTATTTATTAAAAGGAGAAGTGTTATGTCTGAGGTTAAAAAGGGCAACGGCCTTGTTTATAAAAATCATCCCCTGCGCCGCGTTGACAACCTGATCTATTACGGCAGCATGGCCGACAAGTATATCGTCCTGCTGCAGATCCTGGACACCAAGAAGGAGCAGGACATGGACGTGGCCACCCGGGTGTCCGTCCAGCTGCAGATGACCGACCCCGACCTGAAGTCCCGGGACCGCGTGGTGAAGAAGTCCGAGAAGGACAGCCTCTACGCCGCCATGGACGTGGGCTGCATCTGGCTGGAGCGCGCCCTGGCCGGCAAGTAAGCCGATTTATCCACACCCGATAAGGAGTCCTGTTCATGAAGCTCAGCCGCAAGGCGGCTGCCGCTGTGCTGGCGGCGGCCCTGACCCTGTCCCTGTGCGTCATCTCCGCGCTGCCCGGCGGGCAGCCCCGGATGGACGCCATGACCTATAACATCGACACCCTGCCTGCCCGGGACCTGCGCCCGGTGGTAGACGGCCCGGAAACGGAGGCGGACTACACGCCCCCGGCCCAGGCCATCCACACCGCCGCCCAGGAGGAAGCAACTGCGGAGGTTTCCGCTGAAGCTCCTGCGCCGGAGGCCCCTGCCCGGGAGAAAACCGAAAGCGCCGCTCCTGCCCAGCCCGCCTCCTCCACGTCCGTTCTGGCCGTGGGCGTCACGGCGGACAGCGTCCGCCTGCGGGCCGCCGCCAACACCGGCAGCGCCATTCTGGCGGAGCTGAACCGGGGCACCGCCGTGTCCGTTCTGGGCCGCCAGGACGGCTGGTACAAGGTGAATTATGACGGAAAAACCGGCTATATGTCTGCGGACTATGTGACGGCCCGGTCCTCTGCCGGTGACCTGCGCTGCGTGGCCCGGGTCATCTCCGACGGGCTGAATCTGCGCAGCGGGGCCGCCGCCTCCGGCGCGGTGCTGGCCACCGTCTCCCGGGGCGAATATGTGGACGTGTCCGGCTTTGAAAACGGCTGGTTCCGGGTGCAGTACAGCGGCAAAACCGGCTATATGTCCGGGGATCACCTGACCCTGGCCGCCGCCCGGCCTGCCGCCCCCGCCCCTGCGCCTGCTGCCCCCACCACGCCTGCTGCCCCTGCCTCCGGCACCGGGGCGGAGATCGCCGCCCTGGCCCGGTCCTTTGTGGGCAAGGCCCCCTATGTATACGGCGGCGCGGGCCCCGCAGGCTTTGACTGCTCGGGCTTTACCATGTATATCTATGGTCAGTTCGGCATCCGCCTGCCCCATGGGGCCACGGATCAGATGCGCTACGGCGCCGCCGTGGACCGCAGCCAGCTGCAGCCCGGGGACCTGATCTTCTTCCACGACGACTACTATTCCTCCAGCACCGCCTCCCACTGCGGCATCTATGTGGGCAACGACCAGTTTGTCCACGCCTCTACCTATGGAAGCGGCGGCGTCCTGCTGACGGCGCTGAACGGCAATCCCTACTACTCCGCCCACTATATCGCCGCCCGGCGCATGGGCTGAAACGATACATATTAAAAATGGTCCCCGCTTCGGCGGGGGCCATTTTTTGTTCTGCTTTCACTTGTCGGCGTCATGGTGGGGGAAATCGTCCAGAAGCATCTGCCGCATATGACGGCCTGCCGGAGGAAAAAGCCCTTGAAAAGCCGCGTGGGAAATCACCCTTATATCGCGTTTTTGCCGCTTTTTTTGGAAGGAGCGGTACGTTCCGCTCCGTGAGAAAGCCTTGACTTTCAAGGCTGCTTTCTTTATAATCTTTGCATAAGAAAGGCGTGATCTATCGTGAATACCCAGACGATCTGTATCCTGTTTTCCATTCTCCTGGTGCCGGTCAACCTGCTCTGCACCCACTGGATGACCCAGGAGGCCGTGCATCTGACCGGGATGACCTATATGGAATTCAAAGAAGCCACCTCCGGCATCAGTGCGTCGTCCGTTAGAAGAAAGCGGAACTGGTGGTACTACGTCCACTTCTTCAACGAGTACAGCGCCAACCCGGAAAAGTCCATCTGCTTTATGCGGATGCACGTGGCGGCGGTCCTCCCCAGCGTGGCGGCCATGTACCTCTTGGCCCGGGTGTATGCCAGCCCGGACCGGGTGTCCTTCGCCATGACCGGCAACTGCATCCTGCTTGCCGTCAACCTGGTTCTGGCCGCCGGGGGCGCACTCTACAGGCGGGGCCATCCCCTGGACCCCGTTGCGGCGGAGAAGCTCCGGGAAAAGCACCAGGCGGAGCGGGCATACAGCCGGGCGCACCTGGGAAAAACGGCGGCTCGCGCCGCCGTGCCGGTGGGCGTCCTTCTGGCGGTCCTGTATATCTTCGGAAGCGGCGCGGCCTCCGGGCGGACGGAGACGCCGGACCCGGTGCATTTTGCGCAGATTCTGCAGGAAAAGGGGTACGAAACGGCGGACGTATCCCTGACCTATGGGCGGATCGACCGGAACAAGCTCACCCAGGCCATCGCCGGGGCAAAGGGCGGCAGTCGGGTGGAGTGCTATCGCTACGCCGACGATAAAACGGTGGACCTGGTGTATAACCAGATATCCTATGAGACGGCCCCGGACCTGGAGCCCAGGGCGCGGGAAAGCCACGAGACCGCCCTCTCGGGCGGCGGTAAGATGTTCACCATAGTGACGGACGGCATGTACTATCTGGTGCTGTTCCGGGGTGACACGCTGATTTATGCCTGTTCGCCGGATTCTCTGACGGAGATCAACGAAATTCTGGTGGAGACCGGCTATCTGCGGAGGTAAGGGAACATGAAAGCACTGCCAAAACACTGCCTGCTGCACCATGCGGTGCTCCTGCTGGCCTATCTGTCCGCGCTTTTTCTTACAAGCCGCGCGGCCAACCTGCCCAACCTGTTTTACATGGCCTTCAACGGCCTTGTGCTGGGGCTGAGCGCCGCCTATATGCGCCGGGACTTCGATACGGACCTCTTCAGGCTGAAGCGGACCGCCGCCAACGTGGTCCGGCAGGTTCTGACGGGACTGGGGTTGGGGTGCCTGCTGGCGATGGTTTTCGCGGGCGTCGCCATGCTGTTCGAGGACATTTCGCTGTTTCCCCGGCTGGGCATACAGAATGCCGCCGGCTTCATCCTGGTGCAGATGATCGTTGCATTGGCTGAGGAGGCGTATTTCAACTACTACCTGTACGACACCCTGATGTGGCTGTTCAGAGGGAAGGCCGTGTGGAGCATGGCGGCTGCGGCCGCGCTGTTTGCCGGGGTACACTGGGCGATGAACGGCAGCGTGAAGCAGGTGGTCATCGCCTTTGCCTTCCGGCTGGCCGCCCTGCTGGTCCGGCAGATATTCCGCCGGGACAACGCTTTTTACATCTGCGCCGGGATGCACTTTTTCTATAACCTGATGGTATTTTTTGTGATTTCTATCTGATGGAGGAGCACAGACTCCACTGGTACGAAGCATAAGATTCTGTATGATAAGGCTCTGTTTCAGCGGGAAATAGAGGTGCTGATGGAGCGAAGCAAGGAGGCATAAGAATTAAGAATGTGGAGAAAACAAAATAGAAAATTTCCGCTTTACTTCCGATTCATGGGCTATGTGATGATGATTGTGGGCATCTACCTGATCGTAAACGGGATTGGAGACTATGCAGGCCAATCCCGTCAGAAGGACTGGATTCCCATAGAGGCCACGGTCACGGATGTCTCCAGCGAGGTAGTCAGCTCTTCGCCCGGAAGGCATGGTAGCAACAGCAGTACCTACTACATTATGGCGTATGAGTATGCCGTGGACGGAGAAACCTATACGGGCCGCACAGGGCGTATGTCATCGCCCCGTCTGATTGGTACTGTCATTACTGTGAAATATAACCCAGAAGTGCCGGAAGAGAATACGGCGATTCTCTCTCCCAATACCCACAATCTGCTGGTCCTTTTGATTTTGGGAACGGCCATCGCAGTGGTGGGCTTTTTCCTCTCTGGGGTGCTGGAGCTACTTCGCAGCCTTCTGCGAAGGACGCACACAGAGGAGCTGAAGAAATCGGTTCCGGAGACAGACACGGGATTTGATTCAACGGCCATTGCAAAAATCCCGGCGAAGCAGTGGGTTCCCCGGCTTGTGGCTTGGCTTCTTGCGTTCGTCGCCGTTGTCCTTTTCGTGAAATTTTTCCTCACGTCAAATATCGCAAGCCCGGACGAGTTTCGCAATGCCGCCGTGTCTGCCGGGTACGCCGCCGCAGATTCCACGGAGGATCTCCGCGAGAGCTGGGGCGTCGGTTCCCTGCTGAGCCGCTCCGTGTCCGTGTACGAGAGCTCCCTGCGGCTGGATCTATGCAAGATGGATTCCGCAGACAGCTGCCGCCGCTTATATGCCGGCATGACCCTCCCGATTACGGGCGAGGTGACGGAGAGCAATACCCTTTCCCGTCAGGTCTATGCCGTGGACACCCCCACGAATTTTTCGGCGAAGATCTGCATTGGGCAGATGCTGCTCTATGTTTTTACCACGCAGGAGGACAAGGCCGATGTGCTGGCGTTTCTGGAATCCGTGGGGTACTGGGGCAAATAAGAAAGCGGGAAATATACCGCTGCAGACCTACAAATCCTAATGTCAAAGTAATTGGAGGAGCTATGAAGAGGTTCAAGGGCTTTAATCCCATGCTGTTTGCGGCGGCGGTGATCTTTCTCTGCGTCACGGTCTATAGCCTGGTCAGCAATGTCACCGTCTATGTGCGGCAAAGAGACTGGCCGGTCACCACGGCGACGGTGATCGACGTGGCCGAAAACGGAAAAGAATACAACATCACCTACCAGTATGAGGCCCGGGGCAACGTTTACACCGGGAAGCTGCACCGGGTGCGCTTGCGCTACGGTTTCGGGGAGACCCTGACCGTCCGGTATGACCCCGACGCGCCGGAGAAGTCCGTCCGGCAGGGGGCCATGACCCGCCGGTCGATCCTGACGCAGGCGGGGCTGTCGGTGGTTTTCTGCCTGGTGGGGTACTGCCTGATCCGGCGGGCCCTGCCCCAAAAGGAGCCGGAGGAGAGCGCTCCGGAGCGGCCCGTCCCCAAGACACCGGCCCGAAAATCCCGGCCCGCCGAAGGAACCGTCAGCGCGGCGGAGGTCCGGCAGGCCGAGGACCGGGTTTTCCGGGAGGTGTGCCAACTGGTGCGGGACGTCCAGGAAAAGCACCCGTCCGTGGGATACGCGGTGCGGCTGGAGCGGTCCGCCCTGCTGGAGGCGGAGGGCTATGCACCAGCCCGATATGAAGCCTGGCTCGTCGTCTCCCTGGGCCGGAACCGGACGATTCTGGAAAGCGGCCCGGACACCGGGGAGTGGCCCGACGCCCGGGACAGGATCACCCGCATCAGAGGCGGGAAGCTGACGGTCTCCGACGGCTATGGCCGGCTTTCCCGGGAGCTGGAGGCCATCACCGCCGACTATGAGGCCGGGCCCGACGCCTATGCCGAGAACAAAGCAGCCTCCGATGAGATGCTGCGGGAGGCCTGCCGGGTGGAGTGGATCGGATAAGCGGCAGAGCAAAAAAACTCCCGGCGCGGGGCACCCGCGCCGGGAGTTGATATTTTCTTGCTGTCAGCTTTTGCCGTGGATTTCCGCGCCGCACTTGGGGCAGGTGATGACGATGCGGCCCTTGCCCCGGGGTACCCGGCACACCGTGCGGCAGTTGGGGCAGGTGAAATACTTGTGCTCCTTGTCCCGGCTGCGGGACAGGGCCTGCCGCAGGGGATAGACCACCTTGTTCATATAAGCCGCATTCTCTGCCCGGCGCTTGGACAGGTTCTTGGAAAACATGCGAAACACCATCCAAATGGTCAGCACCATGGCCACCGCCGACAGAATGCTGTAGGCCACCTGGTTCCGGACAAAGAGGTTGACCACGTCCAGAATAATGGCCGCCCAGAGGGTCACGAACCCCAGCTGGTCCACGCCGTTGCGCCCATACATGAACCGGGCCAGGGAGTTGCCAATTTTTTGGAAGAAATTCATACGAGCGCCTCGTTCTGCAAAAAAATGAGGTCCTTCCGGAAAAGGACGCACTCATTCTACAGGAATCTGCCGCAAACGTAAAGCCTTTCTTTGCAAAATTCACAGAATGGACATGATTTTTTCCGCCGCAGGCCTCTGGGACCGGGGAATCGGCCCTTTTCCTCGTTGCAATCTGCCGGGGGGATTGGTATAATGTATGCGTATTCTTTTGCCCAATTGAGGGCCGGCGAACCGCCGGCCCCCTATCTGAAAAGCGGCGGCCGGCGTCTCCTGCGGGGCGGGAGGGCTGCGCCGGACTGGCCGGAGAGCTTCCGGTCCCGGGCCGCTTGAGCCATCCTATGCCGTCTGCCGGCGCCCCGTCACCCTGCTGATTGAAAGGACCGATTCTCATGATCAAAATTTCCCCCTCTATCCTGTCTGCGGACTTTGCGTATCTGGCCCGGGACATTCAGGCCATCTCCACCGCGGATTACGTCCACGTGGATGTGATGGACGGCCTGTTCGTGCCCAACATCTCCATCGGCATCCCGGTGGTGAAGTGCATCCGTCCGGTGACGGACCTGCCCCTGGACGTGCATCTGATGATTCAGGAGCCGGTGCGCTATGTGGACCAGTTCTGCGACGCCGGGGCGGACATCGTCACCTGCCATGTGGAGGCCGACACCCAGGAGAACATCCTGGCCGCCATCGACAAAATCCACGCCAAGGGCAAGAAGGCCGGCGTGGTGGTGAAGCCCAGGACCCCTGCCAGCGCCGTGCTGCCCTTTATCGACCGGGTGGAGATGATCCTGGTGATGACGGTGGAGCCGGGCTTCGGCGGCCAGAAGTTCATGGCCGACATGATGCCCAAGGTGCAGGAGATCCGCCGGTACATCGACGCCATGAACCCCGGCTGCGAGCTGGAGGTGGACGGCGGCGTGGACCCCGCTACCTGCAAGATCTGCGTGGCCAGCGGCGCAAACGTCCTGGTGGCCGGGTCCGCCGTGTACAAGGCGGCGGACATTCCCGCCCGCATCCGGGAGCTTCGGGGCTGATGCGGCCCGATTTCACTTGAAAAGGAAGATACTATGGAATTTTTTCCCGCCCCTCTTGAAAATCTGGTGGAGCAGTTCGCCCGGCTGCCGGGCATCGGCTCCAAGTCCGCTCAGCGGCTGGCCTTTCATGTGCTGAACCTGCCCCAGGACCAGGCCCGGGCCTTTGCCGACGCCATTCTGGAGGCCAAGCGCAGCGTGACCCTGTGTCCCGTGTGCCAGAACCTCACCAGCGGGGGCCTGTGCCCCATCTGCGCCTCGCCCAAGCGGGACGAGAGTACCATCTGCGTGGTGGCGGACCCCCGGGACGTGGTGGCCATCGAGCGCAGCCGGGAGTATAACGGCCGCTACCATGTGCTCCACGGGGTGCTGTCCCCCATGAACCATGTGGGCCCCGACGATCTGCAGATCAAGTCCCTGGTGGACCGGGTGGCCCAGGGCGGCATTCAGGAGGTCATCATGGCCACCAATCCCGACACCGAGGGGGAGACCACCGCCATGTACCTGGCAAGGCTCTTAAAGCCCTTCGGGGTAAAGGTCACCCGCCTGGCCTACGGCATCCCCGTGGGGGGGCACCTGGAATTTGCCGACGACGCCACGCTGATGCGTGCCCTGGAAGGCAGGCGGGAGCTATGAAGCGTGTATGCTGCGCCGTGCTGGCGGCGCTTCTGCTGTGCCTTTCCGGCTGCGGCGTCCAATCGGAGCCGGAACAGCTGAGCCTGTTCGCCATGGACACCTATATGACCCTGGCCGCCTACGGAGACAAGGCTTCGGAGGCCCTGGCCGCCTGCGGTCAGGAGCTGAACCGCCTGGACGGGGCCCTGTCCCGGACCCGGGAGGGAAGCGAAATCTATACCCTGAACGCCCAGGGCCGTGCCGATGTGTCCCAGGAGACGGCGGACCTAATCTCCGCCGCCCTGACTCTCAGTCAGGCCACCGGCGGGGCCTTTGACCCCACCGTTGCCCCGCTTGTGACCCTTTGGGGCATCACCACCGACAGCCCCCGGGTGCCGCAGCAGACGGAGATCGACGCCCTGCTCCCCCTGGTGGGGACGGAGCACGTGACCCTGGAGGGTACCCGCGTCACCCTGGATGAGGGCTGCGCCATGGACCTGGGCGGCATCGCCAAGGGCTACGCCTCCGACCGGCTGGCGGACATCTTCGCCCAATACGGGGTGGACAGCGCCCTGGTGAGCCTGGGGGGCAACGTGTACGCCCGGGGCGCAAAGCCCGGGGGCGCTGCCTGGAGCGTGGCGGTGCAGCACCCGGAGCAGGAGGGCTATGCCGCAATGCTGTCCCTGACCGACGCCTTCGCCGTTACCTCCGGCGGCTATCAGCGGTATTTCACCGGCCCCGACGGCACGGTATATCAGCACATTCTGGACCCCAAGACCGGCTGGCCGGTGCAGGGGGACCTGCTGTCCGTCACCATCGTGGCGGACAACGGTACCATGGCCGACGCCTATTCCACGGCTCTTTATGTGATGGGCCGGGAGGCCGCCCAGGATTTCTGGCGGCAGAACGGCGGCTTTGACATGGTGCTCATCACCAAGGACGGGCAGGTGCTGTATACCCCCGGCCTGGCGGACCGGCTGACGGAAGTTGAGGGAATCGGCTATGCGTATGCGTGCATCGAGTCCTGAGCTCCGGCCCACCTGGTGGGATGGACTGGCGGCGGCCATTGTGGCGGCCCTGGCCATTTTCACGGCGGCGTGGTATTACGGCGGCCTGGCCCGGTCCGGTCCGCTGACTGCCGCCATTGTCCACCGGGGGCAGGTGGTACAGACCGTGGAGCTGGACCGCCTTACAGAGGAGATGACCGTCACCGTGGAGGGAGACTATCACCTGACCATCCTCCTGGACAGAGACGGCGTCCGGGTGGCGGAGAGCGACTGCCCGGGCCAGGACTGCGTCCACACCGGCACCATCACCCGGGCAGGACAGAGCATTGTCTGCCTGCCGGAGCAGGTGGTGGTGCAGCTTACCGGCGGTGGTGGCGGCGGCCCCGACGCGGTGCTGGGATAGGAGGGGCGGCATGAAGATATCTACCCGCCAATTGGCGCTGTGCGCGGTGCTGACGGCCCTGGCCCTGGGCCTGAGCACCCTGGAAAACCTGTTTCCCGTGACGCTGGTGATCCCCCTGCCGGGGGTGAAGCTGGGCCTGGCCAACATCGTCACGGTGTTCGCCCTGTATCAGCTGGGGCCGCTTCCGGCCCTGTGCATCCTGGCGGCCCGGTGCCTGCTGGGCAGTCTCTTTGCCGGAAACGCCTCGGCTCTGCTGTTTTCCCTGCTGGGGGGAACACTGGCCATGCTGGTGATGCTGGCGCTGTCCCGGCTGCCGGGTTTGTCGGTATACGGCGTGTCCATCGGCGGCGCGGCGGGCCACAACATCGGCCAGATGGCGGCGGCCCTAATTACCCTGGGCAACACCGCCGTGCTGGGATATCTGCCGTTTCTGCTGGTGGTGTCCCTGTTCACCGGGGCCCTGACGGGCTTCGTGTCGGCCCTGCTGCTGCGGGCCATCAGCCATGTGAAGCTATCACATTGAAGGAGAGCGGATAAATGGATAAGAAAGACGAGATCATCCTCCAGCAGCTGGACGTGATCCGCTCCATGACGGAGCGGAATCTGCGCAGCGTCAACAGCGATTTCTGGGGCACGCCCCTGTCCCCAGCGGAAAAGCCCGGGGAGAAGGCGGCCCCCAAGACCCCTGATAAGACCCCCGGCAAGGCCCCGGAGAAGAAGTCCGGCGGCCCGGAGCAGCCGTCGGAGACCCCGGAGCCTCTGCCCAAGGAGGACATGAAGGACCTGCTGGCGGAGCTGGACGGCTACATCGGTCTGCAGACCGTCAAGGAGGAGGTCCATAACCTGATCAACATGGCCTCGGTGTATCAGCTGCGGCGGCAGCACGACCTGCCCACCACGGATATGTCCCTGCACCTGGTGTTCACCGGCAACCCCGGCACCGGCAAGACCATGATGGCCCGGATGATGGCCCGGATCTACCGCAGTCTGGACATTCTGTCCCGGGGCCAGCTGGTGGAGGTGGACCGCAGCGGCCTGGTGGCGGGCTATGTGGGCCAGACGGCTATCAAGACCCAGAAGGTCATCGAAAAGGCCATGGGCGGCGTGCTGTTCATCGACGAGGCCTACGCCCTGAACGGCCGGTCGGAAAACGACTTCGGCCAGGAGGCCATCGACACCATCCTCAAGGCCATGGAGGACCACCGGGACGACCTGGTGGTGATCGTGGCGGGGTACACGGACCTGATGGACCGGTTCATCCACTCCAACCCCGGCCTGGAATCCCGGTTCAACCGCTTCCTGCTGTTTGACGACTATACCACCGACGAGATGGTGGATATCTTCCGGATGCAGTGCAAAAAGGGCTGCTATCAGCTGACGGAGGAGGCCCGGCCCCTGATCCGGGACTATATCGCCGAGGAATCGGCGGACGACAGCTTCGGCAACGCCCGGGGCGTCCGCAATCTGTTCGAGCACGTTCTGGTGGCCCAGAACAACCGCCTGGCCACCATGGAAAAGATCACCCGGGAGGACCTGATGACCATCACCGCCGACGACGTCCTCCGGGCCCGGGGAAAGGTGGACTGACATGAAACGACTGACTGCGGGGCTTCTGGCCCTGATGCTGCTGGCGACCCTGCTGCCCGGCTGCGGGAAGAAGGAGCAGTGGAACGTGGATAACTTCTTCCTGTCCGACGACGGAACCACCTATTCCGTCAGCTATCGCCACGACGACGGCACGGAGGAGGTGGTGGCGGAAATGGGCAGCTATCCCCAGCCCCTGACCATCATCGCCGGGAAGCTGTACTATGTCCATGGCGGCAGCATGGTGGCCGTGGACCTGAAGGACCCCACCCAGCGCCAGACCCTCACGGAGCCGGGGCTGTCGGGGCTTTCCATCGGGTTTATCGACGACGGGGCGGTGTACTGCCCTCTGGCCACCGACACGGAGAAGTGCTATCGGGTGGCCCTGGACCTGTCCGAGTGCACCCGGGTGGCCATCCCCCGGGAGCAGCGGCCCACGGACTATGACGCCCTGCTGGACCAGATCTATGCCGCCGTGGGGGCCATCGACAACCGCATGGCCCTGCGGACCCTCCGGGCCCGGTACTCCGAGACCGGCAGCCTGACCTCCCTGGAGATGACGGTCTGGTCCCTCCAGGAGGAGACGTATTCTCTGAACAGTTGGGCCGATGTACATGTATCCGTCCAGCGCAGCGGCAGCGGCTTCACCGTCACCGCCCAGGACCAGCACCGGCCCCTGCCTATGGATTCGGAAACCGTGGCGGCTATGCTGTCGGTGCAGCGGTTTGTCGAGACCGTGAAGGCCGTGGACAGCGCGGACCTGTGGACCAGCCAGAAAACCGGCCAGCCCCTGTACTATCAGCTGACCTATCATGCCTCGGAGTATGAGGCCGCCGTGGCGGCAGACGGAGGCGTCCCCTGCCTGAACCCCGACGGCTCGGCGGCTCAGCTGCCCCAGGGGAGCCTGCTGGTGCTGGCCCAGTGCTATGACCGGGGCGATGCCAACATCGCCCTTACCGACAGCCAGGGCCTGACCACCGGTGCCCTGCGGGTCATCGTCCCGGCGGCGTAAATATGGATCCTCACGCCTATACACCGATGCCGGAGGGCGGCATTCTTCTGGACCTGACGTCCTGCCGGGACTGGGGGATGGTGCAGGACGCCATCCGGCGGGCCTTCGGTTTCCCGGCCCACTACGGGGAAAACTGGGATGCCATGTGGGACTGTCTGACGGACCTGTTCTGGGTGGCGGATGACCGTCACATCGTGGTTCGTGGCCTGGATGCCCTGCCGCCGGACCTGTGGGCATATGCCGAACCCCTGCGCCAGGTGCTGGAGGACCTGCGGACCCGCTGTCCCCGTCTGCGGGTGACCTACTGCTGAAAAATGCCCCGGGGTCTGTTATGGGTCCCGGGGCATTTCCCTCTTCCCATTTTCAACGATATGTGGTATACTCTCTGGCGACAGGGACCCGACCTGTCCAAGCGCCGCAAGGCGTTCGTTCGGCCCGGCGGGGCCGTTCTCTAAACAAAACATGGAAGGTACCACATGAAACACAAAAACACGCAAAAGCTGACCCTGGCCGCCATGACGGCGGCCGCCTACGCCGCGCTGTCCCTGCTGGGGGCGGTGTTCGGCCTGACCTTCGGCCCCATCCAGGTGCGATTCTCCGAGGCGCTGTGCCTGCTGCCGTTCCTGTTCCCGGAAACCGCCTGGGGCCTGGGGGTGGGGTGCCTGATCGCCAACCTGTTCAGCCCCTATGGGGCCCTGGACATCGTGGTGGGATCACTGTCCACCCTGATCGCCGCCCTGCTGACCGCCCGGTGCCGCAGTCCCTGGACCGCGGCCCTGCCGCCGGTGGTGTGCAACATGGTGCTGGTGGGGGCCGTGCTGGCCTATGAGACGGCAGGCACTTCCGCCGCCTTCTGGCCGGCCTATGGGCTCAACGCCCTGACCGTGGGCCTGGGGGAGGCCGTCGCCTGCCTGGTGCTGGGGGTGCTGCTGGTGAAGCAGCTGCCGAAAATTCCCTATTTCCGGAACCGGCTTGCGTCATGATTTCAGCTTCTGTAATAAAATAAATGCTGGGGCCAGGCTGATGCCTGGCCCCAGCATTTATTATGAACCCAGCCTGCACGGGCTATCCGGCGGCGCAGTTGGTTGACGGAAAACCGGGGGTGTGGTACACTGAGGAGACTACTATAAAGCGAGGGATCATCATGGAAGAAACCAGGAGCTTCGGCTATATCTGCCCCAAATGCGGACGGGCGGTCATGGCCCGGCGCAGCGCCTTTTCCCTGGCGGCGGCCGCCGCCCACATTGAGTGTCCCTGCGGCCAGTCCGACATGCTCATCGAGACCGACGGCTCCCGCTTCCGCCTGTGGGTGCCCTGCGGCCTGTGCGGCGAAACGCACCAGGCCGAGTGCAGCGCCGACGCAGTGCTGCGGGGCCGGGGCATCGGCCTGGCCTGCCCCAAGACCAGGCAGATCTGCTGCTATGTGGGCCAGGAGGACCAGGTGTCCGCCCAGATGGAGCAGCTGGCCGTCCGGGCCGCCAAGGAGAAGGCGGAGGACCCGGAGGCCTTCACCGACAACATTATTATGTATGAGGTGCTGTCGGAGCTGAAGGACATCGCCGCCCGGGGCGGCATCCGCTGCCGCTGCGGCAGCACCCGCTACGGCATCCAGGTCCACCGGGACTCCGTGGACCTGTGCTGCCAGGACTGCGGCGGCAAGCTGCGTCTGCCCGCCGCCACCGACGAGGATCTGGACCGCCTGTGCTGCCAGATGACCCTGACCATTCCGGGGAGGGCGTGACATGATGGAGCTTCTCTCCCGCTGGTTCATCCGGGACCGGGATAACGTCACGGACCCCCGGGTCCGCCGGGCCTATGGCCAGCTGTGCGGCTTTGTGGGCATCGGGCTGAACATCCTGCTGTTTGCCGGGAAGTTCTTCGCCGGTACCCTCAGCGGCTCCGTGGCCATCACCGCCGACGCCTTCAACAACCTGTCCGACGCCGGGTCCTCGGTGGTGACCCTGCTGGGCTTCCGCCTGGCCGGGAAAAAGCCGGACCCCCAGCACCCCTTCGGCCACGGGCGGCTGGAATATGTCTCGGGCCTGATCGTGGCGGGGCTGATTCTGCTGATGGGCGTGGAACTGGCCAAGTCCTCGGTGGAGAAAATCCTCCACCCGGCGGCGGTGGATTTCAGCGTCATCGCCCTGGTGATCCTGGCGGTGTCCATCTGCGTGAAGCTGTATATGTGCCTGTATAACCGGCGGATCGGCAAAAAAATCCGCTCCGCCGCCATGGAGGCCACCGCCGCCGACAGCCTGTCCGATACGACGGCCACCGCCGCCGTGCTGCTGGCCATGCTCATCGCCAAGTGGACCGGCCTGGACATCGACGGCTGGGTGGGCCTGGTGGTGGCGGGCTTCATCCTGTTCTCCGGGGTCAAATCCGCCCGGGAGACCATCAGCCCTCTGCTGGGCCAGCCGCCGGAAAAGGAATTTGTGGACCGGATTCAGGCCATTGTCCTGTCCCATCCGGAGATTCTGGGCCTGCACGACCTGGTGGTCCACGACTACGGCCCCGGCCGGGTGATGGTGTCCCTCCATGCGGAGGTCCCGGCCCACGGGGACCTGCTGGAGCTCCACGACGTGGTGGACAGCATCGAAATGGACCTGTCCCGCCAACTGAACTGCCAGGCGGTGATCCATATGGACCCGGTGGTCACCGACGACGGCCTGACCGGCCCCCTGCGGAGCCGGGTGGCGGAGCTGGTGAAGCAGGTGGACCCCGCCATCACCATCCACGACTTCCGGGTGGTGGCTGGTCCTACCCACACCAATCTGGTGTTTGACGCGGTGGTGCCCTTTGACGAAAAGCTCACCGCCGCCCAGGCGGCGGAGAAAATCCGCGCTCTGGTCCGCACCATGGACGACGGTCGCTACTTCGCCGTGGTGACGGTGGAGAATTCGTACATCTGACCCCGGGAAGCGGCTTGCGCAGCCTAAGACATTTCTCTATCACAAAGAAACTGGCGATTAACGGGCATGACTATGTAAGCCTGGCAAAGGATACCGCCCACCGCCAGTTGGGGACGATACAGGACTATTACGAAACGCCGGAGGACAGCGTAAGAATTGATACGGCAAAAGCGATTGGAAAACTTCTTATCCGCTCTGATGAATCGGATTCTGAATCCCAAGTGACAATCTCACTGGAAGATGAAGATTTTGCAAAAAAGCTTGAGGAAGTGGCTTCTGATTCAGCCGGAAAACAGATGCTTGAGTTTGCTATTGCTATGTACGAAAAAAATAATTCAGACTAACAGCGGTCATTCTACACAAACCGTACGGAATACCGCTAATCACCCAAAAATTCGGCTACTGTACAAAACCGCTGATTTTACTGTATAATAAAAGCGATACGAAATACACGAACCATGATTCCCTTGCAGCAATAAAAGAGAAAAACCTCTCCAAGCGAAGCTTGATTATTTTTTCTTTTGCTGCTCAATAAAAAAACCGAAAACCCTTGAAAACAAAGGCTTTCGGCGTTATTATCTGGCGCGCCAAAAGGGATTCGAACCCCCGGCCTTCCCCTTAGGAGTATGGCTTACCATGTGATACACGGTTCGGATGTAACTTCCAATATCATCCCTTACGCAGAATGACTTGTAGTAAACGAACTTTATGGTGCAAAACACCTATTCTGACGCAGTTTTATGTGTCCGTTGGGTGGTCCTATTAGCAAATTCTTAGCAGGAGGACATCCCGCCAAAGCTGATTGCTACTGCCATTCTTCACTCCCTTAGTCAAAATGACAAGGCAAATACATGGAGGTTACTATGGACAAGAAAGAGAAAAAGTCACTGCCGGAACCGCGCACATATACTGTGGAACAGATTGCGGCCATGCTCAACATTGGCCGCACAACCGCATATCAGCTCGTCAAGCAGGAGGAGTTCAGGATCGTCCGCATAGGAAATGCGATCCGCGTTTCCAAGAAATCTTTTGACGAGTGGCTGGAAAGTTTGGAATTGTGAATATCGCAAGAAACGCCGTAGGCTCAAAAACCCTATGGCGTTTTTTTATACCCATTTTTGAAGGAGGCTGGCAATGAAACTAACAGAAGCAGAAATGAGGATGGTGTTTCAGATTGAAAGTACCAATCAGAACGCCGCCCTGAATGAGATTTACATGACATGGCGCTATGCGCCGAACCCGGCAACGAAAGAAACGGCGGAAGGCCTTCTGGACAAGCTCCGCCCACTGTCGGATCAGGAGTGCATGGATTTGATCCGCAAGGTGCAGGCCGAATACCGTCTGCCGGAGAAAGCCCGCACCATCGGGGAAATGCTGGCAGAGGCCAGACAGCAATCCGGGGCGCAGAAGTTATCCGGCCATGACATTATGGCTTTGGAGCGTTTCGACCCGGCAACCAGACACATGATCGTCTTTGATGTTCTTACCCATGACTCGCCTGTTGGCTGGAAGGGTGAGAAAATGCGCCTGTTCCTGACCGACACCGGATACAGCAAGGCTTTGGAAAATCAGGAAAAGGGACATATCAAAATCCGTAACCATGCGAAGGTGCTTTCCGGCGATCTCCACTATGACCATAAAGACCGTGAGAGGTAGCCACCTGAAAAATGTATCAAAATCAGTGGGATATCTTCTGTTTCTTCCTCTGTGGCTTGCGTTCTGAACAGGGCGTGGATGTTTTCCCATGTGGAAGGTAACGGAGGCATACAGACGAATAAACCGCTCAAAACCAACACTTTTTATTTTCGCAGGAAGGAGGTGCGAAGATGGCTGTTTTTCGTATTGAAAAGACCCGTGATTATACGGTCATGTCGAACCATCACTTGAAAGATCGGACGCTGACCCTGAAATCCAAAGGGCTGCTGTCCATGATGTTGTCGCTCCCTGACGAGTGGAATTACACCACCAGAGGTCTTGCGGCGATCTGCCGGGAAGGTGTGGACAGCATCGGTGCGGCATTGAAGGAGCTGGAAACCCACGGGTATATCCGGCGCACACAGCTTCGGGACGAAAAAGGCAAGATCACGGATACCGAGTATGTCATTTACGAAATGCCTCAGCGCGAGCCGCCGTCAAGCCCAGGTACGCCTTTACCGGGTACGGCAAAGCCATATACGGAAAACCCGGATATGGGTATCCCGGATACGGCGGAACCGTGTACGGAAAAACCCGCACAATTAAATACTAATCAAACAAAGACTGATTTATCAAGTACGGAGATATCAAATCCTATCCAATCAAATCCCCCTACCCCCGCAGGGGCAAGGATGGGAACGGATCGGATGGGAGCCAGAGAATGTTATCGTGAAGTGATTTTGGATAACATCGAGTACAGCTATCTGGTGCAGGACAGCCATATCGACCGTGAGCAGCTTGACGAGATCGTTGACCTGATCGTGGATACCGTGTGTTCTGCCCGCAAAGTCATCCGCATTGCCGGAGACGATTATCCGGCGGAGGTGGTAAAGTCCCGGTTTATGAAGCTGGACAGTTCCCATGTTCAGTATGTTATGGACTGCATGAAGGACAACACCACCTATGTCCGCAATATCAAGAAATACCTTCTGGCGGCACTGTATAACGCCCCGACCACCATCAACAGCTACTATTCTTCCCTGGTGCAGCACGATATGTACGGGGACGGGCAAAGGGGGCGAGGCTAAATGCAGGAGGAAGTAACGCGGGGCGCCGTGACGCTCATTGTTGACGGAGCCAAGCTAAAGTCAGCACTGCCATGAGTAATGGGGAGTTACCATTTGTTTCTTCTTCTGCTGTATATGAAAATCCATATCGACTTCATATTATTGTAACATCAAACGCAGAAACGGATTTGTCAAAACTAAAAGCATTTGATACGATTGGCGGAGCTTTAGAAATTGAGTATGACGCAAATCACATTTCCGCAGTAGAAGAAATTTTAACAGAATAAGAGAGAAAAAGTTTTTCCCCAAAAGGGCAGCCGAGAAAATCGACTGTCCTTTTTCTATGCCTATGGGCAGAAAGGAGCGACCAACCATGACAAAACCGAGAGAGAAAACCCGTGAGGAACTGCAAGCCGAGATTGAGGGCGGAAAGAAGAAAATCCGGCAGCTTGAGAACCGGGAAAAGATGTTGCGTCAGAAGCTATCCAAAGAGGAACGCCGGACGCGCAGCCACCGCCTTATCGTCCGGGGCGCGGTCTTTGAGAGCATTGTGCCGGAAGCAAAGACCATGACCGACGAGGAAGCCACAGCACTTCTCCGGCTTGCCTTGACGAGTGAGCCGGTACGGGAATATCTGAAAAAACGAGCCGAGGGAGCGACAAGCTGAAAATCCCTTAGGAACTAAGGGCGCACTTATACACCCTTGCGGGCGTGTGCGCTCTGCCGAGGGCTTATCTCCGCACAGGGAGATTTCCCCGCGCTCCGATATGGCGGCTTTGCCGCAACAAGGGGCTGCACCCCTTGCGCCGCTTCGCGGCTATCCCTGCACACCCACAAAAACAGTACCCCCGCCGTTGGCGTCTGTACCATTTTTGCGGGTTTTATTATCCTATCCGGGAGGTGATACCCATAGCCATTTACCATTGGAACATCGGCATTGTGAGCCGAGGAAAAGGCAAATCAGCCGTTGCCGCAGCCGCCTACCGAAGCGGCGAAAAGCTGACAAACGAATGGGACGGAATGACCCATGACTACACCCGCAAAGGCGGCGTTGTCCATACAGAAATCATGCTGCCGCCCCATGCCCCGCCCTCTTTCTCTGACCGTTCAACCTTGTGGAACAGCGTGGAGCTTTACGAGAAAGCCGGGAACGCCCAGCTTGCCAGAGAGATTGACGCGGCGCTCCCCATAGAATTATCCAGAGAGGAACAGATCCGGCTTGTCCGGGAATACTGTTCCTCTCAATTTGTTTCCAGGGGAATGTGTGTTGATTATGCCATTCACGACACCGACAAAGGCAATCCCCATTGTCATATTATGCTGACCATGCGCCCCCTTGACGAGCGCGGCACATGGGCGGCGAAATCCAAAAAGGAATATGACCTTGACGAAAACGGCGAGCGTATCCGCTTGCCAAGCGGCAGATACAAGACGCACAAAATTGACCTTACAGGCTGGAACGACAAGGACAACACCCTTTTGTGGCGCAAGGCGTGGGCTGACTATACCAACGACTTTTTGGAGAGGAACGGAAGCCCGGAGCGCATCGACCACCGCAGCAACGCCGAGCGCGGCATAGACGAGATACCCACCGTCCACATGGGCGTGGCAGCTTGCCAGATGGAGAAGAAATGCCTATGTCTACATCGACAAGGAGCTGACGAGGGCATCCAAACGGGCGATTGAAACGCTGGGTGAGAAGGATATCTATTACATCTTCACTCCGCTCATGCCGAACACCAGCACAAGAATTATCCTGAAAAAGCCGAAAACCGATTCCAGTATCCGTAAGGTGTGGCTGCCGAAAACGCTTGCCTACATTCTGCGGGAATGGAAGAAGTCCCAGGACGAGCTGAAAGGTTTCTTGGGCGACGAGTATCAGGACTTCGATCTGGTTGTGGCACTTCCCAATGGACGACCCTGCGAGGATCGTATCATCCTCAAAGAGTTTGCAAAGCTCCGTGAGGACGCAGGGCTGCCGAAGGTGGTCTTTCATTCTCTCCGTCATTCCAGTACCACCTACAAACTGAAACTCAACCACGGCGATCTGAAAGCCACCCAGGGCGATACAGGTCATGCCGAGATCGACATGATTACCTGCATCTATGCTCACATTCTGGACGAGGATAGAAAGGTCAATGCTCAGAAATTCGAGACAGCCTTCTATGCCAAGCCTGATCTTCGCAACGTCCGTCCGCCGGAGGAACCGGCAAAATCGGAGCCTGCGACCCTGGACCTTGAAAGCCTTGTGGAGCAGCTTCAGAAGTCGCCGGAGCTGGCAAGTGCGCTCGCAGCCCTGATAGCGGCGCAAGCCCCGGCAAAGTGATCCAAAAAATCGAATTAGCAAAACGCAGAATTTTCTTAGCAAATTTCTGAAAAGCGTTCGAGTCCAATTAGCAAATATACATCGTGCGGCGTATAAAAACCTCCCGGTAACGGAAGTGAAATTACCGGGAGAAGGAGGAACAAAAAAACGCTGCAAACCCCGAAAAAAGGCTTGCAGCGGTGCTTTCTGGCGTCCCAGAGAGGATTTGAACCTCCGACCCCACGCTTAGGAGGCGTGTGCTCTATCCAGCTGAGCTACTGAGACATTTATAAGTTTTATGCAATTTTCAAGGCTCGAAGGAATCGAACAATCTGCCGCTTAGGAGATGGACCCAGTGCATATATTCCCTATCAACGGAGATAAAGAAAAT